>Ga0070765_100002515_pt1 | contig 11520 bp, 10 predicted proteins | sample HubBroMetageWFT5_FD_71516 | JGI IMG/M metagenome (GOLD analysis project Ga0070765, IMG submission 71516) | Warmed and freeze-thawed soil microbial communities from the Hubbard Brook experimental Forest, New Hampshire - Hubbard Brook CCASE Soil... | ecosystem: Environmental > Terrestrial > Soil... | reverse complement strand
AGGCTGTTCAGCCCTTTGTCGTTCATCACCGTGAGCACGTATTTGGCATCGGGAGATATGGCGGCGACGACGGCCCGGCTGGAGTTGGTAACCTGGGTGATGGTGAAGTTCTGGAAAGGCGCGGCCACGCTATGGTGAAGGATGGAATAAACGCCAAACACAGCCGCGCCCAGAACTACCAGCGCAGCGATCGCGCCCGCAGTAACTGCCAATTTATGTTTTCTCGCGGCGGCGATAGCTGAACTGCTCGTCGTCTGCCCGGAGGCGGGTGCGGCCTGCATCGGCACTGCGGCCACGGTCGCGGACGACGGTTGCGCGATTGATTGAGAGCCGATCTCCGGTGCGACTGCGACCGATCCCGAACTCGAGGGGCGGTAGCGTGATTCGGTTTCCCGTTTCAGCCGCTTCAGGTCGGCTCGCATCTCCGCCGCACTCTGATAGCGCAGATCGCGGTCTTTCTCCAACGCCTTACTAATGATGCGTTCCAGTTCGCCTGGCACATCGGGATTCAGCCGCACGGCAGACGTTGGCTCGGCATCCAGAATGGCTTTGAAGACGACTCCCGAGCTTTCACCACGAAAGGGCAGCATGCCTGTAGCTGCCTCGTAAAGCACCACGCCAAAGGAAAATAGGTCAGTGCGTGCGTCCAGTTCCTTGGCCCGCACTTGCTCGGGCGACATATAGGCGGCTGTGCCCAATGCACTGCCAGGACTGGTCAGATGATTTTCGGACCCAAGGGTGGGGGCGCTCAGGGCAATGCTTTCTGGCTTCAGAGTGACCTTGGCCAGGCCGAAATCCAGAATCTTGGCACGCCCGCGCTCGGTAACGAAAATATTCGCAGGCTTGATGTCGCGATGAACAATCCCTTTGGAGTGGGCAGCGTCCAGTGCATCGGCGATCTCAATTGCCAACCCGAGTAAAACATCGGTCTCGACGGGCCTTCCGGCGATGCGATGCTTCAACGTCATTCCGTCCAGGAATTCCATGGCGATGAAGGTTTGTCCGCTCTGGTCATCGATCTCGTAGATAGTGCAGATGTTGGGGTGATTCAGAGCGGACGCAGCCTGCGCTTCTCGTTGGAAGCGGGCCAGAGCTTGCGCATCCTTGGCAATCTGGTCGGGCAGGAACTTCAGGGCAACAAAGCGGTGCAGCTTTACGTCCTCGGCCTTGTACACCACGCCCATCCCTCCGCCGCCTAGCTTCTCGACGATCCGGTAGTGCGAAATGTTCTGGCCGATCATGTGCAAGACATGCTATGGCGGAAGTGTAGGCAAGTCAATGAAGGGCGATGAGTGGTCGCGGCGGCTCAAAGCTGTCACGACGGATGCGGCGCCCGTCGTCGTCTTACCGCATCATCACGGGTATCCACTCGCCAGGCTCGATGCGTTCGCGATCCGGCGGAATCACGATGTAGCAGTTTGCTGCCGCAGTCGCTGCAATGTCTCCTGATCCTTGCCAATGTACTAATTCCACTTCTGACTGCTCAAACTCGCCGGAGAGAATTGCAGGCAGGAAGCGCTTCAGGCCTGGCTTGACTTTGATCTCGGATTTCAACCTGGCGTGCAGGAAAATCAGTTTTCGCGGAATCATACCGGCGAGGGCTTCCAGCACGGGGCGCGCGAAGAGTTCAAAAGTCACCATCGTCGATACCGGGTTTCCTGGCAGGCCGAAGAAATATTTGTGAGCCGACTGAACTGAGTCCCCTGCGCGGGCGGGGGCGCCCGCGCCACACGGTACTCGTCCGAAGACCACCGGCCGTCCTGGTTGAATTTGCGCTCCGGTAAAGAAAAATTCCGCGTCGAACTCAGCTAGGACTTGCTCCACCAGATCATATTTGCCCATGGAGACTCCGCCGGAGAGCAGTAGCAGGTCAGTCTCAAATCCGTCCGCGATCAGCTCTCGCAGGCGTTCAGGCTCGTCAGGAGCGATGGGCAGCAGCACAGGTTCGCCGCCGGCGGCCTGGATTTGTGCTGCCAATGAGTATGTATTCGAATTGCGAATCTGGTTGCGCGCGAGGGGTACGTCTATGTCCACGAGTTCATCGCCGGTGGCCAGTACGGCGACACGTGGCTTCGAATACACCAGCAGGCGCGATCTTCCGACCGATGCCGCAACGGCAATCGCCGCGTGATCCAGGCGCACGCCGCGAGGCAGCAGGCGGTCGCCGCGCTTTGCCTCTGACGCGATGGGAACTATGTTATCCCCGGCAGCAATTCCCCTTGTGATTGTGACCTGGTCGCCGTCTCGTGATGTGTACTCGACCATCACCACGGCATCGGTGCCCGGCGGCGCAGGCGCGCCGGTCATGATCGCTGCCGCCTGGCCGGGCTCGATCTCGAGAACCGCATCTGCTGCGGGTCCGGCTTTGATTTCACCAACTATTTTGAGCGTGGCGGGAAGCTTTGCCAAATCGGCGGCGCGTACCGCGTAGCCATCGCGCGTAGCCCGCGGGAAAGGTGGAAAATTGCGATCGGCAAGGACAGGCTCGGCTAGAATCTGTCCTGGGCTGTCGAGCAGTTCCACCAATTCCTTGCCCCGCGGACGCAAGCTGGCGGCATGCTCCTCGACTAAATGCCGTGCCTGCTCGAAGCTCAAAATGGTGGCTGGGGGCATGGAGGAAATGATACGACAGGTGGGCCGGAAAGACTGCGGGCCTAACCGGATCTGAGGCCTGTCCCACACCGATGCGGTTTATGTGGCCAGTGTCTGCCGCAATTCCTCGGGGTCGGTGGCGTACATCATCGCGGTGTCCAGATCGACGACTCCGGCTCGCACCAGTTTCTCCAGCTCGCCATCAAAATGCTGCATGCCCGCGGAGCCGCCGTCCTTCATCGCCTGCCGCAAGTTGTCTCCAGAAGAATCGTTGACCTCAATGCATGACTGCGTGCGGGAATTTGCCTTGAGCAACTCCACAATCGCGATTCGCCCAGTCCCGTCTTTGCGCGGAATGAGCCGTTGTGAAACGATGTAGCGGAAGGTTCTCGCCAAGCGGCTGCGAATCGACGACTGCTCGGCTCCGGCAAAGGCGCTGACCATGCGTTCCACGGTTTTAGCCACGCTTACGGTATTCAGGCTGGTGAGAATCAGATGTCCGCTTTCGGCTGCTTCCAAAACCATTTCCATGGTCTCGCGGTCGCGCATCTCGCCCACCATAATCACGTTGGGCGCCTGACGCAAAGCTGCGCGCAAAGCTATTGCGATGCTGGGGGTATCGCTGTGCAGCTCGCGCTGGTGAACCGTGGCCCGTTTGTGATTGTGAAGGAACTCGATGGAATCTTCGATGGTGAGGATATGGCAAACCTGTTCCTGATTGATGCCATCGAGAAGAGCAGCCAGGGTCGACGACTTTCCTGAGCCTCGCGGCCCGGTGACCAGCACAATGCCTTCGCGGAGGTGGGCCACCTCTGCCAACTGCCGCGGCAGGGCGAGCGAAGCCAAGGCCGGAATCGCGGTCGAGATGACCCTCATGACCACCGCGCAACTGCCGCGTTGGATGAATACGTTCACGCGGAAACGGGCGACTCCTGGAAGTCCGAAGGAAACGTCGCAAAAGCCCTGCTCGCGTAAGAGCCCGATGGCCTGCTTGTTTTCGCCGATCAGATCGGAGGCAATGCGGCGAGTGTCATCGGCGCTAAAAAGGCGGATGCCGGTGCCCTGTACCATGATCAACTGGCCGTGGATCTCTACCTGAGGCAGCCGGCCAGGAGAAAAAATGAGATCGCTTACTTGATCGTTGGCTCGCAGGATGGCCGCCAATAGAGCGTGCGTAGTCATTGCGCCCGAGCCGCTTGGCTCGAGGACAACGGAGATGGGAGCATTGCCCGGTGCCGCCATAGCTTTGGTTCTCGGGCAGGAGTGGGGGATTGAGTCCCGTACGAGTGCCTGAACTTACTCTAGCGAAATCAGGGACACGGTTCTAGGAAGAACGTCAAGAACATAGACCTTGGTAATGAGGACTCCAAGGAAACTGGCACAAAAGAAGGCGGCCTTTTTAGAGCCGCCCTCGTTAGTGCTTGAGCCGTAATTACTTCTTCGTGGTGGCCTTTTTCTTTCCGTAACTGGTCTCAACCGGCGCGCCAAGTCCCTGCAGCATAGCCTTGGCTTCCTCCGCGTGCGTACCGGTGGGCTGCAACTCGAGATACTTCTGGAAAGCTTCGGCCGTGCCCGGCGGCGCGACCATTTTGTCGCCTTGCAGCGTGGCGGCGCCGATGAGATTCGTGCCCTTCCAATAATAGGCGTCTGCTCGGTTGGGATCGGCGGCAATCGCCTTATCGAAAGCCTCCGCTGCCGCTTTCCTCATTTCCCCATCATTCTTGGTGTTGGCATTGGTCAAAATAGCACCCAGATTGAAGTAATACATGCCTGCGCCAGCGGGGTCTAACTGCGCCGCTTGGTTGTAAGCCTTGACCGCGTCGTCGGTCTTGCCCAACTGGGCCTCGCCTTTGCCCAGGTTGTTGTAGTACGAGGCCAGGTTCTTGGTTGCGTCCGGAGGTTTCGGCGCGGGCGCCGCGTCCAAAGCTTTCTGTTTCAGCTCCACAGCCTTTTGATAATTGGTGACGGCGGCCTCGTAGCGCTTCGCTTTTTCGGCGCTGTCGGTCTGCTTTGCCGCTGAGCTCAGATCATAGTCCCCGAGTTTGGCCCAAAGCAGATCACGGGTCGGATCCATCTGCGCGGCTTCTGTGACTTGGGTAATCGCGGTGTCGAAATCACCGGCATCCGCAGCCGTCTTGGCCGCGGCCAGCTTTTCGTTCAGACTCTTGATGGTGGTATTTTCCTTCGCAGCCTTAGCCTGCTGCTCCTGCTGCTGCTTCAGTTGCTCCGGCGTCAGCCCCGATCCTTGGGCTGCAGCGGCCTGCTCCTTCTTCATGTCGAAGTCCAGGGTGTTGTCCCCAGCTGCAACGGCGAACCCGCTGAAATGAAAAACCTCCTTATTGTCCGGCCCCAATAGCGTGACCTTGTAGTGGCCAGGCCCAATGCCCAAAGAGAAATATTCGCCCTTGTTGTTGGTTTTGATATCGTACTTTCGCCCGGTATCGATGTTCACCCATTCCACGACCCCGCCAGCGATTGGTTTACCTTCCACGTCCTTGCAGACACCCTTCACGGTACCTGTGTCCTGAGCCGATGCGGGGCTTGCGCACAGCCCAACCATCAGCATCAAAAGCGCCAGCATCACGAAAAATTGCTTCATCGTTATTGCCTCCGTCAAAGTTGAATTTCTGATCTTCAGCTCGCGGCTCCTGGTTGCTTATGGCCTTTTTCATGAAAAGTTTCTACACCCTCTCTGCCGTTTCACAATACGGTAACGGGTCCGCAACGCCGGCATCGTGAAAGGCCTGAAGCCGGAGCACACAACTATCGCACACTCCGCAGGCGCGATCCTCCCGGCTATAACAAGACCACGTTAAATCGAAGGGAGCACCCAGTTCAAGGCCAAGGCAAACAATTCCCGCCTTGCGCAGCCCGATCAGCGGGGTCACAATTTCGATCCGGCCATCCTTGGTGCCCGTCCTTACAACTTCATTGAAGGCGCGATAGTACGCGGGCCGGCAGTCGGGATAGCCCGAACTGTCTTGCTCCACAGCGCCAATGTAAACCTTTTCTGCACCCAAAACTTCCGCCCAGCTCACCGCGACTGACAAAAAGTGGGCATTGCGAAAGGGCACATAGGTCACGGGAATGCCATGGCCGATCATTCCATGCTCGATCGCGGACGATTCGGGAATGGCGATCTCGGGATCCGTCAGCGCCGAGCCGCCAATCGCCCGCAAAGCGTCGTTGCGGACAACGAGCCGGTCATGAATCCCGAGGCGATCACAAATCGCCAGAAACGCTCGCCGTTCTCGCTCTTGGGTGCGCTGCCCGTAGCTGATGTGTACAGCCGCAGCGCTAAAGCCCCGCACCGCGAGGGCGGCGCAGACGCAGGAGTCCATCCCGCCACTGAGCAGGATCACGGCACGCGATTTGGCTTCTCTTACCATTTCTAACCGCACCACTGAATCACAGAGTCCCAGAGAAATCATGAAGAAGAACGAACCTGCTAGCCCCTTGAACTGCTGATCTTCCCAAAACTCCTTCCCGTGCCTTCTCTGTGTCTCTGTGACTCGGTGGTGAATTTATACGCTCTTCATTGCCGGATCCCAAATGAACTTATGGATCTGCAAACTTAGGCGAGCGGGAACGTTGTCCGCGAGCATCCACTCCGCCAGTTCCCGCGGATCCAGCAAACAGTGCGAACTGTCTCGCGGGCCGCCTGCGTCCTTGCTGAAAGCCGGCGAAAACAACACCGCGGTCACCCGCCGAGACAGATGATGCCGGGCCACAAAATCGCGCGCAAACTCATAGTCGGTGCGGTCGCTCAAAACAAATTTGACTTCATCCATCGAATCCAGCGCATCCAGGTTTTGCATGTAAAAGCTGTCATGCTCGCCTGAATTCGGACACTTCACATCGACGATCTTGACCACGCCCTTTGGCACTCGCTCCAGAGGACGCTCGCCACTGGTCTCGAGCAGCACCGTGTAGCCATCATCCAGGAGGCGTTGCATCAGTGGAACCACCTCCCGCTCCTGCAGCATTGGTTCGCCGCCTGTGATCTCGACCAATCCACTGGGGCTCAAATGCTCGACTTCTTCAACGACTGCTTCCATGGTCATGCGATGGCCGCCGGTGAACGTGTATTCGCTGTCGCACCACGAGCAACGCAGATTGCAGCCCGTGAAACGCACAAACACGCACTGCAGTCCGGCATGCGTGGACTCACCCTGAATCGATTTGTAAATCTCGGTGATCTGCATCGTGAGTCGTGGTCGGTTTGGTCGCCAGATAGTTTAAGGCTCCGAATAAGTCGCAGTGGTCGTGTCCGTTTCAAACACAGTGACGTTCTTTACTCGCACGCGCCCGCTGGTTACGCGGTCGAGCCTGGCATTGGTCTCATCATAAAAATACTTGGCCAGATTTTCCGCCGACGGATTCAATACCGTGAACGGCTCCAATTCGTTAATCATCTGGTGATCAAGGCGTTCGATGGTGTGTTTCATCACTTCGCGTAAATCTTTGAAATCGAGCAATAACCCAGCCTTGTCCAATTCTTTTCCAGCCAGCGTAACTCTCACTTTGTAATTGTGCCCGTGCGGTTTTTCGCACTTGCCCTTGTAATTGCGCAGGTAATGACCTGCGGCGAAAGAGTCGTCTACAGTAACTTCGAACATGAAACCCTCTTGGGAGCCGTCAGAGTGAAGCGCAAGGCATCGCCCAACGAATTATTGTACCGCGTCGGCAGCAACCCGGTTAGCGTCGTTCCTGCTTTCGTTTTGCGCCACCCGCGCCTTTACCAGCTTCCTTACCAGCGCAACCGGAAGTGGCTTGTCCGTGGGGAAGTGAATCGTTCCCTTGGATGTCGAAAAGCCTTTAAGTTCGTCACTGAACGCCTCGATAACCGCGGACGTAGGGAACAGACTGCAGTGGTTCGAAAACGCAGCGAACCACACTAGCACTCTTTGGTCCTTGAACGCAGGAATTCCATAGCTGATGATCTCCGTCGCCTGCGGTGGCACGGCCGACCGAATCGCCGCGCGCATTTTGTCAAAAGCACAGCGGGCGGGTTCTGGGATCCCAGCAACGTATTCATCGACGTTCTTGGGGGCGACTTTGCTTTTGGATGCAGCACCACGCTTGCGAATGTTCGTTTTTTTCATACCTTGATGCTACAAAAGGCCCTAATTTCAAGTTCATTCACTAATCCGATGGGCGGCTGTTCCTTTCAAAAGAGTCGGATGGATTTCGCCTGTTCGATTGCTGACACTTTTCTCAGTTCTGCCAACACCGGCTCGGGCACGACCCCATCTACGTGCACGACCGCGATGGCATCGCGCGGAGTACCGGGCTTCGCATTGGCGGTCCTACGTCCCAAAGAGAAATCGGCAATGTTGATTTTGTGATTGCCCAGAATCGTGCCGACTTTGCCGATCACCCCCGGGACATCGCGATTGCGAAGATAAATTAGATTGCGCTCGAGCGGAGCCTCCACTTCGATTCCATCCACGTGCAGCAAGCGCGGGGCATTCTTGTGGAGCACTGCACCTTTAACGATGTGTTCTTCCGCGTGAGCCTTAACTGCAATCGATAGCACGCTCCCGGCGCCTCCGGTTGAACCTTTGGGCTTGCGTTCTTCGTGAATACGCAATCCGCGTGAGGAGGCAATCGCGGCGGCGTTCACCAGGTTTGCCTTTTCCTCCAGAGCTTCATTCAGAATGCCTTTGATGGCGCCGTTGCGGATCAACTCCGTCTTCCATTCCGCAATGTGGCCGCTGTAGGCCAGTGAGATTTCTTCCAGCGCACCTTCGCTCACCTGAGCCAGGAACGAACCCAATCTCTCCGCGAGGACGATGTAGGGCTGCAGTTCGACGTACTCATCGTGCGAAACCGACGGCACATTCACCGCGTTCTGAATGACTCCGTGCTTTAAATACTCCTTCACCTGCAGGGCGATCTGATAGCCCACCGCCTCTTGCGCCTCGTGGGTTGAGCCGCCGATGTGAGGCGTGAGAATCACATTGTCCATGGCTGTGAGCGGGGAGTTCTTCAGCGGCTCCTCGACGAACACATCCAGCGCGGCCCCGGACACGTGGCCCTGCTTCAAGGCGTGCGCAAGGGCCGATTCGTCGACCAGTTCGCCCCGCGCGCAGTTCACCAGACGCATTCCGCGCTTCATCTTCTTCAATGAAGTGGGGTTGATCATGCCAGTAGTCTGCGGAGTCAGGCCGACGTGCAGCGTCAGATAATCCGACGCGGCGTAGATGTCCTCCAGTTTGGCGATTGCGATGCCTTGTTCCTTGGCGACCAGAATCGAAACAAATGGATCGTGAGCCATGATCTCCATGCCGAAGCCTCGCGCCCGCCTAGCGACCTCCATCCCAACTCGCCCCAGTCCAACAATGCCAAGCGTCTTGCCCCGCAGTTCCGTACCCTGCAGAGATTTTTTCTCCCACTTGCCGGCATGCATCAACTCGTTCGCCCGGCAGAGATGGCGAGCCAGGGCCAGCATCATCGCCAAGGTATGTTCCGCGACCGCAACCGCATTGGCTCCGGGCGTGTTCATGACTGCGATGCCCTGGCGGGTGGCAGGCTCGAGATCGATATTGTCGACGCCCACGCCCGCCCGCCCGATCACACGCAGCTTCTTCGCCTTTGCCAATAGCGCAGCATTGACCTGGACGGCGGAGCGCACAATCAGCGCGTCGGCGGACTCCAACTGGGCCGTCAATCCGCACTCCATCTGCTCGGGCGTGACCACAATCCACCGCGGCTCGCGCAGCAAGTCCACCGCTGACGCGGATATCTTTTCGGCGATAACGATTTTCACTGGCGCGCTCATTCGCTATTCAGGCTCCCAGAACATCGCGCTGACAAAGGTTTGACACATCTTTGACACCTCTCTGACACAGAACTTGTCTTGCTTCGTAGACTCCTGACATGGGCAAGCACCCATGGAGAAATCACATGAAAAACCTGGCAATAGTACTCCTGACCGCGCTCTGCGCTGTAACCGTTGCGTGCGGCTACAGCTCCAAGGCCGCCGCGCCCGCGCAGGCCGGAGCGATGCCAACGATCACGGAGCTTGCTCCTGACAATACCAGTGCAGGCGGTCCCGCGTTCATTCTGACCGTCAACGGATCCAGCTTTTCCAGTACAGCGACCATCAATTGGAATGGCGTGGCCCAAAACACCACCCACATGACTGCGAACCAACTCACTGCGACGATTCCGGCCTCGGAAATCGCGGCCCCGGCGACCGTAGCAGTGACGGTGACCAACCCGGGCACCCCGGCAATGGGCATCTACGGCGGCGGCACGCTGGCTGAAACTTCGACACCAATGAACTTTACCGTCAAATAGGAATGAGGATCGTTTGCCGCGATCCTCAAGCTCCCACCAGTTGTCGCTTGTCGGACGAGCCGCGCGCGAACACTTCCTGCGCTGCGCGCACCGCCGCACCGTATTCGACCGGCCGTCCGATGACGCTGGCGAGCACCTGCTCGAGCGCAGCCAGAATGCCAATGGTGTCGAGGTAATCGTAGTATCCCAGGTGCGCAATGCGGAACAACCGTCCTTTCATCTCGGCCTGGCCGTTTGCCACCACGGCGGCGAACGATTCGCGGAATTCTTTTATGATGGTGCCGGAGTCGATGCCGCTGGGCGAATGGATCGCGGTAAGCGCGGCCGCTGGCGCCGACGGGGCGAACAGCTTCAGTCCGAGGGCCTGCACGCCTGCTCGCGTCATCTCCGCTGCCAGCTCTGCATTGTCCACGAGCGCCTTGCGGCCAGCTGCGAGATCGCCGTCGCCCATCTGCCGGATGAAATCGAGTGCCGCTCCTAACGCCGCGAACAATGACGTTGCGGGAGTATACGCTGACTCGCCTTTAGCTGCAGCCTTGCGCTCTCTGCGGAAGTCGAAATAATACCTTGGGGACTTCGCCGTTTCCATGCGCCTCCAGGCGCGTTCGCTGACTGCACAATATGCGAGCCCCGGCGGGATCATAAGCGCCTTTTGCGATCCGCCAATGATGACGTCAATGCCCCAGCCATCCACATCAAAGTGGGTGGTGCCGAGGCCGGTGATTGCGTCCACTATTAGCAGCGTGTTGTCGCCTGCCTCACGCACTAAGCGTGCGATGCTTTTCACGTCATGCCGGGCGCCGGTCGAACTCTCGGTCGATTGCATATACACGGCGCGAATGTCGGAGGTAATTTTTGGCCGAACTGCATCGAGCGCGAAGGTTTCGCCGTAAGGCACGCTTACGACCTCCACCGCGCATCCGAAAGCCTTGGCCAGATCGCGCCAGCGTTCGCCGAATTTTCCCGCTGTCAGCACCAGCACTTTATCGCCTGGCGAAGTCAGATTCGAAACTGCGCCTTCCATCACGCCGGTTCCGGAAGAAGCCAGCACCAGGGTATCGTTTTTGGTGCCGATAAAATCCTTCATGTCTGCGAGCACCCGCGAATGCAGAGAGCGGAATTCCGCCGTGCGATGGTGCATGGCAAATGAGGCCATCGCGCTCTGAGCCGCGGGCAGCAGGGGCGTGGGGCCGGGAGTGAAAAGACGGTTCTTGCGCAGCATAAATAGGTTCCTCGAAAGAAAGTACTCCGTAAGTTTACTCGGAACCTCGGGACAACGTTGTGATAAGGCTCACGTCTTCGTAAGATCTACCCCACACTGGCAAGACGCTGCCTAAACTCTGTAGAGACGCAACTCGCTGCGTCTCGCCGCTTCCGGCCAGACTATAATTCCACCATGAGCCTGATCGAGCAGATTCAGAAAGACATCACCGCCGCCATGAAGGCCCGCGAGGAGCAGCGCCTGTCCACATTGCGCATGGTCAAGACCGCGCTCAAAAATCGCGAGATCGACAAGATGGCCCCGCTCGATGACAAAGAAGCGCAGCAAGTGCTCAGCACACTGATCAAGCAGCGCAAAGAGTCGGTCGAGCAATTCACCAAGGGCGGCCGCCAGGAAATGGC
>Ga0070765_100002513_pt1 | contig 11525 bp, 12 predicted proteins | sample HubBroMetageWFT5_FD_71516 | JGI IMG/M metagenome (GOLD analysis project Ga0070765, IMG submission 71516) | Warmed and freeze-thawed soil microbial communities from the Hubbard Brook experimental Forest, New Hampshire - Hubbard Brook CCASE Soil... | ecosystem: Environmental > Terrestrial > Soil... | reverse complement strand
GCCACCTGCTGTGAAGTGCGCAAACACCGAGGTGAGTCCTGCCGCAAGGCCCTCCCCTTTTTGCGCTACCACGCGCACCGCACCTTGCCCCAACTGCGTCAGCGTTTCCGCATCCGCAGCAGGACACATAATCGCAACTTCGATGTTCCCCAACGACCGCGCCAGGGCCAGAGTGTCATCCAAAAGGCAGCGATACAGCTCGGTGACCGCGCCCACCGGAATTCTCTGCGCTAAACGTGTCTTCACCATCCCCGGTCTGGGTGCTTTTGCCATGATGACCAGCGTGCACCCATCATTTCGTTCAGAAGGAGATTGCATCTACACAGCTCCGCGGATATTCATGCCGAGTGCTGCGGGACGGGCCGTCTCCGCCAGAAATAGTAACGTGCGATCAACGTGAGTATGTACGAGCCAGCGCCAATCGTGCCCCTTACCGTCCCGCTGATTTTAGAGGTTCCGATGCGCGGATAATAGCTCACAGGAACCTCTAAAATGCGGAAACCGGCCTTGGAGCCTTTGAGAATCATCTCCACGGCCCAGCCATACGTAGCTTGTTCCAGGTCGAGCGCATGAAGCACGTCAATGCGCGCTGCCCGGAACGGACCTAGATCGGTGATCTGCACGGGATACAAGAACCTAATTAATGTTGCGGCGAGGCGGTTGCCAAGCCTCTGATGCCAGGGAAGCGCCGCATGGTTTTGTTCCGCCACGACGCGCGATCCTAATGTAATGTCCGCGCGGCCCTCAATGATGGGAGCGAGCAACAGCGGAAGTTCAGAGGGGCGATCGCTGTAGTCGCCGTCCAAAAACACCACGATGTCTGGATTCAGCACATTGGCGATACCGGTAAGGCACGCGCGCCCGTATCCGCGACGAGGCTCATGAAGCACCCGGGCTCCCATCTTTGCAGCGATCTCGGCAGTTGCGTCGGTTGAATTGCTATCCACCACCAAGACTTCGGTGACGATATCCGAAGGAAGATCAGCCAACACGCGGCCGATGGACTGCGCTTCGTTGTGTGTAGGAATAACGACTGACACTCGCACCGGACCGAGGCTCAAGTCAAAACCACGGCGACGACGACCAGCGCCGCGCGAGCAATGCGTCAACGCCCCAGGTTCGACCGCCACGGCCCACCGCGAGAGCAAGCGACGCCATCACCGGAACCAACAATTCCCAAATCCACGCCGTGCCCCATTCAGACACCCAAAGGCTGGCGAGGTACAGAAACGCTACGGCTGCGACCGGGCGCGTCAGCAGACCGATCACCAGCAGAACCCCGAGAGAGATTTCGGTGATCGCTTGCATCGGAGCTGCCATCGCGGCGTGGCTCGCCGCTGCCGCCATTACGGCTTTCCAAACGGCCGGAGCGTGATCATGTTGAATGTAATAGTTAATCAATCCGGCGTAGCCGCTTGCCGTGTAGAGCCCTTTTCCTAAATTCTCGAAGAATACCCACACGAGCATCGCGCCAACGGTCAGCCGCACGATGGCCAACCCGCAGCCAGCATGCGGCTGCGGAACTTCTTGAGAATTATCGAATGATGAGTTGGGGCTGGTCGTCATAAAAGTTCTCTCCGTCTCCGTAGGTAGAATTTTTTCTTTCGTGCCGCGATCCAACTTGCCCTTGCACTCCTGGCGAAATGAAAAATTAATCACGGGCGATAACGATGGTCGTACACGCGCTTTCTGCCTTCGGAAGTTCGCGCGCCGCAGTCATGCGAATGTCTAACTTTTCTATTCGTCCTTTGACCACTGGACAATAGAAATCCGGCTGATCCAGTGCGCTCTGCAGCCGCCGCCGGCCAGCACATCCGCCGTAACAACTCTGAAGATAATCGCACGAGCGGCAGGCCTCGGGCACGGAGCGCGCCTCTACAAAAGGAGAAGTCTCCACAACTGCCGAGCCCACCGTGCACAAAAGCGAAAGAGGCTCTCCAGCTCCCGGCCAGTACACGCAAGGCTGCATCGTGGCTCGGGGAGTAATCCGCACAGTGCTGACGCCGCATCCGCCGGTCCTCGGAGGCAGACCCGCCATAGCACGAACCAACGGTTCGCCGATGGCGATCACATCGGTCTCCGCGAACAACGCCCGAAAGCCTCGCCAATACTCATCGTAACTCAACGCATAGAGATCAGAACGCACGGCCTGATAGACATTCACGCGCAACGGCGCTCCGTGGCGCTTCACCACCCTCGCCACGTTCGCTAATCCCAGATAATTGGCTTTCATCATTACCGCTATGAAAGTGACCGGGACTCCCAGTCGCACGCAACGCTCCGCCTGCTCGTGGATCAGCGCCCAATTGCCGGGGCCGCGTTGGGCGTCCTGTTTTTCTTCGCTGGAATAATCCAGCGAAAACTCGATATCGTGAAAAGCACGGAGCTCGTCATCAGTGAGGACCTCCGCGCTGTGGCCATTCGACGTGATGGTCAGCTTCACCGGCAGAGTGCGCAGATAGGTCAAAATCTCGCGGAATTCCGGATGCATTCCGTTCTCGCCAGTTCCCAGATTCACAGAACGGATCGGCAGACTTTCCATCACAGCTCTTACTTGTTCGAGGCTAAGCCGGTCCGTCCGCGCCGGATCGCGATAGCAGAATGAACACGCCAGGTTGCACTCGTTGGTCAGTCCAACTCCCAGAGCAAATTTTCCGGGCGCGGACGGACGGACCATAGGAGCGCTCAAAATGGTATGGGGGCTTAGGTGCGTCACGTGCTTGTCACTCCGCTGGCAGCTGCGCTGGTACGGCGAGCGATCACCTGGATGTAGCGGGCAATCGCGAAGTATTCTGGCCGCGCTCCCAGCTTCGATTCCAACTCGAAGATTTGCGAGTACGTTTCATCGGTAGGATTGTCCATGCCGGCGTAGTCGAAAAAGACGCGCACACCATGCTCGGCGACGACTTCCAATCCGGCTCGCCCAAGCATTTCGCGTACGTCCGCGGGCGCAAATAAGCGCATTCGATTCCCGCAGAGGCTATCCACCACCGTCTCCGCCTTGAGATTAGCAGCCGCAAGCTTCCAGTCGCGCGATCGAACCGCGTCCTTCAGCACTTCTCCCCCACGATTGCGCACCAATACCGAAACCACGCCGTCCTTCCGCAAGACGTGCGCAATATCGCGAACAGTCGCGGAAGCATCCTCAGAATATTCCAGCAAGTTGTGGCAAACGATGACTTCAAAGGACTCAGTCGCTAAGTGTTGTCTCAATTGCCCAGTGTCGACGTGGCGAAAAGTGATGCGTGGCGTCATGCCGCAGGCGTCCGCGTCTTGGCGCGCAATCCGGAGCATCTGTTCAGAACTGTCGAGCAGCACGACCTCATAGCCCAACCGTGCGAGATGCGTACTCGCAACGCCCGTGCCGCCGCCCATGTCCAGCGCACGATGTTGCGCTGCATCGCGCGCCAGGAAGCGTCGCAAGTTCTCCCATGCCAGCTCGGAGCGTAGTCTGCCCGCTGCCGTCTTCAAGTACGCCGCGTATTTCTCCGCGTCTTGGAACCGCAATGTATCCGGCATTCCGATCGCAAACTCCAAGTATCTGCCTCGTATATTGCCTGCTGAACGAGTCGAGTGTACGCTATCCTTCAGCCGGCGAGTAAGCGTAGAATTCCCGGTGTAAAGGGCGGGATATGAAGCGACGCGATTTTCTGCGATCCGCAGGTTTTTTTTCAGCAGGCCTCGCGTTCGCGAAACCCGGACGAATTTTTGCGCGCGACACAACGCTTGACGCCACGCATGACCCCACGAATGACCAGTGGCGCACGTTCGAAGTCACCACGCGCGCCGAAGTCCTCAAACCTTCCGGCGCCACCCGCATTTGGCTCCCCGCGCCGCTCATCAGCGAATCACCCTTTCAGAAAACCCTCTCAGCTACGTTCCAGCCTGAGAGCGGCGGCACGGCAAAACTGGTACAAAGCAACGCTGACTCGCTCGGCATCATCGCCGCGGAATATCCATCTGGCGTGAAGCCAGTTCTAACCTACGCTACCCGCATCACCACCAAGAACTACGTTGTAGATCTCTCCGCGCCGGGCAATGCGCCAAAAATAGACCGCGCGGATTTGCAGCATTTCTTGCAGCCGACCAAGCTTCTGCCCACCGATGGCATCGTGAAAACCACGGCGACAGAAATCACCAGCGGCGCGAAAACGGACGTCGAAAAAGCACGCGCCATCTATGAATGGGTCGTTGACAACACCTTTCGCAATCCGAAAACCCGCGGCTGCGGCGTCGGCGACATTCGTTTCATGCTCGAGTCTCGCGACCTCGGTGGCAAGTGCGCGGATCTGAACGCGCTCTACGTCGGCCTGGCGATGGCGGCCGGGCTTCCAGCGCGCGATGTGTACGGCATCCGCGTCGGCAAATCAGAAATGGGATACAAAAGCCTGGGCGCTTCCACAGAGACCGTCACAAAATCGCAGCACTGCCGCGCCGAGGTTTTCCTCAACGACTTCGGTTGGGTGCCCGTTGACCCAGCCGACGTCCGGAAAGTTGTGCTGGAAGAACCGCCCGGCAATCGTCCTCTCGACGACGCCATGGTGAAGAGTGCCCGGGCGCGGCTGTTCGGATCCTGGGAAATGAACTGGATGGCGTATAACTTTGCGCACGATGTCGCTCTACCCGGATCGAACGGCGCGCCAGTCGGCTTCCTCATGTATCCGCACGCGGAAACTGCCGAAGGCCGCCTCGATAGCCTCGACCCGGACAACTTCCAGTACGAGATCACGTCCAGGGAGACTACCTCCGCGAGGGACTGAGGAAATCGGACAACGGCGTGCCGATCACGTCCGGTGAATTGACTCGACCGGTTTTTTCGTATCAACGGGAGTGAGAGAGAATTCAGTCTAGCGAGAAACTGGCGCGCCAATGAAGGAATGGAACCCGGAGCATATCGTGGCGTTGTTGCGGCAAGCTGAAGTGGAACTGGCCAAAGGAAAAGCTGAGTGAGCTTCCTTCACCACGCGTCAGTCTCGCTGCCCGGAATCATGTGATTCTGGGCAGCCAAAGCCGCAAGTCTTAGGCACGCGAAACAAAGCACTTAGAAAGTGTCGGAAAAATAGTATTCTGGGCAAGCTGCGATTAGCGAAACGGTGCCAATCGTTTCACTTTTTGCGATCCGAAAGCCGCTACGTCCCGTTTGGCTACGAGACCCCGGCGCATACCAGAGAACCGCGGCTAGAAATCGAATCGTGCGCCTTCTCATATGCTGTGTCTGCTTGCCAAGGCGATACGGAAAGAAGCGTGCTGTCGCAACGGGGTTTCACTTGAAGAACTCGCCGGGCTGAATCAGATCCCTCGCAAATACCAGGAAGTGTCCATGCTCCGGGCAGTAGAGTTCGATTTCCCAATCAGAAGGTCGAATAACAGGTTCGTTGGCAACAGCCTTCGTGTCGCCGCCGTACGAGCACTTCTGACCGCACACAGGACACGTCTCGTAAGAGCTTCCGTAGATGTGAACCGCGTCAGACATTGGCCAGCTTAGATAGCCAACTGCTCCGTTCTGCTCGGGCTCGGTGATAGTACGCCAAAGAGTCGAGTCAACCGAAAAAATTGCTCATCATAGCTAGCGCAACATCGCCAGCAATCGCCAAAGTGCTGATTACATTGGGACAAATCTTGGCCCGTGTGGAGGTCGAGATGCACAGCTTAACCTTGAGAGTGTCATAGAGAAGATGAACTTAGTCAGGCTGGAGCCTCAAAATGGCATCTAAATTTGATATTTTCAAACAACTTAGAAATGGAACTTCGATTTGGATAGTGGCTGTTGAAGGTCTGGAACAAGCGAGGAATCGGATCGCTCGTTTGGCTGCTATTGGGCCTGGAGATTATCTGATTTACTCCCAAGAAAAAGGACTCATAGTCGAGCGCGTTTGCAGATAACAAAAGAGCTGCCGGGACCGAAACGTGAATCGTAAGCATGTTCCCGCGCGTCAAGGGCTCTACGTTTCCCGCCCAGCTCTCCCAGCCACTCCCGAGGTAAGGATATGGAAAACCCAAATACTCAGCGCAGAGCGATAGGTTTACTCGTAGTTTTTGCGACTCTAATGACGCTGATAGCGGTATGGAAACTTCCCGAGATAGATGGCTAGTCTCGCAGTCGTTTCAATCTGCGAAGAGCGGACAGTGCGTCGTCGATGTCCCGGTGCTCCTCGCGAGTAATTGGAGCGTCCGCGAGACGCGCATTCATGGCGTCTTCAGCAGCTTTGACGCGGACCTGAAGGAGCATGGGATCAAGTTCAAGAATGGCGGCTCTGTACAACTCACGCCAGCTACCTTCGGACATTTCTGGACTCCTGAAGAAGTGAAGGGAGCGCGATCTTAGTTAGATGATTTGCCTGCGTCAATGGATATCCAGCCGCTGCGCCGCGTTTTGAGGTTCGAATTCCTTTTCATTCTTTGTTCACGCGACCATAACAATTCAGCGCGACATTCAAGGACCTGGGAAGGTGGGAACCATGAACACTTCGACACCAGAAGCTGTGGCCAATTATCTAAAGTGGCATGCCGACGAAGAAGAACATGACGCTGAATTCCTCGAAGATTGTGCACACAGATTCGAGACGGTCAGACGGCCATTTCTCCGCGACGCGAGGATTTACCGGGAGCGGGCTCAAAACATTCGAGCCAGCCTTGAAGCTCTGCGCGGAATCACTCCAACTTAGCTTGCCCGTGGTTCGTCGGCACTTGCATACGTCGCGAACAATTTCAGTTCGGCCAATCACTTTTGGGCCGTCGAGTTTCTTTCACGAAGCAAGATTCACAAACCCTCGTTCCGTCGTTCAGCGTGAAATCGATTCTTCAGGTATCCTCCACGTCACTATCATTGCGAAATAATATCCACAAGTGGTTATTCCCTTGACAGCCTACACGCGCTCCGTTATAAGGCGGCAACATCTGTTTGCCGTGGAGGCTTATGACTCTGAAACGGCTTGCGCTCCTGTTTTGTGTTTTCCTCTTCGCCTTTTCAGCAACTCCTCTACACGCTCAAATGACTGGCGACATCGCCGAGGGACTGACCCCGTACGAATCATTTCACGGTGGCGATATCGACTCGGTGAACCTCTCCAACGGCAATCTGGTTCTAAGCATTCCCCTCGTAAGTTATCCACAACGCGGAGCGCTTAAGTTTAGTTTTAGTTTCGTCTTCAACGGAAAAAGCACTCGCACAAACGAGTTATGCACCCCCGTGCCGCCGGTGAACTGCTCATATTATTGGACTTATGCCGGTCCGACCGTGGTTGAAGATAATTCCGTTAGCGTTGTCGAAACGCTGTTCCAGCCAAGTGGCGCGAACAGTAATAAACTGTCCGACTTTGCAGTCGTGACTTCCGATGGCGGCCAGCACCCACTGGTCGGATCATCCGGAGGAGGACAAATAACCGGCGACGCAACCGGATTTTGGGCTAACTCCGCTTACAACACCGGGGTTCCTGCGCCAACTGTCATCATCAGTCGGAACGGAGTGCGTAACTTTATTACCGGCAGTGTGCTTCGCGAAGACGCCAACGGGAACCAGATCCTAATTGGGGCCAGCGATTACACGGACACAATGGGAAGACAAGTTAGTGCTATCGGAAGCTCGGTCCCAGGAACTTCTTCCTCCACGGCCGCATGCCCCAGCGGTCCATTGCCCGTTGCCTCAGCGACGACCTGGACGGTGCCAGGTGAAGGCGGCGGCACGATGCAATTCATGTTCTGTCAGGTCGAGGCGCCGATCAATATTCCGGCACAGGGCAAAGCCCCTGCGGTGACCGGCGGCACCTCCCTTGTAACCCAAAGTATCGTTCTTCCTAACTCCACCGTCTGGACCTTCGCATACGACAGTTACGGTCTCATAAACCAGGTGACCTTCCCGACCGGTGGCACGATCGCATATACGTACACGTCCGGGCCGCTCGGTGGATGCAATTACCAGAACAACATAAGCCGCTCCGTGGCGACGCGCACCGTAAATGCCAACGACGGCACCGGGGCGCATACCTGGCAATATACGAGCGCCCTACCCACTGTAAAGGTGACCGACCCGCTCGCCAACGATACCGTTCATACTTTTGCACTTTTTGGCACGGCGGGTGGCTGTTACAACTTTGAGACACTGACACAGTATTACCAGGGTTCGAGCACAGGTGGAACGCTGCTGAAGACCGCAAAAACCGATTGGAATAATTTTGCGAACGGGAACAACGTATACACGAACCCCGGGATGGTACCGATCCGTGTCACGACCACTGGCACTGGAATGGCCATGATTGGCATTTTCGACCTGGCGACAACGTTTCAAGAGTCGCAACTGCAATCGCCGTAGGTATCGTATCTTATTGGGTTGTTAGTGAGGCCAGTCGAGTATTATTCCCCCCACGAAATCTTGTTCCTGTACCATAACCAGACTTTCGGAGGAACGGTGTAGGATGACTTTCGAGGAACTCGAAGATAAGCTTCCCAACGGATTTCATGACGCTGCGATCCGCGAGATCAACTTCGATTTCATAGGACGATCCGTCGCGCTAGGCATGGATTTACTTACTGGCGGACCCGATGATCCCAATCTCGAGGTCTACCGTCCAGGAAGGTTGCGGATCACGCCGATCTATCTGTTTTTCATCGAGCCGCCGGACCCTAACTACCCTTTTGTACCGAACGGCTCACACTTGAAAGTGGATGGCGACTCTCTCAAAGTTGGCCAGAACGCAGAGGTCGATCGTCTGCTGCCGAGCCTCCCGTCCAGTGCGACTACATACCGATTTTTTCTCGAGAATTGGAATGCGTTCTTGTATCTGGCAGGTGCGAGCGTCAAATTTTCCTGGGACAACGGTGACCCGTTCGGCTAGAGGCGGGTGGCGGGACTAGGCGGGTGGCCACCCTTCCACACCAGCAAACGAACGCAGTTGAATTTACGGTGGCGGGTGTCAGAGCCTTCCGCTCCACCCGAGTGAATGCCCTGGGGGGTTAAATGACGCCCGGGCTGCACTCCCACACACTGCAACCTTCCGCCGCCTTGCGGACTGGCACCCGGATCGAGAAGATCAATTCCAAGCATGGTGATTCTCACCCGGACGGTGCGCACGCCATTATCAGTACGTCGCTCGGCCCCAAAATGTGCCACGGCCAACTGACGCACGGGTACCTCGTGGTGTGGGACGATTGCAAGGCCCCTGCGTTCGTTCTGGGTAGCAGAATCCAGAAACTGGCGACGGGTTAGAGCGCGAACGTCGTCGCATTGAGTCCGATAGATTCTTCCCTGGAGACGTTGCCGCTGCGCGGTCGTCCCCGGTTCTCCGCCATCACGACTATCGAGGTTTGGTGGGATTTGGAAATCGTGCGTCCAGGTGCCGCATCAACTCGACGGCAGTATCAATCGCATCGCGGAACGCGTTTTCTCACGCTGGTGATGGCCTGCGATCCAGTCCCGCCAGTCGCCGAACCAGGAACATTCCCGCTACAAGATAGATTAATTTCTTTCGGCCCTCGTCCATCGCGGAGACAAGATATCATCTTCGCTTTATGTTCGCCTAGTCCATTTTCGCGTTCAGCGCGCCGCCTTCCATAACTTCTGAAACTGTTCTACCGTCGCCGGCGCAAATCCCGCGTAATGATTGTTCACGTAAACGTACGTCGAGACACCACGCCGAATCGTACGCTGACAAACATTCACCCAACTCATTAATTCCTTCGAGCGGTCCACGATCACCTTGTCCCAGATTTTCGTTTGTTGCTCGATCCCTTTCCGATCGCCCAACAGCCGGATGTAAGTGAAATCGGCCGTGATGGGATCGAACTTCTCAAATATCTCACTCACGCGAGGCATCCAAGCCTGATCGATCAACGCATAAGCGACTTTGTGCGCGCGTAACAGGTCGAAAAATTCCGCGGTGAGCCATTGTTTGTTGCGGATCTCCACTGCGAAGCGGTAGCCCTTGGGAAGTTTTTTCAGGAATGGTTCAAGTCGTGCCAGAAAATCCTTCCCGGATTTGAATGCCGTTTTATTGAAATAGCCGAACTGGAAGAGAAGCGGGCCGAGTTTGTCACCCATCAAATCCACCGTATCGAGAAATTGCTTTAGATCCTCGTCGCAATTCTGCAATATTTTCTCGTGTGTGATTGCCTGCGGAATTTTGGCGGCCAGAATGAAGCCCGCCGGTGTCTTTCGCTCCCAGCCGTTCACTGTGGCGACGGACGGCGTGCGATAGAAAGTGGAGTCTACTTCGACGGTGTTGAATTTCGTGGCGTAATAGCTCAGATAATCGGCCGGCTTCATCTCGGCCGGGTAGAACGCTTGTTCCCAGCCGGCCGCGGTGAAGGCAGAAGTTCCGATACGAATATCCGTCATGCGCGCAATGTTCACCCGCTAAATTGCGAAAGTCAAATTAACCGCTCGTATCAGTTCGTTTGCATCCAAAAAGTGACAGCCCGCGGCGCCAGCCATTTTGCAAATCGCAAAATGATAAGCAGCCGATGGTGCGGAACTGCCACGGTGTAAGAGCGGCACCTAAAAAAAACGGCGGATCAAATCGCTCAAAATCAGTTGTCCGGTAAATGCGTTAACCAGGACCTATCCTTCATTCGTCACACGACAGAAGCAGCCCGCACTAGGCCGAGGGATGAGTTGTGGCCTACCTATTGCTCACGTTAGCCAAATTTCTGCGTATGGCCGGCATTGAATTGCGCAGCCGGAAGAACATTACTCAAACATCGCAGCCCTCCTGCACGCTCATGACCACGAGAGTGGCATCGTCCCGCTGTGGCTGCCCATCCGCGAACGCTGACACTTCATCCAGGATGCGGTTAATGATTCGCTCTGGAGATTCCCGGCTGCAAGAACGCAACAATCCCTCGAGCCTCTGCTCTCCCCATTGATCGCTGCGAGGATTCTCGGCCTCCGTGATTCCATCCGTGTATGCCACCAATACGTCACCAATCTCGAACTGAAATATCGTGGTTGCAAGTTCCGAGTTCGGCGAAATTCCGACTGGCTGGCCTCCGGATTTCAGGTAATACACCTCGCACGAATCATACCGCGGGCGAACAACCACCGGTGCATTGTGGCCCGCGTTCACATATTTCAACACCCGCGTGGCCGGTTCGTATTCTGCATAGAAGAGTGTCGCGAAGGAATCTTCCGGGTAACATTCATAAACCAGCCGATTCACATGTCCGATAAGCGTGGAAGGATCCAGATCCGGATGCAAGATCTGCGCCCTAAGAGAAGCTTGGAGACTGGCCATGAGCAGCGCCGCACTGATCCCCTTGCCGCAAACATCCCCAATCGCGATTCCCCATCGTCCCTCCGGCATGGAGAGCAGGTCGTAATAGTCGCCGCCAATCCCGTGAGCGGGCTGGTAAAAGGTCTCGCAGGATATGCAAGGAATGGATAAGCTCCGTGGTGGAAAAAATGCCCGTTGAACGTCCTTTGCGCCCTCCAAATCCTTGCGAATCGCCCTATGAATTCCTGAATCCGACTCGGATTTTCTAAGATACTCCAGAAACGTCTCCACGTGATTTCGCATCAGGAGCGCGGCTTCTCT
>Ga0070765_100002512_pt1 | contig 11527 bp, 10 predicted proteins | sample HubBroMetageWFT5_FD_71516 | JGI IMG/M metagenome (GOLD analysis project Ga0070765, IMG submission 71516) | Warmed and freeze-thawed soil microbial communities from the Hubbard Brook experimental Forest, New Hampshire - Hubbard Brook CCASE Soil... | ecosystem: Environmental > Terrestrial > Soil... | reverse complement strand
CTACGGCTCCCTTCGAACCGCCATTCGCCACCCCTTTTCAGACGGAGGTCGTGCTATAAGTCTCTCACTGCTTCTGGACTAAAAAATCAGGCTGGTCAGTCCAGCCCGCGCTCTCCCAATCCGCTGCCAAACAGACCGCCAACCCGCCAAGCCATCAGTTGCCTATCGAGAGACTTCTCTTCCCGCACGGACGAAACCTGCCGGCACTGCCCGCCGAAAGTGCGGGCCCGGACGCTGTGACGGTTGGGCTCGCAGGGACAAAAGTGTATGCGTTCTCGACCGCGGACTATCCCGGCGCGGACTCTTCGACCGTTTACGATACATTTGGTAATACGATCGTTGGCGCTTTCGATTTTCCCAGCACAGCTCAAGACGCCTTCACGGTAATGGGCACCAACTACCAACTGGTCGAGATCCCGAGTTCGACGCAAAGCGTGGTGGCCGCGATAAACGCATCCAGCCAGATGGTGGGCGCGTACGTCGACCTGTCTGGGGACGTTCACGGATTTCTCGACGTCGCGGGAACCTTTACCACCATCGATTTTCCAGGTGGTACAGAAACGGAATGCGTGGATATCAATAATGCTGGAGAGATTGTTGGGGACTATCATGACTCGATGGGCGCAGATCACGCCTATCTGGACAACGGAGGCGTGTTCACCAGTTTTGATTTTCCCGGCGCTGCTGGCACGGCGGCCACCGGGATTAACTCCGCTGGGGAGATCGTGGGCATATGGACTGACACCAGCGGCGTCACCCACGGATTTCTCCTTGTCGGCACGGTATTCTCAACTCTCGACTTTCCTCTCGCCGCGTCGACGAGAGCATTTGGGATTAATGACGCAGGGGAAATCGCCGGCTCCTATACCGGGACAGCCGGCTTGAGCCACGGCTTCATCCTCGCCAAGAACGCCTGGAGCAAGATTGACGTTGCCGGGGCCAGCCAGACGGCGCTGACCCGAATCAAAAACGGCGGCAACATTACCGGGGCTTATATTGACGACTTAAATGAATCACACGGGATCAAGGGCCACTGATTGACGAGAATTGCTGTCGGTCGTGCCCCGCTATCTTTGGACTTCGGGAGGAGCGGGGCCCGGCCTTCTTTTTATCTGCGCTCAGTGCGAGCGGCCGCTACAAAGGCAACGGCTAACCCTAAAACAAAAGCGCCTGCAGAGTTCACAGAGACTTCAGGAACTCGATGATGGCCTCTTTTTCAGCGGGTTTGAGTTTTTCAAACTCCTGGGTGACGTGCTTCGCTTCGCCCTGGTGGCGGGCGATGGCGTCCGGAAACGTCAGCGAAGCGCCGTCGTGCATCAGCCGGGGGCGCAAGCGAACTCCCCACAACGGAGCGGTGCGAATCTTGTTGCGGCTGCTCTCGAAATCCTGCTTCGCAAGGTAATCGGACATCTGGTGAAAAACCTTGCGGCCGTAGTGCTCGGGAATGGCTTGAAGAATTCCGTCGCCGGTGCCGACATCGTGCATCAGAAAATCGCCATAGGGATAAAAGGTGACGGAGCCGAGCGCGGCGGGGATCACAAATGTTCCGCCATTGATTTTTGTTCCTGCTGGAGCGGTGGTCATCGAAGCGACGTGGCAGGCCGCGCAGCCGATCTTGGCGAACAGAGCAGCACCCTTCACGGCCGCGTCGCTGGAGGCGAGTTGTGTATCGCGCGCGGGCGCTTTGGTGGAACGGATGAAGCGGGCAAAGTGATCAATGTCGGAAAGGCCGTCCGCCCCTGGAGTGTCGTTCGGTTCGGGGGCAGTGTTGCAGATTTTGGTTACCTCATCGGGCTGCAGACGATTGGTGATGCCCATCTCATTCAGATACGCGTCGCCCGCGAACGAGAGAAGGCTGGCGTGTTGATCCTTCCAGCCGAAGCGTCCGACGCCCATTTGTCCGGGGGCTTCGACGATGGGATCGTACAGAACCTGGCCGCAGATTTTCTTGTGTGAAGACTTGCATTGCTGAATGGAAAGATCCAGAAGCGTTTGATCGCCAACCGCCTCGACGAAACCATCGCCGAGGAGGCTCAGAGAGAGTCGAAACGCGCGAATCGTCTCCGTATCGGGAACGCGCTCCTGAATTTCCTTATCTGGAAACGCGCCGCTGGGGCAAATGGCGCGATCGTTCACCAGAGAACGCCCGGTGATGATTTCGGCTCCGCGCGCGATCGGAATATTCGGCGTGAGGAAGTGCCCATCAGGCCCCTGATGGCCGACGCGCAATTCCGACACCTGAGATCCGGCGCCCGACACGGGATTCTGATGGCATTCGCGGCAGGACTGCGCGTTGTAAAGGGGGCCGAGCCCGTCGGTGAGATGTTCGACTTCCTCGAACGTTGTCTGGTCGGCTTGATGAGTGGCGTCGTCCACCATGCCGTTGGACTTGTTGTCGAAACCGGTGGGTGCGACGGAAGTTGAGGGGGCGGCTGAAATGAGAGCAAAGCTTAAAACAGTGGCTGCGATGACGATTCTCATGCGTTCTCCCTCCTGGAGAGGATGGGGAGCCGGGGTAATTATTGGGATACCACTTTGCGGGCTTGCATCAAAGCTAAAAAAATAAATTAGAGGGATAAGTTACAGAGGGTGCAAAGGCAAGACAAAGGTTCTTGCGCGGAAGACCGCGGCGCGCCATGCAAAGCTTTAACCGCGCACAAAAAAATAAGCGGACATGCTGAGGCCGACCACGATTACGAGCCAGCGGATTTGTTGCTGGTTCATCTTTCGGCCGTAATAGGCTCCGAAATAGCCGCCCGCGCTGGCACCCACGACCATCAGCAAAGCCTGCGGCCAGACGATTACGCGAGCGAAAATGAAAGTCACCAGAGCAACACCATTCACAATACTGACCAGAAGGGTCTTCAGTCCATTCATCGCGTGGATATTTTCCATGCCCATCAGCGCGAGCAGCGCCAACAAGAGAATCCCCACGCCAGCGCCGAAATAGCCGATGTAGATGGAGATCAGGAGTTCCAGGAATAAGCCGAGGAGAAACAACCAGCGCGGCGTCTTGTGTGGATGCTGCGCGGTTGCGGAGTCGCGGGCGACGTTGGAGGCGCTGGTGGCGGCTTCGTTTCCCTTCCGATCCGGCGCGCCGTCTAATCGCGCGTACAACCGCGCCGTCAGCCGGCCGCTTGCGGCGAACAACAACGTGGCGCCCAACAGGAGCCAGGGAACGATGCGCATGAACGTAGATTGGGGCGTGATGAGGAGCACTCGCGCACCGATAATTCCGCCTAGTATGCCTGTGACAATCAGCGGGGGCAGCATGCGGCGGACCTCGGGAGTAAATTCCTTGCGGTAGGCAACCGTGCTGGCCACGGTGCCGGGCCAGACGGCAACGGTGTTTGTCGCGTTGGCGGCAATCGGCGCAATTCCGCTGAAGAGCAGCGCAGGAAAGGAAATGAAACTTCCGCCTCCTGCCACGGCGTTGAGGAGGCCAGCCAGGAGAGCCGCAAAAAACAGAAAGATGGGGTGACTGAAGGCCACGCGAAAGAATACCTTGCGCTGGAATCGAAGTCACCCGGATTGCGCTGCCCAACGAGCGAACGAAAGAGACGAAACAACGGCGCCATTGGGATTGCGGCGGGTTCCTTGCGGCAAGCGGTGCGGTTGGTATAGGCTGTGCCTTCGTTGTAACAATTCCGTAACAATCGGTACGGGCGCCATCGGAGGGATTTGGGGAAATGCCGGGACTATTGGGAAGGATTTTTCCGCAGGAAAAGACGTTTTTTACGAACTTCATACAGCAGGCGGAAAACGTCCATGCAGCCACTGTGGCGATGGTGGAAATGCTGGAGCATTACGAGGATCCGACCGTGGCCGCGGCGAAGATCGAATCCTACGAACATATTGGGGACACCATCACGCACGAAATCATGACCAAGCTGAATCAAACGTTTATTACGCCGTTTGACCGCGAGGACATCCACGAGCTGGCCAGCCGGATTGACGACGTGATCGACCTGGTAGACGCGGTGGGAACCCGGCTTGTGACCTACCGCATCACGAGCATTCGACCCGGTGTGGCCGACCTGGCAAAATCGGTCCGCGACGCCGCGGCACAAATCGTGGCTGCGGTCCGAGTGCTGGAAAAGGGCGACCACATCCTCGACCATTGCATCGAAATCAACCGCCTGGAGAATCAAGCGGACCACCAGTGCCAGCGGCTGATCGCCACGCTATTCGATCAGGAAAAAGATCCGGTGCAAATCATCAAGTGGAAAGAGATTATCGAGACGCTGGAATTCGCGGCCGACAAATGCGAAGACGTTGCCAACGTCATCGAAACCGTCACCTTGAAGAATGCCTGACGCCGTGCCTTCCACCCCAGGGTTGGCATTGACCGAATCAAATCCCTATTTCACCGGGAGAGCGGCCGCGTGACCAGTTTCTATCTGCTTTGCATCATCGTGGTAATCAGCCTGGCATTCGATTTCACGAACGGCTGGCATGACGCCGCGAGTTCCATCGCCACGGTGGTTTCCACGCGGGTGCTGCGCCCGCTCTACGCGGTGGCCTGGGCCGCATTCTGGAACTTTATCGCGCCGCTGACATTTGGGACGGCGGTGGCCGCGACGATGGGCAAGGGACTTGTTCATCTGGAGATGGTCAATCAGCAAGTGTTGCTGGCGGGCTTGCTGGGGGCAATCATCTGGAATTACGCGACGATCCGGCTGGGACTGCCCTGCAGCTCATCGCACGCGTTGATGGGGGGCTACGGCGGCGCGGCGATCGCTTCGGCAGGTTTCCGCGCAATCATCACCCACGGATGGATCAAGCCGATCGTTTTCATCTTCCTCGCGCCTGTAATTGGATTGCTGGCGGGCATTGCGGTGACGGTGGCCACAAGCTGGGTGGTGCGGCGGCAGTCGCCGCGGCGCGTGGACAAGTGGTTTCGGCGGCTACAATTGGTGTCTGCGGCGACATTCAGCTTCGCGCATGGCACCAATGACGCGCAAAAGAGCATGGGAATCATTACTGCCGCTCTGGTCACCACCGGAGTGCTGCCGAACTACAAAGTGCCGGACTGGGTTATTATTTGTTGTGCCCTGGCGATGGCCGGCGGGACAATGGCGGGGGGCTGGCGGGTGGTGAAAACCATGGGCCAGCGGATCACGAAGCTCAACCCCTTCGGCGGGTTCGCGGCGGAGACTTCGGCGGCGCTGACGTTGATCGGAACGGCCGCGGCGGGTATTCCGGTGAGCTCGACGCAGGTGATTACGGGAGCCATTGCCGGCGTTGGCGCATCCAAGAGAATGTCTGCAGTTCGCTGGGGCGTGACACGCCACATCATGTGGGCATGGATTTTGACGATCCCGGGCGCGGGCGTGATGGGAGCGGCTTTTTATTACCTTTGCATGAAGTGGATCCACTGAGATGACCGAACAAAAAGCACCATTTGCGACAGTCGAAGAAGCAGTCGAGGAGATCCGCCAGGGACGCATGATCGTGCTGGTGGACGACGAAGACCGCGAAAACGAAGGCGATCTGACGATGGCGGCGGACTCCGTGACGCCCGAAGCCATCAATTTCATGACGAAGTTTGGCCGCGGGCTGATTTGCCTCTCGCTGACCGAGCAGAGGTGCGACGCGCTGGACCTGAAGGCGATTTCCGCGCGCAACACCTCGGCATTCGGCACGCCTTTCTGCGAACCGATCGACGCGCGCCGCGGAACGACGACGGGAATCAGCGCCGCCGATCGCGCGACCACCATTCTTGCGGCAACCGACCCGAATACGCGCCCGGAAGATTTGGCGCGCCCCGGGCACGTGCAAACGCTGCGCGCGCGCAATGGAGGCGTGCTGGTTCGCGCCGGGCAAACGGAAGCCTGCGTGGACCTGGCGCGGCTGGCGGGGCGAGACCATTCGGGCGTGATCTGCGAAATCATGAACGACGACGGAACGATGGCGCGCATTCCGCAGCTGATCGAATTTTGCCGCGCGCACAATCTGAAACTCGCGACGGTGGCGGACTTGATTCGCTACCGAATGCAGCACGAACGCTACGTTCGACGAATTGCGGAATCGGTGCTCCCGACGAAGCATGGAAAATTCCGCATGATCGCGTATTCGAGCGATGTGGACAACGAGCTGCATGTCGCACTGGTGCGCGGCGAACTTTCCAGCAACGCAGCGGGCGGGGCCGCCGCAGGGCAGAACGATCCGCCGCTGGTGCGCGTGCATTCGCACTGCTTGACCGGTGACGTGCTCGGGTCAATCGCGTGCAATTGCCAGTCCACAATCGAGGGGTCGCTCGCGGCCATCGCGAAAGCGGACCGCGGCGTTTTCGTCTATCTGCATCATACGGGCCGCGGATTTCAAATCGACAAGCGCGCGGAAGAAAGCGACGCGCTGCCCCAGATACGCTTTCACGGGAGCGGCGAGACAGAGAAAGATCTTGGGCTGCAACGCAAGGTGCAGCGCGAAAGCGGCATCGGCGCGCAAATCCTGATTGACCTGGGGCTGCGGAGCATCCGCGTGCTGACGAATCATCCGCGCAAAGTGGTGGCGCTGGAAGGCTACGGGCTGGAGATTGCCGATCAGGTTCCTCTTGCGGTTGACACCTCAAAGCAAACACATCAAATCATCTAAAGAGTGGCGCGCGCCTAGCCGGCAGGTTTCGGCGGGGGAGCCGGATTCGGATGCGGCTTCGCGGGCGAAGGGCCGATTGTAATGTAGGGACGCATTTTTTCGAGGCGGGCCTTCGTGATGCGCCGGATGGCGAGCAAATCATTCACGCTGCGAAATGGGCCGCTTTTCTTGCGGAATTGGAGGATGTCGTTTGCAGTGACGGGCCCGACGCCGGGGAGTTGCTCAAGTTGATCGATTGTAGCTGTGTTCAAATTGATGGGCTTTGCCGGCGGCGCCTTTTGCGCCGGGGCAATCGCGGGGCTTGCGGCAGCCCAGAGCAAAAGGGCGGAGAAAAGGGCGAACGCGAGAGTAAGGCGGCTTCTTCTCCGTTCACGCAGTCGAGCATTCAACATACGGCTCCGGTTCACAGGCTTATTGCGCTTGTTTCCCCTGTGCGTCGTATTCAGTGACGTGGCCGAAGAGCGCGGCTTGCTCGGCGACGTGCGCGCGATCTCCCACGATCACGATTTGAGCGTTCGCCGAATCGAAATGGCGGCGGGCGGCGGCGAGCACATCGTCTGCCGTGAGCGCGCGAATCCGCTGGCGATACGTTTCAAGATAATCTTCCGGCATCCTGTCCAGATAGAGGCTTGAGAGTTGACCAAGCAATCCGTCCACGGTGGCGACGCCGAGCGAAAACACGCCGGTTATATAATTCCGCGCGCTATCGAGCTCCTCCGGCGTGACGGGGAGCGAACGAATGCGATCCAGCTCGTAGAATATTTCCGTCAGAGTGGCCGCCGTCACTTCGTTGCGCACGGCCGCATGCACCGAGAAATAGCCATGCTGGCGCAAGGCATTCACGCTGCTGCGCGGACTATATGTATAGCCCTTCTGCTCGCGGATATTGATCACCAGCCGGGAATGAAACGCCCCGCCGTAAATCGAATTGGCCAATACTGCGCGCTGCCAATCCGGATCGCGCCGCGTGATGGCAAGGTTGCCGAGCAGCACCTGCGCCTGCACGGCTCCAGGCAGGTGAACCAAATGAACGCGACGCCCCGCCGGATGCGGCGGCGCGGGAGACGGGAGAGCCTCCGGCTGCGGCGCCTTCCACGCGCCAAAAATCTTTTCAACCTGCGCGAACATTTCCTCTGCCGCGAAATCACCGACTAAAACGAGCAGAGCGCCAGCGGGAGAATAATACTTGTGATAGAACTCCTCGAGCTGTTCCCTGCGATACGCGGCAACCTGATCTTCCGAAGGCGCGACGATGGCGTACGGATGATCGCCGAAAAGAACGCGCCGCAAACGTTCGCTGGCCAAAAATCCGGGTGTGGCGCGTTCGATGCGCAATTCCTCGAAGCGCTGCCGCCGCTCGCGTTCGAATTCCTCAGCGGGAAACGAAGCGTTGCGCGCCAGGTCCGACATCAATTCAAGCAAGCCGCCGGAAAATTCCGCCAGGCCGGAAACGGAGATCGCGGTAGAGTCCGCGCCGGAATGCGTGCCGAGGTTGGCGCCCATACGCCGCAAATCTTCCTCGATGCGTCGGCTGGGCCGGGAAGCGGTGCCAGTGCGAACCACCGCAGATGCCATATCGGCAAGCCCGGGCGAGGTGTGGGCTACGACGGCGTTGCCGCTGCGGAAGAAAAGCTGCGCGGAAATTTTTGGAAATGTGCGCGCTTCGGCAAGGACGACCTGCATTCCATTGGAAAGCGTTCGAACCGTCCGCTTCGGCCATAATACGGGGCGTTCGGGACCAAGCGGCGGAGCCGTTTGCCGAACCGGGCCGCCGGCTGCTGGAGTTGTGGTGCTTGTCGTTGTCGTCGTTGTCATTATCGGGCACCCGCCAGCGCCGCGGGACGCCGCAAAACCAACGCTCGATTCCGCGGAACGAGATATTTTTTCGCGACCTCTTTAATCTGCGCGGGGGTGACGGCCAGAAATCCATCGAGCACCGTATTGATGCGGTCGGGATCGCCGTCGAATAACGTGAAACAAGCAAGATAGTGCATGAGTCCGAATCGCGGCATGGTGTAGCCCATTCCCCCTTCCAGAGTGGAAAAATAGTCGGCGCGGAATTTTACTTTGACGGGATCGAGCTCGTCTTCCTGAATTCCGTTGTCCTGCAGATCGCGGATGATGGAGTCAAACGCCGCAATCGTTTCCTCGGACGTCAATTCCGGCTTATGGTAGATGCGCGTCACCATTTGTGTTGGTCCGTTGGCGTCGAAGATGTCAGCACTGCCGTCGGTTTCCACGGCAATCTGTTTTTCGAGGACGAGTTCGCGATAGACGCGCCCGGCGCGGCCGCCGTGCAAAACGCGTTCCAGCAGAGCGTAGGCGTACCAATCGGGCGTGTTGCGCGGCGGCGCCGTGTAACCGATGGCGATGGCCGGAAGCGTGCCGAATTTTTCGTCCACCTCGCCTCGGCGCTCTTCCGTCTGCGGCGGCTCGCTTACGTCGGCGCGAGGGGTGGCCGGGTTCGAAGGTATTTTCTCGAAATATTTCCTGGCGAGCGAAAACGCTTCCGCCGGGTCGAGATCGCCGAGCATCAGCAGGACGGCATTGTTCGGGGCGTAGTAGGTGTGAAAGAAAGTGCGCACGTCGGCAAGGGTTGCGGCGTCGAGGTCGGCGAAATCACCATAGAAATTGTGCGCGTTCGGCCAATTGCGGAACGCGACGGGCGGCAAATCGAGCCACGGAAATCCGCCGTACGGCTGGTTCATCACGTTGACGCGAACCTCCTCCTTCACCACGTCGCGTTGATTGCGCAGATTTTCGTCGTCCACCTGCAGGGCGCGCATGCGATCGGCTTCCAGCCAAAGAACCCGCTCGAGAGCATTCGAAGGTACGGACTCGAAATAATTCGTGATGTCGTAGTTCGTCGTCCCATTCAGGACGCCGCCGGAGGAATTGATCAGCCGGATGTGTTCCATTTTCCCGGCGTTCTCCGAACCCTGAAACATCATGTGCTCGAAAAGATGCGCAAAGCCGCTGCGGCCTTGCGGCTCGAGACGAAAGCCGATTTGATAGTAAACGCCAACTGTGACGACGGGCGCAGAGCGGTCCGGCGACACAACAACACGCAAACCATTTGCCAGCACCATATGCTCGACGGGAATGTGCAGCTGCTTCGTTTGCAAACTCAAATGTGGGCTCCCTCTATTTTTTAAGTTTGTGCTTGAGATGCTGAATCGTTGCGGCGGGCGTGCTGGAAAGCGCGCGTCCGGCCAAGAGCGAAAGCGCCACGTATGCCCGGCGAAACTCGCGCGGGAATTGTTCCAGGGCTTTCGCGTGTTTTGCGACGACAGCGAAATCTCCACGCGCGATAGGGCCCGTCCATGCTGCGCGTGGGCCTAAGCGTTCGAAATTATCGAGCATCTGCCGCGTCAAGGGCAGCAATGCCGCGGTTGCCCGGCGCCTTGTGAATCCGGCGCGCACTAAAATTTGCGTGGCTGCTTCCAGCAGACCGAGCGCATGGCCGGCAACCAACGCCGCAGCCGCGTGATAGGCGGGTTTGCAGGCACCCTTTATTGTAACGGGTACGCCGCCCAGATAGCGCGCAATCTGCTGCGCCGCGCGGCGCGCGCGCGGGTCGCCTTCAACGGCAAAAATCACACCGTCGAGCTTTGGCGATGCAAGCCCGGTGAAAGTCTGCATGGGGTGAAGGGAGCCAACCGCCGCGCCGCGGCGCGCGAGCGGCGCAAGAGCGCTGCTATCGAGCCCGCCGCTGACGTGCAACACCACTTTGCCGCGGGATTCGCTGCCGCCGATACGCGCGAGTTCCGAGGCCACACGCGCAATCGCGCCATCGGGCGTCGCCACCAAAATAATATCGGCGTCGAACACGGCGCGCGTGAGCCTGGCATGCGGCGCGCCGGCGCCGATCGCGCGCACCGCTTCCCGGGAACTTGCGCGCGAGCGCGTGACCACCGCGCCGATGCGCCAGCCGAGTTCGCGCAAGCGGTTCCCCAACGTTCGCCCCACGCGCCCTGCGCCGACAATGGAAATCGTGCGTGCCATGCAGCGTGATAGCATAACTTGTCCGCACTTCCTGCGGTGGAGGAAATTCCGCGTTGCACTATTTCGTCACCGGTCTTCTGGCTCTGGCGGCGCTGCTTTGGATACTTGCCGCGATTGATATGGCAATCGGAATTCCGTCCATCCCGCACATTAAAAAAATCGCGCCTTTGAAGGATCAGGAATGCCCAAGCGTTTCGATTCTCTTCGCTGCGCGAGACGAAGCCGAAAAGCTTCCCGAGGCGCTCGAAAAACTTCTCGCTCAGGACTTTCCGCGCTACGAAGTGATTGCCGTGAACGACCGCTCCGAAGATGGCACCAGAAAAATTCTGGAAGCCGCGGCGGCGAAGGATCCAAAATTAAAACCTATAAACCTGACCGCCCTGCCCGAAGGCTGGCTGGGCAAACCGCATGCCCTGCAGCGAGCGTTTGAAGAATCCAGCGGCGAGTGGCTTGTCTTCACGGATGCGGACGTCCATTTCGCGCCGGACGTCCTGCGGCGCACGCTCGCGCTGGCTCTGCGAGAGCGATGGGACCACCTGACGCTGCTGGCGCGCGTGGAAATGCAAACCGTGGGAGAAAAGATCACGCTGACTTACCTGGCTCTCGCGCTGATGATGGGGGTGAGAGCGTGGCATGTGAGCAAACCGAATAGCGGAACTTATCTGGGCGTCGGCGCGTTCCAGCTAATCCGCCGCGAGGCGTACGAAAAAATGGGCACGCACCGCCGCCTGGCCATGGAGGTGGTCGACGACATAAAACTCGGAAAACTCGCGAAGCAGACGGGAATACGTTCGGGCGTTGCGCTCTCGGGGGACGCGGTGAGCGTGCGGTGGCACGCAGGAGTGGGGAACATCGTCCGGGGCACGACGAAGAATTTCTTCGCGGCCGCGGGATACGAGTTCTGGCGCGCCTGCATGCAAATTTC
>Ga0070765_100002511_pt1 | contig 11528 bp, 4 predicted proteins | sample HubBroMetageWFT5_FD_71516 | JGI IMG/M metagenome (GOLD analysis project Ga0070765, IMG submission 71516) | Warmed and freeze-thawed soil microbial communities from the Hubbard Brook experimental Forest, New Hampshire - Hubbard Brook CCASE Soil... | ecosystem: Environmental > Terrestrial > Soil... | reverse complement strand
GTTTGAGCGGCGGGTCCGGGCTCAAGCAATTTCATCACAACCCGGTGACGCGCGAAATCTTCACGCTCACGCTCGCCGGCGATTTTCAATTCATTCTCTGAGTCTGCTGTTCGCCCCAGGCGGGCATACGTGAGTCCAAGATAGTAATGAGGTTCGCGCTGGGACGAATCCACTGCAATCGAACTTTGAAAATCGCCGGCGGCATTCTCGTAATCTTTCCCTGCGAACTCGACACGACCCATACCGCTAAGCGCTTCGGCATGATGCGGATCAATCTGGAGGGCGCGATCAAAATCAATTCGAGCGGCTTGAAAATCCTCTTGCGTGAGTTCGATGCGCCCCAACTCGACGTAGGATTCCGTCTGCGCGGGCTGGAGTTCGATGGATCGCTGAAACTCAGTTCGAGCGCCGGGAAATTGCTCCAGCGATGCAAGTGTTAATCCCAAAGCGTAATGTCCGGACGCATCCTGCGGATTTAATTTCGCATACCGCGAGAAGGTGCCGGAGGCATCCTCGAATTTTCCCAAACCGATTTGCGCTCGTCCCATACCATACAGTGCGCGCGCATCATCGGCTCGAATGCCAAGCACCTGCTTGAATGCGGTTTCGGCGTCCGGATAAAGCGACATTCGCAGAGCGACATACCCGAAATCATAGAGCACATCCGGATTCTTGGGGCTCGCTTTGCGCGCAGCAATCAAAAGCGAAAGAGCTTTTTCCAAATTTCCGCCGAGGACCGAATCGTGCGCTTCAGCGCGCAACTCGTTCAAGAGGGCGCCTAACGCGTCCGTGCGGTTTGGCTCGAGCCGAAGAGCCTCCTGGAACTGAGGAATCGCCTGCTGCCCTTTCGACATTTGGAGATACAGCAAACCCAAATTCACATAGCCGTTCGCGGAACGCGGCGACAGACGGATCACTTTCTTGAACAACTGTTCCGCGTCTGCATTTCGCTGTTGCGCCGCCCGTACCATACCCAACAGATTGAGTGCGCGAGGATCGTTCGGGCTTCGCCGAAGCACGGAGCCAAGGTCAGAATCAGCTCGATCGAGTTCCCCGGCGGCCAGCGCCCCCGCGGCATCCTTCTCGAGCGCGATGGTGTCTCCTTCGCGTCCCGTTGAATCCGCCGATTGTCCCAAAGCGACGGTTGCCGCGGGCAGGGCAATCAAGAGAAGGGCCAAAATGGCGAACAAGATTGTTGATGACCGCAATGTCACGCTCTTATCCTCTAGTTCGCGGAAGTGGTTGATTCGGTGACGGTCAAAAATTGGTCGGCACTTACATCACGCACGATCTGATGAATGCCGCTCGGCCACAGGATTTCAATCTGACTAACTTTGGTGGCGGATCCGAGTCCAAAGTGAACGCGTTTGTCGCTGGAAGATTGGTAGCTGCTGGCCGTGGTAACCGTGGCATATTGATCGCCGCTCTCCGTGGTGATTCGGACGCGCGCGCCAATCGCGTCGCGGTTGCTCTTCACTCCCACCAGTTTCAGGTTCAGCCAATGGTTTCGCGTTTCTGTTTCGTTCAGCAGCACCCATGCGGGGCCATTGTTGGAGGTGACGACCACATCTTCCCTCCCGTCGTTGTTGATGTCTCCTGTCGCCAGGCCGCGAGCCGCCCATTTTTGCGAAAACACTTCGCCGGAACGCGACGACACGTCGACAAATTTTTTCCCCATCGCATTCCAAAGCATGAGAGGCGATTCACGATAGTGAAGATGCGGCTCGTTAACTTCGATTGTGTCCATCACGTGAGACTGAGCGATAAATAAATCCTTCCAGCCGTCATTGTCATAATCAAGAAATCGGGCGCCCCAGCCCGAATGCAGCAGTGAGATGGCGCCCAGCCCGGTCGAGTTGGTCGCGTAATCGAATGTGCCATCCTGGGCATTTCGATAGAGGGCGTATCGCTGATTTGCAAGATCGGTCACCACAATGTCGGGCCAGCCATCGTTATTGTAATCCGCGAAATCCACACCCATGCCTGCAAACGTCGCTCCGTTTCCGTCCATCGCAGCACCGGAGACCAGCCCCACTTCTTCGAATGTCCCGTCACCTTTGTTATGAAAGAGATATTCTGGAATGGAATCGTTCGCGATGTAGATGTCTGTCCAGCCGTCGCGGTCGTAATCCGCGATTGCCACGCCGAGACCTTTGCCGGGCTTGTCGAGTCCTGCCTTGTGGGAAACTTCGGAGAACTTTCCATTGCCGTCGTTGTGGTAGAGCAGAGTCGTCGCGGGCTTGAACAAATCGGGATGGCAATAGGAGCGAAAACCCGTTTCGCGCTGGCCGCAATAAAGATCCTGAAACGTCCAGTCCATGTAGCGGGTGACTACGAGATCGAGACGCCCGTCGTTGTCATAATCCAGCCAGGCGGCGCTGGTAGCCCAGCCGGAACCTCCCACGCCTGCGCTGGCCGTCACATCGGTAAACGTGCCGTCCCCATTATTGTGATAGAGAGCACTTCGGCCGTAGCCCGCCACAAAAACGTCTTCGTAGCCATCGTTGTCGTAGTCTCCGACGGCCACACCAGTGGAGTAGCCGATTCCTCCGAGGCCGGATTTTTCCGTAACATCCTCGAATGTGCCATCCGGCTTCTGGTGAAACAGGCGGTTGGAATACTCAGGCCCCATTTTTTGCGGAATCGTTCCCGGCGCCGTAGGATCGCTGATGCGCGCTCCGTTGGCAAAAAATATATCGAGCCGGCCATCGTTGTCGTAGTCGAACACCGCAACGCCAGAGCCCATGGTCTCAAGCAGATATTTCCTGCTGGTCGGGGAAGCTTGATCTTGAAAATGGATTCCGAGTTTTGATGTCGCGTCAGTGAAACGCCCCGGAACGCCTTCTAGGCCCGGCGTTTGCGAAGAAGCGGAAAACAGCAGACTCAGAAGGAATGAGAATAGAAGGACCACTCCCGTGGCACGAAGAAAACGGACCGACGCCGATCGACGAGAGTGTTGGGCCATTTACCTGGGAATAGCCGCAGCCAGCCTGTTTCCCGGCGGCACAAATCGCGGGACCATCATAGCGCGGAACCATCATAGCAATGTTCCGCTCCCACAAAACGCAAGGGGCCACTGCTTTCGCAGCGGCCCCTTGCCTGACGAACTTCTGGCTGTCTCTCGTCAGAACTCGAACTTCAATTGCATCTGGAGCACCCTTGGACCCAACAGTGGACCGGCGACATTTTCCTTACCGAATCCTCCCGATGTGTCGTAGATGTTGTAGTCCGTGGGCCGGTTGAAGACGTGTCGGTTGAGAGCATTCAAGAAGGAGGCTTCCAGGAGGAAGTCAGTCTTCTCAGTGACGTTCGTTCTCTTCAGGATGTTGAAATCCTCGCTCATGAACGGAGGCATTCGAATGGCGCCCGTCACGCGAGGCATGGTACCAAAGGAATACGGCGCGCCGCTCGGAGCTCCCGTACAACCGACGAAGATAATGCATGGGTTATTCGGGTCCGCCAACGCGGCGACGTTCAACATCGGTTCGGTAACAGGGTTGAATCCAGAGCTCGTATATTCTGAGCTTAGCAAAGACTGTCCGGCCACTTGATCGTAGCGAATGGAGCCCGCAAATGCCGGAATCCCGGTGCCACAGCAGATCGCAAAAGGCTGACCGCTCTCATAGCGCTGAATTCCGCTAATCGACCATCCGCTTATAAACTTACTTGCGACCCAATTCGTGCTGCCCAGGAACTTCTTTCCCTTGCCGACCGGAAGTTGATACACGTAGCTGAGGACCAGGTTCTGAGGAAGATCCTGATCGCTGATGGCTTTATCACCCTTCTGATTGAAATAATCTTGCGGGCCGGCGCTGCCTGCCAGAGTTGCGAAGTATGGCAAGGCGCTGTCCGCGTCAGTGAGAGTTTTTGACCACGTGTAGGAAACCATCAAGTTCAATCCGTACTTAAATTTGTGCTGGAGTTGAGCTTGAAGGGCGTTGTAAGTGGCCTGGCCAAGATTTTCCAAGCAACAATCTGTGTTGAATCCGAAATACTGCGGGTAGGGAACTAGAGATTGCGCCACCGTGTCACCGGTAGGGAACCCCGCGAAGGGAACCCCCGTTCCAGCGATCGCCACGGATTGGGACAACACGCCACCCTTGGAGAAGTATTCAGGATTGAGCGAATTCACGGCATCGAAGTTTGAGCGCAAGTGAGTGGAGTGCTGGCCAACATAAGCGACGCTGAGAATCCAGTCCTCCGCCAACTGGCGCTGCACTTCGAGGCTCCAGTTCTGGATCATGCCGGGCCGTCCGTACTGCGGGAGAATCATCGTCGGCCCTGTGAAATTCGCCTGGGTCGGATCGAGATTGGGCGGCGGGGTGAATGCCGGAAACCCGGAACTCAGATTGAATGCCGGGTTGAAATTGTCGCCCGAAGTGAATCCCGGGTTGGCTTGGAAACCCGTCAGGTTATCGCCGCCAAAGTCGGCGTATTGAAGCGGTGCGTAGATGATGCCGTATCCTCCGCGGATGACGGTATCGTGGCCAAGTTTCTCGGGCGACCAGGCGAATCCAACGCGCGGACCGAAATCATGCATATATGTTTCCGCCCATCGTTCGCCGGTAACGCCGGTTCGTCCCGCGCCAGTTCCCGCGAAAACCAAGGCGCCATAAAGACCACCCGCACCTGGATTTGGCGTAGTCAGGCTGATGTTGGACGTATTGTCGTTGTTTTCTTTGTTGGGCTGGTCAATGTCCCATCGGAGGCCGTAATTGATGGTCAGCGTGGGAGTCATTTTGAAAGTGTCCTGCGCAAAGAAGCCGAAGTAACTGCGCAGCCAGCGAGCCTGGCTCGCGTATGCCTCGGCGTTGGAATCGTGAACCTGAGAGAGCAGGAGGCTGGCAACGGGATCACCCGTCTGGCCAAAATTCAATGACGAGGTCCCCGCCGTCTGCGCCGCCCAGAAATAGAAGCTGCCGCTGGTATTTTGGAAGTTGAGCGGACTGAACTGCTGAAAGCGCCAATCCCCGCCAAACTTCAATTCATGCTTGCCATGGATCACGCTGATGGTGTCGCTTGTGCGGAGACCGTTGTCAATCGTGTCGCCGTCCACAGCGTCTCCCAACCCCACGTAAGGAGCCGTGAAGAAAAACCCGAATGCGGGGAACATCGGGCCGCTTACGCCGGTAATGCCCAGCTTCGAATCCCAATCCGTGCCGCCACCGTAGCGGACACCTGCTCCGATATTGGCGCTGTTGGTACGATTCAGGCCAATCGTGAAGTGGTTCAGGATCGACGGGGAAATTACATAGTCATACCCGAAGCGCAGATAGTGCGTGGTGAAGAGCTGATCCCTTCCATCTCCGGCGGCATTCGCAAAATTTGCTGTGGTGGAGAGCCGGGAATTTTGACGCGAAGAGTAAGTGAAATAGAACTTGGATTTATCCCCTACGTTTTCATCGATTCGAAACGTGGGAGTGGTCGCGAGCGTCGGGAAGCTGTACTGGTAGACGTAGTTATTGGTCAAACCCGCGCTCGTGGGAGTTGGGTAGTAAGAAAGTACGTTCTTGGCGACCTGCGTGATTTCATCCGAAGGAACTTTGTTGCCGGTGCTTCCTGCCTCATTCATGAAAGCGGTTCGGCACTGAGTCGTTCCTACCGTTTTGGTAGTCGAAGGGTCGAAAATCTCGCCCTGATAGATGGGCGTCCCATCGCAGGGATTCGTGCCCAAAACGACTGCCGTGTTCAGTGAGGCCGTAAAGTCTCCGCCGATTTCGGCTTGTGTAGGAATCGTGGTAAGAGTGGTGGCGCCCACGGTCTGCCTGTACTGTTCCCAGGAGAAGAAGAAGAAAGTCTTGTTCCTGCCATTGTAGAGATGCGGTACCCAAACCGGGCCGCCGATCGTAAATCCGTAGTCGTCCTGCCGGTCAAGGTTTCGCGGAGTGCCGGAATAATTGTTGAACCAGGAGTTGGCGTCCATGTCTTCATTGCGGAAGATCTCGTAAGCATCACCATGGTAGTTGTTCGTGCCGCCCTTGGTGCTGAAGGTCTCGATGCCGCCGGTCGTGCGCCCATATTCGGCGGGCACCGTGGAGACCAACACTTTGAATTCGCTGAGCGCTTCCACAGAGGGGGCAGTTTCATCGAACGACGAACCGTTCTCCGACCGGAACATGCTCGCTCCATCCAACAGCACTTCCGTCGCGTAGTTCTGGCCACCGGCGATCTTCGATTCGAATGTGCCGCCGCTCCCGTTGCCGCTTCCCGGCCCAACCACACCGGGAATCAGGAAAACGAATGCTTCCGGGGAGCGCATATACTGAACCGAACTCCCCAAGGCCAAAGGAAGCTCCAGCACTTGATCTTGCGTGACGACCGTCCCGATCTCGTTGCTCTCGGTCTGGATCTTTGGCGCTTCGGCGTTGACGACCACCGTTTCATTCACGCTGCCCGTGGCGAGCATCACGTCCAGAGCTGCCACCGTCGCTACCTGCACGATGACGCCTTTTAGATTGCTGGTCTTGAAGCCCGTCGCCGTCACGCTGACGTCGTAAGTTCCGACCGTAAGGTTTGGAAATCTATAAGCGCCCGCCGAGCTCGAAACGGTTTCGTATCTGGCGCCTGTCGCAACGTTGGTTGCGACGATTTTCGCATTTACGACGACCGCGTTAGAAGCATCGAGCACATTGCCGGCGATTGAGCCCTGGTTGGTCTGCGCTTGTGTGGTGCGCGCACCCGCCAGAGCAAATACTGCGAGGATCACGGCAGCCAAAATCTGAAGTACGAACCTGCTTTGATTGCTGTAACGATCGTTCATCCCAGCCTCCCCGGTTCTCCCGGAATATCCTCGATTTCCGAAGGACCACCACCCCGTGAAACCCCACAGAAAACGTTTACCCGCACTTCCAAAAAAAACCGCTCCTTGATGCCGCACCCTTGTTTTGCTCCATCCATCCGATTCTCTTGCATTCTCATTGTGGACTTGCGCTATCGCCCGGTTGCGCGCCCTTCAGCTTGTTTTCCAATTTCGACGCTTCGTCAGCATCGGCTTGCTTCTTCAGTCGGACGAACGACTCCAACGCCACGCGCGAATCTTCCGGCCGGTCCGCCCGGCGATAAGCCTGTGCCAACTGATAATACGATTGGCGCAGCGTCTCGCCATCCGAAGGGCCACAATCCGCAATCGCCGCTTTGAAGCTCGTGATTGCGGCATCGAATTGCTCGAGTTGCGCATTCGCACGCCCCAGCTGATATTCGGCATCCACAAAATGGGGCGACGTCTGCACAACCTGCTCCAACAGCTTTTGCGCTTTCTCCGGTTCCGACCGCTCGAGGCTTACGACTCCCAATTTGTAAGTGGCGGATCGGCTCTCGGGATTGACGCTCAGCTCGTCCTGAAAGCTCGCTTCTGCTTTGTCCAACTGGCCCTTTTTCCAATAGGCATCGGCCAACTCTTCATGGATGCCAGGTTCCGACGGCTTTGCCGAAACCGCTCGCTGATACTCGCCGATCGCGTCGTCCAGGCGGTCTGCCTCCAGGTAGGATTGCCCGAGCACTTCATGCACGCGCCAGGAAGTTGGATCCGCATGCAACATCTGTTCGTAGCTGTCTTTTGAAACAATCATGTGGGCACGCCCGCGGTGATACAGAATGTCCACGTCGCCAGGCTTCAATTCGGCAGCCTTGTCGAGTGCAATCGAAGCAGCGACGGCATCTCCTTGGGCCAAAAGCACAACCCCCAGCCACATGAGGGCGTCCGCATTCTTTGGGTCGAGTTGCGTTTCTCGTTTCAAGGCTGCGACTGCTTTTGGAAACTGATTCGCGCGGTAGTAGGCGACTCCCAGGAAGAGATGCGCACCGCGGAGGGTCGGGCGAAGTTTTACACTCGTGTTGAGTGGTTCGATCGCGGCGGAGGGGCGCTGCTGCATCAGGCGCACGAGCCCGAGGTTGAAATAAGCTTCGGCGAAGGAAGGATCTAGCGTCGTCACCTTTGAGAAATCGCTGGCGGCATCATCGAGCAGCCCACACCGCATCTCGTCCGTCCCGTGGTTAAACGTTTTCTCGACTTCCGGATTAGCAGGCCTCTGGGCCGCCGTCCTAAAAGCCGTAAATCCCAGGGAAAAAAGTAAAACGCCAGGTATCCACGCCCGAAAAAATCGCATATTTACCCGCTTCGAGCCCCGGATTCGCCGGAATCTAATGCAAATCCATTAGTCTTGTCAACACCCTTTTTTCAAATGGTGCGAAACCCGGCAAACGTTTACTCCCAAATCTGGCTGCTGTCCCTGATTCCCCGCGCGTTTCTCCGTAATCTATGGCCCCGTAGCGGAAGGGGCATAGGGGCATAACACCTCCCGGGGCGGCGCAGCCCCCGCAGGCGCTGACCGCTTTCATGGATGGGTGGAAGCTCCACTCGGCCCGCCAATGGCGAGGCGCGGTACGATGCCTTTTGATTCCTCAATCGAGGGGTAGAGCGATCCACGCTCGCTGGCCGCTCGGATTTATTCGAGCGTCAAATTGAGTTTCGTCACCGATGCGGCGGGAAACGAAAAAGTAAGCGTCCCACCGCTTGCTTCCGCTGAGGCACCCCGAGGCTTCACGGCATCTTTGTTCTCAAATGTGTTATGTGCGTGGATATCGGCGTCGGCCATTACGGTGGCCTTCACAGACGCAATCTTAGCGCCTCGGATGCTGATAAGAGTCTCACGAGGCGCAGTCACGTGTGGATTCACGACGGTCAATACGATTTGCTTGTCGTGCAATGACGCCGACCCGCTGAGTCCCCAGAATGTTGCAGGTTTGCCGTCGCGGTCATACTGGACGGAAGGCGAGGAAAAGATCGCGCGCAGGGATTGGCCGTCCTGGTGATCCGCATACATGCCAAACACATGCCCCACCGGCGTCACGCAGAACTTATCTCCATGCGCCAGATACAAGCTGTTGAGGCAATTAATGAGCTGCGCACAATTGGCCATCGCAATCTTTTCCGCGTTGCGATTGAAGATATCGAGCGTCATGCCGCTGAAAACGGCGTCTCGCATCGTGGGCAGCTGCTCCAGTTGATCTCCCGGCGTCAGTTCACTTCCCGGTTTGTACCAGGGCCCCCATTCGTCCACCACCAGCTTTACAAAGTGTTCTTTGTCAAACTCTCCCATCACCTGCCAATGACCGTCAATCAGAGACTGCATGCGGTCCCCCTCACGCAGCAATTCGTACCAATCAACGGTATCGAACGCGAGGGCATCTCTTTTACCCAAAAACCAGTTGTCCGTTTTGCCGCGGCTTAAATTCCAGGCGTAATGATGCAGTGCCCAACCATAAACCGAGCGAAGTTGCCCGCGCCCCTTTTTGAGAATTTCTTCAAAAAAGCCCCGGGTCCACTGCCAGTCGTCCACATTGGGGCCCGAGCCAATAAACGACAAGGGATGACCAAATCGCGGCACCCAGGTTGTGTATCGCCGGAATTCAGCCGCATATTCTTCCGCGGTAAAGTTTCCGCCGCAGCCCCACGCCTCATTTCCCACGCCCCAGAATCGCACGTCAAAGGGTTCGGCAAATCCCGCAGCGCTCCGTTCATCGGCCAGGGTTGTGCTTCCCGCCGGCGAATTGCAATATTCGACCCAACGATAAAATTCTTCCGCAGGCAAGCTTCGAAGGTTCGCCGCCAAATAGGGCTGGGTACCGATCAATTTACAGAAATGGCAGAATTCGTTCGTTCCGAATTCGTTTGGATCGTAGCGGTGGCTGGCCGGCGCTTCCTTGGTTTCTCCTTCCCCCCAAAAATTTGTACGGCGAGGCCGCTGCTTGCGGGGCCCAATGCCATCCCGCCAATCGTAGCTATCGGCAAAGCATCCGCCGGGAAAGCGCACCACCGGCGCCTTGATCTTTTTCATCTCTTCAACCAATTCTTTGCGGATGCCGTCAATGTTCGGGACGCTCGAGCCTTCTCCCACCCAGATGCCGTCATAGACGACTCCGCTGAGATTCTCAACGAAGTGTCCATAGATGTTGGGCGAAATGCTTCCTATCGGCTCATCGAGCAGCACCTCGATCGCCGCCTCTGAAGCGCTGGCGCTCCGAAACCAGTATGAGCCGAGCGATTTTGAAGCCAGTAACAGCCCCGTGCCATAGAGTCCATCTCGAATCAGTTGGCGGCGTCCGATCATTTTGATTTCTCCTGCCGTTGATTTTCCGAAACGCCCGCATAGTAAACGTTTACGCGCCACTGTGCTATAGTTTTCCCGCCCTCCTTTTCGCGAATGGAATGGCTTTTCGGAGGGCGCCAGGTGCCCTGTGTCAAACCCGCGTCAAGTGAATCCCCACAAGGTCGCCTCCCGGACGTCGAATCCTTTAAGTTCCCTTGTGTTTTTTGGGTTGCTCACTTTGTTTCTCGCGGCAATCTGTCAATTTGGCGAAGCTCAAAACGTGGCTTCCGGGCCGCCAAACAACGCCCGGCTCCGCCTGATCGTTGTCGATTCCCCCAGCGATGCGCAAGAAATTCACGCCCGATTGGAAAAAGGAGAAGATTTCGCGGCGTTGGCGCGGCTGAAATCCATTGATCCCACCGGCCCAACGGGCGGCTATTTGGGTTCCACGGATATTTCAACTCTTCGGGGCGAGTTGCGTAACGCACTCAATGGGCTCGGTCCCGGTCAGTTTACGGCCGTCATTCACATCCCTTCCGGCTATGCCATCGTAAAAATTCTCGACGATTCCGACGTCCCTACGCAGGAAGCCCCGTCGACGGCTCAGAAGCTTCCCCTCGCCGCGACCGGAGCGATCCGGTATGGTCCAAACGTCGGCGGAAAAGGGGAAGCGGACCTGGCGTTCCGCAGCTTCTCAAAGCCAGATAACTGGACGCAGGATTTGCAAGCGCTTTGCAGCGTGCGCCGCCAATCACTGGCGGCGGTAATCGAAGACCTGAATAAACAATTGACCTCGACCGATCCGGAATCGGCTGGGCATGCCACTCCGCTCGACGTCATCGAAACGCACTACGGCCTGGCGAATCTTTATTCCTACGAAGGGGAAATGGCCAAGGCAGTGGAGCAGTGGGAAGCCGCCTACAAAATCGCGTCTGAACAATACCCTCAGGCGATGGGCGAGCTGGAAGAGGTCTTGGCCATTGCATATCTTCACAAATCCGAAATGGACAACGACGTCTATCGCAATCCCGGCATCCGCTGTCTGTTCCCTCCAGCGCCCGGGATGCACTACGAAAAGACGGACGCATCCGAGAAATCGATCAGCTATGCACTCAAGTATCTCGAGCGCCGCCCGGATTTCCTCGACATCCGATGGATCCTGAATCTCGGTTATATGACGCTTGGCCAGTATCCAAGCGGCGTGCCAAAGCAATTTCTGATTCCGCCCTCAGCGTTCGACTCGCACGATTCGATCGGCCGCTTCACTGACGTGGCTCCCGCCGCCGGTATCAACCTCTATTCCACATCTGGCGGACTCATCGTGGACGATTTCGACAACGATGGTCTTCTCGACATCGTCACCTCCGACTACGACCAATGCGCACCCATGCACTATTTCCACAACGACGGCACGGGAAAATTCTCCGACAGGACTGCCCA
>Ga0070765_100002509_pt1 | contig 11534 bp, 10 predicted proteins | sample HubBroMetageWFT5_FD_71516 | JGI IMG/M metagenome (GOLD analysis project Ga0070765, IMG submission 71516) | Warmed and freeze-thawed soil microbial communities from the Hubbard Brook experimental Forest, New Hampshire - Hubbard Brook CCASE Soil... | ecosystem: Environmental > Terrestrial > Soil... | reverse complement strand
CTCCAAATACAAACGCTTACACGTGTGGATTAGGAGCGAGCGCCTTGTGACCTTTTCGTTTGCCGAGTTACTTCGCAGAGTGGCAACGCGAAAAGTTGACGCTCGGGAGCTAGTTGGATAGCTTTGGTCCTGGCTCTGCTGGTATCCATTCTTTCAAGGGGGCTTCTATGAATGGCAAGAGCAGTTCTTCGATTTCGCGGCGCGAGTTTGCGCGGCGTGCTGCCATCGTCTCCGCCCTGTCGATTGTTCCACCATCCACAATTTCAGCCAATTCGTCGAACCCAGAACCTGCTCTCGAGCAATCATCGGACATACCTTCCCTTTCGCCCGAAAGCCAAGCGGAAGCTGTGGCCCGCTATCAGGCAATTCTCGCCGTTTACGGCTCGCGGTTCTCTGACACCCAAAAATCTGATCTGCGGCGTTTATGTTTTGCGGCTCAACCTTCGCTGGATCGCCTCCGTGCGTACACGATCGAAAACGGCGACGGCCCCGCCCTGTATTTGAAACCGCTCGTGGAAAGAGAAAAGAAAACCGGGGCCGCAGTTATTCCTCGCGCACCTAGCCCAGCAATGAAGAAACCCTAACGGAACCCTCATGCCCGCCGAAGAAATCTTTTATTTGCCATTAAGCGAGCTTGCAAAGCGGATCGAGACGAAGAAGCTTTCGCCTGTCGAGTTAACACAAATCTACCTCGACCGTAGCGCCAAGATCGGCTCCCGGCTCAATGCCTACGCGCGATTGACTCCCGAGATCGCACTCGACCAGGCAAAAGCAGCGGAAAAAGAGATTCAGCACGGACACTATCGCGGTCCTTTGCATGGTATCCCCTATGCCGCAAAGGATCTCTTGGCGGTCAAGGGAGTCCCAACTACATGGGGAGCGAAACCGTACTCCGACCAAGTCTTTCAGTACGATGCGACCGTGATCGAACATCTGAATCGCGTTGGCGCGATTCTGATCGGCAAAGCGGCAATGATCGAGCTGGCTGGAGGAATGGGCTACCGGTTTGCGTCTGCTTCGTTGCAGCACGCTGCGAAAAATCCATGGGACACAAAATGCTGGACCTGCGGATCTTCGTCCGGTTCCGGAGCGATCGTTGCTGCGGGCCTCGCGGCGTTTGCCATTGGGACTGAGACTTGGGGTTCGATCATTTGCCCTTCCGCCTTCTGCGGAGTCAGCGGCTTGCGGCCCACTTATGGGCGCGTCAGCCGTTACGGCGCAATGGCTCTTGCGCCGTCCATGGACAAGATCGGTCCCCTGGCTCGCAGTGCGGAAGACTGCGCGCGAGTTTTCGCCGCGATTGCCGGGCACGATCCCAAAGATCGCAGCACCGTACCCATAGACAAAGGCGCCTTCACGTATTCACCTTCCTTGGACCTCAAGGCACGTCCATTACGGGTCGGCTGGCTCGCGAACGCATGGAAAAAAATGGATCCGGGCGTGACGAAAGCCATCCTTGCCTCCGAAAAGGTCGTGCGGAGATATTTCGCGAGCGTGAAATCAGCGGCGCTTCCCGAGGGGCCGTTTGAAGATGCGGGCAACATCATCATTGCGGCGGAGTGTGCTGCGTCCTTTCAAGCGCTGATTCGCTCCGGCCGCGTCAGTGAATTGACGGATCCGCTGGGCCAAATCGCCGGCTACGTCAATGAGCAATACTCGGCCGCCGACTATCTGCGCGCGCTGAGCGTTCGAGAGATCCTGCAGAAAAAGATGGAAGCTCTTTTTGATTCATTCGAAGTTCTAGTCGCTGCGGCTCAGCCTATTCCGGCATCGCCGTTAGAAACTAACTTGGAGACCGATCTCGCTTTTCCTGATCCGCTCGGTGCAATCGGTAATCTGTGCGGCCTTCCGGCTTTATCAGTACCCTGCGGGTTCAGCGAAAATAATCTTCCCGTTGGATTGCAATTCGTGGGACGGGCGGGCGACGATTTCGGCGTAATTCAGGCGGCGCGAACATTCCAACTTCACACCGATTGGCACCGCAAGCATCCAAAGCTTACTTGATCGATTACCGCGAAATATTTTGGCGCAATGCAGACATTAATTGTCGCGACTGGCGTTAAGTGCTTCTCGCACAGTGCGCAGAATACTTCCGCGGCTGAAGGGTTTTGTCAGCAGAAGCATCTTGCCACCGGTCTCCGCAGTTTCAGCGGCCGTCTGTTCGCTGTATCCAGACATGTAGACAACGCCGACACCCGAATGCTGCTGCTTGAGTCGTCGCGCAAGCTCTTTACCGGTCATGCCGGGCATGACCATGTCCGACACAAGCAAGTCGATGGTTGCTTTGTGTTCGGTCGCGAGGCGCAACGCATCGGCGCCGTTGCGCGCTTCGATGACCGTGTACCCGCCGGATTCCAAAAACTCACGCGCCACCTCGCGCACGTCCTGTTCATCTTCCGCTAGCAAAATCGTTTCCGTGCCACGGGGCGCTTCCACAAACGGGGGCGCAGTGTTTGCTTTGTCTTCAGGCTGGTCCACCCGCGGGAGATAAATCTTAAAAGATGTTCCTTTTCCCACTTCGCTGTACACCCAGATGAAACCGCCGCTCTGCTTCACAACGCCATAAACCGTCGCTAGACCAAGACCTGTCCCTTTGCCGGCTTCTTTTGTCGTAAAGAAAGGCTCGAAAATGTGCGCCTGGGTCTCCGCGTCCATTCCTGTGCCGGTGTCGGAGACCGCAAGTAAGACGTATCGCCCCGGCTTGACGATCGGATGTGTTGAGTTGTACGTGCGATCGAGTTCGGCGTTCGAAGTTTCAATGATCAGCCGCCCGCCAGTCGGCATGGCATCCCGCGCATTTACAGCTAAATTCATAATGATCTGTTCCATCTGACTAGCGTCGGCACGAATGGCACCCAAGCCCGGCGCCGTGCGAATCCCCAACTCTACATCTTCACCAATCAGCCGTGGCAGGAGTTTGCCCATATCTTCAACGACCCCGTTCAGATTCATCACCCGGGGCTGAAGAACCTGCATTCGGCTGAAAGCGAGGAGTTGTTTCGTTAACGCTGCCGCACGGTCCGCCGCGCGATCGATCTGAGTAATTTTTCGCGCCACACTGTCCGCGGGAGACAATGTACTCATCAAAAGCTCGGTATGTCCCTTGATCACCATCAAGAGATTATTGAAATCGTGCGCGACGCCACCCGCCAATCGGCCAACCGCTTCCATTTTTTGCGCCTGACGCAGTTGCTGCTCCAGAACATGCCGCTCGCTAATGTCCTGCGCCACCACCAGGCGCACTCTTCGCCCTGCATAGTCGAACTGGTGCGAGATCAACTCTACTTCAAAGATCTTTCCGTCCTTGTTGCGATGTTTACAAACGCCCTCGTAACGGCCTTCCCCGCCGTTTTTTGGAGGACGCACTTCCAGAGACGCGCTTTTCTCCTCCGGTCGAATATCAAACATGGTCATCCTGCTAAATTCTTCGGCCCCAAAACCATACTGCCTGACCGCTGCGTCGTTCACCTGGATGAACTGAAGACTTTCGTCATCCATGACCCACGTCGGAAGAGGGTTGTGCGAAAAAAGAAGCCGGAAGACGGATTCGCTCTTGCGCAGGGCTTCCTCGGAACGCCGGCGCTCAATCGCAAGAGCAATGTGGCCGCCGACCGAATCCAGAAACTCGAGGTCCCGCATGTCGTAAGCAGCTTCGTTCTGATAATGCTGGACGACTAGAACACCAATGGTCGCTCGCGGCGTTTTCAGCGGAACACCCAGCCATGCCGGCGACGGAGAGCCGACTAGCTCGACGTCTCCCTGCTGGACGAGACGGTCGAATTCAGATTGCGGAATAAGCATCGCGCTGCCCGTGCGAAACACAAAAGCTGTGCAGCTTCGCCCGACCTTCTGCGGTGGAGGCGCCATATCAAACTGATCCACAAGAAAGGGAAAGTAGAACGTGTCTTCTTTTGGGTCATGGAGCGCGACGAAACAATTCTCGGCGTACAGCACTTTTTTCAAAGCTTGGTGGATGCCGTCAAGCAACTGATCCAGATTGGCCGTCTGATTGAGCGCGTGGACCACCTCCGAAATAACCTGGCGCTCGGATTCCATGCGATGTAACGCCGTCACATCCAGGAAACTGGCCACTATCCCGTCGATGGAAGGGTTTTTCAAGCAGCTACTGAAGGTTGCTTCAAACCAGCGCCACTCTCCCGCTTTGATCCGCAAGCGGCAGCGCCCTTTCCGTATTTCATTCGCAATATCGGCAGTTCCTTGAAGGCGACTTCGAGTCTCTTTCAAATCGTCCGGGTGCACGAAATCTGAAAACGTTCTCCCAACCAGTTCATCGGGACGCAAGCCAAGAGCCCGCGTAGACCCCGCACTTGCATGTAGGACGACTCCGTCCGCGCTGAGAATGGTGAGCAGCTCGCGAGCGCAGTCCAGCAACGTGGAAAGCTGTTCGGGTGTAACCGGTATGTTTTGTTCGAGAGATTGAAATTGTGACATTGGGCCGCTGCTAGCGAAAACGTTTTCGTACCCCAAGGGACCGCGGTGGCTACGAACTCCTCCGCCTTACGATCGCGTTCTAGAACGACCTTCTGGGCTGTGGATTATCGAAACTGCTTAATGATACCGGATTTAGAACAAATAGCGAGGAGATAGGACAGGTCTGTTGCGAAAATATGACTGTACGAATGTACAGGCTGTGGCCGGCCGACGCGGCACCTGCAAGAAGCCGGCCCGCTTTTACCCACGTGGAGAGCGTGCTACCCTCCCATTCGTCTCTGATCAAATCTTGACGCGCCGCATTTTGAATACTCCCACTAGGCATTAGGAGGCAATGTGCCAACGCATGACATTTGGAAAGACATGTTCGTCCTTGGGCTCCCTCTGCTCGAGAAGATCCTCCGGCCGATCATCGTTTACATGTTCTTGATTGTGAGCCTCCGGCTCTCCGGGAAGCGCGAACTAGTCCAGCTCAATCCCTTCGACCTGGTGGTATTGCTGACCCTCTCGAACACGGTGCAAAACGCCATCATCGGCGACGATAACAGCGTCTCAGGCGGCTTAATCGGGGCCACTTCCCTGCTCCTTATCAACTATCTCGTGGTGCGTTTTCTCTACGGCCACAACAAACTCGAGCAGATCGTAGAAGGACAATCCGACGTCTTAATCGAGAACGGGAAAGTCAGGGCCGAGCGGTTGAAGAAGGAGTTGATCACCACATCGCAACTCGAGGCTGCGGCAAGGAAACAGGGCTTTGACTCACTCGGAGAAGTCGATAAATGCATCCTGGAGCCGAGCGGTACGCTATCCTTTGTCGCCAAGAAACCTGCGACGGAAGACGTTCGGCACCAGGAATTGCTTGGCCGGTTGGAAAAGTTGATGGAAGAAATTGTGCGGCTGAGGGGCTCACAACCACCGGCGCGAGCCTAGCCATTGAGTGCCTGCGGGCTACGTCGTTAGTGAACTAAAAAAGCAGTCAGAGCGAACGCGACGCCCCCTGCTCCAATCAACATGCCTGCGATCCAATATCCTCGCCGCTTGGTAAGAAGCGTCATCGAACAAATCACCAAGCCGACCTCGATTAAAGCCTCTCCTCCATCAAAGCGGTCAGCACGCCGGCTGACGAGGTCGCGTTCCTTCTCCAATTCTTTGGCTTTTTCGCTGATGTCTTCTTTGTCGCCTTCATATCGTTCCACTTCCTTCTTGTATTTCTCTTGCAAAGCCGCTGCCTTCTCTTTGTCTTGGGGAGCCAGTGCGCCCAGGATATCTGCAACGCTCTGCATTTCGTGCAAGCGGATATTCTTCGCTTGGTAGTACGCCCATTGATCTGTCGCTTGCGATTGTAGCAGCAGCTCCTCCGTGTGTGCGCGATGGCCAAGCAGCGTGACCGCCGCTACGAGTACGGCAAGGATAGAAATAGTGACCGAAACCGGAACTAGGAACGGATTTTCTCCGTGCTCTTCATGCACTTCTGGCAGTTCGATACCCTCGGGCATTGCCACATCCTCCTTTGACAACTAGGCGGTCGGTTCAGTCGCTAGGGCTTTCAAGGACTCTCGTGCGGCCGCAATCGTGCGTGTAACGTCCTCGGCTGTGTGCGCCGCGGAAACAAAGGCAGCTTCAAACTGCGACGGGGCAAGAAAGACGCCCCGATCCAACATTTCACGGAAAAATCGCGCGTAGCGTTTTGTGTCCGACCGCTTTGCGTCGCTATAGTTGCGAACCGGCTGCGCTGTGAAAAAAAGCGTAGCCAGCGAGGCCGTTGCGTTAACTTGCCCGGAAATCCCGGTTTCGACCAGCGCTTGCCGGAGCCTTGCGACCAGACGCCTAGCTTGCTCGTGGATGCCCTCGTACAGTCCGGGCCGCGTCAGTTGTTTGAGCGTGGTAATCCCCGCACTCATCGCGAGCGGATTCCCAGCCAGCGTTCCTGCCTGATAGACGGGCCCGAGTGGCGCCACATGATTCATGATTTCTGCGCTCCCGCCATATGCCGCAACTGGCAAGCCTCCGCCAATAATTTTCCCGAGCGTTGTCAGATCAGCCTGTACTCCCGCAAGCTGTTGCGCGGCCCCAAAGTGCATCCGAAATCCGGTGATTACTTCGTCCACGATAAGCAGCGCACCTTGGCGCTTCGTAATCTCCCGCAAACCTGCCAGAAATCCTTGTTCCGGCTCGACAACGCCCATATTCGCGGCAATGGGCTCGACGATGACAGCCGCGATCTTATTCTTATGTTGAGAGAAAATCCTATCAACCGCGCCCAGGTCATTGTAAGGCGCGTTCAACGTCAACTCGGCAAGCGCCTGCGGAACACCCGGACATTCCGCGATCCCCAGCGTGGCGAGCCCTGACCCCGCTTGCGAAAGGAAACTGTCCGCGTGCCCGTGGTAGCAACCTTCAAACTTTAAGATGTAATCTCGCTTGGTGACCCCACGTGCAAGGCGCACCGCGCTCATCGTTGCTTCCGTGCCGCTGGAAACGAATCGAATCTTCTCGATCGCGGGAATCGCCTGCGTGATCAGTGTGGCGAGCTCGACTTCCAGCTCCGTCGTCGCCCCATAACTCGTTCCGCGTTGCGCTTGCTCTGCAATCGCTTGTGTCACCGCAGGATGCGCGTGCCCCAGCATCATGGCTCCCCACGAACAGACATAGTCGAGCAATTCATTGCCGTCGGCGTCGTAAAGATATTCCCCGTTCCCGCGCTCAATGATGAGCGGCTCGCCTCCCACGGAACGAAACGCCCGCACCGGGCTATTCACGCCTCCGACGAGTACTTTTTCCCCTCGTTCGAAAATCTCCCGCGAACGCCGCCGCTCGACTCTCGATTTTGTGGGTGTCGCGCTCATACGTTCTCCACGGAAGCTATCACGCCTTCAGCCATCGAGCGGCATCTTTAGCGTGATACGTCAAAATGATGTCTGCACCTGCGCGCTGAATTCCCGTCAAGATCTCCAGCGCCACCCGCTTCTCGTCCAGCCAGCCCTTCTGGGCCGCCGCTTTGACCATCGCGTACTCTCCGCTCACGTTGTAGGCCGCGACGGGAATGTCAAACGCATCGCGCACACGCCGAATCACATCGAGATAAGGCAGCGCAGGCTTCACCATGACGATGTCCGCGCCTTCTTCCAGATCCAGCGCGACCTCTTTCAGAGCCTCGCGCGCGTTGGCCGGATCCATCTGGTAGCTTCGGCGGTCTCCGAACTGCGGGGCCGAATCCGCTGCTTCGCGAAACGGTCCATAAAAACCTGAACAGTATTTGGCCGCATAGGCCAGGATGGCGATGTCACCAAATTTGTGTTCGTCGAGCGATTCTCGAATCGCTGCCACCCGCCCATCCATCATGTCCGAAGGCGCCACGATGTCCGCTCCGGCGCGCGCGTGTGACAAAGCCTGCGCCGCAAGAATGGGCAGCGTCGCGTCATTCGCAACTTCGCCATTCTCGATCACGCCACAATGCCCATGATCCGTGTATTCGCATAAGCACACGTCCGTGATTACAAGCAGTTTCAGATTGGCTTTTCGAATCGCTTCAATCGCCGTCTGGACTACACCCTGCGCCGATGTTGAGATCGTACCCCGCGCATCCTTGGACTCCGGCAAACCAAAAAGAATCACGCCGGGGAGTCCCAGCGCCTCCACTTCCCTGCACTCTTCGACAATCTGGTCCACAGACTGTTGATGCACTCCCGGCATGGAGCTGACTTCCTTGCGAACCTTCGTGCCCGGACACACAAACATCGGATAAATCAATCCTGAAACGCTCAGGCGGGTCTCGCGCACCAATCCGCGCAGGGCTTCGCTTCGTCGCAATCGCCGCGGACGATGGGTTGGAAAGCTCACGCCTCTTTTACTCCGGCAGCGGAACGTTTCTTGCTGCGAGCGAGATGCCCCTCTAAGGCCTCGACAACTGCTTTTGTCGTAGTATCCGCGGCCCGTGCGACCCTCTGGACGCCTGCTGCACTCAACGCATTAGCGGTCGTGGGCCCGATGGCGACCATCAACACTCTCCCCTGCAAGCTGTCCAACCGCTCCCGGCCAATCAGCTCAAGAAAGTTTTGCACCGCACTTGGACTGTAGAACAAAATACCATCAACTCCATCCTTCAGATTTTCGATTAGTTTTTCCCGATCCGTCATACTTGGAGGCAAGTTTCTATAGGCGACCACCTCCGTCACATGCGCCCCATGTCGAAGAAGCGCGGCCGGCAAATCCGGGTTAGCGCGGTCGCTTCGCGGCAGAAAAACCTTTCGACCCCGCAGCTCTTTTCCAAGTTCACGGGCGATCCCTCCTCCGCTGTGGTCCGCTGCCACATACTCCACGGAAAATCCAGCAGCTTCTGCCGCATCCGCGGTGACGGGGCCGACCGCGGCAGCGCGCGGCAGCTTGATAACCGTTTTTATCCCCCGAGCAATTTGTTCTGCTCGCCTTTCAACCGCCTGAACCGTATTTATGCTCGTAAACAGAATCCAATCAAATGACTCGATACTGGCCAACGCCGAATCCATCGCGTCGTAGTTTTCCGGCGGCGCAAACGAAATTAGCGGCAGAAGTTTGACTACGGCGCCTCGAGCGTTCAGTTCCTCGCATAACTGGCTACTCTGCGCGGCAGCACGAGTAACGAGTACTATCTTTCCAGCAATCGGAGAGCCGATCATATCAGCCACGCTGCCGGCTCACTTCTTCGAGGATGCTCTGTGCACCAGCCTCCATCAGTAAGTTGGCCATTTGCCCGCCGAGCTCCGCTGCTTGCTCCGGCGCCGACGTGGCACGCTGTTTTACGTACTGCAAACCGTCCACGGAACAAACGCATGCTTCCATCACCAGTTCGCCGCGCTCGATTCGCGCCCAAGCTCCAAGCGGCACTTGGCATCCCCCATGCAGCGCACTGAGCAGCGCGCGTTCCGCGATAATGGCAGTTCGCGATTCGGCGTCGTCAAGTCCCCCCGCCACCTCCGCTGCTTCTGTATCTTTCAATCGACATTCCACGGCGATTGCTCCCTGCCCCACCGCTGGCAGAAAAACTTCGGGAGATAGAGTTTCCGTGATACGTCCGCTCCAGCCCAACCGGTCAAGTCCCGCTTTCGCGAGCATCACCGCCTCGTACTCCCCGCTTTCCACTTTTCGCAGACGAGTATCCACATTCCCGCGCAGATCGCGCACGTCCAAATCGGGCCGGATATGCCGAAGCTGCGCCTGCCTCCGCAGGCTTCCTGTGCCGATCCGAGCGCCATGACGCAAGCTCCCCAGCGTCGCCCCGCTCGCCGCAACCAGGCAATCTCGAACATCCTCACGCCGGCACACTGCCGGAAACATCAGTCGCGAAGGTGTGTCCGTCGGAACATCTTTAACACTGTGCACCGCCAGGTCTATCGCTTCCTCCATCAGCGCCTCTTCCAGTTCCTTGATGAAGATCCCCTTCCCTCCGATTTGAGACAGCGGCGACGCTTGCAACTTATCGCCCGCTGTTTTGATAACAACGATCTCGGCTTCGACGCCCGCTCGAGCGAAAAGCTGTTTGCGCACATACTCCGCCTGCCATTTCGCAAGCAAGCTCCCGCGCGTGCCGATGCGTAGATGCCTCACGGCTTCTCCCTGTTCGACAGAAAAAGATCGCGCAGCGCTTCCACATTTTGGATCTTGCGGCGAAGTTCTTTCTCACCGCGCAACCGCTCCGCCGGCGCTAGCAACAGTTTCTCCAGCAATTCGTCCATCATGGATTCCATGCGCTCTCGCTCTACTTTACTCAAGTGATTCATGGAGTCCATGCGGGCACGAATGAACGCCTCTCGTTCCTCGCGCAACCGTGCGCGCAGTGCGTCCACCAACCCAACCAGTTCAACGCTCGCTTGCCAGGAAAGAAATTTGCCAACATGCTCGTCCACGATCGTCTCGGCGCGCGGTATCTCGCTTTCGCGCGCATTCCGGTTTTGTTCCACGATCTCTGTCAGGTCATCGATGTTATACACGTAAATGTTATAAAGCTCTGCGGCCGAAGCTTCGATGTTGCGCGGCAACCCCAGGTCCATCAGAAAAAGTGCGCGGTTGCCGCGCGCCGACATCACCGCTTGAAGGATCTCCCGTCGCAACACCGGCTCTTCCGAGGCCACCGAGGAAACCACCACATCCGCAACCTTCAGCGCTGTTTCCCATTCGCCCCAGCCGACGACCTTCCCGCCAAAACGAACCGCCAGCTCGTCAGCCCGCTCGCGCGAACGGTTCATAATGTATAGCCGAGCGATGCCCCGGTCTCTCAACTGATTAACCACTTGTTCGCTGATCGTTCCCGCGCCAAGCACCAGAGCGCTCCGCTCATTCATCTTTCCGAAGATCCGCTCAGCCAGTTTCACTCCGGCGGACGCCACGGACATCGGCCGCGTTCCCAGTTCCGTTTCCGACCGCACCCGCTTTCCGACTTCGAGCGCTCCTTGAAACAAGCGGTTCAGCACCGGACCTGTGGCACCATACTCATGCGCAAAGCGATAAGCTTCGCGCACCTGCCCCAGAATTTCCGCCTCGCCAAGAAGCATCGAGTCCAGCCCCGCGGAAACACGAAAAAGGTGCCGCACCGCCTCGCGGTCGTAATGATGATAGAGCGACACGCCAAGCACATCCGCCCGAACAGAATGAAACTCGCTCAGAAACGAAGACAATCCCGGTGCGCACTCATGCGAACTCTCCGGCGGCACACCATAAATCTCGCTGCGATTGCACGTCGAGAGCACCAGCGTCTCCTGCAGGATTCCCCTCGAGCGTAATTCCTCCGCCGCCTTCCGCGACTGCTCCGTCGTGAACGATACCCGCTCGCGTACCTCTACCGGCGCCGTGCGGTGGTTCAATCCGACGAGAACAATTTCCATGCTTCGCCCGCGCCCCTAAAAATAGCGGTGACTCTGCGAAACGTACAGATTCACCACCGTAAAACTCATCACCACGACAAAAAAAATGAAGATGCACAACTTTGACGCCCGAGCTCCTCGCCACGACGCCGTCCGCGCAAGCTGGAAATAGAGCGCGTACAGCAGCAACACCAGCAGCGTGATGACGTACTTCGGATCGTAGTACCAAATCTGCCCGCGCAGGCG
>Ga0070765_100002508_pt1 | contig 11534 bp, 12 predicted proteins | sample HubBroMetageWFT5_FD_71516 | JGI IMG/M metagenome (GOLD analysis project Ga0070765, IMG submission 71516) | Warmed and freeze-thawed soil microbial communities from the Hubbard Brook experimental Forest, New Hampshire - Hubbard Brook CCASE Soil... | ecosystem: Environmental > Terrestrial > Soil... | reverse complement strand
GTGACGCACGAGGATTGCTCGAAGTTCAGCCGGGAGTTCGGGACGATCGTTGATGTTGAGGACGCGTTCCCGGGCGGATCATATGTGCTGGAGGTTTCCTCTCCGGGACTGGATCGCAAGTTGACCAAGGCGGAGGACTTCGAACGCTTCCGAGGACAGCGCGTGAAGTTGATGACGCGCGAGCCGGTGAACAACAACCGGCATTTTGAAGGGAAGCTGGAAGGCTTCGAGAATGGAAAGCTGCTGCTGGATTTGAGCGCGGCGCGGAAAAAGAAGATGCGTCCGAAACAGGGTGAGTCTTCAAAAGTCGAGATTGAATTAAAGAACGTAGAGAAGGCGAATTTGGTACCGGAAATTTGAAAGCAGGTCTCAGGTCTCGGGTCTTAGGTAAAGCAAAATCCTAAGACCTGAGACCTAAGACCTGAGACCTGAATTTTTATGGCTAGTGAGCTTTACAACATCATCGAAGGGGTCAGCCGGGAGAAGGGCATTGATCCGCAGATTGTGGTGAGCGCGGTTGAGGACGCCATCGTCGTCGCGACGCGCAAATACTACAAGACGCAGGAGAACTTGCGCGCCGTCCTCGATAAAGACAGTGGCAAGATCAATGCCTATGCGGTGAAGTCCATCGTCGAGACTCCGGAGCAGGTGGAAGATCCGAATCTGCAGGTGACGGTGGAGCAGGCCCGAAAAGTGGACCCCAGCGCCGAAGCAGGTGGTGAGTTGCTGATCCCGAAAGTGACCGAAGGAATTCTCGGGCGCATTGCCGCGCAACTGGCGAAGCAAGTCATATTCCAGAAAGTGCGCGAAGCGGAACGCGACACGGTTTACAACGAATACATCGGCCACGTTAACGAGATCGTAAACGCGACCGTTAAGCGGCTCGAAGGGCCGGACGTGATTCTCGATATCGGAAAGGCCGAAGCGCGCATGGGACGCAAGGAACAGTCGCGGCTGGAATCGTTCGCCGTCGGCGAGCGCATCCGAGTCGTGATCGTGCGTGTGGAAAAAGCGGTGAAAGGTCCGGGCGTGGTGGCTTCACGCTCCGCTCCAGAATTAGTCCAACATCTGTTTCAGACCGAAGTTCCGGAAATTTATGACGGCACGGTGGTGATCCGCGCGATTGCGCGCGAAGCCGGCGAACGCACAAAGATTGCAGTCATGTCGAAAGATAAAGACGTGGACGCGGTCGGTGCCTGCGTGGGCATGAAGGGCATGCGGGTGCAATCGATTATTCGCGAGCTACGCGGAGAAAAGATTGACATCATCGAGTATCACGAGGATCCGGTCACGTTCGCGGAGAAAGCTTTGCAGCCGGCCAAAGTGAGCCGGGTGACGATTGTTGATGCCACCGACAAGCATCTGGAAGTTGTGGTGGACGATACGCAGCTATCGCTGGCAATCGGCAAAAAAGGACAGAACGTGCGGCTCGCGGCGAAGCTGCTGGGCTGGAAGATCGACATCAAGAGCGAAGAAGAAAAGCGCCAGGAAGTCGAACAGCAGATGTCCGCGCTGGTCACGCAGACCGTCACTCCGCTGGAGATTGTCACCGGGTTGGGCGAAGGGCTGGTCGAGAAACTGAAGGCAGCGGGCGTAAATACGGTGGAATCGCTCGCCGATATGACGCCGGAGCAGTTGGAAGCGATTGAAGGCATTGGCCCGAAAACGGTGGAAAAAATCAGTATTGCGGTCAATAATTATTTCGCTACTCTGGATGGCGGCGAAGCGGTAGCCGCCGAACTGGAAACGACCGGAGAAGCCGCCAGCGAAGCGGCAGTACCCGAGGTGGGAATCGGCGAGGAACCGCTGGCAGAAGGTTCGATCGAAGAAGGTTCGATCGAAGCGGAGGCGTTGTCCGGGGAAGCGGAGCCCACCGACACCGCCCCGGCAGAAGAGGGCGTCAGTCTCGCATCTGAAGAGTCTGCGTCCGAAGAGTCTGCGACGGAACAAGCCGCGACTGAGGAAGCCCCGGAAGACAAGCAGAGCTGAAACAGCGTGGCGAGTTCGGAGTCACATCCGAACCGACTGCGCGAGGCTCGTCAGCCGGAAGATAAGATTGCGGATTTCATGAGGTTAGATATGCGAGCTTAGATACTCGACATCAGTGCTACGAAGAGGAAACGAGAACGGATGAGTAAGATTCGAATCAACGATCTGGCCCGTGAACTGGAAGTCAAGAGCAAGGAAATTCTTGACTCGCTGACCGCGGTGGGCGTCACGGAGAAGAAAACGCACTCCAGTTCTCTGGAAGATCACGAAGCGGAACTGGTGCGGAAACATCTCCGTGGCCGCTCCGACGCGTCGCCCGGTTCGGCGAAGCCTGCTTCGCGCGCCGCTTTCGGCGAAGAAGAAATCAAGACCAAGATTGACCTGTCGCGTATCTCGCGTCCCGGAGACGTGCTACGCGCCATCACCCAGCAAAAGGGAGCTGAGCAGCCTGCGACGCGTCCGGCGACCAAGCCACCACTTGCGACGCCAGCGGCAGAAGGCAACGTAGAAGCTTCCATTGCTCCCGCGACGACGAAAGCAAAGCCACCCAAGTCCGCAGCCGAAGCTCCAGCACCGCCGGCGCCGAGAATCGTGACGCCCGCTTCCGTGGCTGCCACGTACCGTCCGCCGTCGGTGGTCGTGACTCCGCCTAAAATTTCTCCGCCCAGTGTGACCGCCCCCGCCGCGGGTTCCGCCTCGACAAGTGCGAGTACCGCGGCGCCTGCGATCGGGATTCCATCGCGGGTCACTCCTCCCGCAGCCCAAGCCAGCAGTGCTCCGCCATCGGCGCAGCCTCCTGTGCAGAGTAACGTCGCGCAGATGCAAGCTCCGGCGCCGGTGAAGCCCGCGGCTCCAATTGTGCCGCTGCCGCGAATGATCATGCCGCAGACGGGGCCTCGTCCGGTCTACAAAGCACCGTTACCTCAGCCGGGAGCCGTTGCAGTTCCGCGTCCGGCGCCTGGGCGTCCCGTGCCGGGGCAGCCAATCTTTCAACGTACTGCACGGCCGTTAGCGCCGGGAGCACCACGTCCGCCGCTGCGTCCGGGCGAACGGCGGCCCATGCATCCAACCCGCGTCGCTCCGGCAGGATCCCGTCCGCTGGGCGTGGGCCCGGGAGCGGGAATGGCGCCGCCAGGACCGGTACGGCCGGGAGCTCGACCTGGAGCGCCTTCGCGGCGTCCGGGACAAAGATATGTACCGCGAGGCGTGAAGGAAGGCCCGATGAAGGGCTACACTCCGCCGCCGCGCATGATGGTCAGCAACGAGCCGGCGCCAATCACGCGCAACATTACGATTACAGAAGGAATCTCGGTGAAAGACCTGGCCGAGAAGCTCGGCATTCGTGCCAAGGATGTGATTGCGAGGCTGGTTGTGCGAGGCGTCTTCGCCACCATCAATCAGACGCTCGATGCCGAACTCGCCAGCGAAATGGCGCGCTTCTTCGGAGCCGACACGGAAGTCATCACCTTCGAAGAACAAGCTGCGAAAGATACGACGGAAGCAACCGAAAGCAGCGAAGAAGGCGCAGAGGCTATCCCGCGACCGCCCGTCGTCACCATCATGGGCCATGTTGATCATGGCAAGACCACGCTCCTCGATTCCATCCGCTCGACGAATGTTGCCGGAGGCGAGGCCGGTGGCATCACGCAGCATATCGGCGCCTACAAAGTTTCGATCACAGACAAGGCATCACCCGCGTACGGCCGCGAGATCGTGTTCCTGGATACGCCGGGTCACGAAGCCTTCACCCGCATGCGTTCGCGCGGCGCGAAAGCTACCGACATTGTGGTGCTGGTCACGGCGGCCGACGACGGCGTCATGCCGCAGACGGTGGAAGCAATTGACCACGCGCACGCGGCTGAAGTTCCCATCATTGTTGCGGTCAACAAGATCGACAAGCCGGGCGCGTTGCCGGAGCGGGTTAAGAAGCAACTGGCGGATCGCGGCCTGGTTCCGGAAGATTGGGGCGGCAAGACGGTGTTCGTCGATGTCTCCGCCAAACAGAAAACAAACCTGAACCTGCTGATGGAAATGATTCTGCTGACGGCCGACCTGCAGGAATTGAAAGCGACTCCAGGACGCGCGGCGAGCGGATTAGTGCTGGAAGCGAAACTCGATCGTGGACGCGGTCCGGTGGGCACGATCCTGGTGCAGAACGGCACGCTTCGCGCCGGCGACAATTTCGTGGTCGGGAACGTTTACGGAAAAGTCCGCGCCATGTTCGACGATCGTGGAAAGCCGCTGAAGGAAGCTCCTCCCTCAACGCCGGTCGAAATTATCGGGTTGGAAGGGTTACCGCAGGCGGGTGATCAGTTCGTGGTAGTCGCCGACCGCGAGAAGGCGCGCGACATCTCGGACTACCGCGAGCAGAAATTCCGCGAAGCCACGCTGGCCAAGAGTTCTCGCGTCTCGCTGGAAGGTCTGGCTGAACAACTCAAAACGGCGGGCATGAAGGAACTGAACGTTATCCTCAAGGCCGACGTGCAGGGATCGGTGGAAGTGCTGGGCGATTTGCTGGGCCGGCTCTCAAACGACAAAGTGCGGCTGAAACTGCTGCGCTCGGGCATTGGAGCGATCACCGAGACCGACGTGCTGTTGGCTTCGGCATCGAACGCCATCATCATTGGATTCAACGTGCGTCCGGAGCGCAAAGCTCAAGAGTTGGCCGATCAGGAAAAAGTCGACATCCGCCTGCACTCGATCATTTACGAACTGCAGGACGAGATCAAGCGCGCCATGACCGGTTTGCTCGAGCCGACCATCAAAGAAAATTACCAGGGACGCGCCGATGTGCTGGAGACATTCCGCATTCCGAAAGTTGGGACGATTGCCGGCTGCCGCGTGAGCGATGGACTGATCAAGCGCGATTCCGAAGTGCGGCTGCTGCGCGATAACGTGGTCGTATTCAAAGGCAAAGTCGGTTCGCTGCGGCGTTTCAAGGACGATGCTTCGCAGGTGACCAGCGGCATGGAATGCGGTATTTCCATCTCTAACTACGGCGATATCAAAGCGGGCGATGTGATCGAGGCGTTTGTTACGGAGCGGATCGCGGCCGAAGCGATTAAATAATTTGCTCCATTAACTGCTGGCGAAATCAACTTCACCCTCCAACTCCTTGCGCTTGATTCTTGCTGCCTCGACGAACGCGCAGAAAATCGCGTGCGCCGGTTGCGCCAGTTCCGGCTCATCTTTAACACTGCGCTCTGGATGCCACTGCACCGCCAGCACAAAATGCTCGGGAGCAGTTCCCTCCAGAGCTTCAACGATTCCGTCTTCCGCGGAGCGCGCCACCACTCGCAAGCCGTTCCCCACTCGGTCCGCGGACTGGTGATGCGACGAATTCACCGCCATTGTTTGCTTGGCATCCAAAGAATCCCCAACAATTTCTGCCAGTCTCGATTTTGGTCGGATCTTTACCGTGTGCGCTCTCGCGACCGTCCGTCCCGGACTGTGATTGATCTTCGAATCGACGACCGCCGATCCAATGTCCTGCACGAGCGTTCCCGACCGGTAGACATTCAGCGATTGCAATCCATAGCAGATGCCGAGCACGGGCTTGTGCGTCTTGTAGGCTTCCTGCAGCAGCAATTCGTCCACCAGTTCTCGCTTGGCATCGGCGGAGGCCGTCTTCTCGTGGCGATCCGCGTCGTACTTTTTCGGATCGACATCCGCCCGGCTCCCGGGTAGCAGAACCGCGTCACAGCACTCGATCTGCTTCGTTACCTGGACCGGACTCTGATCCAGTTCGATCCGCACCGGCTCTCCACCGGCCGCGCGCACCGCCGCTTCATACTGCGGCAGAGCACGTTCGGCGTAAGCGCGATCCTCCTCGCGATCCCCGGAATGGGGTACGGGAATGGCAACGCGCGGGGCGGGATTCCTTGACTCGCTCATGTTCAACTTACCCGCTCGATCCCTGCGAGTGTCTTGCGCTGGCGGTAGTTGCGGATTTCCATCGTCAGCGACAGCACCAGCACAATGCCACCTGCGGTGATCGCGCAGGGAAACGCGATGTATCGATAAGCAAATGACATATTGGGCGCGACGTGCTTGATCTGCGAGTACACTACCGTCCCCAGAATGCTCAGGAGCAACGCGACCGCGAACGTCAGCAGGGTAAAAAGAAACGTCGCCGCGAAGACGCGCGCTGGAATTCCGATCCAGCGCGGACGCTTCGAACTGCTTTTCGCCATGGTAGTAGGCTACACCATGATGGATAGCCCCTGGGTGGAACCATCCATCCCGCGCTAGCCCGGCATGCAGGACACATGATGTCCGCCTCTTCCTACCGCGAACCGGCTTCCGCCCGGCCGCGGATGCGCGACAGAATGTGCCCCCAGCCCCTTCCCACGTTCTGCCGGTGGCCGTCCTGAATCACTCCAAACGCCTTGTGGTGGAACTTGATCAACGTGCCGCCGTCCACTTCACTCAACCGGTACTGCACGTTCGAAACCACCGCGTAAGACATGAAGAGTGGCCCGCTGATTTCCAGCAGCGTCGGCCGCTTGATCGCCTGCACATGCCCCCAGAGATGCCCGTTGCCGTCGCCCAGATCGCGGAACCACCGGCCTCCCGGCCACGGCTCGATCTTCATCGGCATCGCGTTGCCCTCCGGCGTGTCACTCTCTGGTCCGATCTGCTCCAGCAAAGCTGCAAATGTATCCTCAAGCGTCGCCTGCACATGGATTTCCTGGGTCACGGTTAATGTCAGGTTCTCGATTCCTAATGCTGACGACGGTACTGCCGAGATGGTGCTCATAATTTGCTCCTCGCTTTCTTGTTTTCAATCGTTAATGGTTCCGCGCTACTCTTACTCGTTGTCCGGTTTCCCGCTTTTCGCTTCGGCACGCTCTTTGACGCGAGTCAGTTGGTGCGCCCAGAAGCGCTCAAACGTTTTGGTCCACTCGTGCAGCGGCCGGATTGCCTCAGCGTTGGTTCGATAGAACATGTGCCTCCCGTTTCGCCGCACTCTCACCAGCCCTACGTTTCGCAGCACCCGAAGATGCTTCGACACCGAAGGCTGCTCCAGGCCAAGACCCGCCACAATGTCGCCCACCGGCCGCTCCGCCTGCGCCAGGAAATTGAGAATCTCCCGCCGCCGGGGTTCGGCCACGGCGTTGAACGCATCCGAAGTGGTCGCTGCCCTCGCCATCATCAATATATTACATTCCCATATGGGAATATGTCAAGAGCAAAATTTGCCGCGGCAATACTTGGCGCCCGAATTCGGCGCCTGAGATTGCATCTTGCCCGGGAAAGACCTCGAAAGGGAAAAAGCTGGCGATCGTGCGAGCAGGATCGCGAAGTGAACCGGGCTCCCGCAGCACGCATACGCTACAATACCGTCATGTCGCAAGCCGCCTCGGCGATCACCCGCAGCCCCGCGGAGATCGTGCAAAATAGCCCGGTTTCACAGGCCCCGAACGGCATCTGCTATGCCCGTTCGGGCGAGATTACCATTGCCGACAATGATCTCGAGCGCATGATTGCCGCCGTGCCCGCGCCAGTAGCCGCTGCTCTCAGCCGCAAGGCATATTACTTCGTTCCGCTTACCGTGACCCAGGGCGACCAGACCGTGATTGCCGACCGCTACGACGTGGCGCTCAGTGACAACGCGGTTTGTCATCGCAACCTGAATCTGGGCGATGCGCAGTGCGTCTTCATCTCCACGCGCTTGATGGAAGATAAATTTTCTGTGGCATTCGAGTTCTATATCAACGTGGGGCACGCGCTGGTCGAGCGCGCCGGAGTGTCGCAGATTTTCGCCGACCTGGCGTGGCAGCAAGTTGATTCGGGAGTGCGTGGCGAGACTTCGCTCGACGCCTGGGAGGCGCGCAAGTTCGCTACCGCGCACGGTCCGGACGCGGAGAAATTCAAGAACGAGTATCTCGCCGCCAGTTTCGCGGACGCAATTTCGATTTATCTGCTCTCGCTCTACCTCGACGTCGATTACTACGATCTACGCGAGCGCGACTATCCGCTGCTGGCGCCGGCCGCGATGGCGGAGCGGCTGCGCAAGATTGCTGAGATCTTTCCTCCGAATCCGGGGTTTGAATTCAATATCTATTATCGGCGCCGCTCGTAGAGAGCGTGGCGCAGAAACTCTTGTCCGCGACAGATGGAACCCTTGTTCTCACTTACTCGAAAGCACAAACTGGTTCCCGTCGGCGTCCTTGAAAATCGATGTCGTTCCCCAAGGTTCCTTCTTCGGATCCAGTGCAAATTCCACTCCCTTGGACTTCATGGTTTTGGCCGTGGCAAATACATCATCCGTCCAGAACGCTAGTGGCTGGAATCCGCCGATGCGCTCTTCAAAGCCATCGGGAGTAAACAGAACGATTTGCGATTCGGCGCCGGCGATGCCCAGTTCAATCCAGCGCTGCTTTCCAAAGGGCTGGTCGGTCATCACGCGGAAGCCGAGCTTTTCGGTGAAGAACTTTAACGCGCGATCCTGATCGTGAGTCGGAACGCAAGCGAACTTGATTCCTCGAATCATTTTCATTCTCCTTAGTGGAAGTACAAATCGTAACGAGAATAGAAAAGTGGATTGGCAGATGCAATCGCCTATTTAATGCTATATTTACAGTCGGTATAGTGCTTTTGGGAGGTTGGTTAATGGTCGTTGGCCGTTGGCCACCCACTCATTGCGAACGACTATCGACTAACGACCAACGACGAACTCAACCAAACAATGATCCCGCTCGACGACTACGTAGTTGAAGTTCTGATGCGCGACCTCGTCGGCCATGACCGACGCGTCGTCAGTTTTCTGGTCTACCTATGGTTTACCACCGAACAGGGAAAAGAGCCGCGAAAGGGACAGGCGGTCGAGGCCAGCTATCGTCAGATTGCCGAGTGCATTGGAGTATCAAAAAGTTCGGCGCAGGCGGCGGTCAGTTGGCTCATAAAAAGAAAGTTGCTGGCCTCGACCAAGAAAACCGTGACGGCCACACCGCGCTACGAAGTCTTGACTCCCTGGCGGGACCACGAAGGCCGCAGCCGGGGCCGCACTTGGTAGACAGCAAAAAATCAGGAGCCAGGTGTGGGGCTGGCCCCTGTTCCACGAGTTCCACTCGTCATGACGTCGCCGTTAGCCCCGTAAAGTCGCCCACGACTTTGGTCCCGTATGGCGCGTCGAACTCGTTGAAATTCGTTACTTCAGCAATAATTTCCGTCGAAGCGACTTAAGAAAACAACCGCCCCGTGAAAAAACAATCTAGCCTCCCACTGTTTCGGAGTTGTCAAAAAACTGTCACTTTCTTGTCAAATTATGAGGGAGTCACAGTTGGATCGTTGCGGATTCGGGGTCGATAATCCTCGCGCACCACAGCCGCCCTTGGCGCTCGCAGAGGTTACAGCTTATCCTGAAAGCAGGATGAAAGGTTCAGGTTCCGTTTGCCGATGATTTCGCTCCGTCTCTACACGCTGGTGCTGGGTGCGATAGGCCTGGCGCTCGCCGGCTATGCCCTGCTGCGCCGCAAACCCAAAAACGCGGACGATATCGAGCACGAACGCCGGACCTGGCTGAATACCGTCGGACGCATCACTGACGGCACGGTGATTGATGTTCAGGAAATTACGACCGCCGTGAACCGTCCCGCCACTATGCTGATTTACCAGTATGACGTTGCCGGCGTTTCCTACGAAGCGTCGCAGGACGTGACCTATCTGCGGCAGTGGATCAATCTGCATTCCTGCCGCCTCGGATTGCCGACTTCGGTGAAATATGACTCGCGCAACCCGGGAAATTCCATGGTGATTGCTGAAGGCTGGATGGGCTTGAGGCAGTAGCCCGAAACGCACGTCACTTCGCAAATAGACCGTGATGAAGAAAAGGGCGCGGCTTTTACAGCCGCGCCCTTTGTTACTTACGCGATTCGCCCGAGTCTATTTGTGCTTCCAAGCCGAGTGTGCCCCGCGCGATCGAAGTACCGGGTGCACCATCAAGGACTGCGACTTCACCCCTCCTTCGGCTGAATTCTGCAGCCCGAACGTCCCGATCCCACCCTGCGTCTCGTCCATCTCGATAAAGATGATGGTGGATGCGTTCACCACGTAGTACTCCAGGGTTAAGAAGCCGTTTTCGGTTGCGATGGAGGGGACAGCGATCGTGCCCCGGCCGGTTGGAGGCTCATCCGGAGTGTACGTGCCGACCAGATTCAAACCATAAACCGGCGGCGCCTGATAGGCATTCTCGTCCAATATGCCGTTGATGTTGGGGCTACTGGTGTCGAATTGGGCAATGTCATTGAGCGGGCCATTGCCGTTGTCGCCGGAGAGGTTCAGACCGTAGCCTTGTGCGGTAGCGAATGCGGTATCGGTTTGAGCGTAAGCGGCACCGAGCGTAACACTTGCCGTATCTGACTCCATCATCAGAAGTCCGCCGGCCGAAGGATACATGACCAGTTGAGAGGCAGGTTGGAAGCTGCCGCTGAGATTGACAACCACCCGGCCGCCGAAGGGACCGCTTGCGGCAGCGTTAAGGGCACCCGCGAACGGCAGTGGCTCGGGCGAAAGGTTTCCAGTGATGTTCAAATCCTGAAGGCCGTTGCTAAAATCGCCGAGCCCGTCAGTCGAGGTCATAAGGCCCCCACTAAAGATGATGGATTGACCAAGACCGCCCGACATGGTGAACACCATGGGGCCTGTCGGGAAGGAAGCGCCAGTTTGGGTGAAGACATCACCAGCAAGGAACTGAGTGTCGTCGGTTTCGATAAATTTCAGGTGCGTACCGTCGATCGGGTAAAAGTCAAAGGTCAGGGCGCCGAAGATACCGGTGTTGAGCGTTAGCGAACCGGGGCCGGTGCCTGTTCCCAAGACCGCGGTCGTCGCGGATATAGCATTCTGAACGTATGGGAAACCGCCATCGTTAAAGTCCTGGACGCCATTGCTGAGGTTGCCGCTCGTATCGAGAGCGAATGCGCCCACTGTCGCGAACGGGTTGTCACTCGTGTCAACTCCACCAAGACTGAAGGCGTATGGGCCTGCAAGTTGGTTCAGACTGGTAATTGGAGTCGGCTGCAAGTCGATGGTGCCGCTGCCGGTGCCGTTGCCGTCGAATTCGCTCACTAGCCCGTGCTGAGGCGAGCTCAGCACTATATCAAAGGTAAAGCTTCCCACCGAACTGGTTAGGTTGATCTTTCCACGGCCGTCGGGGCTGATGGAGTAGTTGCCGCTGGTGATCGGCTGGGCGTACGGCGGCGAAGTGGCTTCCGGGTCGACGACATCCATCGTGCCTCCCTGCTGAATCGTGCTTCCGTTAGACACGAAAGCGCCCGCAATGAGCAAGGGAGCCCCGTTCTCATCATCTACGCCTTGCGACGAAAAAACATAGGTGCCATTTAAGCTGCCGTTGGTGAAACCCTGGTTGTTGGGTATGGCAGGCCCACCGCCGGAACCACAGCCGGCTATAAAAATTGTGCAGATCATCGCCGCCAGAGCCATGAGCAGGCGTCCGGCACATCGGGGGGAGGCATGGGAATTCATAAGACACTCCTGTCTTTAATTCTTAGGATGCGCTAACCCGCATTGTAGTAGAAAGTTTC
>Ga0070765_100002507_pt1 | contig 11534 bp, 11 predicted proteins | sample HubBroMetageWFT5_FD_71516 | JGI IMG/M metagenome (GOLD analysis project Ga0070765, IMG submission 71516) | Warmed and freeze-thawed soil microbial communities from the Hubbard Brook experimental Forest, New Hampshire - Hubbard Brook CCASE Soil... | ecosystem: Environmental > Terrestrial > Soil... | reverse complement strand
CGCTCGATGGCGAACCCGGCGCGCTCGACGGCCGCGGCGGTGTTGCGGCCGGGGTGGCATCCCGCGTTCACCCGGCTCCAGATCGGGGTTACGCGGTCCTGCCACTCCGCCAGGCGACCGCTGCCGCGGACGTGTTCGATGATGATCAGGCGCCCATCGGGCTTTAGCACTCTGCGCGCCTCCGCCAGGGCCCGGTCGGGGCTGGCCACGCTGCACAGCACGAGCGTGAACACCACGGCGTCGAAGCTCGCGTCGGCCTGCCTCAGCTTTTCCGCGGCGTCGCTGGTGATCTCGACCGGTACGGACATGCCCGCCAGGCGGGAGGCCAGGCGCCTGCGCATGGCCACGTCGGGCTCGGCCGCCACCACGCGGCTGGCCTGGCGCAGGTACGCCAGGTTGGCGCCGGTCCCGGCGCCGACGTCGAGGACCTGCCCGTCGAGGTCGCCGAGCAGACGGGCCCTGCGTTCGGCCATTGCCGCGCGTTCCAGCGGGCCGGTCATGCGGTCGTAGAGGGCGGCGAACACCGGGTGCTGCCGCGGTCGCGGCATGGCGGCTGCCTTCGCCGACCGGGCCATCATCGGCCCGATGACGGTAATCACGATCAGATCCTAGAACCGCCGGCGGTCGGCAGGCAGCGGCGCGACCCCGCCGGGCGTCTCACCCGGCCGTCGTCCTGGCCTACGAGACCGGCCTGACCCGGGCCGATCACAACGTCTGACGGCTGTGACAGACTTCGCCAAGCAAGCCGATCGTCACCGACGCAGGGGAATACAGGGATGGTGGACATGCCGGAGCTCACCGTCGCGCGGATCGCGCTCGGCTGCGGGAACTTCGGCGGCGTGGGCTCGGCACCGGAGTTCTTCGGCCAGGGGCTGACGCAGGACCGGGCGTTCGAGCTGATGGACGCCGCCTGGGAATCGGGCCTGGAGTGGTTTGACACGGCCGACGCCTACGGCGGCGGGCGCAGCGAGCAGGCGATCGGCCGCTGGATCGCCGCACGGGGAGTCCGGCCGCGGCTCACCACCAAGACGTTCAACCCGATGCAGGCCGGCGCGGACCACGGCCTGAAGCCGGAGCGGATCGCCCGGCAGCTCGGCTCGAGCCTGGAACGGCTCGGCGTCGATCGCGTCGACCTGTACCTCGCCCACGACTACGACCCGGAGGTGCCGCTCATCGAGTCGTTGGGGGCTTTCAGCGCCGCCCGGGACGGCGGCCTGATCAGTGCCTATGGGGTCAGTAACTTCGGCGCGCGGCAGCTTGCGACCTCGCTCGCGGCGGGCGCCCCGCAGGCCGTCCAGAACAGCCACTCCCTGCTCGCCCGGCAGGACGAGCAGGAGGTCCTGCCGCTGTGCGCGGAGCGGAGCCTGGCCTACCTGGCCTACAGCCCGCTGGCGGGCGGCTGGCTCACCGGCAAGTACCGCCGCGGCGCGCCGTACCCGGACGGCTCGCGGATGACCCAGCGGCCCGAGCCGTACCGGGCTTTCGTCGCCGGCCAGACGTTCGAGGCCCTGGCCAGGCTCGCCGTGATCGCGGCCGGGCGCGGCACCTCGATGGCCGGGCTCGCGCTGGCCTGGCTGCTGGCTGACGATCGGGTGACCCAGGTCGTGATCGGCCCCGGCCGCCCCGAGCACCTGACCCCGGTCGCCGAGGCCCTGGAACATCCCCTCACCGGGGAGGAGCGGATCGCGATCGAGGACGCCGTGGCCGGCCTCGCCCCCGAAACCCCCGAAAGCACCACGACAGACACGGAGGCCGGGCAGTGATCGACCTGGCGGACATCGAGGCAGCACGGGCCCGGATCGCCGGATCGGCGGTCCGGACGCCGCTGGTGCGGCTGCACGCCGCGGGCGCCCCGGCCGAGATCTACCTGAAGCTGGAGAACCTCCAGCCGGTGAACTCGTTCAAGATCCGCGGCGCGGCCAACGCGATCATGCTCGCGCCCGAGAGCGAACGCGCGAAGGGCCTGGTCACCGCCAGCGCCGGGAACATGGCCCAGGGAATCGCGTGGATGGCGCGCGCCCTGGGCGTCCCGGCCACGATCGTCGTGCCCGACCACGCGCCGCAGGCGAAGCTGACGGCCATCGAGCGGCTGGGCGGCCAGGTGCTGAAGATCCCCTACGACGACTGGTGGACCGCCATAGTCACCAGCCACGTCGACGGGGTGGAGGGGCTGTTCGTGCACCCGGTCCAGGACCCGGCGGTGATGGCGGGCAACGGCACCATCGGGCTGGAGATCCTCGAGGACCTGCCCGACCCCGACGCGGTCGTGATCCCGTACGGCGGAGGCGGCCTGACCACTGGCATCGCCAGCGCGGTCAAGGCGATCCGGCCCGGCACGAAGATCATCACGGCCGAGCCGGACACCGCCGCGGCGCTGGCGGCGGCGTTCGCCGCCGGGCACCCGGCCGACGTCGACTACCGCGCCTCGTTCGTGGACGGCTCCGGCAGCCGGCGCGTGCTGGACAGCATGTGGCCGCTGGTCGAGCCGCTGGTCGACGAGGCCCTGTCCATCCCGGTCGCCGACGTGGCCGAGGCCGTGCGCACGCTCGCCGAGCGCGTGCGGGTCATCGCCGAGGGGGCGGGCGCGCTCGCGCCCGCGGCCGCGCTGACCGGCCGCGCCGGGACCGGCAAGGTCGTGTGCGTGGTCTCGGGCGGCAACATCAACCTGAGCAAGCTCTGCGAGATCCTCGGCGGCGCCGAGGGCTGAGGGGCTTTCCGGCGCCGCGGGCTAGGGCTTGCGCACCGCGGCTAGGGCTTGCGCACTGCGGCCAGGGCCTCGAGCAGGCGGTCGACCTCCTGCTCGGTGTTGTAGTGGATGAAGCCGATCCGGACCGACTTGCCGGTGTAGCCGAGGCGCTGGTACAGGCCGAGCGAGTACCACGAGTCGTGCGCCCAGACCCCGATCTGCGCCGCGGCCAGGGTCGCGGCCACGTCTTCGGCGGCCACTCCGTCGACGTTGACCAGGAACGTCGGCACGCGGCCGTCCATCCCGGGCCGCCCGTACACGGTGACCGTGGCGGGCAGGCCGTCCAGGAACCGCTGGCCCAGCGAGCGCTCGTAGGGCACGATCGCGGGGAAGCCCCCGATCGAGTCGAGGTAGTCGATCGTCGCGTTGAACCCGGCGAGCAGCTCGTACGGCTGCGTGCCGGTCTCGAAGCTGCGGCCCAGCGGGCTGGTGGGCGCGGGCCGAACCTTGTACGGCCGCCACTGCTCGGTCACCTCGGCCCGCCCGTAGGCGACGCCCAGGTGGGGGCCGCAGAACTTGTACGGCGAGCAGATCAGCACGTCGGCGTCGATCTGGCGGACGTCGATCGGCTCATGCGCCGCGTAGTGGACCGCGTCCACCCAGGCCAGCGCGCCGGCGTCGTGCGCGAGCTGGCAGACCCTTTGGGCGGACGTGACCGTGCCGACCGCGTTCGACGCCCAGGCGAACGCGACCACCTGGGTGCGGGGTCCGAGCTTGTCCTCCAGGTCATCGAAGTCGAGCGTGGTGTCGTCGTGCAGCGCGACGCTCCGGACCACCAGGTCCCGGTCGTGCGCGATTTCCAGCCAGGGCGCGACCCCGGCGTCGTGGTCCAGGCAGGACACGAGGATCTCATCGCCGGGCTGGAACTCCCGTGCGGCCGTGCGAGACAGGGCGAAGTTCAGCGAGGTCATGTTCGCGCCGAACGTCACCTCACGGGGCTCGCAGCCGAGGAACCTGGCCGCCTTGGCCTCGGCCTCCTCGAGGATCTGCCCGACGCGGATGCTGGTGGCGTAGCCCGCGCCGAGGTTCGCGCTCGCTTCGCGGAGGGTCCGCGCGATCGCGTCGCCCACCTCGTCGGGCACCTGCGTGCCGCCGGGGGCGTCCAGGAAGGCGAAGCCCTGCCGGAGCGATGAGAACCGGGCCCGGATCGCGGGGACGTCCACGCCCGCTCTGAGGGCTTCGGCCACCGCAAGCTCCCTCCCCGGGATCGCCGCCCGGTCGGTATCGAATTCACAACTGCCAGCCCGGTCCCACATTAGTCCCCTTGCCTTGGCGTAAACGGCAATGGTTTGATCAACGTTACGAATTCGGCCGGTGGGGAGGGCGTCTTGAGCTTCTCGAACGCAGCGCCAAGGCGCAGGACCCTGCGGCGGCCGAGGTGGCGGCGTATCGCCGGCCAGCGCCCAATGCGCGCAATATCGACTCCCACATAGTGAGATATCACCGAAATGGAGGCGTATCCAATGAAGGGACGCCTGATCATCGCCGTGGCGGCGCTCGGCTCGCTCGCCGTGGCCGGCTGCGCCAGTAGTAGCAGCGGCAGCAGCACAAGCAGCGCGGGCGGGGGCGGATCATCCAGCGCCGCCGCCACGGCGTGCAATACGTCGATCGGGTTCATGGGCCCGATCACCGGCCCGGCGGCACCGGTGGGCGGCGATCAGCTGCACTTCGCCGAACTCGCGGTACAGACGGACAACGCGGCCAACCATACGAACATCAAGCTGGTCCAGGGTGACACTCAGCTGAACCCCGCGCAGGCGACTACAGTCAGCCAGGAGTTCATCTCCAACACCAGCATCGTTGGCGTCATCGGCCCGGCCGGCAGCCAGGAGGTTAAGGCCGTCGGTCCGGCGATGGGCCGGGCGGGGCTGACGTTCATCTCCGGCTCGGCGACCAACCCGACGCTGACCACCGGTCCGAACCCGACGTTCTTCCGGGTCGTGTCCAAGGACAGCGTGCAGGGTCCGCAGGACGCGAACTACATCATCAACAACCTGCACCCCAAGGCCATCATGATCGTCGATGACCAGGAGGTTTACTCCACCGGCCTGGTCAGCTCCATGATTCCGGTGTTCCAGCAGGCCGGGATCAAGGTCGACCACGAGTCGGTGTCGCAGAAGACCACCGACTTCTCCGCGCTGGTCGCCAAGGTCACTTCGCAAACGTCCGTGGTGGTGCTGCCCTGGCAGCTGGCGGTGAACGCGCAGCAGTTCGGCAGGGACCTGCAGCAGCAGCATAAGTCCGCGGTGATCTTCGGCACCGATGGCCTGTTCGATCCGAAGTCGTTCACGATCAGCGGTTCGTACGTGTCCACGTTCGGCCCCGACATCACCGGGATCCCGGCGGACGCCGCGATCGTGGCAGAGGCGACGTCGAAGTACGGCGCCTTCAGCACCTTCGGTCCGCCGACGTTCGCGGCGACGCACGTGATGGATGAGGCGATCTCGTCGGTGTGCAAGGCCGGCCAGACGCCGAGCCGGTCGAACGTGCTCGCGGCGGTCAAGTCCACCAACGAGGCGACCTCGATCCTGGGCCAGCCCATTACTTTCGACGCCAACGGTGACATGGTCAACGCCAAGTTCTTCCTGTTCAAGATCGATTCGGCGGGCAAGTACCATCTGATCCCGAGCTGATGATCAGCTGAGCTGAGCGTGGGCAAGCTGCTCCGCCGCGGGCCGTTGCACCAGACCCGCGGCGGAGCACGTGGTGAGGACGGGAGCTACGCCTGATGAGACTCTTCTTGCAGGAACTGGTAACCGGCATCACCACGGGCGCGCTCTACGGACTGGTCGCCCTGGGCTTCTCGATGGTGTACGGGGTGCTGAAACTGCTCAACTTCGCGCACGGCGACCTGTACATGGTCGGGGCGTACATCGGCTTCTTCGTGATCCAGTGGTTCGGCGGCGCGGCGCATGTGAACATCCCGGTGCCGCTGCTGCTTGTGATCATGTTCGTGCTGGCCGCCGTGCTGGTCGGTGGCCTGGGCGTGGCGATGGAGCGGTTCGCCTACCGGCCGCTGCGCGACGCGGGCCGGATCGCGCCGCTCATCACCGCCATCGGCATCTCGTTCTTCCTGGAGAACTCGGCGCTGTTGCTGTTCGGCTCGCAGTTCCGGGAGTACAACACGCCGGAGTTCATCTCCCTGTCCAGCGGCATCCAGGTCGGCTTGGTCACCATCGACAGCGTGCAGATCATGGTCATCGTCCTGGCACTCGCGCTGATGCTCGGCTTGCGACTGGTGGTCAACCGGACCAGGCTGGGCAGGCAGATGCGGGCGGTGGCGGGCGACCGGGAAGCCGCCGAGATGCTAGGGATCAACGTGAACTTCACGATCGCGGCGACGTTCTTCCTCGGCGCAGCCCTGGCCGGCATGGCCGGCGTGATGGCCGGGCTGCTGTTCAACCAGGTGACGAACACGATCGGGTTCATCGCCGGGCTCAAGGCGTTCACCGCGGCCGTGGTCGGCGGGATCGGCTCCCTGCCTGGGGCGGTGCTCGGCGGCTTCGTGATCGGCCTCGCGGAGGCGTTCATCACCGGCTACGTCTCCTCGACCTATACCAACCTGCTCGTATTCGGGCTCCTGATCGTCGTGATGCTGGCCCGGCCCAGCGGGCTGCTCGGCCGCGCGCAGCTGCAGAAGGTATGACCCGGCGATGAGCGTGTATCCGCAGGGACCCCTAGGCCCCCAAGAGCCCCCGGACATCCTCGAGAATCCGCCTGGCTCCCGAGGGCCGCGGCTCGGGGCCGACGAGTGGGTCGCCAGGCAGGAGGGCCGACGCGAGTACCTGCCGTCCTGGCTCGGCGAGGCGCAGCGGGTCTTCGAGCGGATCGGCTGGTGGCCGCGGCTGGCCGTAGCCGGACTGGCCGGCGCGCTGCTGCCGTCACTGGGCCTGGGCGGCTTCCAGCTCCAGGTCGGCATCGACGCGCTGGTGATCGCGCTGCTGGCGGTCGGGCTGAACATCGTGGTCGGCTGGGCGGGGCTGCTCGACCTAGGCTACGTAGCCTTCTTCGGCTTCGGCGCGTACGGGTACGCGCTGCTGTCATCGGGCCAGATCGGCAGCGCGGGCATCCACCTTCCGGCCATAGTGTCACTGCCGGTGATGGTGATCGCCGCGGCCATTTTGGGCCTGGCCGTCGGGCTTCCGTCACGGCGGCTGATCGGCGATTACCTGGCCATCGTGACGCTGTTCTTCGGCGAGGCGTTCGTCGAGTTCACCAACAACGTGGCCCCGGCCAAGCTGGGCGGGCCGAACGGGATCACCGGGATCGACCCGATCAGGTCCTTCGGCATCCAGTTGACCACCAACGCCGGCTATTACTACCTGCTGGTGATCGTGCTGGTGATCACTATGGCGGTGCTGCGGCTGCTGGACACCTCGCGCACCGGGCGGGCGTGGCGCGCGGTCCGCGAGGACCCGCTGGCGGCGGCGGCGATGACGATCCCGGTCAACCGGGTGAAGCTGCTGGCGTTCGCGTGCGGCGCCATGGTGGCGGCGCTGGCCGGCACGATCTTCGCCGCGCAGCAGACCAGCGTGTTCCCGACCGACTTCGATACCCCGATCCTGATCCTGGTCTACGCCGCCCTGATCCTCGGCGGGTCGGGCAGCATCGCGGGCGCCGCCACCGGAGCGCTGGTGGTGATGGTGATCTACGACGGATTGCTGCGCAACGCGACCGACGCCGGCTTTCTGTTCTACGGGCTGATCCTGCTCACCCTGCTGGCCAGACTGCGTCCGTGGCGTCGGCTGGCCGCGGTGCTGGCCGCGACGGTCGCGCTCGGCTTCGCGGCGCACGCCATCGCCGCAGCGATCTCGAATAGCGCTGTCGCCGCGGGCCCGGGTTCGGGCTGGCTCGCCCGCCACTGGGTGATCGTCCCGGCCAATCCGCAGACGCCGGGTAACTGGGGATTCGTGATACTGGTCTGCATGCTGATCGCGCTCGTGCAGGTCAGTACCCGCTGGCGGACGATCCTGATGGTGCCGACCATCTACCTGGCCGCGTTCGTGTGGGAGACCAGGCTGGTGGTGGAGCCGTCGATTACCCGGCAGCTGTTGATCGGGGCGATCCTGATCGTGATGATGATCGCCCGTCCGCAGGGACTGTTCGGCCAGCGACGCGTCGAGGCGGCGCTGTGAGCGCCGAACCGGTCGCGCCAGCGCCGGCCGGCCGGGAAACCGTGCTGGCACTGGATCAGCTGTCGCTGTCCTTCGGCGGGCTGCGGGCCCTGTCCGAGCTGGACCTGCAGGTCGCCGACCGGGAAATCGTCAGCGTGATCGGCCCGAACGGCGCGGGCAAGACCACCGTCTTCAACGTGATCACCGGGGTCTACCTGCCGAGCTCGGGGGACGTTCGGTTCGGCGCGGAATCGATCGCGGGCCGCCCGTCGCACGTCATCGCCCGGCTGGGGATCGCGCGCACGTTCCAGACCCTGCGGCTGTTCCAGAACATGTCCGTCATCGAGAACGTGATGGCCGCCACCTACGGCCGCACCAAGGCGACACCAGCCGAATCGATCCTGCGGCTGCCGCGGGCCCGGCGCGAGGAGCGCGAGGTCCGGGCGCTGGCCGAGGAGGTGCTGTCCTTCTTCGGCCAGCGGCTCGCCGGATACCGCTGGGACCAGCCCGCCTACTCGCTGTCGTACGCGAACCGGCGGCGGCTGGAGATCGCCCGCGCGCTGGCCACCCAGCCCCGGCTGCTGCTGCTCGACGAGCCCGCCGCCGGGATGAATCCGGCCGAGACCCACGAGATCACCGAGGTGATCGGGCGGCTCCGCGACGAGCGCGGGGTCGCGATCCTGGTCATCGAGCACGACATGCACGTGGTGGCGGGCGTCTCGGACCGAGTCATCGCCCTCGACCACGGCGTCAAGATCGCCGAGGGCAGCTTCGACGCCGTCGCGGGCCACCCGGCCGTGGTCGAGGCCTACATGGGGCGCCATCCGGAGGAACTGGCGGAGGAGAATTGAACGCCCTGACGCCCGAGTCCCCCGGGCCGCCGGCCCTGCTGAGCCTGGACCAGGTGACCACGTACTACGGCCAGATGCGGATCCTGGAAGGGATCTCGCTGCAGGTCCGCGAGGGTGAGCTGGTCTGCCTGCTGGGCGGGAACGCGTCAGGCAAGTCGACCACGCTGAAGACCATCCTGGGCATCGTCCGGCCGCGCGCCGGACGGGTGCTGCTGGACGGGGCGGACGTGACGCAGTGGCCGGTGCCGCAGCGCATCGCGGCCGGGATGGCCATCGTGCCGGAGAACCGCCGCCTGTTCGGCCAGCTCACGGTGCGGGAGAACCTGGAGCTGGGCGCGGTGCTGCGTAGGGGCGAATCGCTCACCGAGGACTTCGACCGGGTCCACTCGCTGTTTCCGCGCCTGCTCGAGCGGCGCAGCCAGCTCGCGGGGACGCTGTCCGGGGGTGAGCAGCAGATGGTCGCGATGGGCCGGGCCCTGATGTCACGGCCGCGGCTGCTGCTGATGGACGAGCCGTCGATGGGCCTGTCGCCCGCGCTGGTCCTGCAGAACTTCCAGATCATCAAGACCATCCACGCCTCGGGCGTCGCGGTCCTGATGGTCGAGCAGAACGCGACCATGGCGCTGTCCATCGCCGACCGGGGCTACGTGCTCTCGACCGGGGAGATCGTGCTCTCCGGCCCCGCCGCGGAACTGCTGCGCGACGAGGACCTCAAGCGCGCCTACCTGGGACGGTAACCGCGCCTAAGCGATCAGGGCGCGCCCCGCGCGCTCGATGATGGCGCCCATGTCATCGTGGCTGGCCTCGCGGTAGAGCGGGCCGGTGCCGTCGGCCAGCAGCTGGCTCACCAGGGCCACGCCCTGTACCGGGACCGGTCCGGGCTGGAGCAGATGGCTGGCCAGCTCGGCGAGCCGCGGAGCGGACCGGCTGATCCGCGACGCGCGGAGCGGGACGCGCACCGGGCGGGACGCGGCGAGCGGCGAGCGCGCGGCCACGGGAAGAGCGGGCTCCCCGGCCGCCACCAGGATGCGCCGCAAGCTCCCGGCCAGGTCGCGGCGGAACTCCATGGACGTGAGCCTCATCGCCCGGGCCGCCAGCGGCGCGCTCGCCTCCGGGCTGGTGCCCTCGGCGAGCTCGCGGTCGAGCCGCGCGGCCCGGCTGCTGGCCATCACCCGGTGCCAGGGCCATAGCCGCCGCAGGGTCAGACGGCCCAGATCGTCATCAAGCAGGACATGCATGGTACGCCTCCGATTACGTGACCTATAAAACAAGTATACTGGTCACGCATGACCTGTAAAGTCATTTAAGTAGTCACGCGGGAGGTGTTGATCATGACGGCTACCCTGAACGGCATGACGCTGCCCACGTGGGCCTCGCACGTCGAGGACAAGCTGGCGCCGATGCCGCTGCTGCTGGTGCAGGCGTTCGTCGACACCCTCGACCGGGACCTGGGCACGGACGTGTTCGCGCAAGCGGACGAGGCACGAGCGTGGCTGGCCGACGCGGGCCTGCGCGTCCCGGACCCGGACCGGCCGGACTCCGATTTCGCCGGCGATCTCCGGCTGGCCCGCGAAGCCAGGGAGAGTATCCGGGCCCTGATCGGCCGCAATACCGCGGACGAGCCGCTGACCGACGATGAGCTGGCCCCGCTGGACAAGGTCCTGGGCCAGGCCCAGCCGCGGCTGGACGTCGCCCCGGACGGCCAGGTCCGGCTCGGGGCGGACCCTAATGCCCTCCCGGCTCGGACGCTGGCGGACGGCCTGATGGAGCTGCTGCTCATCGTCCGCGACGCGCAGGCCGACGGCACCTGGGACCGGCTGAAGCTGTGCGGCAACCCCGATTGCCGTTGGGCGTTCTACGACCGCTCGCACAGCCGCCGGGGCGCATGGTGCGACATGGCCTCCTGCGGCAACCGGGTCAAGAACCGCAACCTCCGCGCTCGCCGCGCCCAGCACGGCTGAGCCCGCCGGGCCGCAGCCGCGCCCAGGGCGGTGAATCCCGGCTTTCAGCTGGCTAGGGCAAGGTGGAAGCCCAGGTTCACTTCCCTTCTGGCGCCGCGCACAGGGCGCCCAGCCGGGCTGTGACCGCCGGGACCGCCTACGCGGCTACCACGGTCTTGCGTGGGCGTCCGCGTGGACGCTTACCGGGCACGATCCTCCCGCGCATCAGCAACTCACCGCCCCACACACCCGACGGCTCCCTGCGCTCCAGCGCGCCGGCCAGGCAGGCCAGCCTGGCCCGGCATCCCTGGCACATGGCCTTCGCCTGCTCCACATCCTGCGGAGACTCGGCGAAGAACAGCTCCGGATCCTGCGTACACGGAAGATCCAGTCCTACCGGAAGCGCGGCCCTGCGGCCGCCCATCATCAACCCCGTCGTGCTAAATACGCCGACGGTGGCATCGCGCCACTCCATCGGTGATCCCCTCTCACTTGCCCCCGTTATTGATCGCGCGATCTCGTCGCCCCGTTGAAATCGCCCACTATGCACCATATAGAGGCAGATGGAGGGCTGTCGAGGTCCAAAACGGCCTTGTTTGGCGGGACCAATTCCGCCCCGGGCTAGGCGTGGCCGAGCCGCTTGACCGACGCAGTCACATCAGGGGAATCGCTCGAGCAGGCCCTAGGTATCCCAGGGCCAGTCGGCCTCGCGTTCGTGCGCCGCCATGGCCAGCAGTTCCTCGGCGTGCGCCTGGGCGGACTCGGAGTCCTCCAGGCCGGCCAGCATCCGGGACAGCTCCCGGACCCGGCCCTGCTGGTCCAGCCGCGTGACGCCGCTCGCGGTGACCAGGCCGTCGCCCGACTTCTCCACCACCAGGTGGTT
>Ga0070765_100002506_pt1 | contig 11535 bp, 21 predicted proteins | sample HubBroMetageWFT5_FD_71516 | JGI IMG/M metagenome (GOLD analysis project Ga0070765, IMG submission 71516) | Warmed and freeze-thawed soil microbial communities from the Hubbard Brook experimental Forest, New Hampshire - Hubbard Brook CCASE Soil... | ecosystem: Environmental > Terrestrial > Soil... | reverse complement strand
GTCAGAAAATCCGGCTGGCCGTCCCGGCAGCGACTGATTTCTTCGTGGGATGCAGGAGTTACGAGAAGCCGCTCCGAAATTAAATTGAGCTCTACTTGTACGGGTTCGCGTGTTTACCAGGACTTGATAATGGTTGGACCGGCAATGTAACCGTCTGCCCGAACCTGTTAGAATCGCGTAGTGCCCGCCCTCGCACACGCACTACCGCGAGAAAAACTAATGGCCCTCTTGAAAAGACTGGAGCTCCTCGCACTACTCCTGCTGCGATGTGGATTGGCCCTCGTCTTCATTTATCACGGTTATCCAAAGCTGTTTGGGGGCAGAGCGAGATTCATCGAATCCTTCCAGGCCATCGGCTTGCCGGCCTATTTTGTCTACCTTACCGGTGCAATTGAGTTCTTCGGTGGGGTGGCTCTGGCACTCGGACTTCTTACCCCAATTGCGGGATTGCTCTTGTTCTTAGACATGGGTGCGGCAATGTGGAAATACAACCTCAGTGAAGGCATTTCTGCCGTACGCGAGTACGAACTCCCCTTGGTCTTAGGCTTGGCCTCGCTCGTAATGGCCGCGGCGGGCGGAGGCCCGTTCTCGCTCGACCGCCTCATCTTCCGTAGGAAACGAGACCGTTTGATTCCCAGCTACTGGCGTCGCGGGGGCAATTGAGTTCTTCGGTAGGGTGGCTCTCGCACTCGGATTTCTTACCCCAATTAAAGCACTGTCCAATTCCGGTAGCGCGACGCGATTACTGCGGAGTTGTTGCACCGTCAAGACGCTTTTGTGCTCCTTTACCTGATTCAAGATTACCCAATCCCGAACAGCTTCGGTGAGCCGATATTCCTGAAGACAACCTGTCTAACCGTGTGCTCAACTCCGAATTGGTCCATCAATAGGACGTCTGCCACGAACGACTCGCCCGAGTGTGCCAAAGGCGGCGTAATCTCAAAGTTCAAAGTGACGGACCGCGTCAATCCTTGTGGGTATACCGCGTCTGTGTTGATGAAATTTGGAAACCTAGTACGGTTCCGCTCGATATAAGCCTTCACGATTCGGCCTGATTTCCCCGGACCCTCGTTCGTGACATGCAAAGTACAAACGGCGAACATATGGGGGATATTTCGCTTCCTTCCATCCTGCCAATAGGACGAGGCAAAGTCCTGGCGAACGGAGTAGCTCAATTGCGGATTTCGTTTCGCGGGCCAGAAGGGTTCGTTAAGCCAGGAAAACAGACGCGTCCTAGCCAAGATTAGGCACCCGCCGTCTTAGACTTTGGCGGAATCGGCATGATGACTACGTCTTGCTCGGTCGCGTGTGCCTTCGTCACTGCTTCTGACAGGTCAACCGTCTCCACATCAAACGGTTGTGCTAAATGAACCGAATGCGTCCACGCAGCTCTTCCACTTGGCGTGAATCCAGCCAGAAACGAAGGGGCCTTCGGTCTAGAAATTACAACCCGGTCATCACGTCTATTCTTTATTTGTTGGGATAAGAATCTAGCGGCAATTTTATCGAGTTCATTCATGTTTTCCTCTCGGACGTATCGCCTTGCGGCTGCCACCGTTTCCACGGGCTGGGTGTTACGGTTGGCGTGCTTGCGCACTCTGGATACACTGCCAGACTAGCACGGAGATTTAACGTTGACGCCTGTACTTCCGGACAGGTAACCGCCAACTCCCAGATCTCGGCTAGACCGAGCGGGATTTTTTCCAGTTCAACGGAGGTATTTCTAAGTTGGCGACGCGCCGCAGATATGCACTCGCGTGCGTTGCTGCTCGGTCCTTCCCTTGCTCGATATCCTCCACGGCCTCGGAGGGAGCGACCCAGCTCTTTGCGTTTACGTTATAAACAGACGCTTGTACTCCAAGCGGACTGTGTTCTGAGAACAGCCGGAGATGTTCCCCGCCTACTTTGACTTCAGCCCAAACACCCTGGTCAAGCATCAAGTGCTCCACATTTGGAAGACGCCCATTGCCAGCTTACCTGACTGACAATTCCTATAGGATTCGCCAAGCGCTTGCCCTTATGGCAGTCAGATCGAAAAGTGCTCATCGTTATGGTCGGATGGCCGAACGCGCAACATCCTAGATATTTTGGCTCTTTGATTGAGCCGTTTTTCCATTTCCATCGTTTTTGACATGTTGTTCTTATAATTCGGTTGGCAGGTTGAAACGTCAACGGGATGCAGCTAATCCGCTACTGACGAATTGATGGAACTCCGTATCCGCAAAGTGAACGCTAGCTTGGGCAGTCGAATCGACCAGTGTGGGGCAAAGCGCCACTTGGTCAACGCGCACGAAAACTAAGCGCGAGCGACGCGAAAGCCAAAATAAGACCACACGTTCGGAGGGAATGATATATATCCCAACGATGCTCTTGCGCACTCCAATCCTCCGGAAGAGAATTCGGCGTCCATTTGGCAATCCTGTTATTGATAGGTACGGGAGCAATCAGCGAAAACACAACAGCAATGGCTTGAATAGCAAAAGCAATCGCGGCGAGACGCCAAGCGGACTCGTTCAGGTGCTCGAAAGGCATTAGCAGCAAGAGATTGAGAAGCGTAGAACCTGCCATCCAAAACGGCATGACGCGACCAAGCAACGCCGCGAGCGCTGAACGAACTAGTACATGGGTCTCCAATGGCTGCAGTTTAAGCAGGGGGTGACTGAACAGCGCAACATTCAGTTCACTGCCACACATCAGGCCCAGAATAAGTAACGCGACCAAGTGCAGAATCACTGGCATACTCCATAGAGCCACCCGGTCGGGTCGGATGCTCGTGTCAGGCCGGAGAATAAATAAATCTTTTGGTGATGCGGAAACCGAATCTATACTGCGTTTCCTGTAAAACTTGGGTACTGACCTCTCTTTCGGTTTACCGGGAGTTGAGAGACTTCCGTTCAAGACTAATGTGCGGTTCGGCGTTCGTGATAATCTAGCTCGCAATGGCCACCAGAGCGTCCAAATTCGGTGTGCTCGTGTTGGCGGCTGGCCTTCTCAGCTTTCTAGCACTGTTCGTCGCTACAGGCGGAATCGGCCCTTGTGCGAGCACTGGTCAGATGCTGCTGCTCTTATTGGGCCTGCTAGGGACTGGAATCGGCGGCTTAGTTCTCTTGTTTTCACTTCCTGTTGTTCTCGTGAGGAAATACAAAGCGCAGTGCCAACCTGATTCTCTCAACCCCTGATTACTCGGCACCGGAACCCAAATATACGGTTTGCGCGTTAATTCAGGCACTAACCGCTGATGCTGTAATTATTCGTGTTGTTTCTGACGAAGTGCGACGATGGTTACCGGACAGACTTACCTTTTGGATTTGAGCCTGTCGATATATTCGACAATACCCCACGGAGTCAGTTCGCCTGCTCTTTCGATTTCCAGCAATTCTTCGACTCTCAGCGCGAAGCCATTCACCGCCAGGAATTTCTTCCCATCGATTCCGATAAACACCTGGCTGACGCTCATGTTCAGCGCATTTATTTTGCGGATGAGTCTCTCAAACTCGGACTCGGGTTGTGTGCCTTGGGACATTCAGACTCTGCCTTAACCGTCATGGTGGACTTGGTGCCTTTGGCTGTCAATCGGGGGTTAGCTGGTTTGCCGAGGCGCAATTAAAAAGGCGGAGTCCTCTGCCGCTTGCTTGAAGACCCCACCTGTGTGTTGCTCGTAGCGTTATCCGCCCCTTTAAGGAGTAACGCCCGGCACAACTCTATTATCGTCGGTGGTTTCGTTGCTAGGGCCTATCGGGGCTATCTGGTAGCCAAAAACAAAAGGCGGGTCGCTCTCTCAAAACATCCCGCCAGGTTGCTCAATGCGTCTCTCGCCCAGTCATTGGGTGACGCCCTCACAACGGGTAGTTTTGTACCGCGATTTTTGAACTGGGTCAACACAACAAAAAAGGCTGAGCCCGAAGACCCAGCCTCACTCCAGTTCACTTAGGGTCAAGCAATCAAAGTTTACTCGGGTCGAGGAGCCCGGCACCATTCTCAGGCATCCCGCATCCGCGATTACGCTGTCAAAGTTCCGAAAACTATGCCTGAGCAGCGGGGATATTCACTTCCCAATGAGTATTATGGTCGGTGTTCATGGCAGAACAACATCTGCGGATTCGCTAAATGCCGTGCGGCTTCTAAATGGACTGACCGATGTAGAATTGGTCGGCCCGTGCTGGCAGAGTTCGCAGGCATCGAAATGATAAATCAATTTGGAATACGCCGCTTGGTAGGCCTCACGGAGTCTAACTAGAGTCATCATCGCTTTTTGATTATTCTGTCCATACTGACGAAGTTCTTCGCGCCGAATTCTAAAATCATCAAGCCTGCTCTTGCAAGAAAACAGGAGATTCTCGTACTCGGTGCAGACCACGATATTGAGAACGATTGCCATCTGATTTCTCCAACCTGGATAGACCGAACTCATAAAGAGTACACAGAGCAATTTGCATTCCGTCTGTTTCGAGGGCGGTTATTCATTTACAAGCCCCCAAGGCCAGGAAAAACTACGCGATTGCCCCCAAGGTGGGAAATTCTTCCGTACTAGTGCTTGACGCCGCGTTCCACAGCCCAGAAATTTTTGCTGACGCTGAATAAGAATTTTGTGGTGGTGCGCGTGAACATCGGGAATTCGACAAGAATCTGAACATTGCGGACAAGTCTGAGGTTCCACTGAAGAAGGGCGTGCCTACCTCGGCGGTGCTGGACAGCGACGGCAAACTGCTGTTCAGCCAAAAGCGCGGGGAGTTGAGGCGGTGCGGTCGATGGCAACGGAGGATGTGCTGGTGTTTTTGAATAAGTGGAAGCCAGAGAAGAACGCGAACTGAGGGTCGCACGCAAAGTTTGGTGAAGGTGGCTGGCGCGTAAAAATGAGCAGCCCTGTGCAGTTTGGGATATCCCCGCGAGACATCCCTGGAAAGGCTTTCCGCACAGGATTGCTCACGAGGTGAAGTTAATCCAGTGACAGAAGGTGCGTAACTGTCATTATTGCCAGTGTCGGGGGTGGGCGGGCGACTGTCGCTCACGCCTGCAATGCCTAATCAAAGGCACCGCGTAAAACAAGTTTGTTAATTCGGATGTGCTGGCCCGTAGTGTTGTCCACGATTAGATAATCATCATCGAGCTGAGCCCCCTGCGCGTTTGCGTCGTCGAAACTCTCGGAAGAACCAATGCGACATGGTTGCCCTTCCAGAATATGGAAGAGTTCGAAGCGTTGCATGTTATCTCCGTCCCGTCTTACGTGCCCTCATGCTCGATTTCTAGAACTACCTTCTCTCCGGTCATCTGGTCGATGGCGCAGAACTCCCGCCTCGTCGAGCCAATTGCCAGAACCTTCACAAATTTCTTCGCTTCGTCAATTGATTTCGCAGTGCCAAGCCGATTCAGCCTTTCGTCCGCCTCAATCCTGAACACGTCAAATCTCATAACCACTGTGCCTCCCGAGTTTTGTTGGGCTGGAGAAATGACATTCGAGCAGAATAACAATGCGCTCTTGGTTTAAGCTGTCCAAAATTGGACATCCGCCACTATGTTGTGGGCCGACACAGTGAGGCTGGTTTGGGACTTCTATAAAGGATAGGAGGTCGCGATTTGGGAGTGGGCGACTCGGAGGGAATCGCCCGTGTGCGTCAAGTTGTGTGCAGTAACCACGGAGGGTTACGAAACTATTATGCCGTCCGCCTCGCTCCGTGGGAATACTTGGAAAGCTTCAAAAATGGGCTACATGATTCTTACAGGTCGACGGCTAGACGGGAAACCCCTCATAGCCCTTCATCTCTGACCACCCATCAGTTCGTGCGCTTTACTCACGACGCTGGTCGGCGGCTCATCCTTCGATATGACTAAGTCCAAGCCTGCCTCCGTTGCGGTCTGTTTGTCTACGGCATCTGCGTAGAGCGAGTATAGAAAAATTGGAGCTTTAGGAAACAGACGCCGCAGCATCGGTGCCGCTTGCAAGCCGTTCCAGAGAGGCATCGACAAATCCAAGATAATTAAGTCTGGCCTACACTCCTTCGCAGCCTCTATAGCCAAGTCTCCGTTCTCAGCCGCAACACAGACTTCGAATCCATCGGATAGGAAAGCGCCCTCAATTGCCTTACACACAAGCGGATTGTCATCTACAATCAGAACGGTCTTCCCCTCGCCACGCTTTTTCGGTTCTATTCTAGCTTCCACCGAGGCCAGCTTTCTCGCGCAGGGCCGCAACCGGCCAATCAAGCGCATTTGGCATCAGACAGCGGAGGGCGGCAATCCCGCTTATCCTGTATTAGGTCGTAATCTCGCAGTCGTCTGGGCGCGGCTACTGCTCCATTGATTTGGCGCGTTCTCGTTCCCGGTCGAAGACTTTTTTGCAAGCACGTGCGAAGGCCCGACCTTCCGTCGGTCGGGGGAATTCTCCGATGTACCTCGCCACGATTTGCTCAAACGTAAGGGAACGATGTTCCAAGGCCCAGTCGTCCATCTGGCTAACCGTCTCAGCTTGTTCCGTCGTGAGCCGTGGTCTTGGTGGTGTTCGGCGGAGTGGCATCGAAAAAGTCTAGCGCAAAATCGGCTTAACTCTCGCCCAAATTAAGACTCTGGCGCGGTCGTGCTCGGGTGTCTGCGTCTCCACTCCGCCCTCGCCTCTTCCAATTGCACAACGTACACCTGCAACGGCGGCTTGCCGAGATTTGCTCGGGGCCTCGTCATGTAGCCTGCTGCCCGTCCGAATTGGCGAAGCTCAATATCGGTCATTTTAACTAGGCGCGCGCGTAGCTGTTCGATATCGAAATCCCTGACTTGGATGGAATTCACGTTTGGCTCCCAGTGGGAGAGGCGGGCGGACGATATCTTATCAGATTAAAAAGGCTTCGTGATATCGTGTGTCGATGAACACCGAGAAGTTCCAAATGGGCGACCTGAGCGCATCGGTGAACGCGAGGCAGGTCATTGGGAAACTCTCTCCGGCCTATTGAGAGTTAAGTCGAGACTGAAAGCAAAACTGCGCCGATTTCCTGCTGGACTAGCACAATCAGGGTTTCACTGTAATTTCCGCCATCGTTCAAAAATTCTTATTGCGGTACCACTCCAAAATAGAACCGAAACCGTATTCCCCCCGGTCGGGACCCCGCCTATCCTCGGGTCGTGGGAGTTACCCATGACGCAGAACGATGCTCCAAGTTCGCCCACGATTGAAATCATCGGCACGGTCGAAAAAATTATCCCTGCCAGCGAAAGTACACCGGAAATCGCTCAAATCTTTATAAGCTGCGCTGACGGAACATTCGCAGAGATTCGCGTAAAGAATAATCTCCAAGATAAGTGCGGACAATTGGCGGGGTTGAGCAAGGGCGCTCACGTCGAGATAACGATAAAACCGGATAGAAGAACGAAAGCAACGCACTCATGATGTTGATAGAGGTATCTTGCCGAAAGGCGGCTGCGTAGGCGCGGCGGGTGGTGGAGAAGTTGTCTCCGGTGAATTGAAATCCACACATTCCTGTGCGGACGATAAGGCCTTCCGGGTACATCTAACAGGGTCCCCCGAGCGTAGATTCAAATCGAGGGGGAAGAAATGATTCAGATTATCGGGCTGCGAATAGTCGGAACCGAGCATCCGCAACAGTTCGAACTTGCCTACAAGGACTTTGAAAAAGCCACCGTCAAAGGCTGCCTCATCACGACGAAGTATGGCAGCGAATCCGTGTTGCGGACGGCGTTGAAGGATTGCGGAGTGGCTGAATCTGTTATCGAGGCACTGTTCCAGAACGCCCTCAAGTGCGTGGAACACGGATGAGATGCGAAGCAGGTGTTAGCCGCAAATGCGGGCGTCCACCTTCAAAACTGCCACCACGTTCGCCAAGCTCTGATGAATGCGAATGAGTTCATCGCGGCACTCTTCGTCTATTGTTCTTGTCGCCACATCTTGAATTCGGTTCATTTCGGCGTGCAGGGTTTCGATGTGGCTCTGGAGGGGGTTCAGAAGCACCTTGTCGCTCATATCGGCCTCCGACTGGCTGGGAGCTAAAGGATTTAGGAAGATTTTACCACTCGGGATTGGACGGTCAAGACTCGCGGTCCCGAACTCACGGATGACGAAAACTCGACGGAGTTCCTGCGCGACGGCTTTTCGGGTGCGATTTGGGAGGCCGAACATTGTTGCAACTCAAGATGCTTCGATGTCCGGTAACGTGGTCAAGCACAACGCATTCTTGAATGGAATCACGTTTTAGCATGCTGATGCGGCCACGAAGTCCTTGTGAGGAGTTGGCGGTTCCGGTCCAGATTGGCGCGCCGTCTACCAGTTTGAAAATATCGTACCGTGGGGGCATATCAACCTCCTGTGGCTGGAAGCCCGAAACTACACCTTAGCGAGGTTGTGTTCTGTCCGAAAGCGTACAAGGGCGCGACCTGACGGAGTGTCGGGTCCGCCGCAGAATTTCGATTCCGGTGCGGACCCGACTGGCATCTTAGCTTCTTACGGAGACATTCACGGCAAGATTTTGGCCGGCATCGATGCGCTGATAGTCCACATCCACTAGAGAGCCAACCTTAACTTCCCCCTGAACCTGTGTCTTGGTGTTGACAACAAACTGCATCGTCTGGTCATTGGTGCCGTCAACCTGCACTGCGAACGATGTACCCCCTTTGCCGATGGCTGTGACCTTGCCCGCGACGGACTTCGTCGCTGGGCTAGATTGCTTTCCTGAATCCGACTGCGGGTGCGCGGCTATTTGTGAACCGAGTACGAGCAGTCCCGTAAGAGGAATACTGCAGAGAAGATTTCGAATCATCATTGAACCTCCTGAATGGTGGGGCGGGTCCTTTCACACGGAGCAAGACGCACTCCACTTTGGTGAAGTTTTTCCGAGGCTCGCCAACGTTTTTAGAATCTCCGACCGGTTCCTAGACTCATCCGAAATGGAAGGCACATTCACAGAGCGAATTTTCTTCACTCAGAGAGTTTTTTCACATGGCTAGTACTGTCACATAATCGCGGCAAGAGTACGGGGCTGCTAGAATATTGTCTCCTGCCTTTACCGCGAAAGCGGACCGTGATTCAAAAATGCAACGTCTCATTCGTTGACCGCCGCGGCGTCCACCATTCCGTAGAGGTGCAGACCGCCACCGTGTTCGAAGCAGTGTGCCGCGCTTCCGCTATCTTCAAGCGCTCCTTCCCTAGGTGGGCACAGCATCCTGGTTCCGGAGTGCGCTGTTTTGCGGGTGACAGTGGAGACGACCATACCCTAGGTCACTAGTCCGGTCTTCCATGTATTGCCGTCTGCCAAGCCGTGTAGGAATCTGCCCTGTGTTAGGTACCCTACGTGAAAAACATCCTTATCGTTGATGACAGCCAGAGCGCCCGTACCGCCGTCCGCATCGCAATAGAAAGTTTCACGAACTTTCACGTTTGCGGTGAAGCCGCACACGGAGTCGAAGCCGTCACGATAGCGCCCGAATTGAATCCGGATTTGGTAATCATGGATTTGGCGATGCCTCAGATGAACGGCGTTAAGGCTGCGAGTCTGTTGAAAAAGCGAAATCCCGCGGTTCATATAATACTTTTCACAATTTACGCGGACGAAGTGAATGGGCCGTCATTGGCAGCGGCGTTTGGAGTCACCGTTGTCCTTCCCAAGGTCGGTGGGTTTACTCCATTGCTTAATTGTCTGAATGGACTGCTCGGTTCAGCCTGATGCGCTCGGGCCCGCACTCGCCCCCAGCCTCGTCCGAAATAAATCAGGTGTGACCGGCCTCCTCGGGCACTCCATTCCTACGATTCGTCGGCATAATCTTCGAATGAAAGGCTGTCGTCATGTCCGCAGATACCGTCTTAAATTCAATCGTTATTAACACCTCGAATCCATTAGATATCACGCTCGACGAAGCCGAAGATATCGCCAAGGCCGTTCGAGGGCTGAATTTGAACTGTGAGGTGCGTGTCGCCGTCACCCAAAGGACCGGTTACGGTATTACGTGGTTCGAGCTCCTGCGCTTCTCGTTAGAAGCTGGAGCGTTATGGGCGGGGAAGACGTTCGCCGAAGAGGTAGCCAAGAAACTTGCCGATGTCGCGGTAGATTGGGCGCGCGAGCGATTCAAAGGGCGAAAAAGCGAGTCTAAACGTCCGGTGCATGTAGCGATATACGGTCCGGATGGCTTGATAAAATCTGTTGTGGTTAAGAATGCGACCGACGAGCCAGAAGACCGCACCGAGCAAGAACAGCAGCTAGCCAAGAACGCAAAAGCTAAAGCAAAAGCTACTTAAATCTCGACATGCAGCTCTGGAACAACGGCACATAGAAACAAAATGGATAGTGTGGAAGATGCTGGCCCGGCGGCCCGAAACATTTTTATTCAGAAAAAAACGTTGTGCATAGCTGGACAGGGTAAGGCCCCTCAGGTCCCCTTTTCTGCAAACGAATCCGGTTCGGGGTCCGAACCATCACACCAACGGTCATCCAATTCAGTTGACTCGCTCGCCTGGCAACTGTCGAGCGGCCTCTTCCTCCATGAGTACAAGTGGGTCCTGATTCCAAGCACGTTGCAGGTCTTTCGCCAGTTGCTCTTGCCGTGAACGGACCCATGGACTGTAGTGCATCGACGTTATCTTGCTGCCGCTATGTCCTATGAGCACTGACACCTGTTCAATGGGCACGCCGGCGAGCAACAGCTCAACGCTGAACGTGTCGCGGAATCTGTGGGCGTAGCCATTCTCGATGCCCGCTAATTTGAAGAGCCTCTGCAGGGACCGCTGCCAAGTGCCGATTGCAGTGTGCAGCGTAGAATTGCCGGTCCAGAAGAAATATCTATCACTCAAGCGCGTAGTCCACACCATTGCCGTTTGTCACTTTGAAGAACTCCAGGGTCCAGAAGTAGGCAACCCCGCTGGCGGTGCTCTTCCGCCTGACGGTCGGTGGATAACACCAAAGACCAGTTGCCAAGAGGAGCCCGACATGGTGGTCTCAAGATGTTCCTCTTCCGCGTGTCGGGCGAAACCTTGCTGGATTCGGTGACGGGTGAGAAAATTTTCTGGCGCAACCTCCCAAGGACATGCCTGCGTTCTATAAAATCGCAAAGGAACGCAGAGTCGTGCTCAGCACGGCGTCAGGCGTCTTTGCACTGGCGGATGCGCTGGCACACCAGGACCAAATTCTTACAGACCCCGATTTTGACCCCCACTATTCTCAGTTACTGGATTTTACCCACGTCACCAAAATAGAACTCAGTGCAGAGGATGTCCGCAGACTCGCTGAACGCGCCGTTTTCTGGCCTACCTCTGCTCGCGCAATTCTAGTGAACACGGAGTTGGCAGAAGGATTGGCGCGATTGTTTAAGATGCTTCGTGAAGATGCGGGTGAAAAGGGCATTAGAATTTTCCGTGACCTCGACGAAGCTCTGGAATGGATTTTCGTCGCGAATATCAGGAAGTGAGGTTTGAGTTGCCCCGAACGGGCCATGAAGGTTCTGGGACCCACTTTACCGGTGAGCGCTGCCGGTTCAGACTGTCGATGCAACACCATCTATTGCGCTGATTCGACAATGCTTTCTCGGAGGAAGCCCTCTGTTTGGCTC
>Ga0070765_100002502_pt1 | contig 11546 bp, 8 predicted proteins | sample HubBroMetageWFT5_FD_71516 | JGI IMG/M metagenome (GOLD analysis project Ga0070765, IMG submission 71516) | Warmed and freeze-thawed soil microbial communities from the Hubbard Brook experimental Forest, New Hampshire - Hubbard Brook CCASE Soil... | ecosystem: Environmental > Terrestrial > Soil... | reverse complement strand
AACCCGGTGAGAATCGGGTCCGATATGAAGTTTGCTAAAAACCCCAGCCGCAATATTCCCGCTGCGATCAAGAAGCCGCCCACTAACAACGCCAAGGTCGAAGCCGCCACCATCAAGTGCACGGCATCCGCGCCCGGGGCCGCGCGGGCCAATTCTGACGCCGTCAAAATCGCGAGGGTACTGGTGGTACTCACGCTCAACAATCGCGAGGACCCGAGCAATGCATAGACGAGCATGGGAACCAGCGCCACATAAAGACCGGCTTGCACGGGTAGGCCGGCGATGCTGGCATAGGCCATCGACTTTGGGATAACCACTGCGGCGGTTGTCAGGCCCGCCACCCCATCCGCGCGCAACCAGTCATTTCGATACCCCGATAGCAGCGTCCACGCGGCAGGCGCGCTTCCAATTAGCGGCGCGTCTTTTCCGAGCCGTGGCTGCGGCTTCACTTCTCCAACCTGGTTATCCTCGAACGTTGAATGCCGAGGCCGGTCTTTAGGCCTTTCCGGTCGAAAATAAATGCGTAGGCATCGCCCTTCAAAGCCGTGGCAGTCAGCGACTTCGCGATATCTTTGTTCACAACGACGGTCCCGGCACCGGGGCCCATCTCCCAACCGTCGCTCTTGTTGAGACACTGCAGGGCGCTATCGTTCATGAAAAACAAGGCGCATCCGAATAATCGCACACCCGCGTGAAGTCCGATTGATACCGCCGCGGAGTTATAGCGAGCGATCCGCTTGCCATTCGCGAGCAACCCACCTTCACCGAACTGCCTGCCGAAAATGAAGCCTGCCTTGACGATCTTGGGGAACACGAGAACAGCCTTCGCCTTCTCGCCGATCATCTTGCAGAGTGGTTCCCTGCCGTAAAGCATTCTCAGCGCCGTATTGCAGTCATTCTCAAAGGGATCCTCGGCGTGCGCGGAGTCAAAACACAGCGTCAGCAGGCCAAGCACCCTCACCGGAGAAGCTTTCATGTATCTCATCGTTCGCTCCGGAAAAATCATGCGTATCAGACCTGCATGATGTCATCTGCAAATCGATTTTGGCGCGGCAAATCGGCCATCGTCCTCATCGCTGGATTGATGTGGTTGAAGAACAGTTTGTAGGCGGCACTCAGATAGCCAAGCCCGGATTCGACCCTCGGCGTTGAAATGACGCGATTGCGCGCACACCCTCCGCGGCATACAAACAATACGGCGCATTCATGGCAATACGGCGACGTGCGGTCCAGCCTGTTCTGCCCGAGCGCGTGGTGCCGGCCCGGCGCCATGAGACCACCCACTGGCGTTTCGCTGATGTCCCTTATCCGGTATTTGGGTTCGATATAATGATCACAGGAATACACAGCACCGTTCTGCTCGATGGCGAGAGCATTGCCGCGCGTCGGAGAAAGGAGGCAAAGCTTATCCTGAGCGAGCCAACTTTTGAGAGCTACATCGAAGGTCTGGATGAAAACCTTCCCGACATCGCGCCTCACCCACTGATCGAAAATCGCAATGAGAAATCGGCCGAACTGATCGGCGCGGACCGAGCGTTCGGTGATTTGGCCTCCGCGGCGCGGATAAATTGGTCTGCCGACACCGGGGCTCCTGCCCCAGCCAAAATTCGCCATCGAAATCTGATCCTCGATAGTTCGTTCGACGATGGGTATGAACTGCAAATAGCGGGCATGCAAATCGTCGCGAAAAAAACGATAGACTTCTCGCGGATGTTCAGCGTTGGCCGCGTGAATCGTGCAGAGAATATTGACATCTACCCCGTGACGACGCAGCAATTCGTAGCCGCGAATGACAGCTCTGAAGCTGCCGCGGCCCTCCTCGTCCGGTCGATAGGCCTCGTGCATGGACTGCGGCCCGTCGAGACCGATTCCTACGAGAATGTTGTGCTGTTTGAGAAACTCGCACCATTTGCCGTTCAATCGAGTCCCGTTCGTCTGCATGGTGTGAATTACGTTTTGACCCGCTTTGCGATGCAGCTCAACGCGCCGCACGACACGGCGGAAGAACTCAAATCCCATGCGCGTAGGCTCTCCTCCTTGCCACACGACGTTTACATCGCCAACCGGCTGTGTTTCGAGAAGCCGGCGGATGTACGTATCGAGCAGCTCGTTCGACCTCCGCAATCGGTCGCCCAAATACAGCATTTCGTTGGAAAGATAGAAACAATATCGACAGTCAAGAATACAAACCGCGCCCGCGGGCTTCGCGAGCACATGGAAGCCGGTCGGCATCATGTGACGAGAGCTCCCATTCTCTCGACCCACGATCGAAAGAGAATTTTGCCGATCGGTGACGGGTGGATTCACAGGACTCCAAGTTTTGGCTGCGTTGCTGCGATTTAAGCACCGACAGCAGCCTGTACAATTGGCCTTCAGACCCATAGGGGATTTGAGCAGCGAGACGCGGAATTTCACGGGTGGAGTGGCAACCCCTGTCGCAGACCCCGCCCAAGCGCCGGGCAGATTTACTTAGCGGCGTCTGCCGCGCGATTGCACTTGACCGCGGCCGCCCGCACGTTGCCTTTCGAAGTTTTGCACCCTTTCGGCACCCATCTGTCTTGCCTGCGCATCGCGATTGAGACCTTGCAACTGACTCGAGTCGGCCGTTGCGGGAGCCCTTTGCTGACCCAGCGGCGGCGAAGCGTTTTGGCCAGCCGTCGGCTGAGTGCGCGAGTTCAAATTCTGCGTGGACGCCCGCGGTTGTTGGCCCGAAGCGGCGGTGTTTTGCCCGGCGGAGTTGTTTCGCGCCCCGGTTGAATCGACTGGATTCCAACCGCCGTTTCCATACTGCTGCCAGCCGCTATCGGTTTTCTTGTAGACGTTGCCATCCTTTCCGGCGTAGACGTCCCCCGCTGCACTTTGGCCCACAAAACCTCGGCCGTTCTGTCCACTTCCGGCCACCACGCGCCCGCCTTCGGACGTGCGTGCACCGGCAATGGTGCCACGCGAATCAGTGTAATGACCCGTTTGCGCCCACTTGTCGCCCTTTGTTACAACCGAACTGCCCCATTGACTGTAGGCATTCGATCCCTGCCTTGTCGCAGCGTACGTGCCGGTATAGGGATTGTACGCACGCGCCGCGCCCGCGCATCCGTATACGCCGCAAGCACCGACCGCGCGGCCATAGGTTCCTCGCGAAGGGTTGTACCAAGCCCCTCCCGCCACGCCACCGTAAGGCCCATATGCGCCGCGCACGTAGCCATAGGCACCGTTGCGCGGGTTGTAAAAAGCGCCCACTCCGTAAGTGATCGGGTATGGTCGGTAGATCGGATAGGGATACGGCCCGTAGTAGAAGTAAGGCGGATAATAGTAACCGGTCCCGTATGAGACGGTCGCTCCCACGGCTACGCCAATGATGAACATGCCGAGATAACCCGCGGTGCTGCTCGCTTCAATCTCGCCGCTCGGCGTCGTGGTCTGCGTAACGTAAATGACGTTATAGACGGGAGAACTTGGCGGGATCGTGTAAATCTCTTGCGGAACGGATGCCGCGGTCTTCCACGGGCCTTGAGGGGCGACCGACATGAACCACACGCCCTGGAAACACAAGTAGTAGAGGTCGCCGACTTTGATGACTTTGTCCTGAGAATTGGAGGCGTAGGACAGGTTAGTTGATTCGATTGGCTTAAATTGCGGGGCGCCATCGTAGGACACCTTCACTTGGGATTCCGCTTGCGCCGGACTGACGATCACGGTTGTCGGCACTTGCGCCAATAACACCGCGTCATTCGCCGCGTCGGTGCCGGGTACCGAAACGAGCACCCGGCCGGCTGGGGAGTTCGGAGGAATCAGTGCAAAATCCGTTGGCAAATCGGCGCCGGCATAGGACCATGGGCCATCGAGTTTCTTACTTCGAAACCACCGCCCCGCTATCAAAAAGTAATATTGATTCTCTCCACCCTGCAGAAATACATTGCTGCTCGTATTAGTGGCATAAGTCAGCTTCGTGTTGGCAATTGCAGCAAACTTCGGCTGACCTTTGAAAAGAATGATCTCCGCCGGCACGTTGCTGTAAAACACCTTCGGTGCCGTGGTCGCCGCGCTCGCCGGTGGAATGGCTTTCTTCACGTCCGCCCAATTTGGCTGATTGGGCAAATTCGACATCGCCGCAGGCAGCTTGGCGGTGACCTTCCAGGGACCTTCCAAGGCTGTCGAACTGAGCCACTGCCGTTCGTTGAGCAAGTAGTATTCGGAATTGGTTTTGTCAAAAAACAAGTTCCAGTTGGTATTCACGACATACTCAAGCTGGGTCTTCTCAATCGGAGCGCGAACCGGCTCGCCATCGATCAGCAATAAAATTGCGCTGTCGTAGGAGACGAATATTTTCGGCGGATCATTTCTAACGGCCACCACCGGCATCGACGCCGGCTTCGACTGGTCGAGTTCCGCCAGTAGTCGATCAAGGTTAATGTTCAAGGTACCGCTGGGAAGCAAAAACTTCCGGACGAGCGATTCCATCGCCGCCGCCTGCGGCGCCTCCAGCGAGGGGAATCGCACCGAAATGATATCCAATCCGCTGACTACGACATTGCGCGTGTCGAGATTGGCATCGGTGCGGGCGCGAAACGACACCACGCCTAACACGGGTTCTCCACCTGTTGGCTTGATCGAGACCGCCATGCGCGCCTCGAGCTGCCGGAAACTCTTCCATTCATCGAGTTGCGGTTGATAGTAAATCAGGGTGCCGCTGGCATTCGATTTCTCACGAGGCCAACCCACATCCTGGGCGAAACACGTGCCCATCATGCAGTGTAAGAAAAGATAGGCGATCGCGATTCTCGCAAGAGCCGTCCGATTCGCGCGACCCCCGGTCTTTGCGCTGGCAGCTGCAGTGTCTGTAAAGCTGAGCATCGATCGATTCCTCTTCGGGCGTCAATCAAAAGTCTAACGCCGCGCGTTCCATCGGTACGTTGGCCTAAAGGGCAACGCGCGGGCAGCGCCGCGAGATCAGGCTTGTTAGTCGTCAGAACATCAGCTTGAGCAGGCGCTCGAGAAGCTCTTGCAACGAAAACATTGATAGCGTCAAGGGCACGATCGGCAGCAGCGGGATGGCCGCCAGCAGCAGCACATCGCGGACGGTAAAGGGCACCCAGCGCATCCGGTCCACAAACTCGAAACTATTGCTCATATCGGCCAGCGACTGGATATCGGCGCTGCCGAGCAGGGGCTCCTCGGCTGACTCGGCGCGACGCAGCCACTTTTGATCGAACGCGCGCACGTACCTCTGCGCGAGGGCACCGTACTCGAGCAGACCAATGCGTGCTGTATCTTCAAGCTTGGGAGTGAACACCAGGAGCGGAGCGAAAACCATGAGCGCCGAAATCGCGACGAGCGCCACGACGTCGATGAGAAATTGGGGTAGTCTGCCGCCGGCGAACAAAATTCGGTTGGCAATCAAGCCGGCCAGCAAGACGCCCTGCGCCAGCAGCAACGGCGCGAATGCTTGCCGCACGAGATTCAGGAAACCGAGGCCCCCGCACCCGTCGGGATGCGATGGCAGCAGCTGCAACTCAATCCTGGAAACTTGCCAGAGGAAGCGCGCCCAGATGTACAGCCGAAAGTACCAGCGCACCAGCAGGAACTGCAGGACCGGCAAGCTCACGCAGCCGAGCCACCAGCCCGCCGGCGAGGGATGCAGTTTTCCGCCCGCCATCACGCCGTACCAACTCACAACATCAAGAGCAATATAGTTTCGCCAGAAGTAAGGCACACCCGCGCCGTACACCAGCGCAATCAACAGCAACTCCGCAACACGTGAATTGCGCAGACGCATCGCCGAGGCGACGGCCAGGTCAAATTGCGCGCGCGCGGCGCCTGGGATCAGCCCTAGGTTCAGGAACTGTTGCACCACCAGGCGTATGCGCTGATTCGCCGCAATTTCCGCAAATATCAGCAGCGGCAGCACGATCAGCAATCGCAGGTGCTGTTCCGCGTCGAGAAGAAATGGCAGCGGAACACTTCCGCTCAGGGCGCGTCCGGCCGCGACTGAGAGCAGTAGCAGCGGCATCCAGGTCAGCAGCACCATCACGACGATCCGACGGCGCAGCAATTCCAAGTCTCTCCCGGTGAGCCGTACGCCCAACCAGAGTTGAAACAAGGGACCGCCGAGAACGAGCGAGAAATCCGCGCCACCGCGCTCGTTTTGACTGTCGATTGAAGGAATTGAACTCATAGTTTGAGGTCCCCGCCGGGCGTGTGTGCTTACCTACCGGGGAGATGGCGGACTAAGCGATGGGCATGTTCGCCTTATCTTGGCAACAACACTTGAATCTGGGCGCGAAACTGCCAATTACCCGCATAGGTAGGTCTGACCAAATTGTAGTAAGCCGCGAGCTGTGTATTCACCGGAAGCTTGCCTCCAAGCTTGAATAGCTTGCCCACACCACCGCCCATGGGCACGGTCCATTGCTGCGAACCAGCGGCCTGCCAATTGACTGTGATGGCGGGACCGGTCGTGAAGTAGGCGCCGCTGTCGAGATTGAAATTGACGAAGGGCTGCAAAAGACCGTTGCTATAGGAGGGCGAGCTGCTGTTGCCGACGGACCAAATATTATTGACCAGTACGCCGTATACCCAGGGGCTGCCCTTCTCCAGATGCAACAGCACAAAGGTCGGTCCAATGCCGGCGTGGTCGTTACCAAGCAGGCTGTTGCTGTGAGTGGGCATTTGACTGACCAAGCCCGCGCCCCAGATCCAATTTCCGGGATTTGCCGGCGATAAGAACGCAGACACCTGAATATCGCCTATGCCACTGACACGATCTTGGCCTGGCGCAAACGCCGGTTGGGAGATGATGGGCAGAATCGTGCGTGTAATGATGTTCCAGTCGTTGCCAATCGAGAACGGGATTACCGGCTGAATGTTCAGCACGTTTTGATTGCCGTCCAACGGGCCAACATTTACATTCATGTTCTCCTGAATCGGAAAACTGATCAGGTTGCCGATGGGATTTTGCGCAATCTTGGCCAGATCCTCGGCACTCATTTCGGCATGAGCACAGGGACCCGCCAAGAGCGTTGCGACGAATAAAAACGCGCGCCCTAGCCTCGTGTGCTTCAACTCGCGAACCTTATCAGCGTCGCCATGGGCGCTGGCAGGCACTGCCCTTTCGCGGCATCACTCATGAGTACGCCCGTCACTTCGATCTCCTGTGCCAGCGTGCGCAGCAAGGCTACTTTCGCACCGCCGTCCCGTTCAGCGGGTCGTGAAACAAAATCATTTTGGAGAACTGCGGCGCAGCGACAATTGGCACAAGGTCCAACGATGCGAAAACTCAACCGCTGTGCCTGGCGGCGCTTCCCCGAATCAGCAATCACGCCTTATCGTTGATGTTCCATTCGTGCGGCTCATGCCAAAGGCGAGGGTTGGTCGATTCAGACACTGAAGCTGATATATGTAGTTAGTAATACAACACGTTGTTTTGTAACAATAATGAGAGCATAATCTACATTATGACAAATATGTAATAAGAGGGGGCGACCGCAAGTCCTAACTGGTTTCTAAAGTTCGAAGACGGAATTGTTTTGTTCAGCAAGGAGCGCCGGAATGCCAGAATTTCCCGTAGCGGCGTCGATCGAGTGGACGTTGAGATGTGACCCATTGGGAATAGACGCCGCGACCCTATGAGTTGGGTAACGATCATTTTCTCGATGACCGCCTCGGCGTGTCTGACGGTAGCATTGATTTACGGATTCATTTGGTGGCGGCAGCGGGATGAGTGGGCCTACCTGCTCTTCGCAATAGCATCGATGGGCACCGCGATTCTCGCCTGGCAAGACTTGCTGCTGAATTTCGCACAGACGACCGCCGAGTTTCGCTCTGTTGGCCTTTGGTCGAATGTGTCGTTCTCGATCGTCGTTCTCTCGTTGGCAGGATTTGTACGGCTCTATCTTCGCGCCGGAAGGAAGTGGCTTCTTTGGGCAGTTTTCGGTCTACGAACGGTGTCGTTGCCGTTTAATTTCCTCACTGATGAGAATTTCTACTATCGCAAAATCCCGATTCTCGGCCGCCTCCCTTCCCTCGACGAAACCGTTTCATCGATTGCCCACGGGGTAGCGAATCCTTGGTTGCTGGTCGGCCAGTTGAGCGTACTCGCGCTGGTGATTTTCGTGCTGGATGCTGCGATCACCGCTTGGCGGCGTGGCGACCGGCGAGCGGCGCTTAGCGTAGGGGGCAGTGTCGTGTTTTTTGTATCCGCCGCCACTGCACAGGCTGCATTCATCGCCTGGGGAAATGCCCTATGGCCCTCGACGCCGAGTTTGTTCTCCCTTGGCATTATTCTGGCAATGGGCTACGAGCTCGGCTGTGAAGCTTTGCGCGCGGCGCAGCTTACCCGCGATTTGCGCGCGAGCGAAAAACGAATAGCACTGGAAGCACAAGCGCATCGCAGCGAAGTTGCTCATCTGCTCCGAGTGGCAAGTCTTGGTGAGCTTTCTTCCGCCCTGGCGCACGAACTCAGCCAACCGCTCGCGGCTATCTTGAACAACGCGCAAGCGGCCGAGATTCTGCTCGCGCGCAATGAAATAGACTCCGACGAAATTGGCCAAATCCTGCACGACATCGTTACGGACGACAAACGCGCGGCCGACGTCATTTTTCGGTTGCGTACGCTGCTAAGAAGAGGTGAATTCCAGCCCTTGGCTCTCGAGGCGAACGGACTGATTCAGGAAGTGCTCGAATTGGTGCGTTATGAATTGATGGCTCGCCACGTACGAGTCGAAACGCATTTCACCGCCGGGCTCCCTGCTATCCGAGGCGACCGCGTGGAACTCCAGCAAGTCTTGATCAATTTGATTCTGAATGCGGCAGATGCCATGTCTCAGACGACTGAAGAACAGCGCACTCTAACGATTGAGTCAACGCAACTAGAAGGCAATCAGGTGCACATTTCCGTGGCGGACACGGGTTGCGGCATTCCGGCGGGCCGAGAGGAGAAAATTTTCGAGCCCTATCACACCACCAAGCCCCGCGGTTTGGGGTTGGGTCTGTCGTTGAGCCGCTCAATTGTTGTCGCGCATGGAGGCCGGTTGTGGGCTGAGGGGCGGGCCCAGCGTGGCGCCACCTTTCATTTCACTGTGCCCGAATGGCAGAGCGGTTTTCAAGCAGCAACGTCGCAGTTTCGTGCCTTTGACTACTCGCACCCAGCAGACCATCGTCAATCAAGTCAGAAGCGATTCCATGGCGAGCAATCACTGCCGCTCACGCATTAGACTCTCGATCTCGCGCAGCAGTGCATCGATGTCCACGGGTTTGGCCAGAGTCCTGTCGGCAAATGACGGTGCGCCCGGCACTTGTTGACTGACGATTCCCGTCAGCATAATCGTCGGAGGTTTGAATTTAAGTCGCGCCGCGATTTCAGCGACGACCACATCGCCTGTGACCCCCATCTCGAGCTGGTAGTCGGTCAAAATCACATCGGGCCGATACCCGTTAACTTCCAAATGCTGCAATGCTTCATGGCAAGCGGCGGCGCTGGCGACCTCGCATCCGTTCGCCCGCAGCGCCCTCGCGATAGAGCGAGCCACGCCAGGGTCGTCTTCAATATGGAGCACCTTGATTGTGCGACCGAGCCGCCGCGCCAGGTTCAGCCGAGCAGGCATAGCAACTGGGACATTTTTCGCAACGGCTCCTGGCACAAAGGACCTCTCGTCGAACCTTTTTCGTCGACCATCGAATGGATAGGAAGCCGGTAATGGGGTTTCGATCTACCCTCTTATCCCGGAGAGGGTTGCATTCTGCCGGATCAGTCTTCTATAACGCCGGAGTCACGAATACGTTGACCCTTATCACACTTCCACCGTAAAGATCCCGTAAAAACCGCCGGACCGCCACGGGTCGGACGTGGAGCGTCTCCATCCCAGCAGTGGTGCGCGAAATCCAGCCTCTCACGGCAAGAGGACTTTGGTCATATGGATGCTTTTTCACGCGGCCGCCTATGGTCGGTGGTTGACCCAACTCTCGCGTCAGGGGCGTCGCTTCATGCGGACTGGTCCGGCTGACTCGCCGTCCGGTGAAAGATCGCGACCTAACCTCCACACTTCGGGACCATAACCAATGATCCTACTCGACCATCCCTTTCTTGTATTCACGTGCTCATTCCTGCTCCTGTCGTTGGCAACGTTTGCCGGGGCGACTGTCCTCACGAGATGGCGTCGTTTGGACCCCGCGATCCGCTCAGACTTTGGCACCATCCTCGCCACGACGCTAACTCTGAATGGACTGATCATCGGCTTTACTTTTTCAATGGCGATAGGCAGGTATGAGCAGCGCAAGAATAACGAAGAGGTTGAGGCCAATGCCATTGGGACGGAGTACCTTCGAGCTGATCTGATGACCACTCCGGATGCCGCCGCCAAGGTGCGCGCGCTTCTCGAGGAGTACGTGCGCCAGCGTGTACTCTACTACTTGGCCGACGATGACAATGAAATGCGCCAAAACATGTCGCGCACGTCAGCTTTGCAGAAGGAATTGTGGGCGGCGGTACGCAGCTCGGCGGCGGCGCAGCCGACGGTTATCAGCGCCTTGGCCGTCGCCGGTATGAATGATGTCTTGAATTCGCAGGGCTATACACAGGCGTCGTGGTGGAATCGCATTCCGACGTCGGCATGGATCCTAATGGCGGCGATCGCGGTCATTTCCCATGTTTTGGTCGGCTATGGCACACGAAACGCCAAATCGGAGCACCTTTTGCTGATGGTGCTTCCGCTGGTTGTGTCCATCTCCTTTCTTCTTATCGCCGACATCGATAGCCCGCGATCGGGCATCATCCGCGTGATACCTCAGAATCTGATGAGTTTGAGTCAGTCGATGCAGGTGCGCTGACAGTGCAGTGCCTGCTTCGCCATCGCTCAAGAACTGACCAGCTGAGACAGAGGCAGCCCCTGCGTAACGCTATCCCCACGAGCGCCTTTGTCAAGTTCGCGCCGCTCCACCATCACTCATGCGACACAAAAGCTGATGACTCCACAAGAAGGAGCCATCAGCTTCGTTTCGCCTCGCACTCAGAACTTGTAATTGACCCCGACCCGAAAGACGTTCGCTGTAAAGCTGTTGTGAATGTTATCCAGCTCGATCCCGGTAAACGCAGCGCAGGCGGACACAGAGCCGGTGCAGACTGCGTTTGAGTTCGATCCTTTGCCGAGCTTCACCGCTGTGTATTCTGCTCTTAATGACCATGCATCCGGGAGCGCGTATTCGACGCCGACGCCAAACCCAAACCCGTTGGCTTTATAATCCTTACCGCCATTGAAGCTCGCAGTAGGTGCGGTCCCGCCGGGTGGAGTGTAGCTGGCGGTTACATCGCGTGTTCCAGTAGTGAATACACCGCCTATCCTGAAGTAAGGCAGCCAATCACCAACTGCATAGCCGATCCTGGGACCCAGAATGGCGAAACCGTTGGGGTCAGTTTTTGAGTTGAAGGTATATACGCCGGCGGGCGGGATGGGCCCCGCGTAGTTCCGCGCTACATTGCGGGTCTTACTTTCAAAAAAGTCGTAGTCCAAGCCGAACCCCCAAACCCACGCGTCGGATTGAAAGTTATAGCCAAT
>Ga0070765_100002499_pt1 | contig 11552 bp, 5 predicted proteins | sample HubBroMetageWFT5_FD_71516 | JGI IMG/M metagenome (GOLD analysis project Ga0070765, IMG submission 71516) | Warmed and freeze-thawed soil microbial communities from the Hubbard Brook experimental Forest, New Hampshire - Hubbard Brook CCASE Soil... | ecosystem: Environmental > Terrestrial > Soil... | reverse complement strand
TGATCCGAAAAAGGCGGCTCAAGCGATCGTGCGACTGACGCAGGAACAGAAACCTCCATTGCGACTGTTGCTCGGCAGCGATGCGTACAACGGGGCGGAGAAAAACGACCTCGCACGCCTGGAAGAAGCAAGGTCCTGGAAAGAACTCAGCCTGTCCACCGATTTCGAGTCGAAGCCCACACACCCGGAGCGACCAAAGTGAACCTACCTTCGCGGGAATCCGGCCCACGGGCGTGCCGCCTTTTCGCGCCGCGCAAATCGTAGGAGCACGCTTCGCATTTTTAGTTTCGCTGGCGCTCAAACTCTGTCAGCGAGCCGTCGAACTGGATCCAAACTTTGCCGTAATCTATGGGAGTATGGGCGGCCTACCTTTTCCATCGTAATCTTGAGTTGTCCGCGGCTTCCTACATGCGTGCCTACCAACTCCGCGACCGCTTGACCGAAAAAGACGGCTTGGATACTGTAATCGACTATTACGGCCGGAAATCCGAACTAGCACACCAGCCGTTGGAACCAAAATACCGAGACAATCTGGACAAGAACCAGACTCGCAAGTCAAAAGCCCCACGCACAAGTACGGCGCATGGGGCACCCGGCGGACAAATGCCTAAACGCGAATTGGTTCGTGTCAGCGGAAGAAGCTCGGGGCAAGATCGGAGCTTGGCGTAAAGGCGGTCGACCGGTGCCCGTTAAGTCAAAACGGAAGGCATCAGCTTTGACAAAGGCGCGCAGAGCATGCTCCAGCATTCCCCCTCGGTATGTTCGCTAAAATACTCGCTTTACGACATATCTTTTGGCACCTCCGGGTTTCGCAATGAATCATTAATAAATAAGAGTGCGGAGGCGTTCGCTAGCAGCCCAATGCCCTGCGTTTGAGCTGAGAAAGGAGAATCCGATTGACGGCGGACCTGAACGAAAATTCATCTCTGCGCCCGCAGGATGCGGTCTCAGACCGAGAGTTGAAGCGTGACCCCACGCCCGATCCGGCACATCCGCGCCATAAGGTTTTACGAATTGTCCTTTGGAGCCTGCTGCTGTTGGTCATTGTCCTTGTGATCGTTTTTCTGTGGCACCACCACGAGGAGGCCAAAAAAGCGGCGGCCAAGGCGCGCCAGGGCCCGCCCGGGATCACTATTACCAGCGCGACGGCTCAGAAGGGCGACATCAACGTTTATCTCGAGGCTATTGGCACCGTCACTCCGGTCTATACCGCTTCGATTACCAGCCAGGTGAATGGCCAGGTCCTCGAGGTGCACTATCGCGAAGGGCAAATCGTCGGCAAGGGCGATGCGCTGATTGATATTGATCCGCGTCCGTTTCGCGCGACTCTTTTGGCGGCGCAAGGGGCGCTTGAGCGGGACGAGAATGTGCTGGCGCAGGCACAGATGGACCTCGATCGCTACCGGGAATCCTGGGCGCGCAACGGCATCGCTAAGCAAATTCTTGACGATCAGGAAAAGCTAGTCCTTCAGGACAAAGGCACCGTAAAAAACGATCAGGGAAACGTCGAGTTTGATCAAGTGCAGCTCGACTTCTGCCATATCACTGCGCCGATTGCCGGCCGCGTGGGATTGCGGCTGGTGGATCCGGGCAACGTGGTGCAATCCTCGGGAAACACGATATTGGCAGTGATCACGCAGTTGAAGCCCATCACCGTGGTTTTCACCGTGCCGGAAGACAGTCTCGGGCAGGTGCAAACGGGGATGCGCAAGAAGGCCAACTTGAGCGTGGATGCTTTCGATCGCACCGCGCAGACGAAAATTGACACCGGCAAACTCTTGACGCTCGACAATCAGATCGACACTACTACCGGCACCGTCAAAGGGCGAGCGCAGTTCGACAATAAGAATAACGCGCTCTTCCCCAATCAATTCGTAAATACGCGGCTGCTGGTGGACACGCTGGAAGGCGTGACGCTGATTCCGGCTTCCGCCATTCAACAAAATGGGCAAGCGTCGTTCGTGTACGTGATCCAAGACAATGTCGCGCACAACCGCGCCGTTAAACCCGGCGTGACGGAAGCCGCCATGACGCAGGTGGATGGCATCAATCCGGGCGATGTTGTGGCCAACAGCAGCTTCGATAAGTTGCAGGACAACACCAAGGTGGTCATTTCGAACAATCCGCCTTCAGGCAATGCGAGCGGGGGCAACGCCAGCGGCAGCAAATCGAAAGACAATAAATCGCAAGGCGGCAAATCGAGTGGGGGCAACGCGCCGTGAGCCCGTCTCGTCCGTTTATTTTGCGGCCAGTGGCGACCTCGTTGCTGATGGCCGCGATTCTCTTGGTCGGCCTGGTCGGCTACACGCAGTTGCCGGTCTCCGCGCTGCCGGAAGTGGACTATCCCACCATTCAGGTGCTCACTTTTTATCCCGGCGCGAGCCCGACGGTGATGGCCACGACCGTGACGGCGCCGCTCGAGCGTCAATTCGGTGAGTTGCAGGGCCTGAGTCAAATGACTTCCAGCAGTTCCGGTGGAACGTCCGTAATCGTTCTGCAATTCAATCTGACGCTGGCCATCGATGTGGCCGAGCAAGAAGTGCAGTCGGCCATCAATGCATCGCAAAGTTTGTTGCCATCCATTCTTCCCGCGCCGCCCACCTACAGCAAAACGAATCCCGCCGATGCGCCGGTGCTTACGCTGGCCATCACTTCGAACTCGATGCCGCTGTCGCAAGTTGAAGATCTTGTAGATACGCGCCTGGCGCCGAAAATTTCGCAGCTCAATGGCGTCGGCCTGGTAAGCATCAGCGGCGGGCAAAAGCCGGCCGTGCGCATTCAAGCGAATCCCACGGCGCTTTCCTCCTATGGCATCGATCTCGAAAATCTGCGCTCGGCGCTGACCAACGCCAGCGTGAATGCCGCCAAAGGAAATTTCGACGGACCTCGGCAGGATTATCAAATTGATGCCAACGATCAGCTGGTCAGCAATGTGGATTATCGAAGCGTAGTCGTCGCCTACCGCAACGGCGCGCCGGTAATGCTGCCGGACGTAGCGCGCATCGTGAATGGAGTGGAGAACAACAATCAGGCTGCGTGGATGAATCAAACTCCCGCGGTGATCCTGAACGTGCAACGCCAGCCCGGGGCCAACACCGTCAGCGTGGTGAAAAGCATCAAGAAACTGATTCCGCAGCTCGAGGCCAACCTGCCCACGGGCATCCAGGTCACCACGCTCACCGATTTGACTACCGCCATCGAAGCATCTGTTTCCGACGTTGAGTTCGAATTGATGTTGACCATCGGTCTCGTCGTGCTGGTCATTTTTCTTTTCCTTCGCAGCCTGAAGGCAACCATCATCCCCAGCGTGGCCGTGCCGCTTTCACTGGTGGGCACTTTCGCGGCGATGTACGCGCTCGGTTACAGCCTGGACAATTTATCGCTGATGGCGTTGACCATCTCGACCGGCTTCGTGGTGGACGATGCCATCGTGATGATCGAGAACATCGCGCGCTACATCGAAATGGGCGATCCGCCTATGAAAGCTGCGCTTAAGGGCGCGGAGCAAATCGGCTTCACCATTCTCTCGTTGACGGTGTCCCTGATTGCCGTGCTGATTCCGCTTTTATTTATGGGCGACGTGGTTGGCCGGCTCTTCCGCGAATTTGCGGTGACGCTTGCGGTCACCATCGTGGTCTCGGCAGTGGTTTCTTTGACGCTCACGCCGATGATGAGCGCGCGCATCTTGAAGCATACGCCGAAAGATCAACAGGGACGCTTCTATAAGGCTTCGGAGCGCGTCTTCGAAGACATGATCGCTTTTTATGGGCGCACGCTGAAGTTCGTGCTGCGTTATCAGACGATTACTTTGCTCGTGGCCGTTGGCACGCTGCTGCTTACGATTTTTCTTTACATCATCATTCCCAAAGGCTTTTTTCCGGTGCAAGACACCGGCGTAATCCAGGGCATTTCGCAGGCGCCGCCGACGATCAGCTCGAAAGCGATGGCCGCGAAACAGCAGGAGCTTGCCAAGGCGGTTCTCGAGGATCCCGCGGTCGAAAGCGTCTCATCCTTTATAGGCGCGGATGGCACGAACACGACCACCAACAGCGGGCGGATGTCGATCAACTTGAAACCAATCGCCGATCGCAAAATCAGCGCGGCCGATCTGATTCGGAGGCTCAAGCCGAGGCTGGATAAAGTTCAGGGAATTCAACTATTCATGGCGCCAGTGCAGAACATCACCGTGGATGACCGCGTGAGCCGCACGCAATATCAATACACGCTCGAAGATTCCGACGCGAATGAACTGAATCTGTGGGCCAACAAATTTGTTGATCGCCTGAAGCAGTTGCCGGACCTCGAAGATGTGGCCACCGATCAGCAAACGGGAGGGCTGGCGGTATTTCTGGCGATTGACCGCGTCACCGCCTCGCGGCTGGGCATCGCACCGGCCACCATCGATAACACTTTCTACGATGCCTTTGGCCAACGCCAAATCAGCACCATGTACACGCAAGTGAATCAGTATCACGTAATTCTCGAGAGCGAGCCGCAGTTTCAGACCGACCCGAACAAGCTAAATCACCTTTACATCCAAAACAATGCCTCTTCCGGCGCAACCGGTGCCGGCGCGTCTTCGTCCTTCGCGTCTTCCGGATCATCCTCCGCGGGATCGAATTCGCTGTCGGCGTCCACACTCTTCACTCCATCGGCAAATACTCTCGCGCCGCCCGGAAACGCGCTTTCGCCGAATCCGAATTCGACGCCGAGCATCGGAGTAAATTCCGCGGGCTCCACGAGCTCGACGATGAGCAACGCCGTGCCGCTCAGCGCGTTCTCGCATTTCGAGAACACCACGGAGTCGCTCGTGATTACTCACCAAGGCCAATTCCCCGCGATCACCGCATCATTCAATCTCGCGTCGAATGCCTCGCTCGGCGATGCCATTGCCGCCATTAATAAAGTGCAGAAAGATCTGAACATGCCGCCGAGCCTTCAGGCCGGCTTTCAAGGCACCGCCGCGTCGTTTACCAATTCGCTCTCGAATGAACCGCTGCTGATTCTTGCCGCGCTGGTCACCGTGTACATCGTGCTGGGCGTTTTGTACGAGAGCTTCGTCCACCCGATCACCATTCTTTCCACGCTGCCCTCAGCAGGCGTCGGTGCGTTCCTCGCCTTGCTTCTCTTTCACGAGGATTTGAGCGTGGTGGCCATCATAGGAATCGTGCTGCTGATCGGCATCGTGAAAAAGAACGGCATCATGATGGTGGACTTCGCGCTCGAAGCCGAGCGGCAGCACGGAAAGAGCGCCACGGATGCAATTTACGAAGCGTGCCTGCTGCGCTTTCGCCCGATCATGATGACCACCATGGCCGCGCTGCTCGCGGGCCTGCCGCTCGCTCTCGGAACCGGTTTCGGTTCGGAGTTGCGCCGGCCTCTGGGCATCGCCATGGTCGGCGGACTGCTGCTAAGCCAGGCGCTCACGCTCTATACCACTCCAGTCATCTACATCTTCTTTGACAATCTGGCGCACCGCTTCGCGCACAAATCCAAGCGCGCGGAATCCGGACACGGGCGGGAACCGGCGGTGCAAACGTGAACATCTCCGAACCGTTCATTCGCCGCCCAGTGGCCACAACTTTGCTGACCGTTGGAATTGCGCTGGCTGGAGCCATTGCGTTCAAGGTGCTCCCGGTGTCTCCGCTGCCAGCCGTGGACTTTCCGACCGTTTCCGTGAGCTCCAGTTTGCCGGGGGCCAGCGCCGCAATTATGGCCTCCTCGGTCGCCACGCCCCTCGAGCGGCAGTTCGGGCATATCGCGGGCGTGACTGAGATGACTTCCTCGAGCAGCCTCAGCAGCACCTCGATTACTATCCAATTCGATCTCAGCCGCGACATCGACGGCGCCGCGCGCGACGTACAGGCTGCCATCAATGCCGCTCGCACCTATCTCCCCGCCAACCTCCCCTCGAATCCCACTTATCGCAAAGTCAATCCTTCCGACGCCCCGATCATGATTCTGGGACTCACGTCCGACAAATACGGTCCCGCGAAAATCTATGACGAAGCCTCCACGGTCATGGAGCAAAAGTTGTCGCAGATCCAGGGCGTTGGCCAGGTCACAGTGGGCGGAGGCGCGTTGCCGTCCGTGCGCGTGGACGCGAATCCCACGCAATTAGCCAGCTACGGACTGACGCTTTCGAATTTGAAATCGATCTTGAGCCTGCAGAATTCTGATCTGGCCAAAGGGCAGCTCTCTGACGGTGTGGTGACCGCCGATATTCTTGCAAACGATCAGATTTCGAGTGCGAATGACTACAAACCTCTCGTGGTCGGGTTTCACAATGGCACGGCGGTGCATCTCTCCGATGTCGCCGACGTCACCGACGCGGTGCAGAACATCCGCGCCGCCGGCTATCTCAACGGCAAGCGCTCGATCACGGTAATCATCTTTCGCCAACCCGGCGCCAACATCATCGAAACAGTGGATCGCGTACGCGAGCAACTTCCGTTTATCCAAGCCTCGATTCCGCTAGGCATCGAAACCACCGTCGTCCTCGATCGCACCACCACGATCCGCGCCTCGGTCAATGATGTGGAGCGGACGCTGATCATTTCCATCGGACTGGTGATCCTGGTGGTGTTTCTCTTTCTGCGCAATGGCCGCGCCACGCTCATTCCTGCCGTCGCAGTGCCGGTCTCGTTGATCGGCACATGCGCGGTGATGTATCTCTTCGGATATAGCATCGACAATCTCTCGCTGATGGCTCTTACGATTTCCACCGGCTTCGTGGTGGATGATGCCATCGTGGTGATGGAAAATATCGCGCGGCATTTGGAAAACGGCGTGAAGCCTTTTGCCGCGGCGCTGAAGGGCGCGGCGGAAATCGGCTTCACTGTTCTTTCCATCAGCATTTCGCTGATTGCTGTTTTCATCCCGATTCTCTTGATGGGCGGCATCGTTGGCCGGCTGTTCCGCGAGTTCGCGATCACTCTTTCGACCGCCATCGTCGTGTCCATGATGATCTCGCTCACCACCACGCCCATGATGTGCGCTTACTTGCTGAAGGACGAGCGCAAGAAAAAGCATGGGCGCGTTTACATGGCGAGTGAAAAATTCTTTGACGGCATGTTGTCGCTCTATCGCCGCACGTTGCACTGGGTGCTCGACAATCCACTGCTGACGCTCATCGTGCTCTTCATCACCATCGTGCTAAATGTGGTGCTGATCATCAAGATCCCGAAGGGATTTTTTCCTCAGCAGGACACCGGAGCACTCTCCGGTTCGGTGCGCGGGCCGCAGGATTCCTCGTTCCCGGCGATGGACAATTCGGTGCGGCAGATTGTCGCGGTGGTGAAAAATGATCCGGCCGTCGCGAATGTGACTGGTTTCACCGGCGGCGGGGGAGCCACGAATACCGGCTCGATGTTTATTGCCCTGAAGCCGCTAGCGGAACGAAAAGTCAGCGCCGCTCAAATCATCGACCGGCTGCGCCCACAACTCAACCGCCTGCCCGTGGCTTCTTCGTTCCTTCAGGCGGTGCAAGATCTGCGCTTCGGCGGACGCTCGAGCAACGCGATGTATCAATACACGCTGCAATCCGATAACGTTCAGGATCTTACTAAGTGGGGACCGATTCTCCTCGATGAGATGAAGCGCCTGCCCGGATTCCAGGACGTGAGCTCCGATCAACAGAACGGCGGCCTGAACGAATTACTGACCTACGATCGCACTAGCGCGGCAAGACTCGGCCTCACCGCGCAATCGCTAGACTCCGAGCTCTACAGCGCCTTCGGGCAATCCGAAGTCTCCATCATCTACACACAATTGAATCAGTATTACGTGGTGCTCGAGGTCGCGCCGCAATATTGGCAAAGCCCGGAAGGATTGAAAGCCATCTACTTTCAGGAATCGGGCGGTGGCGGCAGCATTCCGTTGCTTACGGTGGCTAAAGGTCAAGCCAACACCACGCCGCTGGCCATCAATCACACCGGCCTGTTCCCGTCCGTCACCGTATCTTTCAATCTCGCCTCGAACAAATCTCTAAGCGATGCCACCGAGGCTATCAGTAAAATGCAGACACGCCTCGGCACGCCCTCCACCCTCCAGGGCTTTTTTGCCGGCACTCTGCTGGCCTACCAGCAATCTCTCAGCACCGAGCCCGTGCTGGTGCTCACCGCGCTGCTCGCCGTCTATATCGTTCTCGGCATTCTGTATGAAAGTCTGGTGCATCCGCTGACCATCATTTCCACTCTGCCGTCGGCGAGCGTAGGCGCGATAGTGGCATTGATGCTCTTTAAACAAGATCTGAACGTCATCTCCATCATCGGCATCGTGCTGCTGATCGGCATTGTAAAGAAGAACGCCATCATGATGATCGATTTCGCGCTGCAGGCCGAGCGCGAGCAAGGAAAGAGCACCTACGAGTCGATTTTTGAAGCCTGTATGTTGCGTTTTCGCCCCATTCTGATGACCACCATGGCCGCGTTGTTGGGCGCCCTACCGTTGGCGCTCGGCACCGGCACGGGCTACGAGCTCCGCCGGCCATTGGGCATCTCGATCGTCGGAGGTCTGATTTTGAGCCAGTTGCTCACGCTCTATACGACGCCGGTGGTCTATTTGGAATTCGATCGCCTGCGGTTGCGCATGCAGAAGAGGAAGCGCCGCGGGCTTCCGTCCCCGGCGCCAGAGGCCGGCTAGCACGGTGAAATGAGATGAATCGCTTGGTACACAAATATTCTGTGGCGACCGGGAATCGAAAACTCGCGCGTGGCGCGAAGTGGCTGCCCGCGGCGCTGCTCCTGTTATTCCTGTCCGGATGCGTGGTCGGCCCTAAATATCACGCGCCTGCCGCCGACGCGTCCGCCCCGGCCTACAAAGAATCACCGAGCGACTCGAAGGAAACGGGAGACTGGACCGTCGCGCAACCATCCGATGCGATGCTGCGCGGCAAGTGGTGGGAAATTTTTAACGATCCGGAATTGAACGCTCTCGAAGAACAATTGGACATCAACAATCAGAATATCAAGCAGTTCTTCGAGAACTTCATGGAAGCTCGGGCGATAGTGGGAGAAGCCCGCTCGCAATATTATCCGACACTTTCGATTGGGCCGGCGATCACCGAGTCGCGAACGTCTGCAAACTTAAAAGGCGCGTCCAACAACAACACGGGAAGCGGCGGCACAGGCACCGGCTCAGGTTCGGGCACCACCACCTCCACAAATCTTCAAAACACTCTCTACACGCTTCCGCTCGAAGCCTCCTGGATGCCCGATCTGTGGGGCAAGGTCCGTAACACCGTGCGTCAGGCGCAGTACGCCGCGCAGGTGAGCGCCGCAGATCTCGAGAACGAACGCCTCACCGAGCAAACCAGCCTGGCGGAAATGTTCTTCGAGATCCGCGGCCAGGACCAGCTCCAAAAAATCCTCAACGATACGGTGGAAGCGGACCAAAAAACCTACGACCTGACCCGCGGCCGCTACGAATCCGGCATCGACGACAAAATCTCGGTGGTGGAGGCAGAAACCACTTTGCGCGCCGCGCAAGCGAGCGCCACAAATGTAGGAATCGCGCGCGCCCAGTTCGAGCACGCCATCGCCGTGCTCGTAGGCAAACAAGCAACCGCCTTTTCCATCCCCGTGAAGCCCATGACCGTCGCGCCGCCGCCGATCCCGGTCGGCGTACCTTCGCAACTTCTCGAGCGCCGCCCGGATATCGCCGCCGCCGAGCGCACCATGGCGGAAGCCAACGCCGCAATCGGCATAGCGTATGCGGCCTACTATCCCGCACTCACATTGAACGCCGAAGGCGGCTTCGAGAGTTCGTCGTTTACAAAATGGCTTTCCTGGCCGAGCCGCTTCTGGTCCGTCGGCCCGTCCGTTTCCGAGACGATCTTCGATGGCGGCCTGCGCCGCGCCACCGTCCATCAATTCGTCGCGGCCTACAACGCCGATCTAGCCAGCTATCGGCAGACCGTGCTCACCGGATTCCAACAGGTCGAGGATGCGCTAGCCGAAGTCCGAATATTGTCCAAGGAAGTTCAACAAGAGCAGCAAGCAGTAAATCTAGCCCAAGAGTTCGTGAAGCTGGAACTCGGCCGCTATGAAGACGGAATTGATCCCTATATCGACGTGCTAACCGCTCAAACCACCTTACTCGCGGATGAGCAAACTCTGAACGGCCTCAAAGTTCAAGAAATGACTTCCGCCGTAGCATTGGTAGAAGCCCTCGGCGGAGGCTGGGATCGCTCGCAATTGCCAACTCCGAAGCAGGTCACGGAGAAACCGCAGAAGTCAGAGACGACCATTCAGCAATAGCCGTCAACAAAAAATACGCCAATGAATCGCGAGCCGCGAGCCCCTAAACGCGATGTTTTCAGAATCGCTGGATTGGGCGTATTCTGGCACCATCCTCCTTCTTTGCCGGTCAGAGGGGGGCACGATGACGGAAAAAAATAACGGAGTCTAGCTCCCATCTCGTGCAGGGGGAGGGCGATGAGCGATCTTGACGACCCAAATGGAAGTAAACCTCAGCCAAACGTAATCTCCAGGCGCGACCTGATAAAAGGCGTGATTGTCGGCGGCGCGGCAGTTTCCTCGTCAGCCTATCTTTTCCGCGCGTCCACTCTGCTGGCCCAAACTGCCGGCGCGGCAGGTGAACGGCTCCTCACTCTCAACGTCAACGGCCAGCAGCGGCGCGTCGACGTCATGAAGCAAGAAACGCTTTCGTGGACGCTCCGCCACAAACTTGGGCTGACCGGCACGAAGATCGGTTGTGACCGCGCCGAGTGTGGCTCGTGCACCGTGCTCATTGATGGCGTTCCTCACTATGCTTGTTCGGTGCTCACGCATACGGTGCGCGATCGCAAAGTGCTGACTATCGAAGGCCTCGCAAGCGCCGATGGGACGCTGCACCCCGTCCAGCAAGGCGTGATCGACGAACAGGGCTTCCAGTGCGCGTTCTGCATGCCTGGCTTCATCATGTCGGCGGTGGCCTTTCTGCAAACGAATCCCAATCCTACGCGTAGCGAAATGGCTTACGGGCTTTCGGGAAACCTGTGCCGTTGCCAGGATTATGACAAGATTCTGACCGCGATGATGCGCGGCGCGGAGAACTTGCGGAGGTCGAGCCGTGCCTAATGGTGATTCGAAATCCTCAGGAGCAACTCCCGGGACAACTGCGCGCGTGTACGGCGCCGGGCACAAATTAATTGGCAAGGATTATCAGACCGCTGATCTCTACGCCAAAGTCACCGGCCAGGCAAAATACGCTGAGGATTATCACGCCGACGGAATGCTGTTCTGCAAGTTGCTTCTCAGTCCTTTGCCGCACGCCCGCGTGAAGCACCTCGACTTGCGCGCGGCGCTGGCCATGCCCGGCGTGAAAGCGATTCTCACCGCCGACGAGCTGCCCCCTCCGGCCGATTCGCTCACCGACAATGGCACTGTGATTCGCGCCAATCCGAAGAGCGAACTGGCGCTCAGCATGGAGCCGCTCTATCAGGGTGAACCAATTCTCGCCGTGGCCGCGGTGGACGAACTCACCGCCGCGGAAGCCATCGAAAAGATTCGCATCGATTTTGAGCCGCTTCCTTTCGTCATCGATCCGCT
>Ga0070765_100002498_pt1 | contig 11555 bp, 9 predicted proteins | sample HubBroMetageWFT5_FD_71516 | JGI IMG/M metagenome (GOLD analysis project Ga0070765, IMG submission 71516) | Warmed and freeze-thawed soil microbial communities from the Hubbard Brook experimental Forest, New Hampshire - Hubbard Brook CCASE Soil... | ecosystem: Environmental > Terrestrial > Soil... | reverse complement strand
CACCATCCTCGAAGACGTGGTCCCGGCGGCGCTGCGCAAAGCCGAGACGGAGATTCGCACCAATCTCGACAAGGCGGTCGAGCTTGGCAAGGTAAGCGCTCCCGACGCGGATTCGGCCTTTCAGCGCGTAGAGTACGCAGGCTCCGTCGAAGAGGCGGCGCGCGAGGCCGACCTCGTCATCGAAGCCGTTCCCGAAGAGATGGAGTCGAAGATTGAAATCTTCACGCTCCTCGACAAAATCTGCCGTCCAACGACCATGCTGGCTTCGAATACCTCGTCGCTCAGCGTGACCGAAATTGCGAGTGTGACCTACCGCGCGAAGAAATGCGTCGGCATGCATTTTTTTAATCCCGTGCACAAGATGAAGCTGCTCGAAATTGTGCGCGCGCTCGAAACCGACCACGACACGCTGGCCACCGCGGTCGAGGTCGGCAGGCGCATGGGCAAAGAAGTCGTTGTCATCAAAGAATCGCCGGGCTTCGTCACCAGCCGCATCAATGCCATGATCGGCAACGAAGCGTTCTACATGCTGCAGGAGGGGATTGCCTCGGCGGCGGACATCGACAAGGCGCTGAAACTGGGGCTCAATCATCCCATGGGGCCGTTCGAGTTGGTGGACCTGGTGGGTCTCGACACCCGGCTCAGCATTCTTGAGTATCTGCACAAGTCGCTGGGAGAGAAATACCGTCCGGCGCCGCTGCTGGTGCAGTATGTGAAAGCGGGACGGCTGGGAAGGAAGTCGGGGCGGGGCGTGTATGAGTATCCAGAAGCCTCGACCGGATGGCGATGACAGCAGGTTCCTCACGGGCCCCGCGCCGGGTTCGGAATGACAAAGTTTCGGGACGAGGAGGAATAACTACATCTACGTCTTTACCTCTGCCGACGGCGCGTTTCGACCAAAGTTCAGACCGGAAAGAGCCGAGACTCTCCCTTCTTCTATTTCCTTGCTCGCAATCAGGGCGTGAAAGCTTTCGCCCATGCCGGCGGGAGTGACCAGGTGTTTGAGCTGCAACGCGACTTTGGCGTGCTCCTGCGGGAGGCGACAATCTTCGAAGGCGTCGGCAAATTGGTTGGTCTCGCCGATTCCCATCAGAAATTGCGACTGTGTGATCAGCTTCTGCGTTTGCATGCCGTTTTGGTTGGCGGCTGCGGCCAGCGCAGTGAAATTCACGTCAGCGGTAATGTCTTGTTCCCCGGGAGCTTCGTAAGGATTCGCGCTGACCGAATGCCGGCGAATTGCTTTTAGAGTACCGCGATGGCGGCCGGCTAGTTGCTCTTCGCGCGTATAGCCGTAATCAACGACAACGAGAAATCCGTGATTCATGCCGCGGGCAAAGTCGTGCATGTAGACTTGCCCGATCAGCGGAACCTCCACGCGTTCGCCGGGCTCCGGATGGACGGAGTAGCGGTCGAGGAATTCAAATTCTTCAGCCGATGCGGGCGCCCAGGTTTCTGCAACGTGGCCGTTGCGCAGTTCGATGCGGAGAGAGCCTTGATCGCTCAGAATTTCGACCGGCAGGGCGTCGAAGAATTCATTGGCGAAGAGGATTGTATGAGCCGCGGGGAGGATATCTGTCGGCGATGGCATCTCTCGCCCCTTCGGGGCTGGAGCGTCGTGAGACTCTGACCCACGGCTTGCGCCCTGGGCTCTACGCTGCTGCCGCTCCGCGGCTGGGGCGTCGCCGAAATCCAGCGGTCCGGGCGCGGGCGCGAATTCCGCCCTCCCAGACTCAAGGTGACGTGCCATGGTTCGCTCGATTCGCTGCCGCAACGCGGGCGAGCGCTCGACCAGAACGTAGCGCAGCGCGTTAAAGAAATTTGGAAACTTCTTCTGCGACCAATCCAGAACGTCTTGCGCAAAGAGTCCGCGGCCGGGGCCGAGTTCTTTCAGCGTGATGCTGGCGGGCGAACCGAGAACACGCCACATCTCCTCGAACTGCCGCGCCAGCAGGCGGCCGAAGACGGCATGGACGTCGCTCGAGGTATAGAAATCCCCGGCTTTGCCAAACTGCTCGACCGAGCGCGAATAGTAGCCGAGTTCAGGGTCGTAGAGACACAGTTCCATGTAGCGTGAGAAGGGGATCGGGCCGTGCTCGCGGATTTCCTGCTCGATTGTTTGGTGCAGAGAATTCAAGCACAGAGAAGATATCAGGTCGGCATATCTTTACTTAAATCAAGAATTCTTAAACGATCTATTTCTTCGAGTCCGGCGCCGAGTTCGATTGCCCGGCCAGTTTCTTTATGTCATCGATAAGATTGGCCATCGGCTGGTCATAGTTTTTTTCGGTAGTACTTGCGCGATTCGCCCGCTGGATGGTTTCTGCCATCCACCAGAAAGGAATGCGGGTCTTAGGATCGACGACTGTCACTTCGAATTGTGGCGATTTTAGACCAGCAGCAGAAGTCGAGCGCTCCGCGAACCGAATCTCAAACACCAAGTCTGCGTTGGTCGGAGCGGAGGCTGGTTCGTGTATCCCCAGTCCTTGAGTCCGGCATAAAATTCGTTGTAAGGCCGATAAGGGCCGTAGTTTCCGAAATCGCCGTCGGGCGCAAAATCTCCAGGAGATTGGAGACGAAGATCTTCTTCGCAGAGAGAACCTGGGACGGTAAGGGCGCAGAAGGTGTGACGCCTTTTTGTTGCGCCGCGCCGAAAGAAGCGAGTAACAGGACCGCGGAAGTTACGCACAAAGCTCTTCGGCGAATGGTTTTCCCCATATTTCCTCCACTTCAATCGCTCAATGTCTGAGAAATATTAACTCAGGTCCTCGGCCAAAGATGTGCTTAGGGCTTCGCCTCGCGCCTGGCGTTGCGGTCTTGGGGCGTGCGAATGAACATCTCCATGAAGTAGTCGTGCAGGGCATCGAAAAGCTGTCGCTGGAAACTCCATTCGAACTGCCTGTCATCGAGATCCCGCGGGTGCAAATCGAAATAATAAGTGTGCACGGGGATCGATTTGTCTTTGAAATCGATGACTAGCTCGACGCCTTCCCCTTTGGCGCGCGCCGAGAAATCCAGCAGCGGATGTTCGTAGAGTTTGAGCTGGTCGAGAACGCGGTTCAGACGGGAGTTCGAGCTTTCGGGCACTTCGCGATTCTAGCCGAAGGCGGGAGAGATTAACCACAGAAGGGCATACGATGGCTATTCGTAGCGCAGGGCTTCGATCGGGTTCAGCCTCGCGGCCTTGATTGCGGGCAGCATGCCGCTGATGATGCCAACGAAACTTAGAATCAGGGTCGACCAGATCAGAGTGGCGGAATCGATGTAGAGATGAATGTCGCCTTCGCTGGCGTTCTCTTCGAACGCGCTCCACAGCGTGAGCGACCCCACCGACCAGGAGACCAGGTAGGCGAGAACCACGCCCAACAGGCCGCCCAGCGCGGTAATCACGAGCGCCTCGGCGAGGAACTGGAAGAGGATGTGCCAGCGGCGCGCGCCCAGCGCCTTTTCTACGCCGATTTCGCGCGTGCGCTGGGTGACCGAGACCAGCATGATATTCATCAGTCCGACGCCGCCGATGCCAAGCGTGAGCAGACCGATGAAGCCGAGAAGAATCTTGATGCCGGTGGAGATGACCTGCAGATCCATCAGATCGGCGAAGACATCGAAGACGAAGACCGCTCGCTGATCTTTGGGATTGAAGTCGTGGTGAAAAGCCATCGACTCGCGCACGGCCTTCACGACCTTTGCGTGATCCCCTTCATACTCCATGACGATCGAGCTAAGGTAGTAGGCGTTGACCAGATCGCTCATCGCGCTGTAGGGAACGTATACGTGTTCGTTGATATTGTCGTCCCCGTTCTGAACCTGATGCTTCAGGACGCCCACGATCTGGTACGAAATGCCGTCGAGACGGACGCTCTCCCCCAGCGCATTTTGTCCGGAGAAGAGTTTTTTCTTCGCGTCAGAGCCGATCACGGCGACGCGAGTGTGGGTGTAATCGTCCGCCTCGCTGAAGAAGCTACCTTCAGCGACGTCCATTTTACGCATGCGGCCGTAGCCGGCATAGACGCCGCTCACGCCGTAATTCGCGCTACGCGTGGAGTAGGCAACCGCGCAATTCTTGAACGCCTCCGGGGAGACGCGTTTCAGCAGCGGAACCTCCGTGCGAATGAAGTCGAGATCGTTAATGGTGAGGCGAATCTGCGTTCCGGCCTTGGTGCCGCCGGCCTGTAATTCAGTGCGTCCCGGGAAAATGAAGACGAGATTGGTGCCGAAGGAACGGAAAGCGGACCACAGACCGCGCTCGAACCCGGTGCCGTATGCCAGCAGAAGAACGACGGTCGCGATGCCCCACGCCATCCCGAGCATGGTGAGCAGGCTGCGGCGGCGGTTGTGGCGAAGCGCGTTGTACGCCTGGGTTGCGAGATCGAGGATCATGGGAATCAGCTTCTAGTTAATACAATTTCAGATTGCAGATTTTAGATTTCAGATTGAAAAGCCTTCAGGTTTGAGCTCAAATAATCTCCAAATCAACGATTTACAATCTGAAATCTACAATCTGAATTCTGAAATCGAAATTATTTCCTCACTCTTGCCGCAATGCCTCTACCGGTGGCAACAGCGCCGCTTTTCTTGCCGGATACAGCCCGGCTGCGATGCCGGCGATCGCGAGCGAACCAATCGCGGCCAGGGCTGACGCCGGAATGATGCGGGGCGTATCGAATCCTTCCGGTGACGGCAACATGGCCAACAAGGTCACGAACGCGGTTGCGATGGCCAGGCCAATGCCGCCGCTGAACGCTGTGAGAAACGCACCTTCAATGAAAAACTGCGTCAGGATTGCGCGATAGGTCGCGCCCAACGCCTTGCGCAGGCCGATTTCTTTCGTGCGCTCGGTCACCGACACGAGCATGATGTTGATGATTCCGATTGCTCCCAGGCCGAGAGTGACGACTCCAACGACTCCCAGGAACCAGTCCATCGCATCGAAGATCCGGCCGACGCGCTTCATGTTCTCGATCGTGTCCCAGTCTTCGAAAGCGTCGGTCAGCGTGGGATTGAAGCCGTGACGCCGGGCAATGATCCGGTGAATCTCTTCTTTCGCATCAGTGTGCAGGTCTTTCGAAATCGGTTGGTAGTTAATGAACGAAATTGCATCTTCGGAATTCGCTTTGGTCAGTGGGAAAAGATCGCGCATGGTTTCGATCGGAATGAAGATGCGCGAGTTTGTCCCGTTATTTCCATCGCGGCCCACCTTGGCTACCACGCCGATCACATCAAAATTGATCCCATTCAGCAGAATCGTCGAACCGACGGCCGGGCGTCCGGGAAACATGTTCTTCAGCAACTCCCAACCAACCACCGCCACACGGCGGCGCTCTCCGTTGTCCTGATTGTTGAACCATCGGCCGGGTTCGATGGGGACGTTGCGAATCTGGTTGTAGTCGGGAGCCACGCCGAAGACCTGGCCGTTGGTCGATCCGTAGTCGCTGACCGCGCGGATGTCTTCTCGATTCAGCACTGGCGAAAGCGCGCCCACCAGACGAGCCTCGGTGCGCACTGCCAGATAATCTTTGTAGGTGAAGTAATAGGTCTGCCCGGATTGCGTGCTGCCCTCAACCGCCGGAATTCGTCCGGGAAACATAAACATGATGTTCTGTCCGAGATTGGACAGTTCTCGTTGCTGGCCGCTGCGGAAGCCTTCTCCCAGGCCAACCAGCAGAAGCAAAGAACCTACACCCCAGGCAATTCCAAACATAGTGAGGAACGAGCGCAGCTTGTGTGCCCAGAGCGTGGACAGGGACTGTCTGACAATGTCGAGAAGCATGCGCATAACTGATATGCAGAATCATGCCCCCACGCCTCCGGGGAGGAGCGTGGGGGCACCCGGGTAACGTTCAGGCGAGGGGTCTCAATCCCGCCTAACCATCTGATCAGAAATACGCAGCCGGGGTAAGAAAAGTTCCCTGCTGGCATTGGTTACTTAGACCACGGAAGAGGGAAAAAGGTTAGCTGAGGGAACACTGTTGAAAATTCCATTAATTCTCTGACCCCGGAGGTGAGTCGAAAATTAGGCGGCGCCGCTCAAGAAAACGTCGGAAGCTTCACCAGGTCGTCTTTGGGCACGGACTCCAGCGGCTCCCCGGCCTTGCGCCACGCGGTAAGGCCGCCGACGATCACGAACGTGCTGAATCCTCTTTCCCGCAGCAGGTGCGCCACCTGGGCGCTGGTCGCTTCGCGTACGCAAGTACAGTAGAGGTAAATGTCCTTGTCCCTGGGCAGGAGTTTGACCTCCTCGTCCAGATTGTTGGGCTCAATGCGGATCGACCCCAGGATGCGCTCGGCGCCGGCATCGTAATAGCCATGGCTGCGGACGTCGACGATCAGCACCTTTCCCCGTCCCTCCGACGCCAGCCGCTCAGCTAGTTGCTGAGCCTGTATCCGCGGAACTAATTTATAGTCCTGATACTTGCGAAACTGTAGAGCCCGGTATACCGCATAGGCCACGACTGCGGTGATGAGCAGCACTTCCATCACCTGCCCGGCAGCGTGGAATCCGTTGAGAACGGCCGCTAGAAAATCGCGGGAGACATATCCGACCGCCATGTAGGTCGACGAGTAGAACAGAGCTCCGGCAATGTCCAGACGCAAGAACTGCCAGAACGGCATCTTCATGCTGCCGGCCAGCGGCGCCGCCATGGTGTTGAGCCCGGGGATAAATTTTGCGATCAGCAGCGTTGCCTTGCCGCGTTTGTAAAAGGATTCCGCCGCACGAAGAATGCAGGTCTCCGGATTCAGAGACAGTCTGCAAAGAAAACCCAGCAGAGCCCAGCCTGCACTTCGTCCCAGCCAGAATTGGATGATGTCGCCCAGCAGGAGCGCTCCGACCGCAGTGAAAAGAAGCGCCGGAGGCGACAACGTGTGTGACGCAACCCCGGCGCCGCCCGCCACCAGAGCGATCGCCGCCGGGAGCGGAACTCCAACCGATTCCATGAACAACACGGCGAACGTCCACATATAACCGTGGTGCGCCATCGCCGCCAGCAATTCTTTCATAAGGATTCTTGGCTAAGTGCCTTTTTGATTCCAGGGAATCATGAACGGTTCAGTATAAACAAAGGCGAAAGGGAGGAACGTCCCGTTCCGGGCGGTAGTGCAAACCAAGGTTCAGCTTGTGTGGGGACAGCCGCCCCTCGGCTGTCCGGGCCGAGCGAATGCTCGGCTGGACTTTGATCTTTCGCTCGGGAACGACGGTGGCGGCTACTTTTCACGCGCGACCACAAACTCCGGAGCCCAGAGCAGGGCGCGCTTGATCTCCGAGTCAGGAAAGCTGCAAATCGCCCGCCGCGCCGATTCCGCATACTGCGTGGCCCGAGCCGTGGCCGCATCGAGTGAACCATAGCGCTGCAGGATTTCCAGAATATCGGCGTGCGTGACCCCATTGAAAACGCCGTGGCGCAGTACAGTCTCGATCTTCGAGCGCTCCTCCGCCGTGCAGCGATCCAGGGCATGAATCACGGCCATGGTCGCTTTGCCCTCGCGCAAGTCGCTGGCGACCGGCTTTCCCAGGACGTCTTCGGATGCAGTGAGATCAAGTACGTCGTCGACGATCTGAAACGCCATTCCAAGGTCGTGGCCGTATTTGCCCAGCGCAGCTTCCTGCTCGTCGGTGGCGCCGCCGAGAATTGCTCCCAGCCGCATGCACACCGAAAACAGGCATGCCGTCTTGCGAAAGATCAGGTCGAAGTGTTCGTCGAGCGTGATCAGCTTGCCCAGACGTTCCATCTGCAGCAGTTCGCCCTCGACCATCTGCTGCGTGAGCTCAATCAGCGTGTCAAGGATGCGGAAATTGCGCTCCTGCACTGCGATTTTGAAGCCCTGCATGTAGAGCCAGTCGCCGGCCAGCACGCACTTGGAATTGCCCCACTGCGTATTCGCGGCCGGCCGTCCACGCCTCGTCTTGGCTTCGTCGATAATGTCGTCGTGCACCAGCGTTGCGGTGTGAATGATCTCGACCACGGCGCCCAGCCGAACCGCACCCTGCCCTTCATAGTCGAGCAGTTTCGCCGACAGCAGCAGCAGCGCCGGTCGAATTCTCTTACCACCCCCTGCCCTCAGATACTCGCCGATCTCGGTGATCGCCTGCACGCCGGAGATCGTGTCGTGGCCGAACTCACCCTCCAGCGCGACGAGGTCCTCCCGCAGCAGATCGAATACTTCCTTCCCGTTAATGATGGCCGGTGCGCTCAAATTGGACCTTCAGACCACTAACCTCTGACCCCTGATTCCCAACCCCGGGATAAAGTCCGAGGGCCGGAACCTGTTCTAGTTCGTCCGGTAATTCGTAAACTGCAAATCGATGCCAAAATCCCTGCCGCGCAGCAACGCGATTACTTCCTGCAGCGTGTCCCGATCTTTGCTTGAGATGCGCACCAGATCACCCTGGATCGAGGCCTGCGCTTTTTTCTTAGAGTCTTTCACCGCCTTCACGATGTCGCGAGCTTTTTCGATCGGAATACCTTGCTGCAGCGTGATTTTTCGCTTTGCCGTGCCTCCCGCGGAGGGCTCTACCACGCCATAAGTCAGGCCTTTGAGCGGGACTCCCCGCTTCACCAGCTTCGCCTGCAGCACGTCGTTGACCGCCTTCAGTTTGTATTCGTCGGCAGAGTGCAGCACGATGGCGTCTTTTTCCAGCTCAATGTTCGACTTGGAGTCTTTTAAATCGAAACGCGTGTGGATCTCCTTCAGCGCCTGCTGGATCGCGTTCGAAACCTCCTGCAAATCGATTTTGCTGACGATGTCGAAAGTGTTATCGGGCATACATTTCTAATCTTTCTGAAACAAAGGAATCTTAACTGAGAGCGTATCAGAATTGCGGGCTCTAGCGCGGCGGAACTTTGCTTTCAACCATTTCAGCCAATTTGAAAAAGTTGTAGAAATTGCCGGAAGTCTGTTCACCGATTTCTTCCTGAGATACCCCGCGCAACTCGCCCAGCTTGCGCGCTGTCTCAATTACGAAGATGGGCTCATTGCGCTTGCCCCGGTGCGGCACCGGAGCCAGATATGGCGAGTCGGTCTCGATCAGCAAGCGGTCGAGAGGAACCTCCAGCGCCGCGTCGCGAATCTGCTGCGCCTTGGGGAAGGTCAAATTCCCCGCAAACGAAATCATGAATCCCATGTCGAGTGCGTGTTTGGCTTGCGGCCAGTTTCCTGTGAAGCAATGCAGAATTCCGCCCAGTCCGTTCGGCGCCCATCGATCGCGAATCAGGCCGAGACAATCTTCCCAGGCGTTATCGCTGCCGTCGGAAGGCCGGCAATGAATCACGATCGGCAACTTCGCGGCTGCGGCCAGCTCCATCTGCTGGGTGAAAACCTGCTGCTGCACATCATGCGGGGAGTGGTCGTAGTGATAATCCAGTCCGATCTCACCCCAGGCGATTACCTTGGGATGCCGCGCCAGTTGCGCCATCCGGTCATACGCTGCCTGGTCCGCCAGCCGCGCTTCATGCGGATGAATGCCCAGAGTCGCGTAGATGAAATCGTATTTCTCCGCCAGCCGGATTCCGCAATCTACATCCGCGGGGCCGTCGCCGTTGCCGATGGCGACGATGTTCACGACACCGGCATCGCGCGCGCGCGCGATCACCGCGTCGCGGTCCGCGTCGAACCGTTCACCATCCAGATGCGCATGTGAATCAACGAACATCAAACCTCAGACTTCGGACCTCAGGCGTCGGGCGGCAGCTTGGCATCTTTGAGGTGATAGTCGATGTGTCTACACGCCTCGCGGATGTCCCAAATCGTATCCTGCACGTCTCCCGTGTTTGTTTCGAGTTGGTGTTGTAACTTGGGTAGATAGTCGTCGTAAATCTCTACTGCAGATTCTCGGATGTCCAGCGGCGCAAGCGTAAAGACATCTGCCTGGGCTTCGTTCATGATTCCCCGAGCCTTGAGCAACTCAATCAACGCTTCTCGGTCTTTGAGTGTAAAGGGTCGCATGATCAATCATCGGGTCTGATGTCCGAGGTCCGAGGTCCGACTTTTTCTACTTCAGCCTCGCTCCCACCGGCACATCCTCCAGAAAGCCCGCCAGTACTGGTTTTCCGCCTTCCAGCGAAGCGGCGACAATCATCCCGTTCGATTCGAGCCCGCGCAGTTTTCGCGGAGCCAGATTCGCCACGATGACGACCTTGCGGCCCACCAGAGTTTCGGGAGAGTAGGCCTCGGCGATTCCGGCCAGGATCTGCCGCACCTCGGTGCCAATATCAATTTCGAGGCGTAGCAGTTTGTCGGCCTTGGGCACTCGTTCGGCGACTTTAACGATTCCCACGCGCAACTCGATTTTGGCAAAGTCGTCGATCGTAATCCTGCCGTCTTGAGCGGGCACGGGCACCGCGGCCGGCTGTGCCTGCACCGATGCCGCTGGCACTGCTGGTTTCGCGGGCGCTTGTGCGTTCGATTCTGCTTTCGACTCTTCGAGGGCAGCCGGACCTCTTTGCTGATCTTCCATCTGCTGCATCCTTTCAATTGCGCTTTTGTCCGCGCGCGGAAAAACCGGATACACATCGCCCAGTTTCGTTCCCAGCTGCAATTGCCCCCACCCAAGATCGGCCAGCGCGAGTTTCTTGATGTCTCCCAGCCCCAGTTGTGCCCAAATTTTCGCGGTCGCATCCGGCATCACCGGATGCGCCAGCGCAGTCGCGATTCGCAACGCCTCGGCCGAAGTGTAGAGCACCGTCGCCAGACGCGCGCGGCTATCCTCATCCTGTTTTTCGCCGAGCGACCACGGCTCGTTCTCGACGATATATTTATCGACCGCCGCCACCAGCCCCCAGGCCGATTCCAGCGCGCGCGAAAACTGAAACTGGTCGAACAGAATTCCGTACTCGTGAATTGCGCTCTTCGCCGCTTCTGCAATCGCATCGTCAGCCGCCGTTCTCGACGCCCCGCGCGACGGATACGGAACCTCGCCCTTGAAGTATCGGTTAATCATGGTCAACGTGCGGCTGGCCAGGTTGCCCAGACCGTTCGCCAGGTCGGAGTTGTAGCGCTGCACCAGGGCGTCAAACGAAAACGAGCCGTCCTGCCCGAAAACAACCTCGCGCAACAAAAAGTAACGCAGCGCGTCCGCCCCCAGCACGTCGAGAATCGTCTCGGTGCGGACGATGTTGCCGCGCGACTTCGACATCTTGCTCTCTTCAAACAGCAGCCAGCCGTGGGCGACAATCGCCTTGGGCATTGCCAGTTGCGCCGCCATCAGAAACGCGGGCCAGTACACACAATGGAAGCGGACGATTTCTTTCCCGATCACCTGGACGTCGGCCGGCCAGAATTTCTTGAACGCGTCCTGTGCGCCCGCATGCGCCGACCCGTAGCCAATCGCCGTTATATAGTTCGCCAGCGCGTCGAACCAAACGTAAATCACGTGCTTCGGATCGTCCGGCACCGGGATGCCCCAGGAAGATGTTGACCGGCTGATCGAAACATCGCGCAGCCCTGAACGGACGAATGAAATCACCTCATTGCGCCTTGTCTCGGGGCGAATAAAATCGGGGTTCGCATACAGCTCCAGCAGCTTGTCCTGAAAGGCCGACAGCCTGAAGAAATAATTCTCT
>Ga0070765_100002495_pt1 | contig 11561 bp, 5 predicted proteins | sample HubBroMetageWFT5_FD_71516 | JGI IMG/M metagenome (GOLD analysis project Ga0070765, IMG submission 71516) | Warmed and freeze-thawed soil microbial communities from the Hubbard Brook experimental Forest, New Hampshire - Hubbard Brook CCASE Soil... | ecosystem: Environmental > Terrestrial > Soil... | reverse complement strand
GCGGATGTACCATCACCAACTACACGGTGTTGCAGAATGGGACCGCGGTTGGAACCACAACTACCACGTCCTATACACCGGGCAACCTGTCTCCTTCGACCAGCTACAGCTTCACGGTTGAAGCGACGGACTATGCAGGCACATCTGGCGCCAGTTCGGCCGTCAACGTGACGACAACTGCGCTTACTAATTTGTTCATGGGTGGATGGTATGAAGAGTGGGGCACCTACTATGCCAACTACAACGTTGCGCAATTGCAGTCGAATGGCGTAGCCGGCGTGCTGACGCACATCATCTATGCCTTTGCCAAACCGGTCGCGAACGGCAGCACCGTGAGTTGCGCGCTCGCCGATTCCTACGCCGATTACCAGAAGGTTGTCCCGCAGGTGACTGGCGCGACTCCAGCCGTGGCTCCGTTACAAGGGAACTTCGGTGCGCTGGTGCAACTCAAGCAACTCAATCCCAACCTGAAAGTGTTGATCTCGATTGGCGGATGGAATCCACCAACCTACAACACGCTCTTCGACCAGGCAGCCAGCACGGAGGCGCAGCGTCAGGCTTTCGTGAGTTCGTGCATCAACATGTTCATCCAGGGAAACATCGCCTCGGGTGTCTCAACCGGGACTCTCTTCAACGGCATTGATCTTGACTGGGAGTTCCCCAACGCAAACGACACGGCCAACTTCACTGCGTTGTTGACCGAGTTCCGCAACGAACTGAACACGCTGACGGGAACCACCGGCAGAACGTATCAGTTACTAGCCGATCTGGCTGCCGGCCCATCCACACCAGGCGCGCCTGCAGACTCGGGCAACGATGGCGGTTACGACACGATCAACATCCCGGCAGTCGCCGCGGAGTTGAATTACATGAATGTCGACGGCTATAACTACGCCGGAGACTGGTCCAACGCCACCAACGACGCATCTGCGTTGTTCGACGAACCTGCCAATCCGCTATACGGAAAACCGGCTGACGATATCGACGCGACCGTGCAGTACTACATGTCGCAAGGTGCGCCGGCGGCCAAGTACACCATGGGCTTCCCGCTCTATGGTGCGGGATGGGCCGGAGGTCTGACCTCGACCAACGGCGGCATGTACCAGAACGCAACCGGAGTCACGGATCCGACCGGAGCCACAACTCCAAATGGAACTTCTCCGGTTCCCAACGCCAATGGTGTCGGGAATTGTTCCACGGGTGATAACCAGGGAAGTCCGGCAGCAGGATGCGATTACCTGTTGACTGACGGCCTGGCCACTTACGGAACCATCGTCAACCTGCTGAGCAACGGATTCACGCCGAGCTACGACTCCACTCGCTGCGCGGCCCGTATGTTCAACGCAACCACCAGCACGGCATTCAGCTATGACAATGCGACGTCGGTGCAGTGCAAAGTGAACTTCATCAAATCCAACGGCTTCGGTGGCGGCTACGTTTGGGCGTTGAAAGACGACGACCCGAATGGAGACCTGACCAAAGCCCTGGCGAACGACCTCAATCCGTAGAGATCTGTCGTCAGAAACAACGCAAAGGCAGGCCGACTTTTTTGTCGGCCTGCCTTTCGTTCTTACCCACTCCGGCCTGGAGGGCTCTCCTCGGCTCCCTAGCCGCTCGCTCTCCGGTTAGCCGGTCGCCCCATTCGTTTTTCGCGTTTTTCATCCGCTATAGAGTACAGACGAATGCATCCGTCAAACACCCCAACGGTACGGGCAGAACTGGGCGATGCTTGCAGACTCCGCTATATAGGTCTATACTCCGCCGGTCAGTGACTTCACGAATTCTGAAGGAGTTTGCTATGTCGAGGAATTTCCTGCTGTCTTTGCGCCGGGTGGTTTTGCCGACCTTTTTGGCGTTCGTTTCATCCGTCTATCCCTCATTCGCGCAAAACCAAAATCATGATCTGGGTCGGGGCAAGATTCTCGGAGGATACTTCGAGGAGTGGAGCATCTATTATGCCGGGTACAACATTGCGAACCTGCAACAGAATGGGGTTGCTGACAAACTGACGCACCTCATCTACGCCTTTGGAAATGTGACAACAACTCCTGCGCCTGCCTGCGCCATCGCCGATACGTGGGCCGACTACCAGAGCCCCTATCTTCCCAGCGTGAGCGGCGTCGCCTATGCCGGGCCGTTATACGGAAACTTTGCGGCGATTCAACAACTCAAGCAACTCCATCCCAACCTGAAAGTGCTGATGTCTTTAGGCGGCGCCTCGGCTGCGAACACCGCGGCCTTCGTGGCGGCTGCCAGCACTGAGTCTGGCCGGCAGGCACTCGCGGCTTCCTGCATCAGCATGTTTGTCAGCGGCAACATTGCTCCGGGAATCACAGCTCCCGGGTTGTTCGATGGCTTCAACATCGATTGGGAATTTCCCACGGCGACCGACACTCAAAACTTCACGGCGTTGCTGAAAGAGTTCCGCAGTCAACTCGACACTTTGGCACAAATCACCGGCAAGCAGTACGTATTATCGTTCGACGGACCGGCCGGCGCACAGAACTATGTCAACATCGATCTGCGAAATGCCGCCAAGGCAGTGGATTTCATCACCATCGATGGCTACAACTATGCCGGCTCGTGGGATACGCAAACCAACGCCGCATCTCCGCTCTTCGATGACAAACAGGATCCTGCGTACGGGCAAGGGCTCGACATCGATTCCACGGTGAATGCCTATCTCAAGGCCGGCGTGCCACCGTCTAAATACACGATGGGAGTGCCTCTTTACGGCGCGGGCTGGACGGGCGTCCCTAACGTGAACCATGGCTTGTATCAGAATTCCACCGGACCTTCTCCAGTTCTGCTGGCGAATGGCACGGGCGTGTGTACTGACCTCAGCGGCAACACTGCGGGATGCGACACGTTGTTGACCCCCGGGCTCTTAACGTATTCGACGCTCGCTGACCTCACAGCGAACGGGTATACCAAATCCTTCGATGCGCGAAGAGTCGCGGAATCGCTTTACGATCCGACCACGGGAACTTTCTACACCTACGATGATCCTGCTTCGGCGTTTCTGAAAATGCTCTACATCGACCTGAAAGTTCCGGGAGGGCTCGGCGGAGCTTACGTGTGGGCAATGAAAGACGACGATGCGAACGGAACCATGGTAAAGACCATGGCAACAGGCCTCGGTCGCTAGCGACTGGATCCGATTCCGGGAGTGAATAAACAAGGCAGACTGATCGAAACGGTCAGTCTGCCTTCAATTTTGCGGCCGCTTAATTTTAATTGTTCGACGGATCCGGAACTGCGTTGACCAAATCGCGCAGCGGCTTGATGACGGTGAATCGTACCAGCGCCTGCGGCTTCTCGGCGTCATCCAACACAGCGAGTTTCGCAGCCTTCCAGCCCGCGTCCGCGGGTCGTCCGGACGAGAGATATGAAATCGCTTCGAGGCCAAGAGCCCCGAGGTCGGTAAGCTGCTCGGCCCGTGGTTGCGCCTGGGCGAGTCGCGGCGCGTTGGCCATCAGGCGCAGGACTTCAGGCTCGGCAGCGATCCATGTCTTGAAAGTGGCGGCGAGTTTCGCTTCGTCTTCCTTGTGCGCGGCGGGATTCTGAACGTAGGCGTGCGCCAGCAACTCAAAATTGTGACGCGACGGTGGATCCGGCACAAGCGCGTCCACGAACTGATCAAGCGGCGTGAGTTGATTGGCATGTTGCATGTGCGCACGCTGGTCGAAGGTAACGGGCTCAAGTACGGAAGCGAAAACTTGCAACGACTCGATTTTCTGCGTTCCGCTCAACTCGCGCAGGCTCGCTTCCTCATGCGAAATGTGCGTGAGGCCGAGAGATTCAAGTCGCAGCGACTCGACGGCAAGGCGCCGGTACATGTCGTCCACGTCGGTAACGTTGCGCGCAGACCAGAGGCGCTCCGCGATAGCCGCCGTGCGCGGCCAGATGCGAGAGTCGATGCTCCGAGAACTGGTCTGCTCTTCCCACATGCAGGCTTCTCCGCCAAGAATAAGCGCCTGCTGCTCCGGACTAAGGTCGCTGTTCGCCGGCAGCGGATCAACCGCATAGTGCGCCGCAGCTGTACTCATCAGATTCAAGTAGTAACCGGCGGAAAGGATGCCGCGATATCCATTCCTGGCTCCTGTCGCGAGAGAGTCGAAGCCACGCCAGCTCTGGACCATGATGTCCTTCGGCAGATCGGGCGTAAGAATTTCGTCCCAGCCGATCATCCGCTTGCCGTGCTTTTCGAGAATTTTCAGCAGATGCTGGTTGAAATAGTTCTGCAGAGCGGCCGTGTCCTTGAGATTGTGTTCGCGCATGAAGTCCTGAATGCGCGGATTGCCCTTCCACTCGACTCCGTTGTTCTCGTCGCCTCCGATGTGCAGGAAATGGTCGGGAAAGATGGCGGCCATCTCTCCGATGAACGTATCGAGAAATTTGTAGGTGCTTTCTCGGGTAGGGTCCATGACCGGATCGAAGACGCCAAACTTGCGCTCGATGTGAAACGGTCCAGGCGCGCTGGCGAGGTCGGGATATCCCACGAACCATGCGCTGGTATGTCCCGGCATGTCGAACTCGGGCACGACCCGGATGCCGCGGTCGCGAGCATAGGCCACGATCTCGCGAGCCTGCTCCTGTGTGTAGAAGAGACCGTCGGAGCCCATTTCAGTCAGCTTGGGAAAAGCTTTGCTCTCGATGCGAAATCCCTGGTCCTCGCTGAGGTGCCAGTGGAAGACGTTGAGTTTCACCGCGGCCATTCCGTCCAGAGCGTGTTTAAGTACTTCGATCGAAATGAAATGTCGGGCGCAGTCAATCATCAGGCCACGCCAGCGAAAACGCGGCGCGTCCTGAATGGAGACGGCGGAAATAAACGAGCCGGTCGCGTCGGACTGAACCAGTTGCTCGAGCGTTGCGAGCCCGTGCATCGCTCCGACCACGGTCGCCGCGCTTAGATGCGCGCCTGTAGCGGTTACTTCCAGCGAGTAGGACTCGTCTTCGTCGGATGACTGGATAGCCTCGCCGGCTCCCTCAACGGTGACCAACAGTGCCGCAGGTGCATTGTCCAATGCAGGAGACGCGGGAATCGAGATTGCGATCTGAGCCTTGATGCGATCCAGACTGCGCCCGATGGCGGCGTCAAGACGTGCGTCCCGAAACTTGTCCGCGGTGGCAGCGAAGGATGGTGTGACGGCCAGGCGGCCTTGTTGCGCAGAGGGCTGCGTAGAAAGCTGCGTGGAAAGTTGCGCGGGCTGCGGCATGAGAGTGTTGACGAATCCGGCGTCCGTACCTGACGTCGAATCCGGCGACAAACCTGCCTGGGCCGGGACAAAACATAATGCCGAAAAGCTCGCAAGGATGAAGGCGAATGGGAACGCGAGTCGACGCATGACGCTGCCTCTTTGATTTTTTGGCCCGATTTCTTTGCCCGCCCGTCACACGAGCCATTAGCGGAAGCGCCGAATAAACAGCGTGTGCCGCTCCGAGCGGTAGAAACCAATAACGTAAATGGTAGCTTTGCCGGTGCTGGAGTAAATCACCTGGCGAATGCGCAGTACGGGAGCTCCGCGGGTCACGCTCAACAGTTCCGAAATATCAGCGTCCGCTGCCGTGGCATCGACTTCTTCGTCCGCGTACGCTAATTCCACGCCATAATCATGCTGAAGAACGGCAAACAGAGAGTTTCGTACCAGTGAGGCTGACGCAAGATCAGGAAACTGGGAGGCGGGCAGGTAACAGGTTTCCAGCGCGAAGGGCTCTTCACCAGTGAGTCTGAGACGCTGGATCTTCACTACCCGGCTGGCTCCGGGCAGGCCAAGCCGAGCCGCAACCTCCGGCTCGTCTTCAATCACTTTCGCCAGCAAAACGCGGGACCGGGGAGTCAACCCACGGCTCGACATTTGCTCGGTATAACTCATCAGCTTATTGAAGTGGATCTTCGGGGTGGCGACAAATGTGCCCGCGCCGCGCCGGCGCTCGACGACGCCTTCGCGCTCCAGGCCGACCAGAGCGTGGCGCGCCGTCATCAGGCTGACCTTATGCGTTTTGGCGAGTTCACGTTCCGAGGCCACAGCATCCCCCGGTTTCAGGCGAGCCGATGCGATCCGGTTGCGGATCTCCTTCTGGATTCTTTGGTAAACGGGAGTACCGTTGCTGTGGTTCCCAGGCATATTTCTCCGATGATTCTGGCGGCGAACTCGGGACATCCGGTCGATGAAGCGCTCAATTCTAAATGCGACCGTTGCAGACAGCTTAAGCTATATAGCTCACCGGGAGCCCAATGTAAAGCCCCAATCGCGCGCTGAAGACTTCCGTGTTCCGGATTGAAATGCTCGCTATAGCGCAGGGGAGAATGGCGGCCAAATTCCGCAAGTGTGCAAAGCCCGAACAATACGGCCCGAACCGCTCCGTGATCTACCAAACGTACAGTAAATATCGCGCGCTTGCAGAGTCGATGGAGCTCGGATTTAGGTTCGAATCGCTTTTGCAGCGCCATCCCATCGAAAAACCCGATATAGAGCGCCCAGGAAATATTTCCGGGGATTTCCACAAGCTCCTACATTTTCTTCTTGACCATGGGGCATGGCGTGCTATATAGCATAGTCGGTTTCAATTAGTGGGCAAAGTGTGACGCCCATGCAGAAGTGTTTTCGAGGAGGCGCGGCGATGACGAAGGTGACGAACACGGTGTGTAGATGTCTGACGGAGCGCAGAATGGTGCAGGTGCTGTCTTCATTTCTGGCGGTCTGCCTGGCCATCCTCGCATTGTCGGCAGTAGGTTTCACGCAGGAACTGGCAGCCACCCTCACGGGCACGGTAACCGACCCCAGTGGCGCCGTCGTAGCCGGCGTAAGCGTCGTGGTTCACAGCATTGACACGGGCTCCGACATCCGAACCGTAACCACGAGCGGTACCGGCGGCTTCAATATCACGAATCTGCCCGCAGGCCGTTATACGGTGACGGTCAAGAGTGAAGGATTCCAAACCTACGTGGCCGCTGACGTCATTCTCAACGTCGCCGAGAAGCACACGCTCGATATCGCATTGCAAACCGGCAAGACCAGCGAGACCCTCGAAGTGACGGCGGAAAACACGCCGATTCAGACCACGACCGCAGAACAATCCGGCACAGTCACTGGCGACCAGGTTCGCGAGTTGGCTCTGAATAACCGAAATTTCGAGCAGTTGGTATTGTTGCAGCCCGGAGTCGCCAATCAACTGGGAGATGAACCAGGATTTGGATTGTCCAGTAATACTTCGATCGCGATCAACGGTGCGCGCATGGGCGCGAACAACTGGACAGTGGACGGCGCCGACATCAACGACAGCGGCTCCAATGGAACCCTGCTGAACACGCCGAGCATCGATGCCATTCAGGAATTCACCCTGGAGCGCAGCAACTATGATGCTTCCTTCGGGCGCAGCGGCGGCGGCCAGGTCGTAGTCGCGACCAAGTCCGGAACCAATCAGTTTCACGGCAGCGCGTACGAATTCAATCGCAATAATTATTACAACGCGAACACGTTTGAGAACCGGCAGGCCATCGCCACGGCGATCGCTGGGGGAGCCACTCCCGCGCAAGCTTACGCCGCGAACCAGGTTCCGATTGAACGCTACAATGACTGGGGTTTCACCATCGGTGGTCCCCTGTTTATTCCCAAGCTCTACCATCCGAACAGGAACAAAACCTACTTCTTCTGGTCGGAAGAGTGGCGCCGCTCGAGTCTTCCGGGGAGCACGGAAATCAATGTGCCCACCGTGGGGCAGCTTGGCGGAGTATTCACCGCCGCCCAGATTACAGGGTCGAACACCACACCGATTCCCGTTGCGCCCGCAGGCTGCGTAACTACGGCTGGGTCGGGAGCGGCTGAAACCTGGACCATCAATCCCACCTGCTACAGCCAAAATGCCCAGGCTTATCTGAAGGCCTTCATGGTGACCAACCCACCCAACGTGGGTACGAACTTGCTGGATGAGAGCTACAGCGAGCTGAACAACTTCCGTCAGGACATCATCCGCCTCGACCAGAATGTCGGCGACCGGGTGCGCATCTTCGGCCGTTACATGCAGGACCGCGTCCCTGAGAACTTTCCCTTCGGACTGTGGGGTACGGCAAACTATCCTGGCGCGGACGCGATCTCGCTCAACGCCCCGGGCCGCAATCTTGTCGTGAACGCCACTGCGAACATCTCCTCGAAGGTGGTGAACGAAGTCGAATTCGCAGATTCATGGGGAGCGATCAACGCGGCGCTGAGCGGCTTCGCCAACTCGTCGGCTTTCACCAGCCAACTGACCGGCAAGACCGCCTATCAGGATCCGTATGGACGCGCTCCTAACGTCGAGATCTCCGGGTACACCGGCCTCACCAATGGAAACGGTCCTTACTTCGAGAGAAACATCGACAAGAACATATTCGACAACCTGTCCATCCAGCACGGCAACCACACCATACGCCTTGGGCTTACTGCGATGTGGATGACGAAGACGGAGAACGCTACCAGCGGTGAGGCGACCTTCAGCTTCGGCAGCGGCGTTAACGGCAACGATCCTTTCGCGAACTTCCTGCTCGGGCAGGCGGACAGCTACCAACAGCCCAGCAAGGATACGGTGCCGCATCTGAACTACACGAACTTCGAATTCTACGTGCAGGACGATTGGAAACTGACGCCACGCCTGACGGTGAATGTCGGCATTCGCTACAGCTACTTCCCCTCGCCCACCGATTCCAACCACACTCTGCTCAACTTCGATCCCGTGGCTTTCAACGCGGCCAATGCTCCTACAATTGTCACTACACCAGACTTCCCCAATGGAGTCTTTTCCAGCGGAAATGCCGCAACGTACGCCAATGGCTTGATCTTTCCTACGGGCCCAACCTGTGCGGCAGCCACGGCGATTTCGGGTCCTACAACAACCTGCTCACCCTACGGCGGCCGCGTAAACCCCAGCTCGAACAACAATTGGGGTCCACGGCTTGGTCTTGCCTATGATCCCTTCGGAAACGGCAAATGGGCGATCCGCGCGGGATACGGAATGTTCTACGACCGCACCCTCAACGGCATCTGGGAGCAGAACGCGTTTGACGATCCTCCGCTGGTTCAGACCACATTCGTGAACAACAACGGAACTTCAAGCGCGAATCTGTTCGACAACTATCAGGTCGGAGCAGCTCCGCCCGCCCCCAATGGTCCGATCGGTCTGGTTACGACCGGAGCGAACGGAGTCGGCCAGGCGCCAGTCTTCAAAGTTCCCAGCTACCAGGACTACAACGTCTCGGTGCAGCATGAAATCATGCCCAACACAGTGGCAGAAGTCGCCTATGTCGGCACGAAGGGAACCCATCTGCTGGGCGACATTGACTTCAACCAGCCCACAGTGGCATTTCGTGAGGCCAATGCTGGAGTAGGCATCAACGCCATCGCTCCGTTTACTGGTTATGGCCCCATCACCGCTCGCGACACAGTGTTCACCAGCAACTACAATTCTCTACAAGCCACGCTCACTCGGCGGCTCAGTCACGGGTTGCAGGTTGGCGTCGCTTACACCTGGTCGAAGCTGCTCACAACCAATCCGGTCGACCGCGGTGTGTCGACCTACAACACGTACGATTTGAAGCAAAGCTACGGGCTATCCAGCACGAATACGCCGCAGATGTTGTCCATCAACTACGTCTACCAGGAGCCGTTCTTTAGAGAACAGCATGGTTTGGGATGGCTGCTCGGTGGCTGGGAACTTTCCGGAATCGTCACCGTCCAGACCGGACAGTCCCTGACCATCACCCAGAACAACGATCCCTGGTCGCTGGTTACAACCACCAACTCAACCGAAGCCTGCACGATTGGCGGCACCACGACGACTTGTCCGCTCTATCCCGGTGGCTTGGGTATCGGCGGCAGTACGATCGCCTCCCGCCCCAATCAGATCGGCGATTCTCACGGTCCAAAAACCGTCGCAGAGTTCTTCAACACAGCGGCATTTTCAGACGCGGTAGGTCAGTTTGGAACTGCGGCTCCCGGATCGGTTCTGGGACCGGGATTCCAGCGCTGGGACACGTCGGTGTTCAAGAATTTCAGATTCGGCGAACGGGTTGGCCTGCAGCTTCGGTTGGAAACGTTTAACACCTTCAACCACGGCAGCCCCAACAGCGTCGATACCGATGTGGATGACCACGCCTTCGGCCAGGTCAACGGCTATCACATACCGCGGAACGTGCAAATCGGAGGAAAGATCAACTTCTAACGGCTGTCTCCATACACCACAAGGCGCACGCTTCGTCGTGCGCCTTGTTTTTTCTGTTGGAGAGGAGCGCAACTTACTCTGCCGTCAAGACTCATTGGCTCTGAATCTTTTTCATCGACTCGGTCTTCTCTCTCTCCTGGATCTCGATCGACAATTTCTGCTCCTTCGTCGCCTCTGCGGTTTGACCTAACTGGCGCAGCGCGGTTCCTAGAACATAATGTGCCTGGAAGTAGTTCGGATCGATCTCAATCGCTTTGCGAAGCGCATCAACCGCGCCCTGAGGATGTTTCAGCGCAAGTTCGGTCTTCGCCAGGAAAAACCAGGCTTCGGTGTAACCAGGATTTAATGCGAGAGCCGCCCGAAAATGAGGCTCAGCTTCCTCGGGCCGAGATTCGGCAAGAAGGATCTGGCCGAGTATGCAGTTCGAGACCGGATCGCTGGGGAAGCGATGCAATTCCGCCCGGAACTCCTTCTCAGCCAGCTCAGCCTCGCCCTCTCGCCAATACTCGAAACCCAAACCGGAATGCACGCCCGCGAAGTTTGGGTCGGCCGCCACCGCAGCCTGATACTCTTTGATGGCCTCCGGTCGCTGCGACATCTCATCATAGGCATCGGCCATCATGATGTGGGCGGATGCCGAGTTCGGATTCACCTGCATGATTCGAGCGAACACGCTCGTCAGCGCCTTGTAGTCCTTTAGGCGAAGGTACGCCTTGCCCAGCATGTCGAGAGTCTCCAGATCGGTGGGCTGTGCCTGGTTGGCTCGTTCCAGATAGGAGGCCGCTTCTGCATATCGATCGAGCGCAACGAGAGTCATGCCGGACAAGTCCAGAATCTGAAAATCGGTAGGGTACTGCGTCGCCAAAGGTCCAAGCAGTTGCCACGCCGGCGCGTACCGTTGGGCCTTGAAGTAGGCAATCGCAAGATTTCTCTGCGTGGCGGCATCGTCGGGATGGACCTTCAGCGCCTCTTCGTAAAGAGGAATAGCCTCTTCCGGCTTCCCCTCCCGCGATAGCACAATGCCCAGATTATTCAACGCGACCAGCGAGTGAGGATCAATCGTCAACGCCTGCCGAAGGGCCTCCTCGGCAGAAGCGAGTTCGCCTTTGTGCATCGCTTCCGCGGCGCGTTCAAGATCGGCATGGAAAAGATCGGCGTGGAGTTCTGCCTCTGTGCCCTTCGGGGGCGGGCTCTCGGGCGTGCCTCCCGTCTGGGCAGCAGCGCAGCCAGCAACCAGCACCGACAACGCGCAAATCCTGGCCATCCGCCCGACGCAAATCCGAACTCCCATACCCAGATTCTAGCCGATGCGATGCTCAAGAGATTCGTAGAACAAGTAAGGTTGCGTCGTCGCGGAAATTCCC
>Ga0070765_100002494_pt1 | contig 11565 bp, 6 predicted proteins | sample HubBroMetageWFT5_FD_71516 | JGI IMG/M metagenome (GOLD analysis project Ga0070765, IMG submission 71516) | Warmed and freeze-thawed soil microbial communities from the Hubbard Brook experimental Forest, New Hampshire - Hubbard Brook CCASE Soil... | ecosystem: Environmental > Terrestrial > Soil... | reverse complement strand
ATAAGCGAACGGCGAAGTTGTCGTGTGCTCCTGTTTTTCCGATCCGCGCACCGGTAGGAAGCGACGCGGATTAAACTGTCCCGAGCACGGACGATCCTTAGTACTTGTCGGAAACTTGATCCGGCCCGCGTAACGATTCACCGCCATCAAGAACCAACCCCGTTAGGGCCATCGTATCGCTACTGAAGTCTCATGGTGTTCAAGTAAGCGCGGCCCGCGATGGCCAGGGCAAAAGGCTCGCGCTCACGCGCCCCAGGCTCAAGCTCGCCGAGTCGCATACGCAAGTGACAGGTTGATTTGTCGCGAGCCTGCAAATGCAGGTCGATTTCAAAGCGACGCCAGAAGATTGACCGGTTTCATGTCGCGGCCGAAGTATCTTCGCTTAGACACTCGGTTCCGAATCGGAACGGAATTCCCACACTGAAAAGCGGCCGCTTCCGCGGTATGTGGGACACGTCTGCATTGCAAGAATGAGAGCTCTACTACGAAAGGTTTGGCCATCAGCCTCTTGGAGAGGTCTTGAAGTGAACTGCTCCGGTGCATACTCGTTGTGGAATCTGAACTGCATACAACTTTTTCGATATGCGACATCCCAGGATTACCGGGCGCATCCCCTCGTTCAATCGAATCTCTCCGCGCGCCCACGATTTCGGAATTGGTTTCTGCTGGCAGTACTCGTCGGAATTCTTCTCGCTCTCGCCGTGCTTGTCATCGCAAACTGGATAGCCTGAACCGATGCTGAGTCGTGACGGAGCCTTTAAGACATGAGAATGGTCGAGTGCCGCCTTTTGGGGGTCTCATCTCCGCGTACTTCCGCGGTAGCGGTCTGTCGATAACTCGAAGCGCAATGATTTCAGAGCGGCCAGTCTTCGACCGATTCAAGCGGACTGCTTCACGCCCGCCTGGAGCGCGTATATCCGCGCATCGCAGTTGTTGCAGCGAAACGGACGAACCGGAGTGACTCGACAAGCGACCTGCTCGGCAAAACCTTTGCGTTTCGAGCGATGAATGTTAGTGCTTCCGCAGATTGGACACACGTGAGCACGCATGATGTAGAGCATTTTCATAGCTGACAGGAACGCGAATAATCAAAGTCCAGAGGCTGGCGGAAGCCAGCGTAGGCCCGGATTGCTAGAAAGTCAAGCAATCGTCCCTTTGGGGAAAGGGATGGAGACTTTTGCACTTCGCTTTCCGAGCGCCACCCTTTAGCACACGCCAATCCCAGGGCCCGTCCAACACATCGGAAAGGAAGCTTCGAATGAAACAACCACTCCAAGCAGGTCCCCGAGACCGAGGAATACGCGGTCCGAGAGTCTCTTGCGGTTCAGCTAGCCGTTTTCTTTTGCGTTAGTGCACAGGCACAACAGTTCTCTGAAAATAGTTGGCTGCCAGAAAAACCGAACGGATATTTGAGAAACACCGCCCCGTCGCTTGGTTAACGTTAATCGCAATCGTCCAAGCGGCTGCTCTCGCTGATGTCACAAATACGCTGAGACTTCGACAGGAAGACCCAGGCTGGGTCGAAAACGATCCGCTGGCGCGTCCGTTTGTTCGATTACCCACTCCTGCCTATCTGACAGTGGCTGAAGCGTTCACCTTCATGATCAGCGTAGCGGGTCTCAGAATGCACAATTCTTCGAATCGACGGGAGCTCCGTTTATGGTGGGTGCCTCAGGCAATCCAAATCGGTTTAAAGACGGAGGGTGCCGTGCATACTGAGGGGTCGATTCAGGCCCTTGCTCGCGAGGAAGGTCACAGGCGACGGATTCCGAGGTGAATCGTGTTTGAACTTATCGCGCATGCGCTCGCAGCAGCGAATCCCAGTTCGTAGCTTAAGTGCGAATTCGCCAGGACTGCGTCCATCCGCCGGTCTTCGAGTTCATCCAGGAACCGTGCGACGGCGCTACCAACCCGGGCAGAGCGAGCCAGCATTGCGTGATGCGCGCGCGTACGGGCGATACGATCCCGAACTTGAAAGCTTTTCGAGTCGGCCATCTCGCCGTCCCAGTGGGGCTTTAGCGAAAGAGTGCCCACGTGTCGCGCGGTCTCAGTATTCGACGTGAAACCGCTACGTAAGAGTCCGCCATGCTTCCTAACGAGATCGTGCGAACGGAACGGCCCCTTCAGTCCTACCATCTGGAGGGTCGAGTAGCGAGACCGTTTGCCCTAAAAGGTCCATTTCGGATCGAGCTACGGTTGACTCCAAGAACATGGTTCCTGTTGGCAATCGTCGCCGGAGTTATGTTAGCCGTCGCGACACTCGCCATCAACATATCGATTTTTTGACTATGTGCCGGGGGTAGAACAAGTTGATGGTGGAGCCAATTTGGGTCCAGTTGAGATGCAGGTTGCGTTTGATTTCGGGAACGATCCCTTTTTCTCAGTTGCGGCTTCATCTCACTCCACTTTTTGCCGCTGACGTTCGAGGATGGGACCATCAGGCGTAATGCAACCTCGATAGCGCACTTGTGCGCGGGACTTCTCAATCAGCTCTCTAAACTGATGGAGTTTCCGATTACTAAACGAACCTCGTCGGCTATAGGAAGAGCAGACGGGACGAGCCCTCCGGGTTCTATGTTCCGAGTGCCTTCTAATTCCCGCAATCTTTGAACGTCTTCGTCAGTCAAATGAAGCGCAGCTTGCAATTCTCGGCCCGTAATCTGAATCGCCAATTCGTCCTCCATTGCCCACCTTCGAAGCGGGGCGCTCACTGTGGCATCGTTGGTCAGGGCTTCCGTCCCCGAATGCTAAAAGCTATCCGTTACGAGATATCCCCTTCCCAGAGTCATCCGTTCGAGGTATGCGTCAAGTTCGTGTTGGCGGAACATCCAGGCCATGGCAACGAAATCCGAACGCACTCGTCCCTGCTTCGTTGGCTTGTGAAGAATCGTGCACGGGTCCGATAGCCACCGGCTGACTTCGAGCGTACTCAGTAGTGGTTTGGACATCGTGAAATACCTGTACCTTATTGAGCTGCAAGAAGTTACTAGGCAAAACGTTCCGCAGTAATTCCCGGGTCTTAACCGCCGGTATTCACCGCGCGGGTTCTGGCGAGAAGTCTTGGTACCCTCGTGCTATCGCCGCCTGCTCCTATACTACTGCGTTTTGTCAAATCTACTTGAAGCGAAACACCTTTTTGGCGGGCAGCTTGAACGTCGCTGCGCCGACAGCCTTGCGCATCAGATCGTCGGCCGAATTCACGTCGGCGACGTACGTCGAGTGTACCTAGACTAGTCGGCCCGAGCCGAGCGGCGGGCGCAACACAAGATCGCAAGCCGCAATCTTTCGCGAAGTTACCGTTACGGGCGGACGTAGGCACTTCAGATTCCTATCGAACTCGAGCTATACTGTTGATTTTCAGTCGCGCTGTCCCGTGTCGTTGTCACTGGAATGCTCTTCGCATAGATGGGACTTGAATCGAAAGGATCGACGAATCGATGTGCGGAATTTGCGGTGCCATCGGCCTGGACTCGGAACAACACGGCGACGCCGTCGTCCGCCGTATGCTCGCCGCCATCGTTCATCGCGGCCCCGATGAAGAAGGATTTCTGGTCGCCCCGCCCGTCCTGGCCGGCGTTCGGCGTCTCAGCATCATTGATCTTCCCGGCGGCTCGCAGCCCATTTGGAATGAAACCGGTACGCTCGCTGTCGTCTACAACGGTGAAATTTACAATTTTCGCGAGCTGCGCAAGGAACTGGAAGACAAAGGCCACACTTTCCTCACGCGCTCCGATACCGAAGTAATCGTCCACGCCTATGAGCAATGGGGCGAACAATCCGTCGCGAGGCTGCGCGGCATGTTCGCGTTCGCGGTGATCGAAATGCCGCAAGGTCGCGGCGGCCCGGCAGCCGCGGTGTTTCTCGCGCGCGATCCACTGGGCATCAAGCCGCTCTACTACGCGGTGGGCGGCGGAGGCCTGTTATTCGCTTCCGAGGTGCGCGCGCTGCTCGCCAGCGGCTGCATTTCTCCGCAGCTCTCTGCCGCAGCGGTTCCTTCGTATTTGCTGTTCGGCTCCGTCAGCGAGCCGATGACCATGGTCGAAGGCGTGCTTTCGCTTCCGCCCGGGCATTTCCTGAAAATTCACGCGAACGACCCGCGCCGCGTGCCCGAGCCAAAGCTCTACTGGAATTTCACCAAGGAGTTTTATCAGGACGAGGATGCTGAAACCGGAACCGCGTACCAAGAAGATTTTGCCTCCGCCGCTACCACGGTTCGTTCGCTCCTCGAAGATTCCGTCCGCAGTCATTTGGTAGCGGACGTTCCCGTCGGCGTGTTTCTCAGTGGCGGCGTCGATTCCACAGCCATCGCCGCGCTTGCCAGCCACGTGCAAAAAGGCATTCACACCTTCACCGTCGCATTCCCCGACGCCGAATACAGCGAAGCTGAAATCGCGCGCGAGACGGCGCAGCGCCTGGGCACCGAACATCGCGAGATGACCCTCTCGAGCGGCGAAATGGAAGCGCGCCTCGATGAAGCCGTCGCATCCTTCGATCAGCCCAGCATGGATGGTATTAACACTTATTTTGTTTCGTGGGCAGCGCGCGAGGCAGGATTAAAAGTAGCGCTCTCCGGCTTGGGCAGCGACGAACTCTTCGGTGGTTACAGTTCTTTTCGCGCCACGGCGCAGGTCACGCGGCTCACCACCATGGCCCGCTTCTTCCCGAAACTCGCGCGTGAACTCGCCACTTCCGGCATCAAGCGCTCGAAAGTTTATCGCGGCTCTCCCGACGCATTTCGCAAAGCGTTTTCCGCATGGCTCGATCCCAACTTGCTTCCCTCGCCGTATTTCTACACTCGCGCGCTTTTTACGCCGCAAACCGTCGTCAACCGCTTGGGTGACGACTCCGCGCTCTGGGACGCCACGCCCTGGTCGCGCTGGCTTTCCCAAGCCACGCGTCAATCGCGCCGCATGGACCGCTTCACGCGCGTCTCCTGGCTCGAATTGCGCTCGTACTTGGTGAACACGCTGCTGCGCGACACTGATGCCATGAGCATGCATCATTCGCTTGAAGTGCGCGTACCTTTCCTCGATGGGCCGCTCGTGGAATATGTTCTGGAGCTTCCCGAAGCGCTGAAGCGCAATCCCGCGCGGCCGAAAGCGTTGCTGGTCGCTGCGCTGAAGGATTTGTTGCCCGAAGAAATCGTCAAACTGCCCAAGCGCACTTTTACTTTTCCGTGGGAAACCTGGCTGCGCGGCAAATTGGGCGAACGAGTTGCGGTCCAGCTTGGTGATTGGTCGCCCGCGCTCGAATCCCGGCTCGATGGCCGATTCGCGCAAGCCGTCTGGAGAGATTTCCTGCGCGGCCGCACGACGTGGTCGCGGCCCTGGAGCCTCTACGTGCTGAATGAATGGGCCAAGCGCAACCTGCGCGTCCCAGAAGCTTCCGCCGAGCCAAAGCAGAACGCCGCCACAGCTCACGTCGCCTAAATTCCGAAACCAAGTTTGGTGGCATAGGCCCTCCTCCGAGGGGCGGCTTTGGCTTCGTCGGCGCTAGAGCGCCCGAAAAACTAGCGATTAACTTGGGTCGCTGTTGTTTGTTTTCAATCATTTGCGTCGGTTTTTAATAATTGGCCAACTAGCGATCAATAATGCATAGCTCGCAGCCCCAAACGCGAAATTCGAAAATGGAAATGGCTGCGGCGAGGCAGTCGTGTACCCCTCACGCTGGCAGGCCCGCCCCGGCGGGCAAGCTCTCAGGGTGAACGATCCTGTGTACAGTTTCATATTTTAGTTGCCGCTCGAATGTAGCGCGAAGCCGCGCCGAAAACAGCTGCTCGACTGGACAGAATTGGTGCAGACTGGCCGAACTTGCGCCAAACCTGTACCAGTTGCGACAGACAGGTTCGGTACAGGTTTTTTCGGCGTGGGCGGAGAGCCTCTTCATCGTCGGAGCAGCACGCGAGGTAGGAGTTCGACGGAACGGTTGTCGCGACGTGCGTCTAAACCCCCACCCTTCGCATGAACCGAAGGCGCGAAGGATGGGGCACCCGGAAAATCCAATGCGTGCGTCGAGGTGATGTGGAAGGGTGCGCCACCCGCCGCTCATAGCACCTGGTATCATGTCGGACGTTACAATTCCGGCCCCTCTGACAGTCCTCTTACAAGGCAGGTCTGGATGCCCTGTATTGCGGAATCCACAACCGACGTGTGGAATCTCGATCTGGCGGCTGAGTACTTGGACAAGACCTTCAACATGTTTGACGAAAAAGCATTGGGACGCGCGCCTGCATCGACGGTTCGGGACTGGATTGAATCCGAGATCCAAGCTCGTTTTGCTCCTACTAACGGGGCGGACTCTGCTGGAGAGCAGGGCCGGTGGGCCATCCACCCTTCTTCCCGCAAATTCAAACATCTCTAAGCGCATACAACCGGCGAACCGACAAGGGGGGTCCTGGAATTAATTATTAAACAATTGATTGACTTTATAATACGACGAACGTACCATCGCGCAGTTCTTGACTAGTTCGGAGTCTAGGTTCTTGGAGGCGCGAATGAAACACATACGGGATTTCGCTTGGTTTCTAGCTTTGGTTCTCGCAGTAACCGCCGGCTCAACTTCCTTATATGCGCAGGCATGGCCAGCGGGAAAGATTACTAATACCGTTACAACAAGAGAAGGTAACTGCGAGCAATATCAGGATGCAGCCTCAATCGCGACGTATAGCAACTGGAACTACCGTGATTCGTCCGGGGTCAACCACCCATTCTCCGGTACAACCCAGCAGGTGGTAGGCGAGTCCGCGCAGTGCACCGGATATGAGTACCCCACCACGTCGTTAGTGGCGACAAACGGCGCCTATACTCTCAGCGCAATCGGAAAGACTGGAACCGTAACTATTACGGAAAATATATACCCCCAATATCACATATTGTCGCTGCTCTACGATGCCCCGGGCAATCAAAGCACTACGGGCATAATGGACACAACCTTTAACGGCGTGACCAACAGCATAGGCAGCACGTTCGTGAGTGGCGTAACTCTGACATACACCGCCGGGGGAACTTTTTTTGGCATCGGAGGCTCTGGCAGCTCTTCGGTCTCGTTTACGAATGGAACTGGATCGACAAGCGCATTCACGGATACCATTACTAATGGGCAGTCTTTGACCCTAAAATCTGCACGGAACCCCGTTGACCACACGAACGACACTTTTTGGCTGTGGCTCAATCCCCAGGTAACAGTCACCCAAACAGGAGCTGGCGCCGCGACCTATAGCCTTGCACCGCCGAGTGGCCAAGTCATGGACGCGGTGAGGGTGAGCGTTGCTCAACTCCGGAACCCCAGCACCATTCCTGCGGCGGTATTGGGACCTATCACGATAAATGGGGTCGTTTATCCCGGCCTCTCCAATATTTGTGCGAATCCTTCAAAGTGCGTTCCGAGCGACTTTGCTGCAATACTCGCCACAGATCCGATTATCTCCATCACCTCGAATACGTCTCCTGCTTCGATCGACCCCAAGCGATATTTCGCGCTGAGTCCGCCGCCGTCTCCATTCCCCTTCCTCGAATTTGGGTCAAGCGACGGCCTAACCCTGACGGACCAAAGCCAAACCGCAAAAACACAAACCGAAACCACGAGTTACTCAACATCGTATTCGACTGAGGTTGGCGGAAGCCTTAGGGACACCCCGATAGACTTTTCGATCTCCTTTAGAACAACCGACACGTTCACGTGGACCCAGAGCGTGAGCCTAACCAATACCAGCGGGACGAGCCATCAAATGAATCTCACCCTCGCCACGTCAACCTCTGGATGCGACGAGTCTGTCGACGTTTACGAAGACTATGACTATCACACATTTGTGACGGCACCGGCTGCGACTCCACCGGTACCGTGCGACTCCAACTGATAGCTAGATTAGCCTTTTGATCCCGCGACTGGTCGCCTTGAAGCGCCATTCGATTTTGTGGGCGGCGCACTCTTCGGTTATTTGAAGGGTGCGCCGCAACCTAGCCCGTCGCGCTCAGAACTCGCGTTTGAGTTCCTTTGCCATCGTCACGATCGGGAGCGTTTCTCCGTTACTCCGAGGCACTTGCAAATTTTCCAGGTCGGCGTGGCCTTTCGCGCAATAAAACGCGGCGCCGCTCAATATGGCGCCCAGTGATAAGTGACGAGTGGAAAAGGCGCTGCGACCTGCACGGTAAAATATGTTCCGTCGGCGATTCGCTACGAAATCTATGCACTCATATCAGCGCGACGCGCGCGCGGCTGACCGTTGTGGCGAGCGTGCGATCGCGGGTAAGCAGCGGAGCATTGAGCGCTTCGGCGAGAGCGAGGTAGGCGGCGTCATACGCCGTGAGATTGCGACGCATTTGCCAAACGCGCGGGAGCAGAACGAAATGGGGATAGCGGGTGAGCGGAAGATCGAGGAAATCGGCGAGAGCTTCGGCGGCGCGTTCAGCGGAAATGCTGGCTGAACGCACGTAGCGGCGCAAAACCTGAGCGATCTCCAGGTCAAGCAGATGCGGAGCATGCAGCGTCTGGCTGGGGGCAAAGAGGACGCGGCTGACACGGCGAGCTGCAGGCGTCTGGAGCAGAACCTCCAGAATCGCAGAAGCGTCCACAACGATCAGCGGCTATTCCTTGCGGCGCGCACCGCGGCTGCCGGGGCGGGACGCGGCTGCACAGGCTGGCGCCGCGAAAGCCGTTTGCGCATTTCATCGAGAGTGGGGCGGTCGAGTGCGTGGCGCAGCTCGCGAAGGAGGTAATCCGAGAGGGACATGCCTTCCAGCGCGGCACGGGCCTTGAGTTCGCGATGCAGATCGGAAGGCACATTGCGGATTTGAACCATGATGGACATGCGATCAGGACACTGGCATGTGGAGAACATGTCGACGCAGCTGTCCATTCTACCTTTGGTCGAGTTTTGCTGGAGCTTGGGCGCGGCGCAATTCCGGCTTTTCAGGGCGGCGCTGTGGCGAGTATAAAGATGGGCATGACGACTTCACTGGATTACGCGGCGATGCGGGGCGTGGCGTTGCAGGAGGCGCGCACGGGGCTGGCCGAGGGCGGCATTCCGATCGGCGCGGGAAATGCAGCCGCGGGCGGCTGGCAACTTTGATACTCTTCGTTGGGGCGTCGATCGTTCCTCATGACGCATCGTGCCGAGCCGTGCAATCACCGAGGTGCTGCGTTTGCCGGACAATCTAAAAACTCAGGGCGCTAAGACCCAATCGCCGCGAAATTCCAAACGCGACGAATTGCTGCTGCTCATCAATTCGCTGAATCCCATCATCACGGTGGAAACCACGGAAGAGGAACGCCTGGAAGGCCTGCTGCGCTCCATCTCCGTACAGCTGGTCGTGCCCCTTTACACGTGGAGCGTGACCACCGGACTTGCCAAGCTCAGCGGCTCGCCACTCTACGGCACGGGCGAGCCCGAACAAGCGCTTGCGAATATCGCGCTCCTCGAAAATGACGCCATCTTTCTGCTCCGCGATTTTGCGCGCTATTGCGACAACGACCGCATCAGCCGCCGCCTGCGCGATCTGGCGGATAAATTCCGCACCGCGCGCCGCTCCATCGTGATCGCTGCGGCCGCGATCGAATTGCCGGCGGAACTGAAAGGCGATGCGGTTCCGTTCGCACTGGGATTGCCGGACGCGAACGAACTCTCTCTGTGCGTGAATCAGGTTTTGACCGAGACCAGCCGCGATCGCCGCGTCCTGATGACCCTGGACGCTCCGGCTATCGCGCAGCTCGCGCAAAATCTGGTCGGTTTGACGAAAGATGAAGCCACGCGAACTCTTCGCCGCTGTCTGCTCGCGCGCGGAGTAGCCGATGCCGCTCTTCTTGATGCGCTGCTCGATGCGAAGCGCGCGGCGCTTCAGGCCAACGGCGTGCTGGAACCGGTTCGGCGCGATACCACTTTTATCGATGTCGCCGGACTCAAGCATTTGCGCGAGTGGGTTGATAAACGGCGCAGCGCGTTGACTCCTGAGGGACAGCGCTTTGGCCTGGTGCCTCCGAAGGGCGTGCTGATTACCGGCGTGCAAGGCTGCGGTAAAAGTATGGCGGCGCGCGCCATCGCCGGAGAGTGGGGCATCGAACTGGTGCGCCTTGATGCCGGCTCGCTGTACGACAAGTACATCGGTGAAAGCGAAAAGCGCCTGCACAAAGCGCTGGACCTCGCGCAGAAACTGGCGCCGGTGGTGATGTGGATTGATGAAATCGAGAAAGCTTTGGCCTCTGCGGGCTCGAGTGGCGACGCCGACGCCGGCTTGTCCCAGCGCCTCCTGGCCACGCTTCTCACCTGGATGCAAGACCATCAGAGCAATGTTTTTCTTGCGGCGACTTCCAACAATATTTCCAGCCTGCCGCCCGAGATGCTCCGCAAAGGGCGCTTCGATGAAATCTTCTTCGTGGATTTGCCAGACGCGGGCGTGCGCGCTGCCCTCTTCGCCATTCACCTGAAAAAGCGCGGCCGCGATGCCGCTACATTCGACCTGCAGAAACTCGCCGCAGCCAGCAATGGATTTTCCGGCGCCGAAATCGAACAGGCGATCGCCTCCGGGCTCTACACCGCCTTCGGCCAAAAACAACAGCTCTCGACCGACATCCTTCTGGCCGAAGTTCAGAACACCCAGCCGCTCAGCGTCACCCGCAGCGAAGACATCCAAGCCATAAGAGCGTGGGCGAAGGACCGCGCTGTCCCCGCCGACTGAAAACATTCGCGACACGTGCCACGCGTTGCTCGCCTACATAGCGGCCGCGCGGTCGCAGTGCGTCGCTCCCACCGTCCGGTAGTACCCAGGCTGCGCGCCAGCTGCCGTACAGTTGCATACTTTTTCGATTAATTCGTGAGACAGGGCGACGAATTTCCGCCACAATATTCGGGATGGTCATCTTGGGCATTAACGCTTACCACGCCAACGCCTCTGCGGCGATTGTTGCGGACGGACGGCTGCTGGCGGCTGTGGAAGAAGAGCGCCTGAACCGCGTGAAGTATGCGGCGGGGCTTCCGGTGCGCGCAATTCAACATTGCCTGGACCAGGCGGGCGTAAAACTTTCTGAAGTGGACCACATTGCTATCCCACGCAACCCGTGGGCGCGGCTGGGAACGAAGCTGCGATTCGCGATGCGCATGCCGAAGTTTGCGCTGGATCGCGCGCGGGTGATGAGGCGGTTCGCGGGAATTCACGAAGATCTGGCTGGGGCGTTTGAGACTCCGGCGGTTAAGATTCGCGCACAATTTCATCGCATTGAGCATCACACTGCGCATCTCGCGAGCGCCTATTTCGTCTCACCCTTTGAGCGCTCCGCCGTGCTTTCCGCTGACGGGCTCGGGGATTTCGCCAGCTCCATGTGGGCGCTGGGAGAAGGCCCGCGCATGAAACAGCTCGGCGAAATCACGTTTCCACATTCGCTGGGGATGTATTACACCGCGCTGACGCAATACATCGGCTTCTGGAAATTTGGCGACGAATACAAAGTGATGGGCCTGGCGGCGTACGGGCAGCCGGAATTCCTGGATGAATTTCGGCGCATCGTTTACGTGGACGCGCCGCTTTCCTTCCGGCTGGGGCTGGAATATTTCACGCACCAATCGCAAGGCGCGGA
>Ga0070765_100002492_pt1 | contig 11575 bp, 8 predicted proteins | sample HubBroMetageWFT5_FD_71516 | JGI IMG/M metagenome (GOLD analysis project Ga0070765, IMG submission 71516) | Warmed and freeze-thawed soil microbial communities from the Hubbard Brook experimental Forest, New Hampshire - Hubbard Brook CCASE Soil... | ecosystem: Environmental > Terrestrial > Soil... | reverse complement strand
ATTCGCATCTTGTTGTAGTCGGATCTTACCCTAAGCAACCGATAGCCTCTTTCGAAAGCAATTTCCAAAGCGCGAAGCACCGCAAATTGTTCACCTGCTTGGATCGGCAGCCCAATATATGATTCAGAGAATCTGGCCACGACTGCACCATCTCGACCCGCCTTATTGGTTGCTCGTAGGATCAGTCCAATACCTGTAATGCCTTGTTGTTTGTCGAAGGAGGCATCGACTCGAAAGGTGTGCCAAACCGGTCGAAGTGTGGCGTCGCCGTGCATGTCCTTGCTTCCTGCTTGAGAGTCAAATTTGCCTTTCACATGTGACGACTCAGAGCTGCTGAATTCAGATGAATAATGAATAGTGTAGAGGGCCATTCGCAACCTACTCCTGCGGTTTTTAACCCGTCATTGAAGCCCACGAAAGTGTCAGCCGACCAGAGCCGTTCGCATTGGCGAAATTAGGTGCGTGCTATACCTTGCACGTCGGCCAGCAAGCCACAATTTCCAGCTTCTCAACACCTTGCCAACATACCGTCTGTTAGAAATTGGCATCATATCGCGATTGCGGAACAAAATCCCCCGGCAGGGTTTTGAGTCAACCATCAGCTTGATGTTCGTTTACGGAAGGCCAACCATGCGTATCCCAAGGTAAGGCCGAGTGAGCCGTACACCGCCGCGTTCATGGGGGCAAGCAGGAAAAAGGTGGTCACCATCGAGGGATCGAACGTCATTTTCACCAAATACAACGGACACAGCGAAAGCATCAGTTGGGGATCGAGATTCCAGCGGTGCGGAGCAAGATAGGCGACGAGCGCTAGGAGATATGAAATTGCGGCGAAGCCACCGAGCCATTTGAGGGGCGCTAAGAACAAGTGTTCATCGTTCCGATCTTTCTTGCACGCTTTCGCGATCCAGGAGCCGGGCAGCACCGCAAGCGTCACACTGAAAAGACCCACCAGTGCCAGGGTAGCCACAAATATGACCCATTCGCTCTGAACCGGCAGCTCGGCGCCCCGCAGCATCAGAAAAGGAACGCCGGTGAAAAGCGAAATCAGTCCACAGAGGAAAAACGCGACGCGAGATGTAGTCCTGATAGCACGTGCGGACATGACGCGGATTCTAACAGCGGTTCCGAGTTTGAGCACACCTGATTGCGCTGACCGGACAAGTGAAAGAGCCGTTGTTAAAATGCGCCGTCGCGCCGGGCTGCATTAGTCGTGATGGCCTTTCAGAACTCCTGTTCCTCCAAAACCTTGACCGATGCGGTCAGCATCAACGCGGCGACTGCCTGACTTCGCAATTTCACCAAGCCGTGAGCCTCAACCCTCGCTCAACTGGTGGGTCCACCGCCGGAACGGCGAGAGTGTCAGGATGTAAAGGGTTTAACGGTGGGCTCTTCGATTGGTGTGAGTGCGATTGACGCGCCGCTTCCGACTGGATTGCCCGCAGTGTTGCGCAGAAAACGATTTGCAGGCTCCGAATACAAGTTTGCGACGCCGGCCCCCAACAATGCTGCAAACAGAATGGCGAAAACGAACAAAATAGGCACGCCGCGCATTGGTTTGCCGGCATGAAGAAACAGATCAAAAAGGGTAAACACTACGAACATGTGCGTCAGGTAAATTTCGTAGCTGTATCGGCCCATCCGCACAAGGGGGGCCAACACGCGTGGACTTCTCCATTCCATTTGTGTCGTGGCAGCTATGAACATGCATGTCCCCACACCAAGTAGAGTGAAGTTCAGCCCTGTTTTGCCGAGCCAGCATCTATAGGCCTGCCACGAAAATAGGAGACTTGCTGAGACGACGACGGTCCCGGCAATCCCCAAAGCCCAGATCGCTCGCCGAGAGAAGCGTCTGCTCGAAACTGCCAAGGCTGTGAGGCATCCCAACGAGATTCCTTCCATGCCTCCTAGATAGGAATAGTCTTCCGCTATCTCGTTGCCATGGGCGAATAGAGTTCGGCCAAAGGGACCGAGAATCACAAAAACGAAGAGTAGGGCGGGAAAGACTATGCTGCGCCTGAAGAATCTCTTGCCGGCGAGTAGGAGACAAGCTAAGGGAAAAAAGAGATAAAACAGCTCCTCTATAGAAAGGGACCAGAGGATATCCCAACTCCCAGGCAGATATCCCCGATGAATTTCCAACTCATTAAGGTGCAAGGTCAATGCGGCGAGCAGAGCACGTCCAAGGCCTCCGGTCTCTGCCGTTACAACGTAGTGGTGCACGTCCGCGAAATGCAGAGTGCACAGAACCGCAAGCAGCAGAAACAGCAGCGGTGCGATACGCGCAAACCGAAACAGATAGAAGCCGTGCAGGGAAACTTGAGGCAGCGAACCCCAGCGCCGGATAGTGATCGAGGTGATGAGAAACCCGGAGATGGCAAAAAACATCTGCACACCGAGTTGGGCATTCCAAACGAGAATGTGCACCAACTGCGCCGGCAGAAGCTCAGTATATGGAACATCAGCACCAAGCAGGCGGATATTGATGTGGTTCATCAAGACGAAAAAGATAGAAAGACCACGGAGCAGGTCTATGCCATCGACACGCTTCGAGGTGAGAGCGCGAGGTGCGGGTTCCGAATGAGCCACATCTTCATTGTGCATCATTGTGCATGAACGCGGTCATGGTCAGTTCTATCAACCATAAGATGGTAAGCCCGAGCTTCCAGCCATACCTCATGAATCGCCGAGAAGACGACCTCGGGATGTTGGGTTGGCATTTCATGGCTGCTGTCTACAACCATCTGCCTGCCATGGGTCGAGAGCCGAGCCAATTTGTGACTGGTGGACCCAAAGATCTTCCTCCGCCTGTGCGTCCTCTCGGCGGAATCTCGGGAGGGATATCGTCCTGTCTCGTCGCCGTGAGCACCATCAGCGGGCGTTCGCCGAGATTTGCAATTGTCTCCCGCATCCTGAAGCGCGGTGCCCCGTTCCTCTTCACGTCCGGAGACGAGGACTGCCTTGACGCCAAAGAAGGAACGATGAACGGGGTGACCTTTCGATATTTCTCCTACAGTCCCCACAGCTACCGGCGCATTCTCCGCGAGGACAGCTTTACATTGGTTGATATCCACGCTGACAGCGGAAAGAATACGTATTACCTCGCAAAAAAAAGCTGAACCGCCGAGCGGATGCCGAAAAAATCGCCTTGGTACTCAAGACCTCCGGCTGGCATATTTGAGGCGCTATCCCCTGATTTCGACAACTGACATTCAGTAGCAATTCGGCATCGTCGTGGCGAATCAAAACGGCATTTCTCAGTCGTAGCGAAGCGTCTGAATTGGGTCGATTCGAGCTGCCCGGCGGGACGGAACGTATCCGGCAGCGAGCGCGCTGAAGGCGACCAGCAATACGCCTGCAGCGAATGGCGCGACATCGAAGCCGCGCATGAAGACCAGATTCGAAGCAATTAACCGCGACACACCGAGGGCCAGACCGACTCCCAAACCAATTCCGATCGCTGTCAAGCGCAGTGACTGCGTCAATACCAGACCAACGACGGTGCGCGTCGTCGCACCCAGGGCAACACGGATGCCGATCTCCTTAGTCCTCTGCGTAACGAAATAGGAGAGTACGCCATAAATGCCAGTCAGAGTCAGAAACAGCGCGAGTCCGCCAAGGGCGGCACCGATCATCGATGCGGCGCGGAAGGCATACATGCCTGCTGCGCGGTATTGATCGAGGGAATGAATGTCGCCAATGGCGCCCGGAGCCAGCTCTGCCAGCCGCGTGTCCAGCCGGTGGCGCACTGCTTCGACTTCTCCACGAACGTGCACTGGCACGGCGGCACTCGTCGCCGAAGTCGTCGGCAGATATATCAGGGCGGGATCCTTGCCCCACGGGATGCAGCAGGTAACGATGTCGGCCGCGACGCCAATGACTCGGACGTCTCGGGCCGGCTTTCCCGAGAGGTGAAAGATCTGACCAACGGCATCCCGTCCCGCGAAAAGGCTTTGAGCCGCACCCGCACTGAGAATCGCGACCGGCGTTTCCGATGCCGACTCTTGCTTCGTGAAATTCCGGCCACGCAGAATCGGAATTCCGAGAATTCCAAAATACTCCGGCGAGACCTCGTTGTACGCCGTGCTGATCGCTGGACCATCGTCCGCGCGGATGGTCATCGTTCGCACTGCCCCATTAAGCGGAATTGCGGAAGCAGCCGCTATCGTGTCCACCTCAGGATCAGAGGCCAGAGCGTCTAGCACCTGCCTCCGGCTGTTCGCAGCAACCTCCATCGCGATCACGTTGTTGGTTCTGAAACCGATATCGAATGCGCTCATCGCCATGGTCGTGCGAACCAGTACGCCACATGCGACCAGCAAGAGTGTGCAGACAGTGACCTGCGCGATGACCAGTGCATTGCGAGCCCGCACAGGGCGGAGATCCGAAGTCACTTCGCCGCGCACCGACGATATGACATTGGCGCGAGTGGCCTGGAATGCGGGCGCGAGACCGAAGAGCAACGCCGAGGCCAGAGTAGCGAAGACCATGAACGCGATCACTCGCCAGTCGACGGGACGAGGCACGTCGTGGATCAATTCGAGCATGTCCTTCGGAACGGTTGCGAACATTACCCGGATGGATGCGTCGATCGTAACGCGCGAAATGATGAACCCCAGGATGGCCGCCGGTATAGATAGGAGAATGCTTTCGGTAAGAAGTTGGCGAATCAAGCGCCGGCGGAGAGCGCCGAGAGAGAGCCGTATTCCGATCTCGCGTTGCCGAGCGACAGCACGAGCGAGCATCATGCTGGCCACGTTCGTACATGCCAATACCAGTACAAGCGTGAAAGCGATCACCAGGGGGCTAAACACGATCAGAAGTTCAGGCGTCAGCGGAATCGAAGTCGCCTTCGAACGCAAGAGAATCCCTGCAGCTTTGCGATCCTCCGGCAGTTGAGCGGTAATCCGCCGGGACCAGGCAGTCAGAATCGGTTTGGCACCGGACACACTCTGTCCACGGCGGAGTCGGCCGACGATTTCGAGACGCTCAGGATGGTCAACGCCGAACAAGTCAGAGCCATCCTGCAGCCGGTCAGCCATGGTGACGGGAGCCCAGAAATCGCGCGGCACTTCACTGATATCTTGAAATCCCTTCCGCGCCACGCCAACCACTTCCATAGGAAAGCCGCGGACCATGAGTTTCATCCCGATTATGTCGGCCCGGCCTCCGAACGTGCTTTGCCACGCTTGGTAACTGAGAACGAGCACTGCTTCGCGCCCGGGCGCGCTAGCATCTTCAGGGAGCAGGGGGCGGCCTAACTCGGAAGTGACGCCGAGCATTTGAAAGTAGTTCCCCGTGACCAGTTGTCCCTGAAAAGCATGTCCGTCTATGCGGGTGTAGATATATTGGACGGCCGCGACCTCGGAGAACGCGGGGTTGTCTTTCTCAAATTGCTTGTATTCATCCCAGGAGAACGCATGACCGGCGCCTTGACGGTCGGTCCACGTGAAGCCGTAGAGGCTGTAAGGGTCGCGTATCGAGATAGGCCGAAGCACATACGCGTTGAAGAGCGTAAAGAGCGCCAGATTGAGTCCGAGGCCAAGGGCGATCGTTCCCGCAACGGTAAGCACGAACCCCGGGTTGCGCCAAAAACTCCTGAGCGCATATCGAATGTCTTGCAACGCGGTCTCGAAAATATCGATCCCGCGCACGCCCCGACAATCTTCCTTCACCGATCCGACTCGGCCGAAGTCGAGACGGGCGAGGCGGGCAGCATCCTCCTCGGAGTGTCCGGCTTCGAGGTGCTTGCGGTGTGCCATGGCCAAGTGGAACTCGACCTCATCCTCTAGTTCCTCTTCCACGCGCGCGCGGAACATCAGTGCACGCAGACGCAAAAAGAGATCACTCAGGGTCATGGCATGTTCCCTCAGGCCAGTTCCAGCACTTTACCGATGGCACCGGCCACCCGCGTCCAGTCATCGGCCTCTTGCTGGAGTTGCTTTCGCCCAGGAGCCGTCAATCGGTAAAAGCGGGCACGACGCCCCAGTTCGGAGATTCCCCACTCGGCCTTGATCCAACCCTGATGTTCGAGGCGATGAAGCGCCGGATACAACGAACCTTGGTTCGCCTGGAGCACGTTCTCCGATACCTGGCGGATTCTCTCGGAAATCGCCCACCCATGCATGGCATCGGCTGACTGCAACGTCCGGAGAATGAGTAGGTCCAGGGTCCCCTGCAGAAGATCGAGGCGAGACGGCTTTCTCATTGGTGTCGTTCCTCTACACCAACAAATAACGCGGCTTTTGTCGAATGTCAACACCAAAGATTGGTTGGGCGCCAGATTGCGCAGTCAGCTCTGCGGGACGTGTTCGCAGTGGACATCATCCTTGGAGACTCAGCTTAAGCAAGCGAGGCGGCAAATCGACCAAGCGTTCGATCCATTAGCTGAGTGGATGAGGATAACTGGCACATGATCGCCATTTCACTCATCGGGGGTCATTGAGCGTTAGCCCGTTCTTGACGGTTACCTTTGAATGGTGTGATTTTTGTAGCTATAGTTGCGGTGGATAGCCGCGATGCGAAAACTACGAGCGCACTATCAATGGCTTCAGATAGCATTCGCCGTGGCTTGGATTGGCGTGCTTTCTCTGTACTGGATACGTATAAAAATGGGCGCGACATTTCAATCTCTTTTGGCAGCCAGACTAGCACAGCCATTTCCGCTGTCGGTGGTTTACGTGACATTCATCTACGTCGTTGCCATCACCGCGATTCTTTGGGCGGGGCTGTGCATTTATCTCGCAATAACAGGCAGCCTCAATCTGCGAAGGCTCTTGCGGGGGCTGTGGCTGATCGCGATTGTGGTTGTTCCTTCCTTAAGCAGCGGAATTTTCCGCAAAGGACTACCGCTCTCGCCTCTGGCTGCATACCTGATCTTGTGGTTGCCGTGGCTTGTGGCTGTCGATACGAGCGCAGCGGTACGAGCAGAGGGAATTGCAGTCGTAACATCGCGATATCACTTATTGACCTTCAAAGCGAACAACGGCGCAATGTTGCGAATCGTGCTCTGGCTTCGATTCTTACATCGCAGGTCGTTCGCGCAGGAGCGCCTTGATCTTATTTTCGAAGGCGTCTTTGTCCACCATGCCTGCATGTGATTCGGCAATCTTTCCATTACGGTCGATTAGCAAGGTCATTGGGAGAGAAGGCAACCCGCCGTATCGGTTGGCTAGGTCTTCGTTGGCAATCACGACTGGATAATTCAGCTTGTGCTCTTCAAGGAATGGCTTCACTGATTTCCAGCCGTCGTCATCCATCGAAACGCCAATGGCTGTCAGCCCATCTTTCCCGTATTTATTTTGGAACTCCATATACCAAGGGATCTCAACCTTGCATCCAGTGCACCACGTAGCCCAGAAGTCGAGCAGAATTACTTTCCCTTTGTAAGCGGATAACTTGATAGGTGAACCAGTGGAGTCGGGAAGAGTGAAGTCGGCAGCGGGTTGGCCGAGTTGGGGGCTTGACTGCCCCGACGGTGGCGTCGTTTGGGACGCGAGAAGCGAGCACATAGCGACCAATGCGGTGGCGAGAGTTCGAAGGAACATCGGGACTCCCTCCTTCTATTATAAGCAAACGGTCAGTCCGTACTTCGTACCTCGGAACCCCCAACAACTTACTGCATATTGTTGGACGAAAAATCCCCGATTTCACTCGTTGAGGGTCAATGAATGTTAACTTCATTTCGTCAACTATGGTGCGAGTGTGAGAATTTCAGGCGATGTTGCGGCGCTATGCGTTCGACAGCACCTGAACCTGTACGTCTTGTGCTTCACTCCCGATACCAGCCCGCACCCCACCAGTCATGAAGAGCTGAGAGCGGCGTTCAACCCCAGTGATGGAATGGAATGCCGCCACCATCGAACCGGACCGCAGTCAGACGAGCTACCACGACGACGGTGCACCCGCTGGTTCGCGACAATCAACCCAGATAACCTCAGTCCGTGCGTAACGCCTTCAGTGGATCCGTCGAAGCGGCTCGATGTGCCGGGAGAATACCGGCGGCCGCGGCGGACACCCCGAGCGCAAGAATTGAAAACCCGAACACATGCGGATCCCAGCTGCGTATCTCGAATAGCTGCGCGGCCATGAGGCGTCCCGCACCGATGGCCAGAGGAATTCCAATCAATAACCCGATAGCCACTAGCAGAAATGCTCCCCGCAGGACCAGTCGCACAATGTTCAACCGGTCGGCTCCGAGAGCCATGCGCACGCCGATCTCGCTGGTTCGGCAGGTAACCGTGTAGGCCGTCAGCCCATAGAGACCGATGGCCGCCAGCAGCATGGCGATGACGCCGAATGTGTCGGCCAACTGCGCCACCATGCGCTGCTGGTCAAAATTTGAGGCCACCTGCTCGTTCATGTTTTGCACCGAGATGATAGTAAGGTTGGGATCGATATCGGCGAGAGCCTTACGAAGCTGCGGCTCGAGATTGTACGCATCGCCGCGTACCAGCAGCTGGATACTGCCTACGAAATGCGATTGTATCTCGCCACGCTGCATCAGAACATCTGGATAATGGACACTCTGCTCCAGAGGTACGAAAAACATGGGCTTTGCGGGCTGGTCTGGATCGTTGTACTTGGCGTCCCGCGCTACGCCGACGATCTCAAACGTGCCAGCATATCGGGAGTTGTCCATGCCAAAGTGTTTGCCGATGGGATCTTCGTTGGGGAAGTATTTCCTGACGAACGATTTATTTACAATCGCCACTGGGCGCGAGGCGCTGGAATCGCTCTCCGCGAAATCGCGCCCGCGCACGATGCGCTGTCCGACTGTCGAAAAATACTGACGGCTCACCCGGTCCCAGGACACACCCTCCGCCTGCGTAGCCGTTGGATCGCCCCTCCCTTCTATGGCAATCAATTCCCCCCAGTTATTGCCGCTGAGCGGACTCCAGGCCGCCAGGCTTGTGCTCTGCACATTCGGCAACCGCACCAATCCATCTTCGATTGCGCGATAAAGCGCGTCGAGGTGCTCGGGTGTGTAACTGTCCAAAGGCGGATTGATCTGAATACTTATGCGATTATGGACGGCAAAACCAAAGTCCTGACTCTCCAGATTCTGCAAGCTCACCGTCAGCAATCCGGCGCAGGCCAGCAGAACCAGAGAAAGCGCCGCTTGGCTGACCACCAGTATCCTTTGCGGCAACGATGCGCCGGAGCGAGTGCCCCGGCCTGCTCCGCGCAGGGCCTCTGCCGGATCGGAATGCGAAGCCAGCCACGCAGGCACCACGCCAAACAGCACACCGGTCAGGAGTGAAAGCGCACACGCAAATCCCAGTACCGGCAGCGAAGGTGCGGCACTGATAGGCGTAAAGGTCGCGCTGTGAAAGGCCAGGGCCAGCATCAGACGCGCTCCCACGTATGCCACCGCCAATCCCGCGATTCCGCCTAGCACCGACAGCAGCACCGCCTCCGTCAACTGCTGGCGAATCAGTCTTGTTCGCGAAGCCCCGAGAGCCAGGCATACCGCAGTCTGGGCGCGACGGGCGGCTCCGCGCGCCAGCAGAAGATTCGCGATATTGGCGCACGCGATCAGCAGTAATGTTCCGCAAACCATGAGGAGAATACGCAGGCTCGCGCCGTAGTCTTCCCTTAAGGAGGTGACACCCGCTCCGGCCGGAGCCAGCCGGATGAATTTTTTGGGAATCGTAGGTTCAATCTGCGGTTTGAATTCGGCGGGCATCTCATCTTCGTCACGGAGCCACCGTTGAAGCACCGGCGTCAGCCGGGCGGGAAGTGCTTGCACGCTCGCACCCGGCTTCAACCTCCCAATGGCATACAGCCACTGGGGATGATTCGTTCTCATTCGCGCATTCTGGCCGTCGAACAAAATCTCCTGTCGCAGAGGCAGCCAAAAGTCCGGCGGGTCGCTACGCAGTGTCTCCCCAAAAAATCCCGGAGGCGTAATCCCAATCAACGTGACCGGCCGTCCTTGCACGAAGAATGTGGACCCGACAATCCCCGGGTCTGAGCCATAAGCCTGCCGCCAGGTGCGATAGCTGATCATCGCCACCGGTGGTGCCGACTGTTGATCGTCCGAGTTGTTGATCACCCGTCCGGCAAAGGCCCCGAGGCCAAAAACATGGAAGTAACTCCCGCTCACGTACTCGGCCCGCAAGGGACGTGCCTCGCGGTCTTTGGCTTCCTGCCGAATGCCATAGATCCCAGGCGCGGCCTGAAAAGCGGTGGTTTCCTCGAACTCGGGCGCCGCCGCCGCGAGACGCTGGTAGAGGGGATAAGAGAACAGGCTCCAGTCATCGTCCTCCCAACCCTCGACACAGCACTCCTCGGTATCGCCAATGCGATACAGCTGGGCGGGATCGGCGACCGGCAACGACTTCAGCATGATGGCCTGCGTCAGGGTGAAGATCGCGGTGGTCGCACCGATGCCGATGGCCAGAGTAAGTAATGCGGTCAAGGTAAACGCAGGAGCATGACGCAGCTGCCGGAGAGCGTAGCGGATGTCTTGCAGAAGGGTTTGCACGCGGGTATCCTCCGGCGGATTATACGTCGACCCAAAAGCGTTGGTTCCACGAGGTTAGACTTATGAGTTTTCAACTTGCGCCGCCGATAAAATAGTATTCAGCAGTCGGCTATGAGCGCAGGCTCGCCTAAAATTCATATCGCAGCGCGAATTGCATGACGCGAGGCTGCGTCAGCAAACTCGTATAGGCGCCGAAGCTGTTCGGTTGCTGCGTCAGCGACGTGAGCAGAGACGACGACCCGATGCTCTGCGCATTAAACCGCGTCAGGTTCGGTACGTTGAACACCTCCCAGCGGAATTGGATGCTCTGGGCTTCGTGGTAGGGCATCTTCCAGTTCTTGACCAGGCTCATGTCCAGACCGGCATAGCCGTCGCCACGCAAAACGTTGCGCGAGCCAACCTGGCCGGGAAGCGGCAAGGTGAAGTCTTGCTGGGCAGCAGCGGGATCGGCGAACGCGTTCACCGTGCCGTTGCCCTTGAACGTCCCAGTTTTCGGTCTGGACGTCATCTGCCCGACCGCCGTCAAGAACCAGTCCGTGGGCCAGCGCTGCCCTCCATCAACACTGAAAGGAAATCCGCTGGTCCAGCGTGCGATTCCGGAAAGCTGCCAGTTTCCGATGAAAGCGTTCGCAACCCCGCTTACATTGCGTGCGAAGGCGCGTCCTTTGCCGAAAGGAAGTTCGGCGACCCAGTCGAGGTTGAACTGATGAGTGAGATCGAAGTCCGAGGGCGCCCGCGCAAGATTCGGTGAGAACGCGTTCGCCAGGCGGCTTCCAACCAGACCGATATTCGTGTAGCCATACACCGCAAATCCGACCCGTGATGCTGCCGAGGTGATGTCGAGCGACTTTGAGTACGTATAGTTCAAATCGAACTGAATACCCTGGCTGAATTGTTTCCTCAGGTTGACCTGCAGCGCGTTATAGCTGGAATTGCCGATGGAACTCCAGCCGTACATCGAGAACGCCTGATTGTTCAGGAACTGGCCGGAGTTAGTGCCGAGCAGTCCCTTTGGGCCGTTGAAAAAATAAGATCCCGAACCGATGTTGTCGCCGATGCCGCCGTAAGAATCGATATCGGCGAGGC
>Ga0070765_100002491_pt1 | contig 11576 bp, 19 predicted proteins | sample HubBroMetageWFT5_FD_71516 | JGI IMG/M metagenome (GOLD analysis project Ga0070765, IMG submission 71516) | Warmed and freeze-thawed soil microbial communities from the Hubbard Brook experimental Forest, New Hampshire - Hubbard Brook CCASE Soil... | ecosystem: Environmental > Terrestrial > Soil... | reverse complement strand
AGTAGGCCCCGGCCACCGCGAGCAGGGCAATCGCGAGCCGGGCAAAGGCATCGGCGCCAAGACGATCCCCTATGGGACGGCCGGCGAGGCCGCCGAGGAAGGCGAAGGGGATCAGGATACTGGCAGCAAGCCAGGTCGGCGCAGGAATGCCGATCGTCGCCGCCGCCGGCGGCGTTGACATCTCTATCTCGACATCCTCCAGCACGATCGGCTGCAACGCGCAACGGCGAGCGGTTTCGACCAGCGCCGCAAGGTGGCTATCCGCCTGCGCCTAATGATTGTTGGCTATGGCTTCATGGAGCATGGACCGGCCGAGGCTCGACGCCTACCGTGCCTACTTCTCGTTCTCGAAGCTTACCTCGCCGGCAGTGCGGTCGCACGTTCCGAGCAAGATTTCCGCCTCATAGTCGAGATAGAACGGTATCTCTGGGCTCTTCACCTTGAGCCCCCACGTCTTGATATGGAGTAGGATTGTGTTGGTCCTCTTGACGTCGGCAAACATAGAAGGCCCGGAGTTCCAGAATAGCGTCCACGAGTTCTGCTTCCCTCCCTCTTGAAGGATAGTGAATTCGGCACCCGTGGTCGGGTTCGTAAACCCGAATAGCTGGTGACTAACCAAAGCTTTCCCATTGTGGATCAAGACGTCGACCCTTGTTCCCTCCCGCATCATCGTGTTCGGGGCCAGCTTCTCACCCCCATCGGCCTCGTAAGCTGACTTCACAACGCAATGGAATGAAGCATCAGCGGCAATTGCGCTCCCGCAGCACACGAATGCGACTACGGTTGCCCCAATCAATCGTTCAAGCATTTCGTTCAACGCCATCGAACTCCCCCTGTTGCTAGCGATCTTATCGACGATGCCGCGTAGCTAGTCGGTCTTTATGCCGTTGTCTTCGCGGGCTCGGGCTTGGAAAGCGCCGCAGGCGCGGGCGTCGACTGCGCAGTCGGCGGAGGCAGCTGCGCTTGTCCAGTGTCTGCAACTCAATTGTGCTTTGACCACGGCTTTTTGCCCATCACTTATTCTCGCAAGGCAGATTTGGATAACCTATCGACTATGGGGTATCGACGTATCGACGCACGCGAGGCGCACGAGTAAATTCATGGAAGCCGCCCTCCACTCCGCCGGGTGAATTGCTGGCAGGGCGGCCCGTAACGTGGCCAGTCTGATGCCGATCACGCGCAAGAAGCCGCAAGCCGGCTGCTCAAGAACAGCAAGGTCGCTGCAAGGATTGCGGAACTGAAGGCCCCAGCTATCGCAGCGGCGGGCATCTCCGTCGAGCGAACCCTGCGGGAGATCGCGCGCGTGGCCTACTCCGACCCGCGCCGACTGTTCCGCGCCGACGGCTCGCTCATCCCCATTGTGGAGCTAGACGAGGACGCGGCTTGCAGAAGTAAGAGCACATGCCAGTCGCAGGCCTCGCCATCGGCGCCGCAGCAGAACTCGGGAAGACCTATTATTGTTGCAATGTCCGCAATTCAGTAGATCCGGTCCCGATGATCGGACCGGAAACGAACACCCAATTGAAGGCTGTCCTAGCCAACCGGGGAATGAGGGAGGGACCGCCATGCCGAGGACGAGTCGCCGTTCGTTTTTGCAAGCTACCGGCGGCGGGCTCGCCGGGATTCTGGCCACCGGCCGGGCGCCGGCCTTCGCCCAGGGTACGACCCTCCACTGGTTGCGGCTGGGCGATTTCGTGCCCGCTTCGGACGCGCTGCTTCGCAAGGAGCTGCTGCCGGAGGCCGAAAAGCGGCTCGGGCTCAAAATCAAGTTCGAGACGATCAACGGCAATGACCTCCAGGCGCGCATCACCTCGGCGATCCAGTCCGGGACCGGTGCCGACATCATACACGCGATGCACAACTGGCCGCAGCTCTACGCCAATAGCGTCGCCGACGTCAGTGATGTCGCCGAGGCAATCGGCCGCGATCAGGGCGGCTTCCACGACGTGTTCGCCGCGGTGGCGAAGGGCGACAAGGGCTGGCTGGGCGTGCCGTGGTGCGCGCTCGGCATCCAGATCGCCTATCGCAAGAGCTGGTTCGACGAAATCGGCGTGAGCAAGTTCCCCCGAAACCTGGGAAGCCTATCGCGAGGCCGGCAAGAAGCTGAAGGCGAAGGGCCGGCCGATCGGCCAAACCTTGGGCCACGCCTATAACGACGCGCCGGCATTCTCGTACCCGTATCTATGGTCGTGGGGAGGTAAGGAAGTCGAGGCCGACGGCCGTACGATCGCGCTCAACAGCAAGGAGACCCTCGAGTCAGTCAAATTCATGGTCGGCTTCTGGAAGGATAGCTGCGACGAGGGTGGGCTCGGCTGGGACGACAGCAGCAACAATCGCGCCTTCCTGGCCGGCACGATCAGCGCCACAAGCAACGGCGCCTCGATCTATCTCGAGGCGCTGCGCAAGCCCGAGCAGTATCTCACCGAGACAGATAAGCCCCTCAAGGACGACATCCTGCACGCCTCCTACCCCAAGGGCCAAGCGGGCAACTGGTCGCTCGACCCGCCGCAGTCGCATCTCGTGATGAGCTACTCACCCAACCAGAAGGCGGCCAAGGATTTCCTGCGTTGGCTCAGCTCGCGCCCGGTGTTCGAGCCCTGGTTCAAGTCGCAGCAGGGTTTCTCCACGCCGGCACCTCGCGACTGGCTGATGCATCCGCTCTGGACCGCGGATCCCGTAATGACGCCGTTCCGCGACGTCATCCTGTCTGCGCGCGCGCCCGGTTGGCCCGGCCCGTCGGGCCGCAACGCCGCCGAGGTCGTGTCGAAATACATCGTCACCGACATGTACGCCAAGGCGCTACAAGGCATGCCCGCGGAGGAAGCGGTGAGGTGGGCCGAGGGCGAACTCAAGAAGATCTACGTCTGAGCTCAAGTCCGTCAAAGAGGATGCCCTTCTCATTCATCAAGTGCCTGCCAAGCAATCGGAGGCGCATCAATGACGTTGTTCATCAAGGACCTAAAAGGCTCTACATTCTCGACGAGGGCGAGGACGTTGCCGTTGTCCGCATGCTAGGCGAGTCGCTTGACCTTTGGGTGGTTGAGGAATTCACGGGCGATGGCGCCGTCCGACGCCGCACGCTCTACCGCCGACGCTGGCAGCCGCGAGCGGCAATCACGGTTCAATAACTCCTACAGCCCAACTCAGCCCCGGTTTCAGTGCCGGGGCTTTCGATCTAATGAGGGTCAAAGACTCAGCCCTCTTTCGATCTCTACTACCCCTTGCTGAGTGGTGACCTGGGTTCAGAAAACAAAAGGGGCTCTATCACTCCATCGAGGCGAAGAATTCGAGCAAGGGCTGCGCGCAGATCGTCCTTGTTCCAATCGGCCGCCGTGAAAAGTACTGACTGGCCTTTGGCATCCTTAATCTCAATCGAATAGCGATGGGGGCGAGGCTTCGGCATGGCAAATGAACGAACTGGCACGCCAGCGTGTTGCGATTGCATAGCCATCAATAGTAGCCGCGGTCACCAAATGGCCACGCCAGCCGCCTGCTGGATGGCATCATGTGTGGAACCTCGACCGATAGAACGAGCCCGCTCAAACGAGCTAGCGAGTCTGATTTCGACTCAGCGAAGTTGGTTCGCCGACGCCCGAGCTTCCGAGCGCCAGGAACAGGCGGCATCGTCACAGCGCGCTTGACCAAGCCGCATTCCCGACATGGGATAACGGTGCTACAATGGTAGCCCCTCTCGCAAAAAACCGGATGGCCTATGCAGCCCTCGGTGCGCTCAACGAAGTTTAACGAAGCAATTCGGCTCGCTCCACTGCGTGGCGAGACTCGTCGTGTCCGTGGGCATGAACCAAGTCGCACTGGAGTGTGGCAGCGCGGGGTAGTGCCATCATTGGTGATAGCTGCCTTCTTGTTGATGACGGCGGCGGTGGTCGTTGGGCTCGAAGAATACAAGCCGTTGCCCAAGTGCTTCGCCATCTCCCGCGCCGGAGCGCTTTGCCACTGACGACCTACGCCAACACGCCGATCGGCTAAGCGGCTCGCTGGTCACAATTTGATCTCAGTCATCACTGCAGGCCTTTGCTTGCCGGCAGCCCCCTTCGATGACAGCGTCATTCTGTTCTCTCTGGCGCGAGGGGGTGCCCGATGGACAAGAACAAACATCTCATGTGGCAGGTGAATGACGCCGGCCCAACAGTGTTGGCGCTGATGGCGGCCATTTGCCTGTGGGGCTTCGTTGCGAGTGCGGCGATGATCTACTCTTCCGCGCTTGCCCACGGGATAGAGAACAAGAGCGTATTGCTGGCACTGCAGGCAAAAAGTTGATTCGTCGCTGCCAGAACGGCCCTCTAGCCTCGCTGTATGGTTGGACCCTGGCCCTATCGTGCCTTCACCTTTCGCGCGCTCTCCAAGACCTACGGACAAATGTGGCTCCGCTGCGATGTCTGCCGGCGCTATGCTCGCCTGTACTTGGCCGAGATCCGCGACACCGACTACCGCACGAAAACCTTTAGTTGCTGCCGGTGTGGCGCCGATGGCGCGCTGGCGATCACCGAGCCTTATTGCTGAGCGGGTCTTTGGGCAAGCGAGGTTGAAAATCGTAGGAGGTAACCATCTGGGTCGGCGACAACGAATTGCTTACGACCGTACTCAACCTCGCTTTGCCGATACCATCGCTCTTCTAGCGGAATGACCATGGTAAATCCCGCAGCCTGAACTCGGCTGTGCAACCGGTCAATTTCGGCCACTTCAATCATGAAGTTCACGCCCCGGCCATACGGATGCTCAAGTGGTGCCGTCCGGAAGCGCCGTCCAGGCCCGGCAGCTTCCTCGAGCATCAGGTGCACGCCCTCGAGGGTGAGGAAGGCAAAACGCTCCTCAGGGCGATCGAACATCACCGCGAAGCCTATCACGCCAACGTAAAACGCTAGCGAACGATCCAGGTCCGACACATCAAGTTCCGGGGTTGGGCCGCCCATGGTGTGTTCACTCCAGGATTGATGGGCAGATCGTCCGCTTCCACCTCGCGCGAACTTCGTCGGGGTCGAGGCCGGTTTTCTCGCAGACTTAGAAAGCGAGATCGAATGTCCTTAACCCGGTCGTTCAAACGACTAGCCCAAAGGACTATCACTCAGCCGGTTTCGCCACTCCCACGGTGGTTGGCAGCGATGCGCGTGAACCTCGACCCCGCGCGCTGCCGCCCGTCTCTCGGCGTCAACGTACTGGTCGCTGAAGGCGGTAAGCGCACCCAAGCTTGAGTCACTGCTTAGCTCTTTCGTCAGGCCTCGTTATGTGCCCCAAGGCATTACTACTGCAGCCGCCTTATGGTCCACGAGCACCAGTCTTCGGCGATCTCAATCGTCCACGTTGGGCAATTGCCTGACGTGAGATCTAATTGTGCTACGCCGTAAACATATCGGCCGCCATTCAGCTTTTGAAAGTTAAACACCCAGATACCTTCAAAATGCAGCGGGTTCGGCAACGTCCTGGCAACCTTCTTCGGGTGCCAAGGTCCGTCAGCCGAGTCGAGAAAGACAACCAGTGTCTTGCCGGAAGCGGCAGCACTACCCTTTTCGATCTTCTTATTCACGGCCTGCAAGATGCTCTCTTCCACAGATCCTTTGATACGTTCCTTCCCACGTAGTTTCGGCACCATAACGTGTTCCGTTGGAAAATCCTGCTGACCTCGGGTGTGATATAGGCGTCCATCCCCTTTATCTGGATCATCATCCCCTTTGTCTGGATAACTGGTGAAGCAAAGAACTTCACCACCGGCGGCGTCGTTGAATGCGGCACAGACGAGCCAGTTCCCAAGAAGCTCTCGTGGCAGGAGCTTTCCGAATGCATCGATTGGCCTCCCTACTTCGAGATGACCTGGGTCACGAACGAACTTCTCAATCTCCTCGAGACCCACGTTCATCGACTTAAAGCGAACTACTGGTGATTTCATCGAATCCCACCTGAGAATGCGCTTCGCCAAGCAGAGCGCAACTCTGTTGTACCAGAGGCGCCTGACGCTCGACACTAGTCGCGGAGGAGAACGCCATGACCGCGATTGCGCACCTCGCCGAGGTCTACCAGTTTAATGCGCCCTGTCAATTCCATGATCGAGTTCAAGCAGATCATCGGCCGCGGGACGCGGCTCTACGACGGAAAGGACTATTTCACGATCTACGACTTCGTGAAGGCCCACCACCATTTCAACGATCCGGAGTGGGACGGCGAGCCCGAGGACCAGACGACGGAAGGCGACGGTGGCACCCCTAAGGGCGACGGCGAAGATAAGCCAAAGGGATTGGCCCCAGTGTTGGCAAGGTTGCCTTTGACCTGTGCGCTGGATAGCGAACAATTGGCTTCGATCTCGGAGTGTTCATTCCCAAGCCCTTCCTAAGCTAGAGCCAGCGACAGACGCGGTTCTGCGCCGGATGCTCGCGACTCCGCCTCAGCCAGGCGAAGAACTAGCGCTACGCTTTCTGTAGCGAGCGCGATACAATCGGCCCATGCCGACCAGACGTAGACCGCTTACGCACGCCAAACGCTTTGCCGCCCTTCTAGAAAGCCTCAGTGAAACACTGGAGGCGGCACTTTCGACGGACCAGGTTCGAGGACCTTCAGCAAGTGGTCGATCAATTGCCCGAACATTGAGTTGCCCGATCTCTGGATAGTCGATCGCTTCTCAGGCGATGGCGGCTTCCACCGCTGCGCTCTGGCCCGGCGCCGATGGCGACCGCGAGCGGCAATCACGATTCGATAGGGCTCCCACGGCCCAATTCGGCCCCGTTTCAGTGCCGGGGCTTTTTCTTTGCCGGCGTGGTGATGACAAAGGAAGTGGACATCCTTTCGACGTCGATGTTCGTTGCCACGTCTTGGCCCAAGCGGTGGCTCGGAAGGGAGGGAGGCTCTAGCACCCCGTTGAGGCGCAGTATCTTAGCGACTGCAGCGCGCCGATCATCCCCGTCCCAGACTGCAGCGGTAGCAAATACAATTGAGCCTTTGGCATCTTTGATCTCAATCCAATACCGTCGGGTTTTTCGCATTTGCGAAGTGAAGGATCGGAACCGTCTCGGAGTCCAGCAAACTCGCGTGTTCCGTGAATGACTCTGGACGCTGTCACGAGATGGCCACATCAGGCTCTTGCGTGGCGAACAGAAGGCGTGGGACTTGAGCCTGTATCCGATACACGTCAGGAAAACCGAGGATCCGTCATGGCTCAAGCCATCACGTCATGGTTCATTTGCGACGGCAGGTTCCGCGTGCACGCCATCAGCGCTGTGGGCCGGCGGCGCGCCAGAATCATCGAGATCGAGGAAGTTGACTCAGGCGAGCGTTTCCACGGCTCTGCGCGAAAGCTGGAGCGCTTGTTCCTGTTGCTCGGAAGCTCTGGCGTCGGCGAACCGACGAACTTCGCCTCGCTGAGTCGAAATCAGACTCGCTAGCTCGTTTGAGGCCTATTGCCATATCCCGACTGGGCCACAGCCGCCATCGCTGCAGGCTGGATCACAGCCGCTTCGCCCGATGGTTTGCGCCAGCAGTATCCGAAGCCGTTGTAGTTCTCGATCTCGTCGAAGGCGGGGTCGCAGGCGCGGAACTTGTTGCGGATGCGCTTGATCGCCGATCGCACATTCGCCCGATAGCCATCCTTCCCGGCCCCGGCGATGAAGCCTTCGTAATGCAGCCGGTCATAGACTGCACGAAACGTCACGAACCGACCCACGTTAGAAGTCAGCAGATGGACGAGCTTGTATTCCCCAAGCGTGAGGCCGACATCGACCTGGTTCCAGTAGGCGCGGCTGATTTCCGGCTTCAGCCGGAGCCTGCCGCACGCCAGGCCTTCCTGGTGCGGAAGGCCGGCCTTGGGTCGGGCGAGTTCGACCACGCATCTCAGCCGCCTGACGAGGACCTGCCTGTCGTTATCGTCGCCCGCTATCGCCTTGCCGCTCAGGAACACGATGGGCAGGTTGACGCCACGCTGGCGTAGTTCAGCCAGCAATTCTATGCCGGACATCTTTGGCAGGTCCCAATCGAGCACGGCAAGGTCAGCATTGATCACGCTGGCAAGCGAGCCAAGCAGCGACGCGCCATCGGCGAAAGCGTGAACGACAAAGCCTTGGCGTGACAGCTCGCCAGTCAGGACCTCGCGATAATACTGATCACTTTCGACGAGAACGACGCGGCGAAGCGTAGTGTGGCCATTGGTTGAAGGCGCCGTACTGTCCGGTTCATAGTCCCCAACAGATGCGTATCCACGCCCAAGGCGTGCATCAGGCTGGCTCATCCCCCGCTCTCCCAAATCCATCCTTGATGCCGGTCGAACGATACCCCTACCGTTCGGACATCAAGGCCTTCCACACAGGCGGTTAATAGGCACCGCGACTGCGCAATGCCACCTTTCCCACCGAGCGAGAATGATGCCCAAGGGTCACCTCGGCGCAAATAGCGCGAACGCCAGACACAAGTAGTACCTCTAAAGGGACGATAGAGGTCGGGGGTCGCAGGGGCCGCGTGTCGTGATGGACCTCACAACGTGTCGGCCCGCGCGCGCGTCTCGACCTGGGATCTGATCCGGCTTAGCCGGTCACCATCCACATTCCGGACCACGGCCTGCGCGCTGGCTTGATGCAAAGCATAGTCTACAGCTGCAAGGCTTAGCGTCCGCAAGTCCGAAAAGCGCTCGAACACAGAGCGCTCTGAGCAGCCTGCCCGTTTGGCAAGCTCGTCTGCCGTCGGCCGTTTCGGCTTTTCTTTCAGGAGATCCAAATAGGTCTCGATCAGGTGCTGCCTCGTGCGCTCGCTACGCCGGAAGCGACCGTCCGTCCCTTGAGATAATTGAAGATTTGCCATCAAGAATTCTCCCCCCGTTGAGATGGATAGCAAGGAGAAATGGATGTCGTTGGGGAAAAGCGTGGCGCGGCGAGCCGGCGTGCCAGCTAACGGCTGCACCCCCCTTGCGTGACCGCCAACAGGAAAAAGCCCGTCTGCAGCGGGGAAGGAACAGACGGGCCTAGCGCTCGATTTGGGCGGGGACCCCTTCGAGCTGATTGCCGAGATGTCACTTTTTGATCCCTTGCCGCGTAAGCCATTCGAACGTCTCATGCGCGAAGCTATGGACGTCCGTTTCCGGTGTAATGCATTGGGAGGAAAACGGTGACCGACATTGCCGCAGAGGTCAGAGACATACTTGTCCTGCTCCTCGGTACCGATGAAGCAAAGATCACCCAAAGCGCTCGGCTTGTTGAGGATTTGGGAACTGATAGCCTCGACCTCTTCGAGGTCGTTGTATCGTGTGAAGAGAAGTTCAACATCGACATTCCCAACGACGCTGCAACGAAATTCGTGACGGTTGGCGACGCCGTCGAATACATCAAGGCCAAGCTCTACGCTCCCAAAGTCGGGCTTTTGCATACCGTCATCGCTAAGTCGTGAATTCCGAGGTGACGTGGGCCTCGCCCGGCGCTCGCAAGCTGTTTCAAAGTTGGTGATCGGCGCCACCGGTCTCCACGCTTTGCCTTTCGCCTTCGAGGTATGATCTTGAACCATGGGCGTTGGCAGTCGCATCGTCTGGAGGGTGATGAGATAGCGTCGGAGCCTTAGCCGGTCTCCTCACTACGGGCGTTTTTGGGTCGAGCTTTGGGTAGTGTCCTAATTTGCCTTAGCCCGATGGTTTTTCTGACTTCGCAGCCGTCTCAGCGGCTGCCCGCGCGCGCCGTTCCTCTAGCCGTCCGGGGATGCTGTAGACATAGGTCAAATACAGCTCGGCAAAATCAAGCAATTCGTCTGCTTCTTCTTGGCTAAAGGGATCAAGGTCATGCGCGGCATCCGCGCGCCCAAGCCGAACCTGATGCGCCCACTCCTTCAAGTCGGGAGTAAGTGCGCCTCGTGCCGCAAGAGCCTCGATGCGAGAGTAAATGCTGGGATATTTCTTCGCCTCGTCGCCCAAAAGAGATTGTGTCGAGGCATCGATAACCTTGCGACTCATGGTTCCTGAAGCGTCTGGGTCGCCACGCTTCAATGCATTTGCGGCCTGGAGGAACACTCTCTTTAGATTATCGGGCGTATGATCGGGACATTTGGAGGGTAGTGCCTCAGGGTAACTTCCTATCAAGATGAAATTGGACTGCCTCGGGTCCGTGGAACATTGCGTTGGCATTGTTGGTGCTTTCTTGCATCGCGAGCTGAGTTGTCCAGCGCAGGACGAAGCCTTCCTGGATCACGCGGGACTCACACGCGTTTATCTCAACTCACTAGTGAATGCCGGGCGCCGCGGTGACAACGATTACCCAATTTTCAGCCAACTCAACATGCGGGTGCGTGCCATCCATAGAAACAATCCACCAGTTACTACGCCGGCGGAACTGAACGCTAAGTCTTGAAGGGAGGCGTGCCGACCAGGCGAATACAGCTGTCCCACCTCAAGAATCGCTGCATACATAATTAACAGAGCGCACAACACGGCAAGGCGCGAACTCTTTCGGAACGTCAGTCCCATAATTGTTGCCGTACCCAGATAGGCGATGAAGTGTTCAGCATGGCCGCCGAGCATTGTTCGCGTCATGGCCTTCTCGGGTAGCCACGCAAGGGTCATAAGAGCAATGATGCAGCCGATGAACGCGGCGCGAAGCAAAACCGAAAGCGGATTCTTTGCTAAAATTTCAGGCATTTTAACTTTTCGGAGGTTGCAGCGTGTTAATGGGTCGTAGCGGCCGGGTCCCGCAAGAGTGGTTCTTCACATGGTCGGCTCTTCGTAATTAAACCAATTGATATCGGGCAGCTCCGCCAGCCGCATCACGCTCACAACGGCGGCACGCTTCTCCTTGTCGGTCCAGTCGGCTGCCCGACAAATCACGACCGCATCGGTTTCACTATCCTTAATCGGCGAGTGTCTGGCATGGGCGTTCCTGTCAAAAAGGCCTAGTGCCGGATCTGAATGAGAAACCTTTGACCGAGCTAACGCCTCCCGAGGCAATCGGTGGTGTGTCCTTTTTAGGGGCGCCCTCCTGACCGCTGCGATGTCTGCCGACGCTATGCCCGACTGAAGCTCGCAGGGCTGATGATGTTGACGATCGGACCTAGACGTTACGGCGCCCGCACGAGCTGCGGCCCGAGGTTCATCCCCTCACGTCTCGGTGTATTCCGGGAATGGCCCACGATGGGTGGCTACCGACCTGATCGCCGCTTCGGTGATGGCAGCGGCGTTCCGCGCCGAGTCGGGATTCATCAGACGGCCATTAAATCTGTCGGTCGCATAGCCGTTCGCCATCGCCCAAATAGCCGCCTGCGTGCGATTGTCTACCCGGATCTTCCGCAGGATCGACTTCATATGGACCTTGACCGTGGCTTCGGTGATGTCGCACGTGCGCGCAATCACCTTGTTGGGATGCCCTTTCACGAGGCCGTCGAGCATCTGGGCCTCGCGCTCCGACAGACCAGGGTGATTTCGCAGCGGGGGCACGTTCATCGGAGGCTGAGTATGCTGCACGGCGCCGATGCTGGCTGATACGTCTTCATGTTCGGCGCCGTCCGACTGAAGCTTGATCACTGGACATTTGGCGTCGCCCACGACCATGACGCGGACATCTCTGGTCACGATCATGTCCAGCATGCTGATCAGAGTGTCTGGAGACGCG
>Ga0070765_100002490_pt1 | contig 11577 bp, 10 predicted proteins | sample HubBroMetageWFT5_FD_71516 | JGI IMG/M metagenome (GOLD analysis project Ga0070765, IMG submission 71516) | Warmed and freeze-thawed soil microbial communities from the Hubbard Brook experimental Forest, New Hampshire - Hubbard Brook CCASE Soil... | ecosystem: Environmental > Terrestrial > Soil... | reverse complement strand
AGCTATGATTGCGGCGCCTTTTTGCGCGACCGATTCGGGATCGGCAAGCACTTCGGTTCTCATGACATCTCCGACATAGGCTCGAATAACTTCTTGTCGCCGCTTAAGGATGACACGTCCAGCTCTTATGCCGCCCCAACCGCTTCCGCGACTGCGGCTTGAGTTGTCCCGGCCGGGTTGACCCATCCGCCTTCGGGTTCTACCGTCTGTCGGACCTCGACTGGCCCCCACGTATTCGGCTCGTACCCGTAAACGGGGGTTGCTTTTTTCAGAACGGGATCCACGATTCGCCACGCTTCGTCCACGTAGTCTTGTCGGGCAAACAGGGTGGCATCTCCCGCCATCGCATCCCCGAGCACGCGTTCGTAAGCATCCATCTCGTCGGCTTGGGGATGGCGGCTGGCCAGCATTTCTGCCGCTTGACCAACCATCTCTTCGCCAGGAGCCATGACGGTCATACCCAGGGCGATGCTCACCTCGGGACTGATCCGAAATCGCAGATGGTTCTTCGTCAGGGCACTCGAGCGTATTACTGTGGGTGGCAAACGAAATCGGCCAATGACCTCTGTACACGTCACAGGCAGACACTTTCCTGCCCGGATGTAGAAGGGGACACCTTTCCATCGCCACGTATTGACGTCGAGTCGCAGAGCCGCAAACGTCTCGACCTGCGAGTTCGGTGCCACCCCCTTCTCTTTGCGATAGTCACGGAACTGACCGCGGACCAAGTTCTTCTCATCGAGAGGCGGGATTGCTTTTAGCACCTTCACCTTCTCATCCCGGATGGACTCGCTGTCTGTCCTGACAGGCGGTTCCATGGCTAGGTTGCATAGCACCTGGAAGAGATGATTTTGAATCACGTCGCGGATGGTGCCCGTTTGATCATAGAAAGCGCCGCGTCCCTGGACGCCAAAATCTTCGGCCATGGTGATCTGCACGCTTTCGATATAGTTGCGGTTCCAAAAAGACTCCATGAATGCGTTTGCGAATCGGAAGATGAGCATGTTATGCACTGGCCGCTTTCCAAGGTAGTGGTCAATTCGAAAGACATGTGTCTCGTCAAACGCTCCGAGCAGAATTTGATTGAGCTTGTCTGCTGAAGTGAGGTCACTTCCGAAGGGCTTTTCCACTATTACGCGGGCCCCGTTGGCGCAACCGGATTTCACCAACTGCTCGACCACGGGTCCAAACAACACCGGAGGGATTGCCAAGTAATGGGCGGGCCGCTGAGCTCCTCCGAGTTCCTTGTAAACCGCTTGAAAAGTAGCGGGGTCCTTGTAGTCGCCATCCACGTAACGCAGCGAGCCCGAGAGCTTGTCGAAGGCCGCCGAATCGATTCCGCCATGTTTTTCGAGGCTGTCTTTCGCACGGGCTCGGAGTTGGTCCAGAGTCCAACCCGCCTTTGCCACACCAATGACCGGTACGTTGAGGTGGCCGCGTTTGATCATCGCCTGGAGCGCCGGAAAGATTTTTTTGTAGGCGAGATCGCCGGTTGCCCCAAAGAAGACGAGCGCGTCCGAGTGAGATTGATCCATGATTTTCTCCTTCAACTCTTTGCGGCGGTCTGGGACTTCGCTTCACTTTTCTCAAGGTGTCCGCCGAATTCATAACGCATCGCGGACAAAAGTTTATTCGCAAAATCGGCCTCGCCTCGGGAGCTGAATCGCTCGTAGAGGGCCGTCGTCAGAACGTGAGCAGGCACGCCTTCATCGATGGCGGCCTTGATCGTCCAGCGACCTTCGCCGGAGTCGGAAACACGACCGGCGAACTTGGATAGCGCAGGATCTGCGAGCAGGGCGGACGCCGAGAGATCCAGAAGCCATGAGGCGATAACGCTGCCGCGGCGCCACACTTCCGCAATATCGGGTAGATCGAGGGAGTATTGATAGTGTTCGGGGTCGCGCAACGGCGTCGTCTCCGCGTCAATCGCGTGATCCTGCTTGCCGACGTTGGCAGCGCGCAAAATACCCAAGCCCTCGGCGTAGGCGGCCATGATCCCGTACTCAATTCCGTTGTGCACCATCTTCACAAAGTGGCCTGCGCCATTCGGTCCACATTGCAGATAGCCCTGTTCGGCGGTGCCGCTGCTCTTCTCGCGTCCTGGGGTCCGCGGTATGTCACCAGGTCCAGGTGCCAATCGAGCGAAAATCGGATCGAGGCGCTTGACAACTTCCTGCTCGCCCCCAATCATCATGCAGTAACCTCGCTCCAGGCCCCACACGCCGCCGCTGGTGCCAACATCTACGTAATGAATCCGCTTTGACGCCAGCTCTTTCGCGCGCCGGATGTCGTCTACGTAGTAGGAATTGCCACCGTCGATGAGAATGTCCCCGGCCTCCAAATGCGGCAGGAGGTCAGCGATGGTGTTGTCCACGACCGCCGCCGGGACCATCAACCAAACCGATCTCGGCTTTTCTAGCTTAGCCACAAATTCCTGCAGCGAAGTGGCGCCAACCGCCTTCTCCTTCACTAGGTCGTTCACTGCGTCCGGCGACCTATCGAAGACTACGCACCGGTGGCCCCCCTGGAGAAGTCGCCGAACCATGTTCGCACCCATCCTTCCGAGACCAATCATTCCGAGTTGCATAAACGGCTCCTTTTCAAGCTCGATCGCTAGATCTCTTGAAATGCTTTCTCAAACTCGATAACGGCCCACAGCTTGTTTAGCGCCGCAGCCTCTCCTTCGATTGCAATAACTGATCGACGGTCCCGCTACACGGTTGCCGATGGCTGGCGCGAGAATCAACTGAGCAAGTCTCGCTATGGTGTCGCCCATCTCACTGCATCTTTCTTTGCCTGTACGCAAGACGCCTTCTCGAAAAGCTCAACACATCCGAGATACCGGCCAGAGATCCCATCTACGGCGGCGTCCCGCGTAATCTGTTTGGCGCGCCAGCTCCGTTCATTATCTGGTGATCGTCAAGACCGAGTCTTCGCGTAAGTCGAGCCCCGCGGTTTGGCGGCTTCATCCCAAAGGCGGAATCCTCCGACGAACGCATTGGCGTTGTCTCCCTTGCGGCAGCCAGACGGGAGTTTCTTCAGTTTTTTGGCGTTGCCGCCGCCAAGAACCACATCGTCAGGGTGGAGGGCGTCAATCAGGCGGGCCACTCCGAACTCCACATGGCGTGCCCATTTCTTCTTTCCCAGCCGCTCTAATCCTCGGACGCCCACATAGTCTTCGTACGTTGCTTTTTTGTAAGAGAGATGGCCCAATTCCATCGGCACGACGTTGCCTTGAACCACGAGGGCCGAACCGAGACCAGTCCCAAGACCCAGGAAGAGCAGGGTTCCGCGCTTATAACTGCCCAAGGCTTGCATGGCCGCATCATTGATGATTTTCACGGGTCGCCCGAATGCGCCTTTGAAATTAAACCCGACCCACCCGCGCCCCAGGTTATGCGGCTCGACAGCCGGCTTGCCCCGGAGTACAGGGCCGGGGTAGCCAATCGCTACCGCATCATATTTCCAGTCTCTTGTGAGCTCCTTCACGCCGGAAACCATCTGTTTCGCGGTCATCTTCGGCCCGGACGCAAATCTTCGAGGCTCGGTTTGCCCGGTGGCAAGTACCTTGACATGGGTTCCCCCAACATCAACGGCCAGCACCTTCATGACGGAACCTCGTTCCCAGTGGAAGCGATTCTGTGAAACTGTTTCTCAACTTCAATCAAATAGGACCAAGTCCTATCTTCCCGCGGCCATTTTGAGGGCGGCGCTTTTCGACGTGATCACCGACATCAAGTCGTTCCAGGATTTTACAAAGGACTTGGCTCCTTCGTCCTGAAGTTGAACGGCCAGGGCCTCGACATCAATGCCCGCCTTGGTGAACTCCGCCAAGACTTCTTCACACTCGCCACCATCGGCTGGCAAGATGCTGCCAAGCTCGGTGTGCTCAGCGAGGGCCTTTAAGGTGGCCTCGGGCATCGTATTCACGGTAAACGGGGCGGCCAGGGCTTTGACATATAAAATATCGGAGGCATTGGGATCCTTCGTTCCGGTGCTAGCCCACAGCAGGCGTTGAGGTCGCGCGCCGGCATTGTAGGCACGCTGCCAGCGCGGGGAGCCGAGAAGTTCACGGCACGCCTTATATGTCCGTTCAGCGATAGCAATGCCAAGGCGATTCGTAAGTCCGGCCGGGACTTTGCCTTTCACGGCGGAGTCCCAGCGGCTCACAAATACAGAGGCCACAGAACCCACACTCGGTTTGAGACCAGCCTCGATGCGCCGCTCGATTCCACGAAGGAATGCTTCGGCAGCCGCCACGTAATGGTCGCGGGAGAACAAAAGGGTAACGTTTACCGGGATGCCAGCAAAAATCGCTTCCTCGATGGCTGGCAGCCCTTGCTGAGTGCCAGGAATTTTGATGTAGAGATTCGGTCGTCCCGCTTTAGCAAACAATTCCTTGGCTGCGGCTAAAGTGCGCGCTGTGTCATAGGCCAAAAGGGGTGATACCTCGAGGGATACCCAGCCATCCACGCCGCTCGAGCGTTCATAGATGGGTCGAAACAGGTCAGCAGCTCGGGTGAGATCCTCGAGCGCCACGTCAAAAAAAAGCACCTCGCCCGATTCACCCTTTGCCAGTTTCTCGCGTATCGTGGCGTCGTAGTCGGTACTGCTTTTGATGGCATTGTCGAAGATCGTTGGATTCGAAGTGAGCCCAGTCACGGACAGCTCTTGAATGTAACGATGGAGCGTCCCACTGTCGAGCAGCTCGCGCGTGATGTTGTCGAGCCAAAGACTCTGGCCCAAATTGTGAAGCAGCTGCGTCGCTTTCATCGTCTCACCTCGGTGTCATGGGTCGAAAGCTAACAACATCGGGAGCCCTCCACTATTGGCAAAATTGACAGTTTTAGTACTGTGTTTTGGTCTCGGTCCGCCCTGTTGTAGCTGGACACTGTTTTGAAGAGTGTGACGGCGCGCGCGACTCGCTGCCGATGAACTTGTCATTTTGAAAAACGAGATAGCCCATTCTCGTTCTCCGTAGAGCCCACTTGGTCATTTGTAGGGACTCCGGACCTGTGGCTCACTGAATTTCGAATTCTCATTTCAAGCGCGTGCGCGCCTCAGGACACTCAAAGCCGCCGGCCGTCGCCTGAGACGGTAGGAATAATGGAGCACTATTGAGGCAGCCGTTTGCCGTCGATCTTGACAACCCAGGAAAACGCCAGCAGCCTAGAGCGCCAGGGCAACGAACGAGGTCATCCGTCCACATGATGAGTGTCGTTCCACAAACGGATTACTGGCCTTGAAAGATCGCTTTCGTAGCCCAAAGCGCTCACGCTCGCTGTGCTCAGCATGAAGTATCCGCTGTTTGCAGATGGTTCAAGCCCGAGCCAACGGGCGGCCAATACCCGGATGAAATGCCCGCTCGAAAAAAGCAGTACAATCCCCCCAATCTCGCGCACACGGTTTACTACCCTGTCCGCCCGCACGGCGACCTGATGTGGCATCTCACCGCCCGGGCAACCATCGCGGAACAGATTCCAATCCGCGCGCTCCGCATGGATCTCAACACTGCGCCGCCCCTCGTATAGCCCATAGTTCCATTCGAGAAGATCCCGATCAACTTCCGCGACCGCGTCGAAGCCCGCTAGCTCGCAGGTGCGGCGTGCGCGCTGCAGCGGGCTGGTGAACACTTTGGCAAAGCTTAGTCCTTTCAACCGATCCCGAAGCTGGATGGCCGTACGCTCGCCATGGTCGGTCAACGGTAGATCGGTTAAGCCCGTATGCTGGCCCGTTAGGCTCCAGGCAGTTTCGCCGTGCCTGGCTATATAAAGGATGGGTAGTTCCCCACTCATGTTGCCGCTCCTTTCGGAATGCCAATCCCCGCCGATGGCTGCCGGCCCCACCACATTGCAAGCAATAGTGAACCTAGAACCTCGACGATCCCATACGACAAGGCTGCAGAAACGGCGGGCGTACCAGCAAACGAGCCAGCTGCTATGACCAGTCCAACGCCTACGTTACGCAAGGATGTAACGAGTGCCAGCGACCTGCGGCTTTGGTTATCGCTTCCGCCCAAGATCCAGCCAATCGCCAGAGTCGAAATTAGCAGTGCCAGCATCCCGGCGAATCCGATCAACCGGATATCCGCTAACATCCGAAAGTGAGCGGCCAGTATGAATACCAGCGCTACCAAATTGAGGATCTTGCTAACGAGGTCGGCGGGCCTCTGCAGTGCGTCTGCCCAATTCGCACGCCACTGCCGCACAACCAGCCCCACGAGCAACCGCAGCAATTGACTCACGAGAAGGGTCGTGACCATTCGACCAGCGCTTACGTTTAAGGGTCCATTTCTCGCCACTAGGGCCAGCGTCGCGCGCAGAAGCAATGGTGAGACGACTGCAGACGCGCTCGCGAGGATCACCATCAACTCAATGGAGACGGCCACGTTCCCCCTCGCGATCGTCGTCACTAGAGGACCAAAAGGAGCGCCGGGGCAGACGGCAAGGATGAGAAAACCCACAGCGACCATCGGTTCCGTGCGAAACAATAGAAGGAGGACGAGCGTCACCGAGGGGACGAACACGTAGTTCGCAACGATGGCGCGTACCACCAATCGCCTGTCATTTGCGACGGCAGCTATTTCACTGAATCTCACGCCTAAGCCGGTGGCCACCATCATCGCTATGAGCGTAATCGTAACGAGAATGTTAAGGGCTCGATCGAGTGTCATAAACCTTTTCCCCGGGGCCGTAGATCTTGACGGCTATCAGGCTTAGCGCGAACAGGTTCACTGCGACGGTTCCGCTCAGCTCCCTGCCCGTTCTTCTGGCCACAACCGTGAACTCCAAAAATGGGCCGATGGTGAATGTCGCAGCTGGGGACTATAGTGAAACCTGTCTCCTAGCGTCCATGTCATTTCTACTAAGTGGACGATCATGCGAAGAGGACTAGACTTGACGAGTGGTTCATCGATGGCGGTGAGGAGTACTTTAGGGCGACGGATAGTCGCCGTCGGCAGCTAAGGTCGTTCTTTCCGATCCGACTTTTTAAGAGCGATCTTGTTCTCACGGAGGGCGCAACGTGGAAGGTCCCGCAAAAATCCTGGAATTGGATCGTCGCTTTGGAATACCAGGAATGGCCAAAGTCGTCGAAGGCAATGGCGGGCTTCCCAAAGTCAGTATCACGACGCGGGCCGGTGTGGCGTAAATGTACCTGCACGGCGCGACCGTTACATCTTGGAGGCCTACTGGTGCCGAGGAGGCACTTTTTCTCAGTTCCGAATCGCGATGGGCCGATGGACACGCAATCCGTGGCGGCGTGCCGATCTGCTTTCCATGGTTTAGAGCTAAAGCGGACGATCCCAAAGCACCCGCACACGGATTCGTGCGCACGAAAGCGTGGCAGCTCGAGTCGATTGTAAAGGACGGAGATGCAGTGACCGTCAGTATGTTCACGGTAAGCGACGAGGGCACGAAGAAATGGTGGCCCGCCGACTTTCGCCTCGTCCACCGCGCCAAATTCGATTCAGAGCTGAGCCAAGAGCTGGAGTTAACCAACTCTGGAACGACCTGGCTGCGATTCGAGGAAGCTTTGCATGCGTACGTGAGAATCGCGCACATCGATAAAGCTCGGGTCGAGGGTTTGAAGACAGTTCATTATCTGGATAACACCGATTCAAATCGGGACAAAATGCCACATGGTGAGGTCGTAATCGATTCAGAGACCGATCGGGCATACCTGAACACTCAGCGCGCAATCGAACTGGTGGACCGCTCGCTGGGTCGGCGAATTCGCATCGTAAAAGAAAATTCACTGACGACCGTAGTGTGGAACCGGTGGAAGCAGAAGGCACAGGGCATGTCAGAGCTCGGGGATAACGAGTGGACACGAATGATCTGCCTCGAAACCAGCAATGTCTGTGATTTTGCGGTAGACCTTGCGCCTGGTCAGCAACACAGAGTGAACGCAATCGTCAGCATTGCTGAGTCTTGAATCGTACTGGGGGCTCGCCTTGATGCAACGCCCAATCACTCACTCCACGACGCCTTGTACTTTTCTCCTCGGTCATGCCGTCGCCTTGTTCCGCGCGATTGTCGGCCCCGTCTGATCTGCAGCTTGTTTCAGAAGCCAGTAGCTCATCTGGTCCACTCGAACGAAGCCTTTCAGATGACGGTCGGTCTTGCTTGCGACAACAGGAATCCATGTCAGGCCGTGTTCCAGCATGGTAGTTGCGGCAACCAAACCCGACTCCTCTAACGAGACAGTTACGGGCTCGGCGGATACGAACTCCCGCAATTTCACATTCTTGATATCTTCACGAGCGACGGTCTGTTTGTACGCGATCATCTGGGTGGCGAAAATAAGATCTGTGCCCCTCGAAACGCCCCACAAGCACTGCTGATCATCCAGAATAAATAAGCACCCGTTAGTGCTTCTGGTCAGCAAGATTGCGGCTTGCTCAAGGGTGCTATCTGGCTTCAGTGTCTCCGCGGGGACAGGCTCGAGGAAGGTGGACAGCGGCTCGCGGCTCAAAGCATCCTTTGCCTCAGGAAAATGCAGCCAGACATTCTCGGCTCTTCGCCCCACGGCCTCGGCGACGATGTCGCGCAACGGCGCCATTGATCCGGTGTGTTCTGAGAAGGCATCCCGGCTCATCACAACGACACGCACAACAGTGCGCGCCCGAATACTCGAGAGATACGAATCACTTTGTTGCAGGGCCGCTTCGCCAATGAAATCCCCCGGACCCAATACGGCGAACGGAGTTTCCGTTCGCGCAGGGTCTGTGCTCCGAAGAAGTTCGGCTTCGCCCTGTTCAATCACGTAGAAGAAATTCGCCGGGTCTCCTCGGCGATAGATGAAATCGCCGGCGCGATAGTAAGCTCGGGAAACGTGGTGGCTCTGGTTCGCGGTAAAGGCTCCAAGATCACGCGGAAATATCAGATCCCAGGCCCAGTCGCTGCCAACCCGGATGCGACGCGACCAGCTGGGCAACTTCAGAAGGTAAACGCCGCGCCACATGAACCACGCGAGAACGCCAGAGACGCGAAATCCAAACATCTCTGCGACAGCGCGGTGTCCCCCGATGGAGCAGAGCTGGCCGAGAGGCTTGAAATAGAAGGGGCGAGTGGGCTCGCCTCGCAGCACTCGCACAATGTTTTCGGCTGCTTGGCGTCCCTCCCTTTCCGCGAATTGGCCCGTTGTCGGAGACGGGTTATTGTCGAACGCATTGGTGATGTAAGCGCAGTCTCCTACCGCCCAAACGTTAGGGAGCCCAGCAACACGCATATCAGGATCCGTCAGCACCCGCCCTCTCTCTTTCTTTACATTCGTCAGATGCTGAACGATAGGTGACGCTGTCGTTCCAATCGTGCAAACCACCGTTGCAGCGCAGATCAGGCTGCCGTCCTGAAGCCCCACGCCTTCAGGGGTTGCTGCCGCGGCGCTCGAATTCAGCAGCACCTTAATCCCCGCGCGTCGCATCTTCTTTAACGCAAAATCGCGCAATCTGGGACTGACCTCGGGCAAGATTTGGTCCTGATTGTGAACCAGCGTCATGCTGATGTCGCTTTCGGTGAAATTCCGATAGAAGCTTGTGCTGTCGCGGACTAAATCATTTACCTCGCCGGCCAACTCGACCCCGCTGAATCCACCGCCGATGATTACGAACGAAAGATGAAACTGGCGTCGCTGAGGATCGCAGCACGCCTCCGCCTTCTCGAGCTGGTCGATGATATGAGAGCGCAAAGCCACCGCGTCTCTCATCGTCTTGAAAGGGAACGCGTGGTCGCTCATCCCCGGAATAATGCCGAGATTGCTTTCGGCCCCGCAGGCAATTACGAGATGGTCGTAGTTCGTCGGCTCGAGTTGGCCCCGGTCGTTATGAAATTCAATTTGACTAGCCGGGATATCGATGCGTTCGACGATTTCGGTACTGCAGTCCACTCCGGGCAGCATCTGTCGAATTGCTGCGGCTGCGGAATCAGGATGGATTGAAGCGCCAGCGACATCAGCCAAGAGCGGGTGGAAGACCATGTGGTTTTCGCGGCTGTATACAACAATCTGGCATTCCTCGCGCGGCAGTCTCTTCCGCAGAGTCCTCGCGCACTTCATCGCCGCAAAACCGCCACCGATAATTACAATCTTCGTACGGGCCATTTCCCGCTCTCATCCACAACAGCTGTATGGAAAGTAACTACTACTCCCTCTCTCCGTCAGGGTCAATGACAAATCGTCCGACGGTTCACGTAACGTCTGAAGCCTTGGGGAGTCCGATGGCTGTCTTCTGCGTTCCAAATGCTTTTGGATACCGGTAACACCTCTTAATTCACGTAGACCGGGGGAACCATTGTCAATTTTGACAGGATCCGACGTCGATTCAGCTCGTTAATCTTGAGGCGCGATTGAAAGTCGGATTGGGCCCTGGGCAGCAGTAACATCCGGAGTGAGTCCCAGCAGGGAGCGCCGACGACCTGCGGCAGGGCGAAGGTGAAGGAAGAGTCCGGTGAGCTTGGGATTGCGGTCAAGAAGTGGACGAATGCCGCGTCTACCCAGCCGCTTTGGAGGACAAGCCGAACGATTTCACGGCGCTGGTCTCGTCCTGATGAATGCCGAAGACCGCTGACAGCATCGTCTTTTCCAAAAGCTCCCCGACCTTCTTGTTAACATTGGCAAGCTTCAATTGGCCACCCTGCTTGCAGACGCTCGTATACGAGCAAACAAGCTCTCCGGTACCGGCGCTGTCAAGGTGCGCGACGTCCGTCATATTCAAAAGGACATGCTTCTTACCCTTCTCCAAGAGGCCGACCATAATTTCGCGGAGCATCACACTCCCTTCGCCGATCGTGATCCGCCCTTTGATGTCAACAATTGTAATCTCACCGAGTTCGCGAGTTGCGGCTTGCATCCGGCGGGCAGGTTGCGCTTGCAGGCTCATGCCTAAGCTCCAGGGTGGCGCTTTGCTCTGGCTGCAACGTCGGACAAGTCCCGGCGATAGGGTGAGCGCGGACATCGGAAGCCCCAGGGACCGGGAGCGTGGGATCGCGGGCTGGAGATGGCCAAACACAAAACCTTCACGGTCGCCACGAACGTGAAAGTTTACTTCTGTGATCCGCACAGCCCTGGCAACGAGGAAGCAACGAAAACACCAACCGCTTGCTCCGGCAATACTTGCCCAAGAGAACCGACCTTTCTAGCTACACGCAATCCCAACTGGACAAGATCGCGCTGCGTTTAAATCAACGTCCACGAAAAACTTTGGGCTTTCAGACTCCAGCGAGTAAACTGCGCGCAAGTGTTGCGCCCACCCTTTGAACCAGCAGAGTTAATCGGGACTTGTAGCAACTCTCGCTATGCGGCAGAAGGGTTGGCATTCGGGTTGAAGACCCCGAAGCTCCGACCGTGCAATTAGACGTAGCTAGGAAGGATCATCTTTCGGATAGGATTATCTATGGACATCGGCAACGTTGATGACATGGATCGGAACACGAGATTTCCACCTCCGTCCCGCCTCCTAGCCTGCTCCATACCCGGAGTTGCGCTCCTACTCTTGCTGCCCGTTCGCGCATCCCCAGAAGACCCCAGTGCGGATGCCGGCTTGACCGAACTACCTGCGGATCCATCCCGCAGCCATTG
>Ga0070765_100002486_pt1 | contig 11580 bp, 9 predicted proteins | sample HubBroMetageWFT5_FD_71516 | JGI IMG/M metagenome (GOLD analysis project Ga0070765, IMG submission 71516) | Warmed and freeze-thawed soil microbial communities from the Hubbard Brook experimental Forest, New Hampshire - Hubbard Brook CCASE Soil... | ecosystem: Environmental > Terrestrial > Soil... | reverse complement strand
GTGCAACAGCTCTCTAAGACACGATCTGGGCGAGTTTGCCGCCGGCAGTGAGTTCGCGATCCGTTTTAAGACTCGGCTCTCCGTGGATGTAGGCCATTACACTTTTACGCTGGAAACCGGCAAGCAAGCGGACGATCGCCCGAATATCGGCATTTACTTTGAAATTGTGGAGGGTGTGGGTCCCATTCAAGTCTTTGACCCTCACCCAGATGAGGTTCGACCTTACTATGGAATGGCTCAGCTCCCTTGTGAAATGGAAGTGTTCTGACGGTGGAGAATCCAGCTCCCATTTCTGCGCCGAAGGAACTAACGCCAGTTCGGATTAGCTACCTGCTGATCATTCTGATTTCGTTGATCGGTAAATTCCTGTTTGCCTCGGAGTTCGGCTTCTACGAGGACGACTATCTCCAAATACTCCCTTTCTACGGCACCCGCTGGGACCAAGTCCTCGGCTTAATCTGGAGCGATCTGCGTACCTGGCCGCATGGTGAACCCATTGGGTTCGCGATTGCGGATCTCCACGCCTATATCGTTACCCGTTTCGATAGTTTGGCCGTGGCGTATTTACTGGGTCTATTTCTGGTGGCGCTCAATGGTTGTTTATTTTACCGCTTGGCCAGAAGGCTAGGCTCGGATTTCGCCGCTTTCATTGCGGCCTGTGTGTTTGTTCTTTATCCGGCAGATACATCTGAACAGATCATCATGAACCAGCCGTGGCAGCTATTGAATCTGACCATCGTTTTGCTGGCGTTCCTCTTCTATCGGAAACGAATGATTGTTTCCTTTGGGCTAGGGCTCTGTTCTCTACTAATTTACGAGCACTTCTTCTTCCCATTCGTCGCTGCCCCGTTTCTAATCGAGAAAGGGGATAAGTTCTCTGTAAGAAGATGCTTTCTTCACGGCGTCTTTATTGTTAGCGGAGTCAGCTGCATGATTTTGGTCCGCAGCCTCATCGGTGAGCACCGGGCACAAGGGGTATTAACGGATCCCGGCGAGGTACTCTGGAAGATCCCTTCGGCGGTTGGGATTGGCCTCACCAACAGCGTAGTGACCATGGCGACCCGAATTCTGGACGCATTTCTGCACGGCGATTTTTTGACCTGGTCCATTGTTTTTACGGTTTGCCTCAGCCTCGTTCTCGGCTTGAGAATGGCGAACCCGATCCGAGAGGGTGCGATTAATGGCTACAGAACTCGCAAGGACCTATTAATCACAGCGGGAGGAGCGATGGTGGCGGCGGCAGCCGGATACGTTTTGGCGTTTCGCCCGGATGATTATCCTCCGGTGATTAATCTGGGACGGCTAGCCGGCTTCAATGCGCCAGCCAGCATCGGCGTTTGTTTGCTGATTGCATGCGCGGTCTCCTTCGCGTTGCAGGCGGGAGGAATCGTCAGTCGCGTAGTAACTTGGGTCTCAATCCTGGTGATCGGCGGTTTAACCGCAGTCGGGGTGTATATTCAGAGAGTGGATTATGTGGCCTCGTGGGCTCATCAGAAAGATATCCTACGACAATTGCTAGCCACGTCTGGTACTTGGAAGCCAGATACCACCTGCTTGATCGATGTCGAACATTCAGACCTCAAACCAATCTCCACGCCAGGATTTTCCTCGAGCTGGCTTTGTTTTGATCTCACCTATGTGCCGCGTTATCTGATCGATTTTCCCGCTCTGCCAATCGGCAAATTACCCGAGGGAACCACGCTGCAACCAAGCGAAGGAGGATATTCTCAACTCAGCATTCGCCTCTTGGATGGAAACATGATCTATCCAAGGGCGATTGGATACTCTCGCTACTTCGACACCGCAAAGCCTGAATCGGGTCGTATCCGTGTGGAAGCGGTTTCATCCGATCCGTTATTCCGAATTTTCCTGAAGGATGGTAATTTCCAGTTGTTCCAGATTCGTGACCAGAAGCTGCAGCGAGTGATGGATCCGAAGTTTAGCATTGCGAATGTCGACCTGAACCAAGACCCAATGATTGATCCGGCAGCGAAACCGCTACCGTTGTCGCGGCCGGGTAAGATTCTTCTGGGAGACCCGGCCCTTTGGCCTTCGGTCGACGGCGGTAAACAATATCCGACTGCGCCGCCCTTCAAGGACTTATAGTGAAAACAGATACGCTCCCTACCTCGAGAACTCGGCAGCAGAGACGAGACAGTCGCTGGCTGACTTTTGGTTTCATGCTTAGCCATCGAGGATTGATTTCCCAATTGGCTCGGCGGGAAATCAGCGGTCGTTATCGCGGAACTTATCTCGGAATCTTCTGGTCGTTGATCAACCCTCTGATCATGTTGGCGGTATACACGCTCGTGTTCGGAACCATCTTCAATGGGAGATTTACGCAGAGCGGAAAGGAAACGGCGATCGATTTTGCGCTGGGACTTTTTTGCGGGATGAATCTATTCAACTTCTTTGTTGAGGTCGTTTCGAGATCTCCCAGCTTAATCTTGAGCAATCCGAATTTTGTGAAGAAGGTGGTGTTTCCACTCGAAATACTCCCCGTGGTGGCGGTTTTGGCTGCTCTCTTTCACCTAGCGATCGCTACCATTCCGTTGATTCTCGGTTTGTTGATTGTGCATGGTTCAGTGCCGTGGGGAGCGTTGTTGTTGGTGCCGATCGTGGTGCCGTTGATTTTGGCGACCCTAGGCACTAGTTGGCTCCTGGCAGCGCTCGGTGTCTTCGTAAGGGACCTGCAAGCAGCGGTGACACCGGCTATTACCATCCTGATGTTTCTGAGTTGTATCTTTTATCCCTTAACCGCCGTCCCGCAGACGCTGAGACCGTTCATTGAACTTAATCCAATGGCCGATCTCATTCAGAGCGGGCGTGACGCGGTGATGTTGAACGCAATACCTGATTGGAAAGTATGGATAGGCCTGTTCGGGTCCGGGATTATTCTATACGGTTTAGGTCTTTGGGTATTTCGGTCGTGCCGGTCTGCGTTTGCAGACACCATTTGACAACTCCGGGAACGAGCGGGAACGCCGGGAACGAGCGAGAACGCCCATCGCCCAAACTCCCGACTTCGCCCGTCGTTTGAAACTCTGGGAGGCTACGTCGGGCGAGCCGGGAGGCTTCCGACTTCGCTTGCCAGCAACGTCCCCGATGTGAGCGACCTTTGTAGCTTCGTCGGACAAGACGTCGGGCAAGCCGGGAACATGCAAGCACTTCCTGAAAACAAGCTCACCAGCTGTCACGTGGTGCCCGTAAAAGCAGCAATACCTACCGAGCTTCGCATGAAAAGGGTGTCTTGCTGAAGCATGTGGCCGGTGCTCGTGTTCCGCCAAGCGCCCGCGTAGTCGAAGTATTCAAAACCAAGTTCATGGAGCTTTCTAATCATGTCCGATAGCGTCTTGGATGTAGGAACGAATCGACGCAACGAAAGCTCAAGACAGAGAACATCAACTTGTTCTAAAAAGCGGGTCGCACCGTCGAGGACTAGATGTTCAGCGAGTTGGACATCGATCTTTAGTAATCCGCGCCCGGAGATCGACAGGGTGGAACTGATTTCATCCAGAGTTCTCACCGGAACTCCTGTGCGCTCCCATTGACGATCGGGAGAGCTTTCTGGCCCCTCCAAGAAACTGCTTGAATAAAGGTCGGGAGATATATTGAGCTCCAATGCACCAGGCTTGTCGCCGACGGCAGTGGCGATAGTAATGAATTCCGGGTGCAGCGTGTAGATGCTTCTGTCCCGCTGTTGATACCGCTCGAGCAAAGGTTCAATCAGGTAAAAACGGCTTTTCGGGAAAACGAGGCTAGCAACGTGGGACCAATAACCGGTGGACGCGCCGACATCGACAACGAAGTCAGGTCGATAACCTGTCTGCGCGAGCCGGTGAAGCGAGTAAAAATAGGGGTGAATACTCCAGTGAAGGCTCTTCGGGGGCCGTGGATCTATGTAGGGTACATTACTATCGAGAGCAATCGGCGCGCCTCCTCCCGGTTGTTCGAGGTAGGCGTGGGGAGGGAAGCCATCTTCCATCGCACCGAAGATCCAGCTCAAAATTGCTTCATCGGTGGGAGCATCAGCTTCGGTTTTCGCTCCAGACGGCTGAAGCCAAGCCGGGAGAAACCAAAGCCTTTTTCCCAGATCTGCTTGTACAGAAGCGCACAAAGCGGCGGAAGTCGTAAACGAGATTGTCGTCTTATCGATTGCTTCTGCCAAAAGCGGATCAGTCCCCCGCCCGGGTGGAAAGGCGCGATCGTTAGGCAAAATGAGCGCCACCGGTTCAGAGGTAATCTCTGCCACAGCGATGGCAGCAAAAAGACCTTCACTGCTCTTAGCGACTGCCAGCGCTTCTGTGATCCGGTATTTACCGAGTAAGGCGGCCAGATGAGCATAGGCAGTTGGCCGGTGAGAGTTCACTGGCCGGTCGATGGCAATAAAAGATTCGCTCCTCTCGTTCAGACCGTCTGCGAAAAGGACGATCACATCTTCGTCACCGCTCAGATGCAAGTGTTCAAGGGAATCAGCCAATGATTTGCTTGCCGGCGTTGGTAGGATCGAGAAACGAATGCCGGTCGAATCGGTGCCGCTAAACCGAGCAGACTGTAGCCGCGGAAGCGCAGTGCTCGTCCAGCGATAAGCTTCCTCAAAGACCCGAAAATCTTTGAAAAAGAAGAGGTTCCCCCAACTGCGCTTTGGCGCTGTGGCTAAGTTGGCAGTGAAGCGGATGGCCGGTTCACCCTCGATGCGGAACATGATTAGATTCCATCGATAATCTCGAGCCCGCATCTCCTCGATGATCTGTTTGGCCAGGACCAGTTTACTGTCGTTTGGTTCGTCCTTTACGAATAGAAAGTCTTCCCCCCAGAATTCAGTCTGAACGACTTGCGGCTGCAATTTCCCTAAGCCACGGATGACTTCGAGATCGAACCCTTCAGTATCGATTTTGAGTACGGGAAAATCATCCGGGATTTCTTTCTTAGTTACCAGCGAGCTAAGCGATCTCACCGGCACTTCCACCTGGGAGGTGAAAGAGACTTCTGCTCCTACGAAATGAGGGCGAAAGGTATTATAGACACTGGGATCTTCCCCGGTAGCTTCGAGTCCACCTTTCGCGATGTGAAGCGCCAGGGTCGTGTCTTCTGCGCCAAGCGCCATTTCCATCAAATGCAGACGGGTTCTTGCACCTAGATGTCCGGCTAGCTTTTTCATCGCTGGCGGGTATGGCTCGAAGGCGTAGACTTCGTATCCAGCGTCTAAGAGCACCTCGGACAGGGCACCTTCATTGGCTCCCACGTCCAATGCCACCGGTTTGGGAAAGAAGTTGACCAGATGTGCCAAAAGCAGGAATTCCGGGTTGTCATCGAGCTTGCCTTCCCGGGGTAGCCAAGGTGTCGCGACCCGCATCCTGTCGTCTACGCGATGCAATTGGTTATGCACATGGTGGAATTCATTCTCTGAATGGTCGCGCAGGTTATCCAGTTGGCCCTCCAAGGCCGCGATCTTGTTCTGGAGCGCCTCCACCTTGATCTGGAAGTCTTCGGTAAGGGAGCGCATGCGCTGCCATATCTCGACTACTTTTCCGTTGGTATCTGCCGGATATTTCAGGTAGCGGATAAGGCGATAGAAAGGATTTTCCATTTTTTGTACTGAATGGTCAGACCGAGGCTTGACCCTACCGGTTTTCTCGGTTCAAAGGATGGTTCCCGGTTTGCGTGACTTTTTAAGCCTGGTTTTCAGAAAGCGCAAATGGGTTGGCCTTCAATTCGAGAACCTGTCCAGCTAGTCCGAAATCGCTGCGTTACTGCGATCCGGGGAAGAGATTTCCGGGCCGGGCTGAGTGGATGCCAGAAGGCCTTCAAACCGGTTGTCTATTGGTCTCCCATGCGACAGCGAATCCCAGATCCAACCAGCCAACCCTTGACTCGAGAATCTGGGGCTGAGGTCCCGTGCCCGAGTTCGAATCGCAGTTGAGGTCATTTTGCTTGTTACCAGGGCAACCGCGTTTTGAAAACTGGCGGCCGAGTACTCGCAAACCGTGCCCAAACCAAGCTCAGTCACGAAGCGGGCTGCGGCTGTTTCTCTATGGCCTATCACAATCATGGGCACGTTTGCCGTCGCCATTAAGTAAACGATTCGCGAGGGAAGACTAGCGCGAGCCAGCCAGTCATGGGTATCGCTGCCGTCGAGGGTTCCGGCTGGAATAACCGCAAAATCTGCCCGGCGGGCGTTTTCGATCAAAGTCTGCTCCGGCACGTGGGAATGGAGGTTGATGCCGTATTTGGCCAAAGACTCGGGATCCAGGTCAATAAACGGTTTACCAGCGTTGCCATACCAATCGATTCGAAGAGCAGATAGGCGAATTGCGTCTGAGAATTGAGTGAGAGTCTGGGAACTCCATAAGTTACCGATTAGGATCCCACGCGGAGGCAAATTCGGCTTAAACTCGAGGCCCGGTGGAACAAAGCTTTCCGGGTCGGCCACTGGGGGAACAAACCAGAATCGGCGCTGGTATTTCTCCTCGTAAGCGGCGCAAAGAGCCGGGGAAATGGCGAAACAGATTCCCGCTTGGTGGATAAGTTCTCGCATCAGCTTATCGGGGATCCCTTTTACATGAATGTTCTGATCATCCATCAGATACAGCGCGATGGGTGCACCGGTTTCGGCGTGAGCAATGAGCGCCGAGCGCACATCGTCTTTATAAAAAGGCACGCAAAGGATCCGCCGGATTGTTTTTCCTCTAAGCAGCCGCTGGATCCGTCTGCGGCCGGCACCTAACGCGAGGAGAGAGTGAGTTATCCGAACGGCAGAGGCTCCAATGTCATGGGTTTTAAAGAATTCCTGCGAATAGAAAGCGATCAGATTGTCTTCGTTACGAAGAATTCGCACCAGGAGAGCTCCGGTGCCATGACGGCTACTCAGTTCCGCGTGGGTGATCGCTAAGGTCGCACCCTGGTTAGGTACCGGTTTCGTTGCCGCTGGCCTCGGCTCTTTCAGTGAGTGGTCCTGCATAGTCCTGTGCGTCGTCAGAAATGAGAAACAATCCTCATTCAAGGCGAAACCTATGTGCGCTTAGAGAACCGAACACAGATTATCCGGATTGTACAGATGTCTCGCACAGCGAAATGTTTGCAAAGCTATTAACCTGTGTTCTGCTTGGCCAGGGAAGCTTCAAATACGCGATGCGAAACCTCTTTCGAAGAATTTGGCGTTATGTCAACTATGCGCCAAATACGCATAGCAAGACGGAAGAGGTCCGGCAGCTGGTGCAAAAGGTGGACGCGATGGTTGAGAACGTGCGCATCAAAACCACCGCCGTTGAAACCGATCTGCGTTATCTGAAAACCATGACGGTTGCGTTACAAAATCAACTCAACGGCATTCAAGACCATCTGAGATCGACTCAACCTTGGATACCATCATCGAAAGAATCAGACCAAAGACCGGTAGGATGGTTGCTCACATCTTTGGTTGGCCTCTTTCCAAACCCGATCGTGGTGAATATCGGGCTCAATGAAGAGGAGCTTTTCGAGGGGCTCCTCGACGCAGGATTTAGTGTTTATACGTTCGAATCACAAGCGAAGCGGGCGGCGAACTTGTTAGAACGATTCAACGATTGTCCTCGTCTCCATGTCCTTGATGCGGTCAGCGAGTCTTTAGGTTTGCTGGCGGAAAGAAAAGAAATCCCTGCTGGCTTTTCAGTGTTAAGAATCACGGCTAAAGACCTCGAGTCCTCGATGGCTACCGACGTCGACCGGTTGTCTCCTGAAGTGGTAGATACACCGTTTTCCAGCCAAGATGCGGTGGCGGCAGATGAGCTTGCCGCTGGCAAGCAGCTGATCCGAGAAATGCGAAAGTTTGGTTACCATTGGAATTTGCTGGTGTTCCGGATGGCTAACGCGCCAGCTTTTCGCTTTGCCGCGAATCTTAGCAGAACACCGGATATGAGCTCGGGCGACCTGCTTTTCTTTAAGAGTTTCGAGCTTTTTGAGCGAACCTACCGTTGGGCTCAACTGGTCCTACCTCGCTTCCAACATCTTCGCAGTCCTGATCCGAGTTGAGCTTCTCTTTGTCTCTTCATTGGCTGGGTGTGACTTTCGGATCTGCGTTGATCCGCTTCGCTTGGCGGTTTAAGGCTTGGCACTGGATCTAGTGAGGCTAAGCTTCTTCCCGCGGTGGAAAGCGAAAACACAACGTATTTTGCACACGAGGCGAAACTGTTTCGGGCATTTCAAAACGCCGGTTTTGAACCGCGGGTATTTTTTGAGATCGGCTCATCGAACTCAGGTTGGTCTTACGAAATGTCCACTCTATTTCCCGCGGCGCGATTTCACCTTTTCGAACCCTTGGTAGACCACAAGGATTTCTATCGGGAGAATACCGCTAGGATCTTAAAGGCGAGACCCGATTTCCGAGTCCATAAGATCGCGGTGGGTGATGTCGATGGGATCACAAAAATGGGTGTAGACTCCTCCGGCTATAGCGCGAGCACCCTGGTAGCCGAAATGAACGAAACGTTCATAGAGGTGATCGAGGTCCCAATACGGAGGCTGGATACGTTCGTGTTCGACGTAGACCTGCCGCGACCCGATGTTCTAAAAATAGATGTACAAGGTGCTGAATTAGCCGTTTTGATCGGAGCCGGTGCGCTATTAGATTCGGTCCAACTAATTCAGGCTGAGGTTTGGTTGACACGCGGGTACTGGAAACAAACTCCGTTGCTTCACGAAATTAGTGAATATCTGAGCGGCAAAGGTTTCCTACTCGTGGCATTCGGCGGCTCCTACTACAGCAATCTGCATGAGCTCTATGCTACCGATGCATTTTTTGCCCAAAGCCAACTTTTGGAGCGTTACGCGGACAAATTACCGAAAGGCTCTTTGACCGGTTAGTGCCGCCCGGCAATAAAAAAGCGACTGTCTTGAAACAAAGGGAGGTCGCTGCGAACGAATAATAAATCGAATTGCCAAAAGGCACTGTCAACTTCGCGGTAGAGGAGATCGAAAACGTCCAGAGGCCGGAAGCCAAGATCGAGCATGTACCGGCAAAGTTCCCAGAACGGTATTGCCACTCCGCCGAACGTCATATTGTACGCCTCAATCACGAGCACGTTAGTTTGTTTCAGGGTCTTAGTCGCGCCGGAGAGGATCGGAACCTCAACGCCATGGGTGTCTAGCTTGATCATATACGGCCCGGGAACCGGTTGCTTAGCGAGCAGATCGTCGAGAGTGACAACAGGGCAAGGAAGATACTTTTCATTCCAGGCTTCGGTCGACAGTTGTCCGACCAGCGGATCAGATCCATCGAAGTATCCTTGCCCGGTGGTGCCGCCGACTGCGGTCAACGCAAACTGCCAGTTTTTATTCTCCTGGCATACCTTGTTGAGGTCCGGCAGATGGACCTGGTTCGCCTCAACCAAAAGATGGTGCCGGTCAGGAAAATGTCGGGCAAAGACTTTTGACCACAATCCGCGTGCGGCTCCGACATCGATCAACGAAGCGATTTGCAGGTTGTGGTTCTCCAAGCGTCTTAGGGCACGGTCTAAAAGCGGCGAATTCCTCTCTTCTTCGTCGGATTTACCAATAGGATGAGCCCTGAGATGAGCACCGAACAACCGGCCCGAAAACGCATTGATGATTGAGAGTGCAATCCCGGGGAAACTCATCTGACGCCTGCGGTCTTAACCTAAGACAAAATTTTACACATCGATTTGGCGAGGCAAGTCCGAGAGCAAAAAACCTCGCCGGTCCTTAATCTAATTCTGCACTGCCGACCGTCATTCGCAGTTGAAGTAAGCAGCGGCCTTAGCATCTTTCACTCACGAATCCACTTCTGCAGACGATGATCTCCCAGGATTCGTTACAGAGTTTATCAGAGCGGACAAAATTACCGAAAGGCACTTTGGCCGGTCAGTCCAGCTCCGCCATCGACGAAGAGTAAGATAAATCGGTGGTGCTTTCCTCTCTCCGATGATCTCGGAAAACCACGAGCTGCATCAGTAGGAAATTACACATGGTGGCGCAAGGGACGGCACAGAGCTTAGCGATGAGGACATTCGTGGTGAAAGTGGAGAGGCAGAAATGCACAACCCCAATCGTGATGAGCCAGTTGGTCAGAATGACGCCACCGTATTGAAAGAGTTGTTTGGCGTAGTCATTACGACGGCAGCGAAATACCCAGTACTTGTTCAATAAGAAGTGGCAACATACCGCGATGAAATAAGCCACCGTTACGGCCAGCAGCGGCGGCAGGAAACGGCTGGCAATTGCTACGCCGCCGAAATCGACAACGGCGACACTGCTTCCTACTGTTGCAAAACGCACGAATCGTAAAACCCGTTCTCGATTCAACAAGTCCGTTATGTTCACCCGCGTGGACTTAGCAGAAAATACGCGTTGTGCAAATTCCTTGCTGTCCTTGCCGGGCTTTCCATGAATTTTTTGGAACTCCCACCCGTAAACCAGCGATCTTGTTTCTAGTAGGGCCGCTCTTCCTTTTGGGCTCCCACAACTCCGTACTCGCTCAGTTGCCTGACATTTTCTGCCAAACCGCGATAACGGATTTGCCTAGTCTATAATTCAAGAAACGATCCACTTTCACAGAGATCCGAACCAGCAATGAATCCCAAAATTTGATCTGTTTCAGGGTGGGACTTGAAGAATGCAACAATAGACGATTTCCTAAAGATGCAAACAAACCAATGCAATCTAGATAGCGCGATAAAATCATTCTTGTCCCGAGAGGAGAAAGCGTTGCAAGGCCTGGCAACGAGTATCTGCGGAAGTGTCCTATCGCTGAGTCAAATGGAGTGAACAAGCTCTGATGTGCGGGAGCGAGGACGATCAAATGGCCGTTTGGCTCAAGATGGCGCGACGCCTTCTCCAGTTCTATTCGATCATCCTTTATATGTTCCAGAACATCAATATATAGGATGGAATCGAACGATTCAGCTGGGTCTAAGTCCGCCATCGTACCAGCTCTAACAAAGCAGTTTCTTTCCAGCTCTCCCCGCTCCGCCATTTGGCGTAATCTTTGATACATCGAAAGGTCCGGCTCCATAGCTACCCATCGGTTCATATCCGGATTGCAAAGCAGTCGGGTCACACTGCCGATACCTGCACCCACCTCCAAAACGTTTTGACCAAGGTAAGGTAATATTTGAGACTTCCAGTACGCCCGCCAGTGGTGAGCGTGAGCGAAAATCTCTAGTTCGGATCCGACATACGCGAATGAGCTTTGTGACATCGATCTATAATAACTAGGCGCTTATGGATGTAAGTTCGGGCATAATTCGCTGGCATGGATGCGAAGGAAGACCGGGTCGCAAGCACGAGGAAGGCTGCGATTGCTGAGAGCGTAATATTTTGCAAAAGAATCGCCGCTGACAAGCCGACCGCTGACGTGGCCCATCCTGGCACCGCGAGATTTGTGAAAAATCGAGCAAAAATGACCGCGCTGGCGAAGCAGGCATCCAGAACCGATACTAAGAAAGAAAGCAACAGCAACCGCGCAAACAGCTTATCGGTGAACACGGAAATCGCACTCAATCCATGGACGACCAGCGACTCCAGATTCATCGAAGAACTGCCGGAATATCGTGTTCCGCGCCGGGTTGGTACGCGGCGTATCTC
>Ga0070765_100002485_pt1 | contig 11581 bp, 10 predicted proteins | sample HubBroMetageWFT5_FD_71516 | JGI IMG/M metagenome (GOLD analysis project Ga0070765, IMG submission 71516) | Warmed and freeze-thawed soil microbial communities from the Hubbard Brook experimental Forest, New Hampshire - Hubbard Brook CCASE Soil... | ecosystem: Environmental > Terrestrial > Soil... | reverse complement strand
TTTCGCGAAGGGTCGCAATTACTCGTGGTTGCCTCCTTATTTGCTTTCGAAAAACAATCGTTGTCGATTGCCCCGTCTCCGATAGATCGGCGGGCACAACAGGTAAATTGAGGCACCAGGAACGAAATCCCTTGTCCTTAGTCGCCTTTAGTTGGCTCCCGTGGTCTCGAATCCCCTAGAGCGAATCGAGCTTCGCCGCCATGATGAAGTCATTTCGATGAAGACCTCGAATCTTGTGCGTCCAGAGGGTAACCGTAACGCGACCCCACTCTGTTAATATGGCTGGATGATGACCTTCCTCCTCCGCTAGTGTGCCAACCCGATTCGTAAAATTCAGGGCTTCGGCAAAATTCGTGAAACGAAAAACCCGTTCCAGTCGCTGGATTCCCTCTCGCTCTACCAGCGCCCAATCGGGAATCTGCGGCTTAAGTTCGCCAATCTCCGCCTCAGTGACTCGAGGAGCGTCGCGGCGGCAGGCCGTACACTTTTCAGTCGTAAGTGTGCTCATAATAATCGTTTGATACGAGTCAAGGACTCAAGCAGTCAAGCAATCAAGCTCTTGAGAAACCTGCCAAGAGAGAACTCGAGCACTCAAGGGCTCAAGAACTCAAGAACTCAAGAACTCAAGAATGTGCGACGCGGAACTCGGCTCAAGCGGCGGCGTTTACGCAGTTGGTTTTTTCCCTTAAGTTCGGTATGTTGCGGAGTAGATTTATTGATAGGTGAGCTACTTATGAAAGGTATTTACTTCGTTGTCTTCCTGGCGATGAGCTTGACTCTAATCCTATTGCCAGGCCAGGCGGTAGCAGTCCAGGTAACGCTGATTTTACGAAATATCACAACTGACGATTTCAACGAGTGGAAGGTACGATCTGAGGAAAAATGTACGCAGAGTACCGGTAAAATCAGGCAAGACACCGAGGCGTTTGAACAGTCTTGGGAAGTGGGTAATTCAGGACACGATATCCGGTTTTGGTGGAGTCGTTTGAGCGGGGAGGCAGACGCTACTGTTCTCGTGAACAACACTGTGGTATTCAGTGGGCATTGCCTTCACGGTGGCACGTGCTCAGTTCGAATGATTGATACGTGCCCTTATCCTCGCGTCTACAAGACGGAGGGTTCAGGCCCCTACCTGATAGATAAGCTCGATAGCAACGTGACTTATATTCTTTTTGCTACGTCGATGTTACCCGCGCGCTTCTATAATCGCTAAATTCAGAACTCAAGAACTCGAGCACTCAAGAACTCGAGAATGTGTGATGCGGAACTCGGCGCGAGATTGTTGGTTCTTCTTGGCTTCTCGAGTGCTCGAGTTCTTGGATTCTTGAATTGCCCCCTACTCGTCTTGCTCGATGGCTGCTACGCCGGCTATCGGCAATTCCGGTCCGCCTAGACAGAATCTCGTCTCAGGCGGCAAATGCAGAGTTACCGGTTCAGGGCCGTAATTAAAGAAGAACCGGAGCCGCCCTCTGGCGCGGGAGCGAACACCATCTGGAAGTGCTGCGACATTCAAGTTTTCGCTGCGCGCGAGCTGCTCAATAATGGCGTCGAGAAGGGCCTGATCGGGCATGGACGCGAGGTAGCTTATCTTCCGGTGCCGAAAGGCGACACCTTGACCGTCCGGCAGCCGGATAAATGGCATCAGGTCGGTTCGGACACGCTCCAACCACAGGTGGCATTGGTAGAGAGTGGAATTCCAGTTCAAGGAAATCGGGGCAAAATACGGCAGCGACTCGACCCGCTGGACCGTGATCGGGATCAGTTCTTTTAATGGGCCGGGAGGTAATTCTTGCGGGATTTGAAAATCGGTCGTCTTTGATCCTGTCCTTGGACCAATCAAGACCTGACCTTGGAATCTTTTTAGCGACTCCACCAATCCCGGCTCCACAATAGGTAACGACGGGATTGCCACGACCCTATACGGATCCAGAGACGTCTCTTGCGATACGACGTCTACGTTCAGTCCGAGCCGCCGGAATGCGCGGTAAAATCTCAAGACGAAGGCCAGGTAGCTGAAGTCGCTCGCGTGGGGCTGTATCCCGATAGTCCAGGCGGCTTGGTAATCGTAGACGATCGCAACCTTTGAAGGAATTACTGCATCGAGCTTCAGCCGAGCGAGTTCCTGAGCCACTTGACGCGCTTCAAATGCTGCAGGTTCAGGTTCTCCATTTGGTAGATGCAGCCCGGCGTGCATCTGTTCCTGAGCAAACGGCGCCTGGCGCCAGCGAAAATAACTCACGACTTCAGCGCCGTGCGCGAAGGCTTCGTGGGTCCAGAATCGAATCATGCCCGGGTAAGGGGAGGGGTTGTAAGCAGCCCAATTCACCGGGCCCGGCTGCTGTTCCATCACCCACCAACGGCCACGCCCGCATGTGCGATAAAGATCGTGGTGAAAACCGACGAAATCCGGGTCACCCGAACGAAGATATCGCAGCTTGTGAGAATCCGGGGCCTTTAGTTCGCTCAAAAATCCGAGCGGGTACGAATCCCAGCTGGCTGCGTCCAAGTCTTGAGACAATGCGAAGTGGTCAAAGTCCAGGAATCCTCCCATGAAATTATGAAGGATCGTCTTGCCGGGAGAATATTTGCGGATGATCTCGACTTGAAGGCGGTTGAAACTTTTAACCTGATCGGACGAAAACCGCATGAAATCGAGTTGGTGAGACGGATTGGGCTGAGTGACAGTGAGGTTTGTTAGCTCGATCTCATTGAAATCCCGGTATTCCATGCTCCAAAACACATTTCCCCAAGCCCGGTTGAGTTGATCGATCGATAGGTATTTTGACTTCAGCCATTCGCGAAAACCGAGAAGGGCCGAGGTAGAATAACTAAGAATCGTGTTGTGGCATCCATACTCGTTGTCGGTTTGCCACGCGGCGATCGCTGGGTGTTCCCCAAAACTTTGCGCCAATTTCGTCACGATTCGTTCGCATGCTCTTCTGTAGGCGATATGTGAAAAGCAATAATGGCGCCGGGAACCGAACCCTCGCGGCAAACCGTTCGCGTCGATAGCCACCATATCGGGCATTTGATCTACCAGCCATTTTGGAGGAGCGGCTGTCGGAGTGCAGAGGACAATCGAAAGTTGCCGTTGGGCCGCGAGATCCAGGACCTCTCGCATCCACCCGAACCGATATTCTCCAGGGTTCGGTTCGAGTCGGCTCCAGGCAAACTCGCCGACGCGCACAAAACGAATACCGATATCGCACATTGCATCGAAGTCAGCCGTCCATCTTTCGGGTGCCCAATGCTCAGGATAGTAACAGACACCGAGCGAAGCCGTCGGACTAGGTTGCGAGCTTGGTTGCATTGCTAAAGTTTGTTTTGATTCGCTACGCCGGAATAGGAAAAACTCACACAGAGGTCACGAAGGTCGCGATGAAAGGCTAACCCAAGCAATACCTAGTTCACCTCCGTGCCCTCCGTGCCCTCTGTGTGATGCTCTTCTCTTAGCGATTTATTCTAAAAGCAGGCGTTTTGCCGACGGGCCTACCCGGGATTCATCGCGAACGAAGTAGACCCCATATGCAGGGATCTCCTCGTGACCTTGGAGCTTTCGCTTTTCCAAAAGATCCAACGCCGGTTGTTTGAACCTCACCTGCTGCGGTTGATCCGTGAAATTCAAGAGAAAACAGAAGTGTTCGGTTCCATTTGAACGCACAATTGCGTCGACGGCGGCCGGGACTTCTACCCAAGCCTGGATTGGGTCACCAACATCGAGTGCGTCCAACAAGGCGGACGCATTCTGGCGCGTGAAAAAGCAACCGAAATGGATGATTCTTCCTTTGCCTTTAGTGAGGAGAGTCACCGCCGGTTGCCCAGCATAATAGCTCGACGCGTAGGATGCGAGCACGCTCAAGGTTTCGGCTTCCGCGGCAAGCACTTCGTTGAAGATTGGCGCCTCGACGTGAATGGGCGAATCGCCGAATCGAATTTCTGATGTTTCACCAGGCGGCACAATCGTAAAATCGACGACGCGTACTCCAACAAGCGCTTCGTAAAAGGCACGGCCTGTCGCGTCGTAACACCAATGGTTTTTGTCTCGGTACCCGCTCCAGCACCCGAAGATGAGAGTGCCCCCCGCCTCGACGTACCCAGACAATGTTTCCATCTCAGACGCCGCCAAAATGTGTGCATGCGGAAAAAACACGATCTTATACTGAGCCAGATCGCGAACATCGCTAACGCTGGAGAGAGAGCGTATGTCCGTTAACAAATGCTTCTCGGAGAGTGCCTGATAGACCCCAAGTTCACTAGCGTCGCGATGTCGCCCAGTGAAGGTTTCGATCTTGGCATGCGATTCATTATCGAAATCATACAAAATCGCTGCTTGCGAGACACAATCCGTCCCGAGCAATGTTGGAGCTACTCGAATTACTTCTTCCCCGAGCCGCTCTGCTTCTTTCAGACGCCACGTGATCCTTTCGTCATGGTAAAGGAGCCCGTTCCAGTGAGATTCCGAGCCGTACGGTAGAGAGCGCCAACGGAAATAAAGTAAGCCGTCCGCGCCATGCGCGATCGAGTTCCAACACCAAAGCCGCATCTGTCCGGGTTTCGGCGTTGGATGAAGATAGTCCGGATTACCGTTGAGGAGGCCGCCAATTTGACCACTCGGACCCGATTGTTGTTCCAGTACGACGAATTTACGTGATGCGCTGCGCATTTTGCAGAGCTGTCTTCCTTCGGAACGATCCCGAAAGTCCTTCGGGAGCGTGGAATTGCAAACCTTGAATTCCGGGTAGGAGTCGTAGGAAAGGAAATCGACTGCCTCCCGCATGAATTTCGGCAGATCGACGTTCGTCATGCTCTGGAAGGCGTTATGTGTAACGAACTGATGAGGCGCGATGGACTTGAGGAGCCGATACTGCATTGCCGCGAACTGGACCGTCACGTCCGAACTAAATCGATAGAAGTCTAACAAGAGAGTTGGGTTCTGGTAAGTCGCCGTCGGCCGCGGCAGCCAGATCTGCTCCCAATCCGTATACGTCTGCGACCAGAATGCGGTACCCCAGGCTTGATTCAATTTTTGGAGCGTACCGTAGCGGTCCTTGCACCAGGATCGGAAGGCCTGGTGGTCGCTTTCGGCGAAACTCACATCCACGTGACAGTTAAATTCGTTATCAATCTGCCAGCCGATGACCGCCGGATGAGCTTTGTAATGTTCTGCCAGTGCCGTGACAATTTCCTCGGATTTTTTCCGATAGATTGATGAGGTGTAATTGTAGTGACGTCTGGAACCGTGCATTAAACGCTTTCCGTCAAAGCTGACGCGCAGCACTTCTGGGTACCGCTCCGTGAGCCAGGCTGGCGGCGCATAGGTGGGAGTGCCCATGATCGCCTTTAGTTCATGCTTCTGGCAGAGCTCCAACGCGCGATCGAAGAGGGAAAAACTATAGAGACCTTCTTCCGGTTCCCAGAAGCTCCACGCGCCTTCACCCATCCGCACAACATTCATACCGATCCCCGCGATGCGCGAAAAATCGGCATCCCATTTTACTTCCGGCCATTGTTCCGGATAGTAAACTACACCGTATAAAAATGTTCCGTAACGAAACTGCTTTTCCATGAATTTGTTTGGCGCTTAGCCGGTGGTCGCGCCTGCTGTCAGCCCTCTGCGCCAGTACCTCCCGAGCAGAATAAACGCGGCTAACAGCGGCAGAACGCTAATGAGGGACCCCAAGGCAATCAGATTGTAAACCGGTTTCCCGCCACCGGCGGCGTGACTAACGCTATTCCAGACGTTCAATCCGAGCGTCAAAGGAAAAAGATGATCGTCGCTTAAGACAACCAGTGGTAGGAAAAAATTGTTCCAAGCCCCAACGAAGCTCAGCAAAGCGACGGTCACCAGTCCGGAAAGCATCAGAGGCATGCCGATACCCCAAAATATTCGTATTTCCCCGGCGCCATCGAGACGTGCAGCTTCGAGCAGTTCCGTCGGAAAAGAAGACTCCCAGAAAATACGCATCAGATAAAGGCCGAAGGGATTGACTAGACTTGGCAAAATGACACCCCACATCGTGTTGAGCAGACCCAGCTTGTTAAGCATCAAAAACAGCGGGAGAACCAAGGCGGTGGAAGGAACGGTAACGGTCGCGATAATGAAGTTGAAAAGAAATTTCTTTCCGGGGAAATCATATTTGGCAAACGCATATCCACCGAGCGCACAGGTCATTGTCGAAGCGACCGAAATTGAAACGGCGTAAATCAGGGAGTTCCCAAACCACTGAACAAAAATTCCGTCGCGATAGGCAAACAACCCGGCAATGTTCTCAAACAAATGGATAGGATATGCGAACCAGAGACCGAATGTGGTAAAAATCTGGCTGTTATCCTTGGCCATGGCCGCCAGAATCCAAGTTGCGGGCAAGATACAATAGAGAAGAAATATTGCGAAAACGGCATAGCGAAGTCCGCTGCGAACCAAATCACTACTGGAAGAACTGGAAGAAGTCATTGGTGTCATGAGTTCCTTTCGCGATCACCGTGAACCGACACGGCGCAGAAATGCGCCGCTAAGGGCGAAGATAAGAACTGCGAGCAGGATGGCTAGCGCACCTGCATAGGAATAGTTAGCGTCCCGAGCCGCCGTCAAGTAGAGGTAAAGATTCGGAGTGATATTGTCTGCAACATATCCAAGTGGGCGCAGGACAAGCGCTTCGGTGAAAAGTTGAGAAGTACCGATCACGGAGAAAATAAACAGCAAGCGAATGGTCGGAACCACGAGAGGAATTTTTATGTAGCGAACAAGCTCCCACCCGGTTGCTCCGTCAACTCGGGCCGCTTCAAAGAGGTCTTTCGGGATGTTTTGCAAGGCGGCGAAAAGGGTGATCATGTTGTACCCGGTCCAGGTCCACGTCACGATGTTGCCGATCGAGAACAACACGAGGTCTGGGGACAGGAAGTCAATCGTTAATTGATGCAACGCACGTAAAATCTGGTTAAAGGGAGATAGATTCGGCGCATACATGTAACCCCAGATCAGGGCACCAATTGCCGTGGGAATCCCATACGGCATAAAATAAACCGTGCGACAAATTCGAACGAAGATGCCACGAGATTGGTCGAGGAGCAGAGCGAGCAGAATCGCCAGCCCGAGCATCACGGGGATTTGGACGATTCCAAACAGGAACATGTTTTTCAGGCCGATCAGGAAATCCGCGTCCTGAACGGCCCGAGCATAGTTCGCAAGGCCGCCAAAGATTTCTTTTGCCGGACCGAGGCCGGTTCGTTTTTTTATGAAGACGCTCAGGTAGATAGCGTAAACCACCGGAGCCAGATAAAACGCCACAAACACGCTCAAAAATGGCGCCAGGAAAAGCAGGGCGGTCTTACGGTAACGCATCGCCTCGCGATTAGAACTGAAGGCACTTTTGCGCCGATTAGATTTTTACTGGCCTTTGACGTCGTAACCGTCGGCTTTGGCATTCTTGAGACATTCGTCCTGCCAGGCGTCGAGCGCCTGTTTGGGCGTCATCTTGCCTGTAAATAAGGCGTCGATTTGCTTGTTATAATTGTCGTTCGCGAACGCGAACCAGGGTGCCCAGGCAAAGTCGACGCTGACCGCTTTCGAAGCGTCGGAGTAAAGCTGCATAAGGTTTTGGCCGCCGAAGAATTTGGATGGATTTTTATCCGGCGCATTCAGATCCGGATCCGCCAATCCGGAGATGGCAACCGGGAAGATCCCAAACTGGATCCAGTTGGCGACTACCGGATTTTTAGAAGCATTGAGCCAAATGGCGAATAGCGTAGCTGCCTTCGGATGCTTCGATTGTTTTGTAACTGCGTCGCAGCTCCCACCCCAGTTTCCACTGCGGAGCGGTTCACCTTTGCTCCATTGAGGGAGAGGGGCAGCCCTCCAATCGCCGGATGTCTTGTCGATCAACGAAGCTGCTGTTACACCTGGACCCCACGCTGCCTCGACCGATGACGCAATCTGGCCCGCCCCGAGGGCGGTGTAATATTCCGCCGTAAATCCCGGGATACTAGAAACATATCCTTTCTTTACCAGGTCGCTCCAGTACGTCAGTGTTTTTTCCGCTGCCGCATTGTTTAGCGTCTGAATCCAAGTATCGCCTTGCGCCTTGAAAAATACTCCACCGCTGGCCCACGCCAAGCCTATCAACCAGGGCGCTTGCGTTGGGTAGAAGTGGCCCATTTTCACTTTGCCCCCGCTGGCCTTGTCAAGCTTCTCCGCGTCTTGGGCATATTCATCCCAGGTTGTCGGAACTGAAAGGCCATACTGATCAAAGATCTTCTTGTTGTAGTTCAACGCTAAAGGGCCGCTGTCCTGCGGAATGCCAAAAACCGTTTTCCCGTCAGGTGACACCTGTCCCCAGGTCCAAGGCACAAAATACGGTTTCACTTCGTTCGCTCCGTACTGTGCCATGTCAGCGAGTCCGTCCGTGACGATGAATGACGGCAGAAAATCGTACTCGATCTGTGCGACGTCCGGTGCACCTGATCCCGCCTTCAACGCCGTCTGCAATTTCTGGTATTCCGCCGGTCCTCCTCCGACGTTATTCACATGGATTTTGATGTTTGGGTAGGCTCGCTCAAAATCTTTGACCGTATTATCCAACCCGCCAACCCAGGACCAAAACTCGAGAGTGATCTGGCCATCTTCTACTTTGAACTTGCTATAGTCCGGCTCATTGTACTCGGTCGCGGACGCGCCGGAGGCAGGAAGGAGCGATGCTGCCAGCAGTGTAAGAGACGCCGCAATGCCGATGGTCACCTTAGTACGTTCGGCTCGAGCCGTACGCAATTCGCGGTGGCGAAGGATGAGGGAAAAAATATTGGGGGCCATAAAGATAAGCTGGATTGTTGGCGGATTCAGGTCCGAACAGAAAAAAACTGCTCAGAGGCCTTTTGCCTTTTCCTGGGGGTTTTAGGTACGTTTGTGAACGTTCACGAACGCATACACTTACTTCTACAGTCTAACAACCAAATTTTTCTCGCTGAGATTGGCCCAGCAAAGCGTCGTGCCACTTCGAGTTGACCTGCCGGTTGAATTCTGAATCGAGCTTAAAAAGCACCCATTCGCGAGTGGCCAAGGAACGGTCTTCTTAGAGCGGCGAAGTGCCGACATATTCCGCGCTGACAGTGTCGAACTTCGCAACGGTTCCCACGGATGGTAGACTGCCGATCACGTAACAGCCCGAACCGACGAACTGCTTCGACTGAGTATCAAATACCATCATACAGCGAAGCTGACCCGGTTCCACCCAGCGATCTGACAACTGGGCTCCAGCGGACTTGGCCGCCGCTCGCTTTTTCACATAGTCTGCGAGCTGCCTTTTAGTCGGCCTAAGGGTTTCGACCGCGATATAACGATGGGTGGCAGGATGTCGCCGGCCTTTTTGAACTGCAACCAGGTAATCTTTCACACGTTTCTGGGCGGTCGTCTTCTGTTCCGAAGTTGGGATGTACCAATAGTCTGAATCATAAGTGCCAGCGTAACCGGGATACCATGGTCCCCAGAACGGATCCCAGTAACGCCCCTCGTGCTGCAATTGATCCCCGCGATTGTTTGGAGACATATGCTCGCCCGCGTTGCCACCGTTGCGTGAGTTCCCGCCGTTGCCGCCATTGCCATGGGCGACTGAATCCGAGGAAAATGCGAAAAAGCTGGTCGCTACCAGTGCGACGGCGCACAACTGCAGTTTCCATGACTCGCTGCGGCGGGTCCGACGTTGGCTGTGGTTCAATTCGGCGTTGCGATTCAATCGGGAAGCATTCGACGGTTGCATAGAATCACGTTTCTTTGTGCGTTAGAGGATGGGAAAACTCAAGCGCCGGAATTTATTTTTCTTTGCGGAAGGGACGGAGGTGAGAAGCTGCAAATACATCAGCGGAGCGCAATTTGGCGCTTAAATGATAAGCTACTCTGGTTTAATGTTTGGGCATGATGGAACTGAGCCGAGATATTGAAGTAATCGCCACGCAGGAGCGGGAATTAGTGCTTCCGGAATTCGACGAGGATATTGCCTGGAAGCTTGGCTCTCGACTACACGAGCTCGCGTCGTCCCGCCTTCTGCCAGTGGTGATCGACGTGCGGCGCTTCGGTCAGCCGCTATTCTACAGTGCTCTGAACGGCAGCATCCCGGACAACGCGGAGTGGGTCAGGCGCAAAGGCAATGTGGTGGCGCGTTTTCATCGCAGTTCTTACGCTATCGGGCTTGTCCTGCAACAGACAAACACGAGCCTGGCCGCCAAGTACGATCTGCCAGCGGCGGAGTACGCCGCGCACGGCGGCTCCTTTCCGTTGAGAGCGGCCGGGGCTGGGGTTGTTGGGTGCGCAACCGTGTCAGGGCTGCCGCAACGTGCAGATCACGAACTAGTAGTGGAGGCCCTGTGCGGCCTGCTTGGGCGAGAATATCAGAGGCTGGCGCTGTCAAAATGAGCGGCTAGGGAAACGTGTCGGCGTGTCGGCGTTTGCAGCAATCATCAACTCTGTCGAGATCTCCTGATCATTGTAGCCGTGTCGAAAAACAGTCTTACTTCGACGCCGATACGCCGACCCGCTTCCCCAGCCGGCGGCCCATTTTGAACGCAACGACGTCACCATTATATGCGAGGCGGTACACTAACCCGCAAGAATCAGGTGCTACAATGAATCGATGCCTTTCGAGTGAAGCGCTTGGTGCCAGAGTTTCTCCAAGATCGGACGAAGCTTAACCGCTTCCTCCCAGCTGTTTGGCAGCCCGTTGAGATTGTAACCGCTGCTGGTTGGACCCATTTCAGGAACAACAAAGATTTTGCGCGAGGTATTGGCATTTGTATCGAGCCAAAGTGACAGAACATCTTCGACAAACGGCAACCAATCCGTCAACTCAGGAGTCAATGAGCCGTCCGCCTGCGTCACCGGAATCTGGCAGTGGTGTCCATTAAATGGCCGGAAGTGAAATTGGGAAGCCCGGGTCACGAGTTCTTCGCGCTCGAGCAGTCGCCTTGAAAAGTCTCTGGGCTGCAGATGTTTCACGACCGCGAGGTGGGAAAAGTCCCAAGTAATCGGTAGCAACCGGCCGGTGTCCGCAAGATAAGCGTCTGCCAAAGCGTAGGTTTTTTCGGGAGTTTCTGTACAGGTGTCGCGGTGTACTTCGATTGATATTTCTAGCGGACGGAGGCGCTCGGCTTCTTCAAACAATCGATGTGTGAGCCGTAACGCTTCTGTTGTGGGAGTATCGTGATCTTCGAGTTGTACGTTTACATGCATAGCCCCTGCCTCTTTTTGGCTATTTAAGAGGGCGGCGAATTCCTTGTCGTCCCCAGAGGAGACAAACCCTACAAAGACAAGATTACGGTCGTTAATCCTTTTTCCGTCCCCTGACCCGATCCGGCCGGTAACTCCATCGAAGCCGGCTGATTTGATGGCGTCCAGTTGGGTATCGACTCCCCACGGGGCATCGGTCTGGGGATAATCTCGTAACGACCACAGGTTTGCGATTTGACGTAAGATAGGCATTTCATTCACTGTAAGCGAAGGCTCCAGCCTTTGCCTCCTCGCACGCTATGCAGTCAAAGGCGCAGGTAAAGGCTGGAGCCTTCGCTTACGAGGCGGGCAAAGGCTGGAGCCTTCGCT
>Ga0070765_100002484_pt1 | contig 11582 bp, 5 predicted proteins | sample HubBroMetageWFT5_FD_71516 | JGI IMG/M metagenome (GOLD analysis project Ga0070765, IMG submission 71516) | Warmed and freeze-thawed soil microbial communities from the Hubbard Brook experimental Forest, New Hampshire - Hubbard Brook CCASE Soil... | ecosystem: Environmental > Terrestrial > Soil... | reverse complement strand
GCTTCTCGTGAGCGAGACGAAATTCGATTCCGGCTCGCGCTGGCTGCTCGGCCACGCCGTCGCTGTATTCGCATTTCTCTATTTGCCGATTGCCGTTCTCATCCTTTATTCATTCAACGGGGAGGGCGTGGGCGGGTTTCCACCGCATCACTTGACGCTCGACTGGTATCGCATACTTTTCGCCGACGAGGCGATTTGGGATTCGGTGCTGAACAGCCTGCAGGTCGCGCTGGCGGCAATGGCGATCGCGCTGGTCTTCGGAGTGCCGGCCGCGCTGGCGCTGGAGCGGGCACAGTTTCCCGGCAAGGCCCTGTTCCGGCGATTGGTGCTTCTGCCCTTGATTCTGCCGGGAATTATTACGGGGCTTTCCCTGCTCATGCTCTTTAACGTCACTGGAACGAAGCTCAGCCTGCTCACCATTATGCTCGGACACGGTACCGCGCTGATTGCAGTGGCGACGACCGAAGTGTTCGCGGGCCTGCAGAAGCTCGACCGGGCGCAGGAAGAAGCGTCTCTCGATCTGGGCGCGAATTATTGGCAGACCTTCTGGCGCATCACGGTGCCGAACCTGAAGCTGCCGATTATCGGCGCGGCGTTGCTGATCTTCACGCTCTCGATGGACGAGATCGCGGTCAGCTTCTTCCTGATCGGGCGCGATAACACGCTGCCTTTGGAAATCTGGGGGCGGCTGCGACGAGGTATCACGCCGGAGATCAATGCAGTGTCGACCATCATCTTTTTGTTTTCGCTGGTGGCGATTGTGTTCTGGTACCGCTTGCGGGTGCGCGGCGAAAGCGCGGCCGAAGGAGAAACAAAGTGAGTGCAAATCGCAGAGACTTCATCAAGTTTGTGGTTGCAGGCGCGGTGACATCGGGCTGTCCGATCGACCTTTCGCTGTTCGCTCAGACCGGTGACGCGCAGAACAACCACGCCCCCGATGTGGACGGCGAAGACAACCGGATTTGCCACCAGGTGAGAGACAAAGGGAGCAGCTTCTTCAAGCGGCCTCCCGCTTCGGCGCGGCATGACGTGGTGATTGTCGGCGGCGGGGTGAGCGGACTGGCGGCGGCTTATCGTTTGCAGCATCGCGATTTTCTCCTGCTCGAGAAGGAACCAAACTGGGGCGGGAATGCGTATGCCATGGAATATGAGGGCAGTACTTACGCCACGGGATCGGCGTTTTTGGCGAAGGACGAGTACGCCTACAGCTTCGCCCAAGAAATTGGACTGCCGCTGCTGCCGGTCAACAGCCCTGATGCGAGCATCATTCAAGGTGTGTTGGTCCCAGATACCTGGGGCGACGGTCTCGACAAGCTGCCCTATTCCGCATCGGTGCGTGAGAGCTTCAAGAAATTCAAGAAAGAAATGCTCGCCATTGATGTGGAGAAGCGCGGCAAAGAACTTTACGACAAGCCGTTTGCCGATTTCCTGAAAGGATATCCGGAAGAGCTCACGCGTTGGTGGGATGCCTATGGGCCTTCAAACTGGGGCGCGACCAGCGAAGATACGGCCGCAGCGGTAGCCATTGAAGCGTTGCAAGAGATGGCTGCAGAGAGCCGGACGGACGATCGCTACACCTGGCCCGGAGGTCTGGGCGCGATCACGAAAAAACTGGCCGACATTCTACAGCCGAAATACCAGGACCGCATGCAGGCCGGCGCGACAATCGTGGCGGTGGTCTCGGAGAAAGAAGAAGTGCAGGTGACTTACATGCTGGGCGGAGAATTGAAGACGGTTGCCGCCAAGGCTGTGATTATGGCGACGCCGAAGTTCATCACGCGGCGCCTGGTCGCCGGACTGCCCGACAAGCAGAGCGATGCCATGCAGGAGATCCGCTATATTCCCTATCCTGTGGTAAATCTTATTTTCGACAAGCCCGTGTTCAATCACGGCTACGACACCTGGTGCCCGGGCAATTCCTTTACTGATTTCGTTGTGGCCGACTGGGTGATTCAGAAGCAACCGGGCTATCAGCAGAGGTTCAACATCCTCAGTTGCTACACGCCGATGAAAGAAGAAGATCGCAGCCATCTCTTGACCGAGGCCGGGGCGCGTGGCATCGCCTCCAACGTGTTGAGCGACTTCCAGAAGCTGATGCCCGATTTCAATGTCGATCCCATCGAAGTGCACATCTACCGCCGGGGACATCCTTTGTATATGTCGACGCCCGGGCTGTACACGCAGGTTCAGCCGCTGGTGCGCCGGCCCATGGATCGAGTCTTCTTCGCGAATACGGACGCCCAAGGGCCGGAATCGACTACCAATGGAGGCATTCTTGCTGCGCAGCGCGCCGTGAAGGAAGTGGAAGCGCGGCTGGCGGGAAAACCGATGCCCAAAGATAAAGCCGTGGCTGGGTGAAGCTGTTTGTTTCCCTCACTCTTCGGTGTCCCACTTGCGATACGGTTGCGTATCGTCCACCTGCACCTCGGTGCGATCTATTCTCCTGAGAAGCCTCCGCACATAGTAAAGTTATAGCCAGAGGATTTGGCCGGAGAACGGCTGGTTGGGTACGCCCGTCGGTCCAATCCGTAAATATCCGATCCGTAAGTAAAGGACAAACCATACTTTGAGTTTGAGCATTCGCAACATCGCCATCATCGCGCACGTGGACCACGGCAAGACGACGCTGGTTGACGCCATGCTGCAACAGAGCGGCACTTTTCGTTCCAACGAGCACCACGTCGAGCGGGTGATGGATTCGAACGAACTGGAGCGCGAGCGCGGCATCACCATCCTCGCCAAAAATACGGCCATCTTCTATCACGACGTGAAGATCAACATTGTGGATACGCCCGGCCACAGCGACTTTGGCGGCGAAGTGGAGCGCGCGTTGAAAATGGTCGATGGAGTGATGCTGCTGGTGGATGCAAGCGAAGGTCCGCTGCCGCAGACGCGCTACGTATTGAGTAAGGCTCTGGAGGCCAAGCTGCCACCCATTGTCGTTATTAACAAGATCGACCGTCCCGATGCGCGGCCGCAGGAAGTGCTCAACGAAATTTACGACCTGTTTATCGACCTTGACGCCAAGGAAGATCAGCTCGACTTTCCGGTTCTCTACACGAATGCGAAGGAAGGCACGGCCTCGACCGACATCAGGGGCGGCGGTGAAGATCTGCGGCCGTTGTTTGATGCGATCCTGAAAACCATTCCGCTTCCCACGGGCGACCCGAAGGGGCCGCTGCAGATTCTGGTCGCCAACCTGGATTACAGCGACTATCTCGGTCGCCTGGCGATCGCACGTGTCTTCAACGGAACCATGTTCACCGGCGAAGACGTGGCCATCGCGAAGCTTGATGGGTCAATCCACAAGACCAAGATCACGAAACTTTTCTCGTTCTCCGGGCTGAAGCGAACCGACATCACCGAAACCGTGCTGGGCGATATTGTTGCCGTGGCCGGCGTGGAAGGAATCACCATCGGCGAGACTATTACGGATGCCGAGAATCCCGCGCCGCTGCCGCCGATCGTAATAGATGAACCCACGATCGCGATGATGTTCACGGTAAACAATTCTCCGTTCGCCGGCCGTGAAGGAACCTACGTCACTTCGAGAAATCTTCGGGAGCGCCTGGCAAAGGAGTTGCTCACCAACGTTTCTCTGCGCGTGGAGGAGATGGGCACCACCGATTCGTTCAAAGTGCTGGGGCGCGGGGAACTGCAGCTCTCTATCACCATTGAGATGATGCGGCGCGAGGGTTATGAGCTGATGGTCGGCAAGCCTGAGATCGTCACCAAGCGCATCGACGGAAAGCTGATGGAGCCGGTGGAGCACCTCACGGTCGACGTGCCGGAAGGATTCGTGGGCGTGGTGATGGAGCAGTTGGGATCGCGCAAAGCCGAAGTTACTAACATGCACAACCACGGCTACGGCCGGGTGCGGATTGAGTTCCGCGTTCCCAGCCGCGGATTGATCGGCCTGCGCAGCCAGTTGCTCACCGACACGCGTGGCACTATTGTGATGAATTCGCTGTTCGATGGATATACGGAGTGGCAAGGGGAAATCCCGCACCGGCTCACGGGAGCGTTGATTGCGGACCGTTCCGGTACTTCGACGGCCTACGCACTATGGGGTCTGCAGGAACGCGGAGAGCTTTTCGTGGCGCCGGGCGTTGAGCTGTATGAGGGAATGATCATCGGCGAGAATGCGAAGGACGATGATCTGGACGTGAATGCGGTCCGGGAAAAGAAGCTTACCAACATGCGGGCTTCGACTGCGGACGAGGCGATTCGGCTGGTGCCGTTCCGAAATTTGAACCTGGAGCAAGCGATCGAATTTATTGCAGATGACGAATTCGTGGAAATCACGCCAAAATCGCTGCGGCTGCGGAAAAAGGTTCTGCAGGCAAACAAGCGCAAGAAAAGCCAGATGGCAACGGTAGAGGAAGGGTGAAGTCCAGCGGTCAATCCAAAAGCGACGCCCCGCTGCGAATGTTTCTGGTGCCGTGCGGTTGCGGGCGGACATTCGGCGTCGCGGAAAACTACGACCGGCAAGGGACAGCCTGGAGCCGGTATCTGATTTGTCCGAATTGCGGCAAGCGGCACGACCCAAGAACCGGCTGTTGCAGATGGGATATCACCGCGAAGGATTCTGGCAAGTGGACGGGTGCTAGCCTGGTCCATCTTTCAGTTCGATTTGACCTGCGCGAATTGACATGCTGATTTAACCAGCCAATTTGACAAACCTGCTATACTTCGTGCCGCATTCGACTGTTCGCCAGCTCCGGTCCCGATTTTCAGGAAGGTGTCTCCGACCTGCCAGTCCGCCGCATCGAGCTTGCACTTCGACAGCTCAATGCAGAGGCAGATCAGTGAAGAATATCTTCGTAGGAAATTTGAGCTTTAACACGTCGGAAGAAGAATTGCGGCAGATGTTTGAGCCTCACGGTCAAGTGGACCGGGTCAGCATCATGACCGACCGCGATACGGGACGCTCGCGCGGATTCGGCTTTGTGGAAATGGCGAGCAACGAGGATGGAGAAAAGGCCATCACCGCGTTGAATGGCTCGCAGGTCGGCGGACGCACGCTCAACGTAAACGAGGCCCGCCCCAAAACCGAGCACGCCGGAGGCGGCGGACGCGACCGCGGAGGCCGCGGCGGCGATCGTGGCGGAGACCGCGGTGGCCGCGGCGGTGGCGGCGGTGGACGAGGCCGCTACTAACCATTCAGAGTCTGGAACAAACTTTCAGAACAAAAGCTGAGACGGGCGCTCTAGCGACGGTCCTCGTAACTGTGGGACGGGCTGTGCGGCTTCACGCCTAACCGCTGCCGGCTTGGTTTTCCGCACGCGGGCAGAGCGCGCGTTGATGCTTCTCAACGCTCCCATGTAAACTAAAATTACCGCGGGCGCCCGTAGCTCAGATGGATAGAGCGATTGCCTCCGGAGCAATAGGTCGGGAGTTCGAATCTCTCCGGGCGCACCAGATTTCGTCTCTTCCTTCGATCACTTCTGCACGGTCAGATCTCGACGCGCTCAGAATACGAACCGCAGAGCAAACTGCATGAAGCGCGGTGTGGTTAGCGTCGAAAGGTATCTGCCGAATTCTGACGCGTCGTAGGAGAGCGAGGGTTGGGCGGAGTTACCCACCGGCCCGCGCACGTCGTAGCGCACCGAGTTGGTTGCGTTGAACGCTTGCCAACTGAACTCCAGCCGCTTCCCCTCGCCTAGAGAGAAATCCTTGCTGACCCCGGTATCGATATCGAATATGCCATCGCCAATGACGTTGTTGCGGACGCCTGATTCGCCCGGCCATTCCGGGCGGAAAGCCGCTTCCGCCGCTGCCGGATCTTTGAAGATGTCCGGACCGCCCACGCCATTGACAATGACATTCTTGGGGTTGGACGCCACCGGAGCTGGTCCGTTCGGTTCGGCGTCGCCCTCGATGTTCCAGTTGGTGGCCCAGGTGAATCCGTTGTCGATCGTGATCGGGAAGCCGCTGGTCCAGCGGAATATTCCGGAGACGTGCCAGCCGCCAATCAAGGCGTTGAGCACGGGATTCGCGCTTCCCGCCAGCGTCTGACCTTTGCCGAAGGGGAGACGATAGACCAGGTTGGCGTTCATTTGGTGGAAGGCGTTGAAATCGGAGAGGCCACGCAAAGACAGCGGGGCCCAGGAATTGATCACAATGCCGCCGCCGTTCAAGTCGTTGCCCGTTCCGCCAGTTCCTTCATAAGGACCGACGCGCTCGGCCGCCGACGCCTCATCGAGCGACTTGGAAAACGTGTAATTAAACTGCCCCTGCAGGTTTGCTCCCCAACGAACAGTGTAGGTTACCTGCAGCGCGTTGTAGTCGGAAGTGCCAATGTTGCGCCAAGCGTAGAGCGAAGCGAACTGATCATGGAAGAAACTGTACGGGCCGTTCTTGCTGTTGGGAAGAGCGGGACTCAATCCCGTAATGGAGGCGGGCAAATCCAATTCAAAAAGGGAGAAGGTTTCGTTGTGCGGGTAACAATTCCAGAGTTCGTAGATGTTTTGTGTGGCCGTCGGATTGGTTGGGAGCACGCCGCTCTTGTTAGGGGTCGGGGCGCACAGTAGGGACGCGTTACCGGGAGGAGTACCTTGGCTGCCGAGGTTGCCCTGTGTCGTCGCGCCGGCCCAGCCGGGGAAGAGATTCTCGAAGAATGGGATGGGTTGGATTGACTGGGCGGGCGTCCCAGCTGCAGCAGCCTTCGAGAGAATCGTGGCCGACTGAAAATACGTCGTCTTCGATGAGGGATCCGTTAAGTTAGCTGGCATGGCCAGATCGACCTGCATGGGCAGCCTCCGGGCGATGCTGCCCACGTACGCAACTTGCAGTGATGATTGGGGTGTGATCTGCCGTGAGAGAGAGAAATTGAAGACGTGCGCGTAAGGCGTCTTTAAAGTCTGGTCGAGGCCCCAGTTGATGGCAAAGGCGCTATTGCTCGGGGTGACCGGGAAAGTGCCCGACGGCGTTGGGCCGAACAGGCAACTCGGGCCGTTTAAAGAGGCGCAGGGTGGAGGCAAGCAGGATTGACCCGACGACCCCGGAGTGAGGCAGGTAAAGCGTGGGGCGCCTTGTACGGTCACTACACCAGCGGGATTTCCGAGATCGGTGGAGAGGCCGAAAGAGCCGTGCTGATCAAAGCTGTTTACGATCGGAATGCCGAAGTGGTCGTACGTGATGCTGTAGCCGCCGCGAATCGAGAACTGGTCTTTCTTTCCAAGAACTTTTGAGACCCAGCCATCGCCGGTGTCTGGCGCCCAGGCCACGGCGATGCGCGGTGAAAAATCCTTGTGGTCCCAGTTCCACAGACCGGGGCCGTTATTCTTTGGTCCACCAAGGACAAATGAGATCTCTCCTGCGCTGTTGGCCGACTGCCCTTGCGAGGCTAATTGGGCAGTGTGGTTGAACCAGTCGGCGACGTTTTGATTGGTGCAGCCACCGCCTGCAGCCTGCACGCAAGGCGCGACCTGATATCCATTGGTTTCGTAAGGGGGAGCTTCGAGCACCCAGCGCAATCCGTATGTGACGGTCAGCCGAGGCGTCATCCGCCAGGTATCCTGGCCGAAAAACTCGTAATCGTTGATGGCGTAACGGCGGTTAATCGGCGTGCCCTGCGCCAGCGCGGTCCCGTTGCGGTTAAAGTTATAAATGCCGTCACCCTCGGCGAAGATTCCTAGAAGGATCGCCGCCGCGGCATCGTAGTTCGGGCCAAAGCTGGGATCCACAGTCGGATAGCCATTATTGCCTGGATCCAGCGGGCTGGGCGTATTGGCGATTCCACCCGTGTTGAGATAGACCGGGTTAGTCTGAACGTCGGAGAAGGAGTCGGCGTAGCTGGCGTGGTTGTCGCGAATCAGAAATATGTCGGTGCCGAACTCCAAGGTGTGATTTTTCCGAGTCCAGTTCAAACTGTCGGAGAGCTGGTTGTTGGGAACAAAGGAAATGGTCGAGCGAGTGAAAGGAACAAGGTCGTCGAGATCAGTCAACTCAACTGCCGGATTCTGGGAAGCACCGGCGTTGTTCGTTCCCTGGCGGATGTAGCCCCAGTGAAAGTTGTTGATAAGTCTGGGGGAGATAAGCGACGTGAGGCCGACGGTCATGCCTTTGCTGTCATCTAGAAATGTTGTCGAAGCCCCTTGGCCGGGGAACTGTTGCAACCCAGGCTCCTTGAAATTTTGCACCTCTCCACGCCAAAACAGGGTTTGCGAGCCGTTTGCCGTGATGTGGTAATCGAGCCGGGTGATGTACGTGTTGTAGCTGGAATCCGCGTTCGAGGAAAACCGATAACCGAGGATGTTCAACCCATCGCCGGCGTTTTCATTGGCCGCTGGATATTGCGAGAGGAGAGCCTCGATTGCTGGGTTCGGACCTTTTTGTCCAGTAGCGGTGTTCCCCGGGTCGATGCCGGTGACCTGGGCCGGCCCAAGCGCATAGTAGCCAGGTTGCACGCCGCTCACTCCGTTGACGGTACCGCCCGGACAGTCTATTGTGTCGAGGCTACCGTCGCTGTTAAGGGTGCATAAATATTGGAGGTCACCTTGCTGCAGTGACGCGCTCGGCACGTCACGCAATACGCTGGTGCCTTCTGCGTCGCGCCGGCCTTCATAGTTAGCGAAGAAGAAGAGCCGGTTCTTCCAGATCGGCCCTGCAAACGTGACGCCGAATACATTGCGCAACAATTTCGGCGCCGTGTTGGATTCGCCGCTGCTGACCTGGGACCATCTCAAGAACGGGTCGTTGGCGCTGAAAATGGTGTTGCGGTTGTATTCGTAGGCCGATCCATGAAAGTTGTTGGTGCCGCTCTTGGTCGCGAGCGCAACCTGAGCGCCGCTGGAATAACCGGAGTCGGCATTTGCGTTGGCGGTGGTGACTCTGAATTCCTCGACCGAGTCAGGCGGCACATTCAACACACTGGTAAAGGCGTAACCATTGTTCTGGTCGTTGACTCCAATGCCATCGAGCGTGACGTTCGATTGATCGCTGCGCATGCCATTCACGGCGCCGCTACGCGTGTCGGTATCCTGCAGTGACTGACTTTGAATCCCCATGTACGACACGCCTGGCTGGAGACTCAGCAACTGAACAACGTTGCGGTCGGCAATGGGCAGTTCCGCGATTTGGTCTTGCTCAAGAGTGTTGCCGAGCGATGCGTCCGTGCGATTGATGAGCGGCGTTTCGGCTTCGACATTTACGGTTTGCGTCGCGCCCGCCACCTGCATGCGAATGAGGATGGTGGAGGGCGTACTAACAACGAGCGTGACCTTCGGGACCAGATAAGCTGCAAATCCGGTCGCTGTTGCATCCAGCCGATAGTCACCCGGAGGCACATCCAGGAACTGATAGAGGCCTGTGCCGTTGCTGGTGGCAGTCCGCTGCAACCCGGTCGCCGGGTTGGTCAAGGTAATTTTCGCGCCGGTAACGCTCGCGCCAGACGGGTCAGTAACGCTGCCGTTCAGCTGGCTGGTGGATTGCGCCATCGCGGCAGCCGCCAGCAACGCCGCCAGTGCGAACACGCAAAGCAGGCGCGTTGCTCCCTGCCTGGATCGAGCGTCAAACCGGTACCACCGCGTGCGTTGCCCTGTGCCCGCTTGCTGACGGATTCGCATCATCAATATAGCCTCCGAGGACGAACACAACGCCGGGCGAAAACACGTGCGGAAAAACACACGTGCATTCTTCATGCGCCGCTCGCGCCTCTCCATTTCGTGTGAAGATTCTGGGTCAGATCCAGCACGTTCCGCCCAAGTGCCGCGAATTATACTCGAAGATCGCATTCAGGAGCATTCAGAAAAATGTGGCTGCAGAACGGTTTTTCAGTCGGCGCGTGGTGAAGGATGACGATCCGGGCGCGACGCAATCAGAGTAAGAGCCTTCGCGGCGTCAGCCTTCGACGAAACCCGCGGCGGTTTGCGGTCGACGCCTCGGTGTGTAAGATGGTTGGTCTCGGAGTTCTCGACCCAGGCTCGGATGAATTCGATGTTTTCACGGATCCAAGCATCATCGATCCAAACATTACCGATTCAAAGGTTGGTGGTCCAAACATTCTCCGTGCCACGGTTGTCGAGGGCTGAACAAGCATGAGTATCGATTTGCTGTTCGCAAAGCTCGCGGAAATTCGCGCCAATCCCTCTGGCGGGACTTTTATTCTTGCCGATGCGCGGGATGCGGACATGTCTTGGGGTATCCCGAGCTTCGGCAAAGCACGATCGGGCCACGGTTTTCGGTCGGCGCCCGAGTTCCTGGAAGAGATACGCGCGGTGGTGCGCCAGGGTTTTGTCGATGTATTGCTGGCGTCTGTATCGACGATGGAAAAGCTCGCGCACAAGGAGCGGCTTTTCGACGGCACGCACGTAACGCCGGCGGTGCGCATCAACGATGCCACTGACGTCTGGTGCCAGCGCGGAACGCGTTATCGCGAATCGCCTTCAGCGCCGTTTGCGACGGCTTACATTCAGGAAGCGCAGTTTGGCAGCCTCACCGCGCCTCGCGAAGGCGCACCGGTGGTGAACCTGGGTTTGTATTCGATGACGTTCAACAACGATCTGGAAGCGGATCTGCGAAACTTGCGGGCCTTTCGCGAATTCCGGGCCGAGGCCGAGACGTGCGGCTTCCACTATTTCCTCGAAGTGTTTGCCCCGAATTCTCCGAAGACGGGGTTAACTTCGGAACAAGTGCCGGCCTTTGTGAACGACCAGATTGTGCGGGCCCTGGCGGGGGTGCCTTCCAGTGGGCGGCCATTGTTTTTGAAGATCCCCTACTTCGGGCCGGGACCGCTCGAGGAGTTAGTTGCGTACGATCCCTCCGTAGTGGTTGGCATACTGGGAGGCAGCAGCGGGACAACTTACGACGCTTTCAAGTTATTGGCTGACGGCCGGAAGCACGGGGCGAGAGTCGCGCTGTTTGGGCGTAGGATCAAGGATTCTGAGCATCCGCTGGAATTCATCCGCATGCTGCGCTTGATCGCCGATGGAGAGATAGAACCGCAAGAAGCGGTGAAGAATTATCACAGCGAAATCGGGAAACACGGCGTAAAACCCAAGCGCACGCTCGAAGACGATCTGCAGCTCACTCCCGCTGAGGGCAGCTGATCTTCCGCTTAGGTTTCGTAGCTTAAGTGCTTTGGACCAGTTGCGGCGTTCTCTCCGTCACAGCGCCGCCACTCGCCGCTGCACCAGCAGGAAATAAAGAGCGAGCAGAACCAGCAGGAGTCCGTTCACTCCTAACACCACCGGTGCGGTGAACATGGGGACGAGCCATCCCGACAACAGGTTCCCCAAGGGCATGCCGCCGCGGAATGCGAAATTGTAGACACTCATCACGCGCCCGCGCATTTCGTTGGTGACAATCAATTGCACCAGCGAATTCACCGTGGCAAAGACCGCCATCATCGAAGCACCCACCAGGACGAGAAGGACGCCGCTTAGCCGCACCGATTTCGAAAGAGCAAATCCGGAAATCCCGGCGCCCAGGCAGAACAGCGCTCCGAGGGCGACCAGTCCCTTCCGTCGCATATTGCCCGCGGTCGCGATGGCCAGTGAACCGAGGATCGATCCCAGGCCCATGAGCGCCAGCAAATTGCCGTAGGTTTCCGGACCGCGATGGAAGATGTCTTTCACGAA
>Ga0070765_100002481_pt1 | contig 11583 bp, 8 predicted proteins | sample HubBroMetageWFT5_FD_71516 | JGI IMG/M metagenome (GOLD analysis project Ga0070765, IMG submission 71516) | Warmed and freeze-thawed soil microbial communities from the Hubbard Brook experimental Forest, New Hampshire - Hubbard Brook CCASE Soil... | ecosystem: Environmental > Terrestrial > Soil... | reverse complement strand
TGCAGCCGGAAGGAATGCCTATGATCCGCCGCCCCACGACACCGCACCGGAGAAAGAATGAGCGTGGTGTGACCATGATCCTCGTGGTGATGGCCATGCTGAGCATGCTGGCGATCGTCGCGCTCGCTATCGACGTGATCACGCTGTATTCGGCGCGCAGCGAAACCCAGCGCGTGGCTGACGCCGCAGCCCTGGCGGCCGCCAAAGCTCTGGTGGATTCAGGCGTCACCAGCGATCCCGCCAATAATCTGAACTATCCGGCGGCGCAAACGCTTGCCACTCAAGCGGCGAAAGATGTCGGTTCCCAGCTCGCCATCGCCGGTCGCTCGGTACAGGCCGCCGACGTAGCCGTTTCTTATTCGAATACCGGGACGCCGAATTTTGGCATGAACCCGCAGGTCACGGTCACGGTGCAGAATGCCTACTTGCCGGCATTCTTCTCGCGCATCTGGAGCCACAGCACGCTGACGGTGCAGGCTTCGGCCACGGCCGAAGCGTTTAATCCCTCCAACTCTGCGACTGTGGCGGCCGGAGGGGCCGCGGTGCCAGTTATTCCCCGCTGCGTGAAGCCCTTCCTGATTCCAAACTGCGATCCAGTGAACGCCAATAATCACGGATCGAATTGTGGGGCCGCCTTCGCCACTTTCTTCAACGTGGGGACCGGTGCAATCACCAATCCGGGGGTGGCACCTACGGGGGCCATTGGCGAAGGATTCGAGCTGATATCCAATTGCCCGTCACCCGGCCCAGGTTGCAACGCGCCGGCGGGGCCGACAACGGGGGTAAACGGAGCCGGCGTCCCTACTCTGTACTACTATCCGGCGCAAATGCCGGCGGCGACCAACGCATGTCCGCAGAGCTGCGTCGGAGGAACCAATTTCGAGCAGGACATCGAGTGTTGCAATCCCACCCCGATTTCATGCGGCACGACCGCGACCCCGCCCATCGTCGACACTCTCACCCTCGACACGACGGTCTACCCCGAAGGCGGTGGCGGGCCGGCTCAAAGTGGCGTGGAGTGCCTGATTCATCAATCGGGCGGCAGCGGAATGGACTCGCTGAATGCCGGTCCTCCCCTCACTTATCCGCTACAGATTCAAGTGGGCAATGGTAACCCGTTGGCAGGAACTCCTACGCTATCCGCGAATGACTATGTCACGACTAGCGATTCTCTGGTCACGATTCCGGTCTACGACGGAGCGTCCACTCCAGGCTCTGCGACCCCAGTGAACATCATCGGGTTCCTGCAGGTTTTCATCGACCGCGCTTTTCCGGGCGGCGGCGGCTGGAAGGCAGGGGAGTTCCACGTGACGGTGGTCAACGTAATCGGTTGCGGCAACGCAGCCACGGGCACGGCGGTCGCGGGCGCTGGCGCATCCCCGATTCCAATTCGCTTAATCCACCAATGATCTAGTTTGGAGCGGGCTGCGGATCGCCCGGCTGCGGCGTGGTGTCAGGCGGCGGAGCCGAGTCGCCCTGTGGCTGGGCTTCTTCGGGTGGAGCGGGCGGCGGTGGAGGCGGAGTGCTGCTATCCGGACCCTGCGCCTGAGCCGCCGGCACGAAATCGGGCTGGTTGGTTTGAATTTCCGCGGTCACCCCACCCTGGCTCTTGGGAGTGAGGAGCAAGCGCTCGACTTTGTTCGCGTCGTTGTCGGCACCCACAATGATGAAGTTGTAGCGTGAGCCATTCAGCAGCTGCGCGATGACTTCGCGCGGAGACGCCGGTCCCAGCGACACCGTCACAACTTCCTGCTCAGCGCCCGGCGGAACCACGATGCTTGCCCCGGTTTGACGTTGCAGCTCATTCAGCACCTCAGCCAGCGAAGCTTTGTTCGAAGTCAGGCTGAGCCGGCCGTCTTGCACATTGATTTCGACCTTTTTCGGAGGCGGTGCCGGCGCAGGCGGATGCGCCGCAGGAGCGTTTGACTCGGCAGGCGGCGCACCGCTTGGAGACATAGTTGCAGCGGTTGATCCTGAGGCATCTGGCAGCTTCACGATCACCGAGCGGGCCGAAGGAAATACCTGATAAGCCTGCGGCGATTTCAGATCGAGTACGACTCGCGTGACCGGAGGTTTCGCGGTCAATAAACCGACGCGCACACCTTTCACTTCTCCCTGATTGACGGCGACCGCGCGCAGACGCGCTCCAGGCAAAGACTGCGGAAAATCGAGCACCAGTCGATCAGGCCCGGTGATCACCTGCACCTCGGGAGTGACGCGCTGGCTGGTTGCAATTTCGATTTCAGTCGCCCCCGCCGATTTCAGCACGCTGACATGCTGAATCTCCACGCTCGGTCCGCCCGAAACGGGCAATCGCGAAACCGTCACAGCAGGCGTCGGAGCGGGAGCCGATGTTATTGAAAGCGTGCGCACGACAACTGGCGGCGTCGAGGGTGAGGACGCCAAGGCCGCAGATGCAAGATGAACTGCAGCAGGTGCCGCTGATGGAGCGGGAACAGAGGGAGCAGCCGCAACTGCTGGGGTCATTGCCGGCTGGGACGCAGTTGCGGGCGCAACTGCTGGCGTCATGGCAGGAGGAGCGGCGGCGGTTGCCACCGCAGGCGCCATCGCAGGGCTTGTCGCGGGTACAGAAACAGAAATCGAAGTCGCTGTCGCCGACGGAGGGACCGCAGCAATCGCCGGTTTCATCGCCCCAGCCGGCGCCGGATTTTGGACCTGAGGAGCCGACGCGGCGACTGTGGGCGGCGTCGGGGGCGCAGGCGGTGGTGGTGTGGCCGCCGCAACTGACGGCGTCGTGGCTGATGCTGGCGCGGGTGCCGGAGTCGTCGTCGGAACCGCACTGCCCGGTTCAGGGTTCGATGCCACCGCGGCGGCTGTCTCAACCGTGGGTGCAGGCGCGCTTGGTGCGGCTTCTGCCGGAACAGACTCAGGAGTGGTCTTCTCCACTACCTCTCGCGTTTTGAGAGGAGGAACAGATGCGACCGCCGTGCCGGTTCCATCGCCAACCTTGATGACGATCGACTTGCTCGAAGGAAAGACCTGGAAGGCCTGCGCCGAATTCAGGTCTACCACGATGCGCGTGATCGGCGGATTGGCGGTAACCCGGCCCACCCGCACAGCTTTCACCTCACCCGTGGCTACATTCACGGCCCGCAAGTCCGGGCCAGCTACGGCGTCAGAAAAATCGATGATAAGGCGGTCCGGATCAGTGATGACCTGGGTCAGCGGGAGCACGCGACGGCTGGTCTGAATTTCGATTTGCACGGACCCGCCGGATTTCATCACCGAGAGGTGGCGAATCTGGGCAACCTGTGCGGAAACCTTGGGAGACAGCGGGAGCGCGAAAGCGCCCGCGGCCAGGATCGAGATCCAGGCGACTTTGGGGAGGCGGCTCATTGACCCGATACTACTGATGCCGTGGATTGTAGCAGCCATATGAACCTGTGGATTTACTCGATGGTCGTAGTACCAAATAACGCCATAGCGCATGGTTGGTGTGGGTTGGTGCATATTAGCAAAATCAACGATTTATGCAAACATGGCACCAACCCAAACCGACGTAGCGAAGCAGGCACTCACCGCAAAATCCACCACACTCCCAACAAGGGTTTTTCGGGCCTCCGGGGTACGACTATTTCAGCCCCAACACCTGCCTAAAATTTAGAAGTCAGCTCACCGCAAACGCTAGAGGCGGAACCTCAGTAACCATTTGACATTGGCGATCGTGCCGATGTAGCCACTGAAGGAGATTCTTGAATGAAACTGTTTAAAGTTAGCCTTTTCTTTGCTCTCCTGATAGCACTCTGTCTTCCGGCCGTTGCCCAGACGCAGCTGCTGGTGGACGTTCCCTTCAATTTCGTCGCAGGTGGCAAGTCTCTACCTGCGGGGGAATATCGGGTATCACGAGCATTTTTATGGGGTGATGATGGATGGCGTATTCACGGCACTAAAGGTTCGGCCGCAATGATCACCAACGGTGTCCAATCGCGAGGTAAGGCACATAGACCCAGCATGGTCTTCGTGCACACCAGCGACGGATATTCTTTAGCCCAAATATGGACCTCTGAACATGAAGGCCACGAATTGCAGCTGAGGCCGAGCGTGAAAACCATCATCCTGACGGAGGAGAAGAAGAGCATTAAGAGTCCCCAATACGTCGAGATAGCGAGTAAATAAGCAGCCTTACTTATTACAGGACCTGCTCAGAAATGGGCGGGTCCTTTAGTTTTTGCGCCGTCCAACGAACCTTTCAAGGCCTTTAGCCTCCGCGTGCACCCGAAGGCAGAGCACCACCACATCCAGTTGGTTCATGATGCGCGTGCGCATCTGCACCGCCGGTGGCGATCCCCAAAGCAGGGCAGTTGCCGTAGATCGCGATTCTCCGCGTCTGGCACCCATATCCTCGGAAAGTAATTTTGCTGAGGCCCTGGCTATTTGCCAGGGCTTCCCGTCTTGGGCGTCACAATGGCCGTGATCAGGTCTGGCTGGCTGTCCACCCGCTCGAGATGAGGGATTTTGGCGCCTTCGAAGTAGGGGACAGAAAACGTCTTGTAAAAATCGCCGGTCTGGACAATTACCTCGATCGGCTGGTGTGTTTCCTGCGCAGAGTGCAGTGCCTGCGCCACCACGGTGGGCGACCAGGCTCGGCCGTTGACGGCGATCAACCTCATTCCCGGAGCAATGCCGGCCTGGTACGCCGGCGATTCGTGAATAACGTCGATGAGCTGGCCATCTTTTCCCACAATAAATCCGAGAGAATAAGCAAAGTTCGTGGCCTTGCTTTCCCGCGACCAGGCGGCAAGGAACGCGTTGGGCTTGTCGTTGTACACCAACCGCCAACCACCACCTTCGATTCCTCCCATCGGCGCATGCTGGGTCGTGGCCTTCACGCGATCCTTAAGTAGCATGGCCCAGTCGTAAGGAGCGATCTCGTTCAAGCCGCGCACCACATCCTCAAAGGTGTAGGGGACGACTTTCGGCGGGCCACTCTCGCCGCCATGGAAGCGCCGGCAAAAGTCGTCGAGCGAGCGGCGCCCACCGGTTTGCTTGCGAATGATGGTGTCCACTTCCAGCCAGATCAGTTCGCCTTCCGGATAATAGTCTAGGCTGCGGCGCCAGTTCTCCCACTGCGGACCCAACATGCGCAGCATCTGCACCGAAACCGCCGTATCTTCGAGCGGACGCCAGGTGCGGCCGACGCGGTGATCGAGCATCGCCGCCGTCGCCGCCAGTTCCTCGCGATGCTGCTCCTGCGTCAGCAGTCCCGATCGCGTGGCCAGAACTTTTCCCAGATAGTCGGTGAGCCCTTCATAGACCCAGAGCAGGTCGCCGACCATGGGCTCCTGATAGTTCCGCGTCGCAAGTCCCGCGGGCCTTCGATACTTGCCGTTCCAGGAATGCGTGAATTCGTGTGGAAGAAGATCGGCATTCAGCAGATGCTTATCGGGATCGAGCAAGGTACGTTCGCTCGCGCTGTTGTCGCTGGACTGATGATGCTCGAGGCCGTGATGGCCGACCTCACTGCTTAAGGTGTAGAGGAAGTGATACTGCAGGTAATGATGCGCGGAGAACAGTGCATCGGCCTCTGCGACCAGCTTGCGATAAGCAGTGATATCGGCAGGCGACATCTCGAGCGCGGCCTCGCTCTCGGCCACCATGTCGATCCAGTGAGCCGGAATCTCTCCGGCAGGCACGAGTTCGATTTGGCGATAGTGCGCGCCCGCAATCAGCGGGGAGTCGACCAGCATGGTGAGCGAGACGGGGTTGAAGGAAACTTCATTCCCGGATTCCTGCGCAGTGGTCAGCGCGGTTCCGTACTTCCACCCCGTAGGAAGCCGAACTGACGGAGCGAACTGGACCGCATCAGAGGCAGCACCGTCGGGATACAGTACAACCTGATTCCAGTTCAGGTCGAGCAAGTTGCTCGAGGCCGCGGGGCCCCCGCCGCCGGCGCTGTCGGCGGAGATCAGATCAAAGGTAGCCTGAATTTCCTTGACGCCTGCCGGCACGGTCACATGGAAGGAGTACATCTCCACCGGGTCGCGATGCCACTCGAGTTCCTGTGTGCCCGCGTGGAAGTGGAGGCCTGTCAAGTTGGCGATGGGACCGCTTGGGCGGTGATTGCCGGGAATCCATTTGGGATAGACGAAGGTTGCAGGTCCCGGCGCTACGGGCAGGGTGAGGGTCGCATGAAAAATGTTCTTGGGAGCGTCGGTGAGATCGACAACCAGGCGGATCGCAGGAGATGGATCGGATTTCGCAGCTAAGGAAAGAAGGCAGAGCGCGATCAAGCCGGGGGGAAGCAGCAGCCATCGACGCAAGCGGGGCTCCGAAGAAAAATGATAGCGGAGAGATTAAAGGAGAAAAGCGGAAGGAGCAAGCGTACTGACCGCCGCCGATTGAGGCGTTCGGGGGAGTTGTAATGTTTGGGAACTAAGCGCGAGCTTTCGATCGATGGCGCAAGTAGGCGCCAGCCAAACCGGTCGAGAGCAGGACCAACGTCCCGGGTTCGGGCACCTCGCCGACTGGCGTGCCACAGTCGGTGCCCTTCCCTTTCTTTCCGGTCGTTCCGGTACCGCCGCTTGAGCCGCCCTTCTTCTTTTTTCCCGGCCCGCAAGTAGGCAGAGGCGGCGGGTACAGCGAGAGCGATCCACCGTTGTTGGTGATCAGGCTGTATCCCGGCACGAGTGGAGTGAAGGCCGGCAGATTGGGACGGTTCAGCGCCGAATCAAAATCCGCAGGGATCGGAATCATCATGGCCGTGCCGGGATCAAGCCTGATCGGTGTCTCGAGTTTGGCGATCGCCGGTTCATTCGGCGAGACTTCCTGGCGGGCCGTTTCTGAAACCTGGTTGCCGCAGCGGGTGCGGAGCGTCATTTTGCCGTCGGTGATGACTTTCTCGCCGCGGCGCAGACGGACTTTCTTGGTGGTCCAGTAGACGCGACCAGCGATGCGGTAGGAGACGTAGACAACCCGGTCCTCCGTCAGCTGCACAATGCGCGCGCGGCGGAAATCGAAGCCGCGGTAGTGCGCCGCGACGACGGGATCGTTTTCGAACACTCGCTCCAGTTCCTTGGGGTCGTGCACGCCGCCCGGAACGATCGAATATGGATAGACGGGTCGGGCTTCCTTGGAGAAGTCCTCGCTGGCGTCGGCTGCCGAGTTGGCGGAAAGCGCCAGGTCGCGGCGAACATCACGATTGGACCACTCGGGAGCGGGATGCGACGAGAACGACGTGGCGAGAAACGAGCCGAAATCAAAAGGTAGAAGGGCGGCCCCGACCATTCCGCCAACCAGGAACACCGTGACCAGCAACGCCCGCCGTATGAAGCGATTGCGGCGGTGTCGGTGGGTGCGGCGGCGGCGACGCACCCGGATCAGGTGTTCGTTAGGGTCGTTCACAACTACTCCTACACACAGTCAGGGTCGGGCTGGGGGAGCACCTACCTCCTCTTCAGCAGTTACCATTCCAATAGCTACAGCCTAAACCCTACAGAGAATGCAGGAGAATGGCCTGTTGGTGCCGATCACCCTAACACAACAGTGAAGCAATTTGCATAGAAAGGTCTGCTAGCGGACAAAGAGTTTTCCCTTTTCGAATCCGGATGTTAGCTTGCCCGGCCCGGGCAGGTCCGATAAAATGATGGGTTCACAATCCCAACTGGAAAAGCGGAGTATTGCGTGACGGGAAAACCCCGGATTCTGGTGACCGGCGCGGGTGGGTTTATTGGGCACCACCTCGTCCGAAGACTGAAAAATGAAGGATTCTGGGTGCGCGGAGTCGATATTAAAGCCCCGGAATTTGAACCCAGCGCGGCCGACGAGTTTGCCCGGCTGGACCTGCGGCTCTGGGATGCTTGCCTCGAGGCTACCCGGAACGTCGGCCAGGTCTATAACCTCGCGGCCGACATGGGCGGGATCGGCTACATCACTGCCAATCACGCCGACATTTCCCGCAATAACACCCTGATTAACACCCACATGCTCGAGGCGAGCCGGGCCAATGGCGCGCGCCGGTTTCTGTTTTCGTCGTCGGCATGTGTTTATCCGCAGTACAAGCAGAACCACGCGGATGTCACTCCTCTGAAGGAAGCGGACGCGATCCCCGCTGACCCGGAACCCGGCTATGGTTGGGAAAAGCTGTTCGCGGAAGAACTTTGCCGGTATTACAAGAAAGACTACGGATTCGAGACGCGCATTGTGCGCTTTCACAACGTGTACGGGCCGCTTGGAACTTATGAGGGCGGCAAGGAAAAAGCTCCGGCGGCGATCTCGCGCAAGGTGGCTCTCGTTGAGGATGGCGGCGAGATCGAAGTGTGGGGCGATGGCGAACAGACACGCTCTTTCATGTACGTCGATGATTGCGTGGAAGGGCTCATCCGGCTGATGGCCAGCGACTACGCTGAGCCTTTGAATCTCGGTACCGACCGCCTGGTAACGATTAACCAGCTCATCGACCTGGTCAGCAACGTAGCTGGAAAAAAACTGAAAAAGCGCCACGACCTGTCGAAGCCGCAAGGCGTGCGCGGCCGCAACAGCGACAATACCCTACTGAACCGGGTGCTGGGTTGGGAGCCTTCGATTGCTCTCGAAGAGGGGCTGAAGACCACGTACACCTGGATCGAAACTGAACTGCGCAAAGCAGGACGGGTTCCGGCGACAGTTGCAGGACAAGCCGCGCGATGATGGCTGCATCGATTACGTACGTATGCGCTACGTGTCCCCTTGCCCGGCTGCAAACCAGTGACAGGGTGCAGAGTTAACCAGCCAAATTACTTTGCTATTGTCGGGCGCATCTCGCGCAAGGAAGCGTGCGTCCAATTCTGAAGGTGGGATGTCGGATTTCTCGCAAATTACGATCGATCAGGTGCGCACTTACTGGGACCGCCGTCCCTGTAATGTGCGCCACTCGCCGAAGCCGGTGGGGACGCGCGAATACTTTGACGAAGTAGAGGCACGCAAATATTTCGTGGAGCCCCACATCCCGCGCTTCGTCGAGTTCGAACGATGGCGCGGCAAGAAGGTGCTTGAGGTCGGGTGCGGCATCGGCACCGACACCACCAGCTTCGCCCGGCACGGCGCGAGTGTAACGGCGATCGATCTGTCGGCCCAGTCTCTGGAGCTGGCAAGAAAAAGGATGGAAGTGTATGGGCTGCAGGAGCGGGTGCGTTTTTACTCAGGCAGCGCTGAAGAGATGACCCGCTTCGTTCCGATTGAGCCCTACGATTTGATTTATTCGTTCGGCGTCATTCATCACACGCCGAATCCGGAGTGCGTCGTCGAGCAGATGCGCCACTATACCCACCCTGGAACAACCATCAAATTGATGGTTTACTACCGTCATTCATGGAAGGTTTTCTGGATCCTGATGGGTTACGGCAAAGGACGTTTCTGGCGCTTGCCGCAATTGATCGCCGAGCACTCTGAGGCGCAAACGGGTTGTCCCGTGACCTACACTTATACCCGCGAAGAGGGCCGCCGCCTGATTGAGTCATCGGGTTTCCATCAAACGAATGCCTTCGTGGATCATATCTTTCCTTATCGAATTCCCGAATATGTGAAATACGAATACGTGAAGTCCTGGCCCTGGAACTGGACTCCGCATTCATTGGCGCGCCGCATGGAACAGCACTTTGGTTGGCATCTATGCCTCACGGCAGAGGCAGGTGCATGAGCCGGAAAGCTTGCGTTATTGGGTTGGGCAAACTGGGCTCTCCTCTTGCAGCATGCCTTGCGGCCAAGGGCCTTACCGTCGTCGGCGTCGACAACGATCCGCGCAAGATTGAGGCGGTCAACCGCCAGCAGGCGCCGGTGCATGAGCCTGGGCTGGAAGAACTGATGGCAAATACTGGCGGCCGGCTGACCGCCTCTACTGACATCGAAGCGGCCGTTCGCCACACCGACATTACCTTCATCGTGGTCTCAACTCCGAGCGATCCCGCCGGGGGATTCTCCCTGCGCTACGTCGAGCCGGTGTGTCAGGCGATCGGGCGTGCGCTTGCCGCGAGAAACCAATATCACGTCGTTGCCTTGACCAGCACCGTCATGCCCGGTACCACCGGCGGGCCGGTCCGCGAATTGTTGGAGAAATTCAGCGGGAAATGCGTGGGGGAAGATTTCGGCCTGTGCTACAGCCCCGAGTTCATCGCGCTGGGCAGTGTGATTCGCGATTTTCTGAATCCCGACATGCTGCTGATCGGCGAATCGGACCCGCGTGCCGGAGACTTCCTGCAATCGCTCTATGCAGAGGTCTGCGAGAACAAGCCGGCGGTGGCGCGCATGTCGTTCGTGAACGCGGAAATCACCAAGCTGGCGGTGAATACTTACGTCACGACGAAGATCAGCTACGCCAACATGCTGGCGAGAATCTGCGAGCAACTCCCCGGCGCGGACGTCGACGTCGTCACCGGCGCGCTCGGCAACGATACGCGCATCGGGGCCAAGTACCTGAAGGGCGCCCTGAGCTACGGGGGGCCGTGTTTCCCGCGAGACAACCTGGCGCTTGCGCAGTTGGCGCGTCAGCTTGGGGTTCCCGCTGACCTGGCACAAACCGTCGACCGCTTTAACCGCGCGCAAATCTCGTGGCTGGCTGATCTGGTGCAACAGCGCACCGAGGGGACCGCAGGAATTCTGGGGCTCACCTACAAAGTTGGGACCGACGTGGTGGAAGAAGCGGCCGGCTTTCTGCTGGCGAAAGAACTCGCCTTGCGCGGAGTAAAGGTGACGGTGTTCGATCCGGCGTACGGGCGGAACTCCACGCGTCCTGTGCTCGAGAAGGTATGCATTGCGCCGAGTGCCGTGGAATGCATCGGGAACTCCGACGTAGTGGTGCTGGCGACTTCCTGGCCGGAATTCGGCAGGATCGATGCCGCCCAGTGGGCCCGAACGAGCAAACCGCGCACTGTGGTCGATTGCTGGCGCGTCGTGAAATTCCTGCACGATGTGCCCGGCGTCCACTATCTCGCCCTGGGCATGGGAGACGGTTTCGCATGAGCGCCACTTCCCTGCTCACTATTTTCGCAACGCCGAAGAAATTCGAAGGACATATTGGCGTGATTCAACGCAACGCAATCGAGAGCTGGACGCGCATGCGTCCCCAGCCCGAGATCATTTTGTTCGGGACCGATGCGGGTACGGCCGAGATCGCCGCGGAGTTCGGCCTTCGCCATGTTCCCAGCGTGAAATGCAATGAATGGGGAACACCGTTGGTCAGCGATCTGTTTGAGCAGGCAGAGCACCTCTGCCAAACCAAGGTGCTCGCATACGTAAACTCCGACATTATTTTGTTTGACGACTTTGCACAGGCGATTGGTCGGGTTGCCGCAGCGGGACACAATTTTCTGATGGTCGGACGCCGCACCGATGTCGACGTCAAAGAGCCGGTCGATTTTCGGTCCGACTGGGCACCGGCAGTGCGGGAGCACGCGCGCCGCGACGGCGTGCTGCAGATCGCCCGCAGCATCGACTATTTCGCCTTCTCCCGCGGCTTGTATCCGGCGATGCCGCCTCTGGCGATTGGCCGCTTCTGGTGGGATAACTGGCTGCTGTGGAAGGCACGTGCCGTCGGTGCAACCGTAGTCGATGCCTCGCGCGCCGTGCTTGCCGTGCATCAGAATCACGATT
>Ga0070765_100002479_pt1 | contig 11585 bp, 13 predicted proteins | sample HubBroMetageWFT5_FD_71516 | JGI IMG/M metagenome (GOLD analysis project Ga0070765, IMG submission 71516) | Warmed and freeze-thawed soil microbial communities from the Hubbard Brook experimental Forest, New Hampshire - Hubbard Brook CCASE Soil... | ecosystem: Environmental > Terrestrial > Soil... | reverse complement strand
GGACTGATGGAGCATCGTTCCAGCGGCGATACTAGAACGCATGATCGATAAGCGCTCGGGAGCTGACCGTATCCTCATCGCTGAGATCTGGGGCGAGGCCCGCCGTCGCGCGCAGTGGCGCCGCTGCCCCGGAGTCCTTCAGCGTTCGGATCGATCTCCATGCGTCCTTCACAGCTTTCGCATCCGGCCAACACAGGGTGCTGGCTGAGTGGGTGGCGGAGGGGAGACCACGATGACCAGCCCACTTATTGATGAGCTACCTGCTTTGAGCGAGGCCGCGGCGCGGGAGCTGCGCGGCGCGCTGCGGGGTGAGCTCATACTGCCGGGCGATGCCGCCTACGACGAGGCGCGCAGCGTGTGGAACGGCATGATCGATCGCCGGCCTGCGGCTGTCGTACGCTGCGCCGCGACGGCCGACGTGGCCGCGGCCGTGAACTTCGCGCGCCAGCGCCAGCTCGTGGTGGCGGTGCGCTGCGGGGCCCACTCGACCCCCGGCTACAGCACCTGCGACGGCGGGATCGTGATCGACCTGCGTCCGATGAACGCCGTACGCGTGGACCCGGAGGCGCGGACCGCGCGCGTCCAGGGCGGCGCGCTGTGGGCCGAGCTCGACGCGGCCACCACAGAGCACGGGCTCGCGGTGACCGGTGGGCGCGTGTCCGACACCGGCGTCGCCGGGCTCGCGCTCGGCAGCGGCAGCGGATGGCTCGAGCGGATGTTCGGCTTCACCTGCGAGAGCATGATCTCCGCCGAGGTCGTGACAGCCGCCGGCGAGGTCGTCCGCGCGAGCCAGACCGAGAATCCGGATCTGTTCTGGGGCCTGCGCGGCGGCGGCGGCAACTTCGGCGTCGTGACCGAGTTCGAGTTCCGGCTGCACCCGGTCGGCCCGCTCCTGACCGCGGGGCTGCTGCTGTGGCCACGCGCGCAGGCGGGCGAGGTGATCCGCTTCTACCGCGACTACATGGCGAGCGCGCCGGACGAGGTCGGCGGCGCCGTCGCCTTCCTGACCGCGCCGCCGGCGCCGTTCGTGCCGCCGGAACTGCAGGGCCAGCCGGTCGTCGTCGTTGTCTACTGCTACGTCGGCCCGCTGGATGACGGCGAGGAGCATGCGAGGGCGCTGCGAGCGTTCGGCTCGCCGGCCGTCGACATGATCGGACCGATGCCGTACACCGCGCTCCAGGGGATGCTCGATCCGGGCTTCCCGCACGGGGTCCGCGAGTATTTCAAGATCGACTCGCTGCGGTCGCTGACCGACGAGTCGATCGACACGCTCGTGGCCGTGGCCGAGGAATTGCCGGCGCCGTTCGGGGAGCTGATCCTGTGCCCGCTCGGCGGCGCGGTCAGCCGGTCGGCGGCCGTCGACATCGCGCTCAGCGTCGCCGACACGCCGTGGCTGTACTTCTGCCTGTCGATGTGGATGGATCCCGCCGAGGACGAGCGCAACATCGCCTGGGCCCGCCGGCTCGCGGCGTCGATAAGCGACATCGCGGCCGGCACGGCGGTGCCGAACTTCGTCGCCGAGGACGAGGCCGGCCGCCTCCGCGCCTCCTACGGCGAGGAGAAGTACGCACAGCTAGCCGAGCTCAAGCGGCGCTGGGATCCGGACAACCTGTTCCGGCTCAACCAGAACATCAAGCCGGCATAGGACGGCGATCCTGGTTACCGTACAGCCATCGGCGCTAGCGACGATCTTGGTCAAGCCGCTGATCGTCCCCCTGTAGGGGAAACGACCGATTGTGAGACGGTGCCCAGGCAGGCCTAGTGACCGCCGTTTCCAGGGCCGCAGAACAGGTCCGGTATTCGTGACCGAGCGGCGGGCCCGGTGCAGCTCCCGGCTAGCGACCTGGATCCCGAAGGCGGCGCCCGGCTGAGCTACCAGCAAGCCCAGAACATTTTCAAGAAGACGGCCGGTGATAACCGCTGTATCACCCGGTCAATGCCGGTGCCCGGCGCCACCGTCCGGGCCATGCCGGGTGACCTCGAACGGCTGCCCGCGGCAGCCGCCGGGCCCGCGCCCGGACCCGGCCCGGCGGTGCTGGCGGCCGAGCTGCTGGGCCGGGTCCGGGCGGTGTCGCGTTCGAGCTGCGAGGCCGCTGCCGGGGCCGAAATCACGCGCCCAACCCCGCCCCGGATAGGTTTCGGCGTAGCGGGTGCCGCGGAGGGAGCGGAGGGAGAAGCCATGGTGATGCCGCTGGCGGGCCGCGTAGTGGCGGCGGTGGCCGGCGGCCTGCTCGTGATCGCGGTGTGGTCCAGCGTCACCGGGACGCTGATCGTGTCGCGTTCGGTCAGCAGCCGGCTGACGCGGTGGGTGGACCAGGCCATTGACCGGGCCTATCAGCTGGTGGGGCTAGCCGCCAGTTACCGGCGGCGCGACCGCCTGCTCGCCACCCAGGCGGCGGCGGTCCTGCTGGGCCAGCTGGCCGCGTGGCTGGTGGTCAGCTTTATCGGGTACGCCTTCCTGTTCTGGCCCTTCGCCGCCCGTGGCATCGCGTCCGCATTCACCGAAGCCGGGTCCTCCATGTTCACCCTGGGCTTCGCGCAGCCCGCCGGGGCGGTGCCGGCGGTGATCGTCTTCCTGGCCGCGGCGACCGGCCTGGTGATCGTCACGCTGCAGATCGCCTACCTGCCGGCTCTGTACGCGGCGTTCAACCGCAGGGAGACCGAGGTGGCGCTGCTGAACGCGCGGGGCGGCTTCCCGTCCTGGGGCCCTGAGCTGCTGGCCCGTACCCACTACGCACTGGGATCGGGCATGTCAACCCTGGACACGATGCCGGACCTGTACGCCCAGTGGGAACGCTGGGCTGCCGACGTCTCCGAGAGCCACACCACCTACCTGCCGCTGGTCCGGTTCCGCTCCCCGCAGGCGCTGTCATCCTGGGTGACGTCGCTGCTGGCCGTGCTCGACTCCGCCGCGATGTTCCTGGCCCTGTCCCCGAAGGCCGCCCCGGTGATACCGGCCCGGTTGTGCCTGCGCAGCGGGTTCCTGTGCTTCAACCGGATCGCCCGGGCGATGGGCTTCAGCATCCCCGATGAGCCCGGCCCGGGAGCCGGGACCAGCCTGACCTACGACGAGTTCCTCGACGCCGTGGCCCGGCTGCGCGAGGTCGACTTCCCGATCGAGCGCGATCCCGAGCAGGCCTGGCCGGAATTCGTCGGATGGCGGGTCAACTACGAGCAGGCGGCCTACGCGGTGGCCGCCGCCGTCTACGCCGTGCCGGCGCTGTGGTCGGGCCCGCGGCGGCACCCCGTGTCACCCATTCCGCCCCATCCGCCCGGGACGCGGCCGCCCTCCCAAGTAGGCCAGCCGGTAGTTTTCAGCGAAAAAACGAACGGATGGCGAGGTCCACTGCCATGCGGCGACCAGCCCTTCTCGGACCGCGAACGCCGTCCCAGAAAGAGAATGATAATGACCGTCATTATGCTCGGTCGTGACGGCAGAGCTGCACGCCAGACCGACTCCAGAGAGCGCAGCCCTGCTCGAGCAGTACGCTGCCCGCCTCGCGCGCTCGCTGCGGACCGAGTGATAACCCGCTGTATCACCCGGTCGCTGGCGCTCATCGGCGCGTGCTCGGCCAGATCCGCGAGCGGCATCCGGAACCGGGCCCTGATCGCGCCGGGGGCTTCTTGCTGTTCGCCCGCCCCATAGCACGGGTCATCGGCGGACCCGGCCCTTTACTGCGGTGGTTCCAGCTCGTTCCGAGGTAGCGATTCCAGCTCGTCAGCCGGAAGCGGAGGGACCGGCGGCCAGGGGATAGCGGTGCCAGGCGGGAGAGTTTCCGGCATGCGGATCTCCCTGAACCAGTCCAGGCCGCCCTCGATCACCACCGCGCCGGGCGGGAGCAAGCGGACTAGCTTCTGGGTCCCCTCGTTGCGGACCCTCTCTAGCTCCACCCGCGCTCTGGCGGTAGATCGCTTTCCCGCGAAGTCCCACATGCCGTCCTTGCCGCGCCTCCCACGGAACAGGCCCGTCAAGATCGGAATGATGCCCATAGTCTCATCGCCGCTGCTGAACGGCCCTCATGAGCACCACCGGGATAACTGCGGCGGCCCGCATCATCGCGGGTCCCGCGCCGGGCGGCATCACCGGTCCTGGCGGTCAGGCAAGCGCTCAGCCGTGTCGCGGGGCGCCGGTATCTGCTGTGTTCTCGGCCCTTCGATGTGAAGGCCGAGGCTGATGCGGCGCCACGCGGTGGCGAATCGCTGGCAGTCTTCCTCGGTGGCGCCGCACGCGCTTACGAAAGCGACCATGCAGTCGAACGCGGGCAGTTCCTCGCTGCGCAGCATGGTGCAGATCGTCGAGGCCGCTGGCGTGCCGCCGGTGCGCCGGGCTAGCTCGCGGAATGACGGCCGCCCGGCCCAGATCCGGTACTCGCGCAGCGCGGCAGTAAACCCAGCCGGGGTGTCTGCCTCGAGCGGATCCGGACGCAGGTCGAATCCGGCGGCGTCGGTGACAAGACGCGGTACCTTGCCGGTGGCCGGCTGAGGAACGACGACCGCCAGAGAGTCCGGCTGACGTGCCTCGGAGATAACGGCTTGCCCCGGCATGGTCCCGGCCGGCCCGCGGCCGGCCTGCTGGCCGCTCACCGGAAGTTTCCCTGAGGTGATCACAAGATCACCGGGCCCATCCTGGCAGCCTGCCAGGACCCGGTGATGACACGCTTAAACATTGCCCCTCCCAGAAGCTTGTCTGGTCGCACGGACGGGACGTCTTCTCTTGTCAGGCTCCGGATGCAGTCCGTCACCTGCAGAATAAAAAGTTATTTCCCCTGACGTGAACAGAATAAACCCCGATGGCGTGACTCGTCCTCAATGCTCCGAGGGCTAGGATCATCCCAACGGCTGGGTTCTAGTTATATTTTCGCACGGTGCTGAACGCTGCTGAACGGTCGCGAACAATGATGAACTCAAATGACGTTATCCCAGGTCGACTCCAATGCCAGCTATCCCAACCACTGGGCTGGCTCGGTCCAGTGGAATCATTCTCGCTGTCGGATTATTTGCCTCCTGAGATGGTTTCGTAGTCTCCGGCGAGGGTATCCACCGAATACCTACCAAACATTGGGATGGCTGGAACAGTAGTAATGAGTCTGGTCACTCGACTGCTTGGTCATAGAAGAACATGTCAGACTTCTCCCAGAAGCTGGTCTGGTCGCACGGACGGGCGCAAGGGAGTAGGCCACGCGGATGCAGAACGCTTGGCCGCGAAGACGGCCCCGCCAGCATCGGTGGGGCCGTCTTCGTCCTCGGGGTCATGCTTGGCGTAGTCCTCGGAGTCATGTTCGGCGTCCGCGCCCTGGACCGCAGTCGGCGTCACGACGGCCGGATCCACCTCGACAAGGGCTTCACCGGCACCAGCCTGGCCCGCTCCGGCCTGGGCTAGACACCCCCCGCTCCACGGGGATCGGCTCGATGTCCGGAACCAATCCGGCCGAGGCGATGCGCGTCATCGCCGGGGAACTTCCCGATTTCCCGTACCTTCCTGAACTTCCCGATCGCGGGCCGGGCGCGGACCTGACCGGCCGGACCGCCGCGTTGCTGGTCGACATGCCGGTCGAGGTCACCCCGCGCGGCTGGCGCCCGGCCGAACGGCCGGGGCCGCGACCTGGCCCAGGCCCTGCGCTCGCACCACTCATCCCCGCTTGGGGTCATAGTGCTCGTAGCGGTACTGGGCCGACGGGCGGCCGTGGCGCTTAGCTGTGGTAGCCGAGGCGCTGCGAGGTGGGGCAGGGTCGGTGGACCGGGCGAGGAGGGGCACCTCGAGGGGGCGCCGGACACGCAGTCGGGCTGGTACGAGCGGCTGGGCGGCTGGGGCCCGCCGGTCAGCGGCCTGTACCGGGTCGTGCCTGACATGGCCGGGGTCCGCAAGTACATCACCCACTACGCCGAGCACCGGCATGATCCCCCGTCGAAATCGACGGCCTGGTGGTCAAGGTCGATCAGATCGCGCTGCAGCGCCAGCTCGACTCGACCAGCCGGGCGCTCCGCTGGGCCATCGCCTACAAGTACCCGCCGGAGGAAGTCACCACCAGCCTGCTCGACATCCGGGTGAACGTCGGGCGCACTGGCCGGGTCACCCCGTTCGCCGTGATGGAGCCGTGCTCATCGGCGACATGGTGATCCTGCGCGAGGGCGACGTGTTCGTCATTACCCGCCTGGCCCGCGCGATGCGCGCATCGTCGCCTCCTACCCGTTTCCCCAGGCCCGATATCGGGATGCTAGGTGTGCCTCAGCACCCGCGTCGAAGCGGTGCGGTCGAGGGTCCGGTAGACGGTGGCGCGGCCGACGGAGAAGACTTCCATGAGGTCGGCGATGGTGTATTCGCCGGTGGTGTGCATGCGGGTGAGCTCGGCTTGCTGGCGGGGGGTGAGCTTGGGCTGCTTGCCGCGTAGCTTGCCTTTGGCTCGGGCGACGGCCATGCCTTCGCGGGTTCGGAGCCGGAGCAGGTCGACTTCGAATTCGGCGAAAGTGGCCAGGATGTTGAAGAACATCTTGCCGAGCGGGTCGGCGGGGTCGTAGATGGTGCCGCCGAGGGAGAGCTTGATGCCGCGGGCGACGAGGGAGTCGCCGATGTGGCGGGCGTCGGGGACGGAGCGGGCGAGCCTGTCGAGCTTGGGCACGACAAGCGTATCGCCGGTCCGGACGGCGGCCAGGGCCTGGTCCAAGCCGGGCCGTGCGCGGCTGGTGCCGGTGAGGCCCTTGTCGAGGTAGATCCGGTCGTCCGGGACGCCGAGCGCGGTCAGGGCCTGGCGCTGGGCGGTGAGGTCCTGCAGGACGGTGGAGCACCTGGCGTAGCCGATGAGTTCGCCCATCCCGGCAGCGTATCGTTTAGCCCCCGGTCACCGGACTATTACGCGGACTGGTCTTACGGGACGGCGTTCCCGCAGGCCAGATGATCGGCGGAGCAGTGCTCCGGCGTGTCCGGCAGGGGATCCCCTAACGGACACCGGGCAGGTGCATCCCGCTGGTTTGTCTCCCATGGGAGACATCGGGGGGAGCCGGCGGGCTCACCGGCCTGGAGCGCGGCCTGGCCGGCGCCCGGGGGTGGCCGAGAAGAAACCTCACGGCGCAGTGGCGGCAGCAGATGACCGCGCGTCCTGGAAGGCGACGATAAGAACGATATCGTCCGGTTCCTCGTAGCTGTAGATGATCAGCATCCACCGCCACGGCCCGAGGATGACCCGCATCGGCGCCCAGCGTCCCTCCAGTTGCCGGCCGATCCGGGGAAACTGCTCAAGGATGCGAAGTGAGCGCTGGACGCGCAGCCTGGTATCGACCGGAAGGCTGTGCGTGACGATCATGCGGTCGAGGTCGTCGACCGCGGGGACGCTAAGCCTGACCTTAGCCAATGTTCAGAGCTCGTCCAGGGCGATCGTCTCGCCTGCGCGGGCGCGCTCCAGGCTCTGCATTGCGTCTTCGTAAGCGCCCGGGATTCCATCGAGCACCGCGACGATATTACGTGCTTCGGGATCGGCTTCCTCGATCGCGACGGAGAGCAGTGACCGCGCAAGGGTGCCTTCCTGGACGTGGGTGCGCTCGGCGAGCCGCGCCAGCCGGGCGGCGTGCTCCGGGTCGAGCGTGACGTTCAGCCGGTGGCCAGGTCTCTCCATGGGAACGAGTGTATTACACGGGCTGGCACGAAACGTGTACCCACCTCACAACAGCTCGTCCAGGAGCTTGACGCCTGCGGATCGGCGCTCACGGTGACCCAAATGTCCCGTTATGCCTGCGTGTCATGACCCTGGCTGTTACCGCTTGGCGGTGGGTCGGCCAGGTGAGCCGGCGCGCCGGCTCACGATCTGGTCCTGAGCCGGCAAGGATGCTGACCGTTATTGGTCGCAAGCATTTGGAGGCGCTTTAGCCCCGTAAAGCAGTCAGGCCCCCGCATGGGGGGCCTCACAACCGCAGATACCCACTCGTTCAGATCCGGACTTTGCTTGCCGGCCAGGCTCGGATCCCGAACAGAGAACCATCCGGTCTTGCAACCGAAAGGCCGTACATCCGTGGCCACGGTACCAGGCCAGCGGGCTAGATCAACATTGCCCGCCGCCGACACGCCGGGAGTAATACACCCGGCACCTGACGCCCTCTCGCGTGCCGCCGCAGAGGCCGCGTGGCGGTCGGTCACGCTCTCGGTCGCGGCCACGCCGCACGTCCGGGTCTCGCGCGACGGCGGCCGCACCTTCCCGGCGAGGCACGCCCGGCCGCTCCCGGATGACCCGCCAGGCCAGCCGGCCACGGTGGCGGTCTATGATCCCGGCTCGGCCGCCGGCCGGATGCTGGCCCTGGACCTTGATCCTTCCCGTATCAGGATCTCCGCCGGCGTTGACGATCGTGCTGTCCAGTACGGCCATGGACATCGCGCCGGTCCGGCCGCCGAGGTGGCCGCTCAAGCCGCGTCGATCGCCGAGCTCGTAACCCGGTGCGGCGGCCAGGTCCTCGCTGACGCGTCACCCTCCGGCGGCCGCCACGTCTTCATCCTGTTCGCCGCACCACTGCCCTGGCGCGAGCTGCGCGACCTCGCCCGAGCGATCGCCCTCCGGTTCCCCGCCGTCGACCCGGCGCCGATGTCGTCCATGGGCGCTCAGATCAGCCCTCCGGGTTCCCGGCACAAGTCCGGCGGCTGGAGGCTGCTCTCAACGCCGCTGAGCGAAGCCAGGGCGGCCGTGGAGCACCCGAACGGGCCCGGAGTGTGGTCGGCGCTGCTGACTGAGTTCGCAGCGGAATTGCAGGTCAGCGCAGCGCGGTCGGCGGCCGCGCCTAATCAGGCAAATGCCGCTTGCTTGAACGCCGAGCTGGACGACACCGGCGTGCCCTGGATCCCGCGCCTCGGCGGCCGGGCTCCTCTCGGCGCTGGGCTTGACCAGGCGGCCCGCATCGGACGGTGGGATCGGTCACGCTACCCGGACCGCTCGGCCGCGCGCATGGCCATCCTGGCCGCGGCCGCGGCTCGCGGCTGGCAGCTGGCCGACGTCCGGGCCGCTATCGGCTCTGGCGCCTGGCGGGGGCTCGCGCGGCTCTATGAGCGGTCCTCAGAACCCCGTCGGCTTGATCGGCTCCTGCCCTACGAATGGCGAAAAGCGATCGTCTTCGCAGGCGGGGAGAAAAACGTGCCTGACTGGCTCACTAGCGTCAGTACCTCACGCCCCCCTGCACCTACCAGCGGCGCTGATGAGTTCGGCCTGATTCGTCAGTGGGTGACTGGTACTGCCTGCGCGGTCGCCGACCCTGAGCGGGTCAGGAGGTGGGGCCGCCGCGCCGTCGCCGTCCGGCAGCTGCTCGCCGCCATCGGCCAGGCGGCGATGGTCAGTGGGTCAACCGTGTCGGAGTTTGGTACCAGGAACCTGGCGCTGCACTCGGGTCTCTCGCAACGGACGGTGTCCCGGCTCCTGGCCATGCTCTGCGCCGAGCCTGACCCGCTGCTCGACGTCGTGACCCGGGGCCGGATGGCCCGGGCGGACAGGATCGCGCTCCGGATCCCGGACGCCTACGCAGAGTCGGTTCGCTGGCGTCGCCGTCGTGCTGGCCGGATCGACGGCATACACCCGGTGTTCCTGCTCCTTGGCGGCACAGCTGGGCTCGTCCACCAGGTACTCGACGGCACCGAGGCCCGCGGTGCCGAGGTGGCCCGGGCGGCCCGGCTGAGCCCGTCGGCGACGCCAGCCGCGCTGCGGGTCCTGGCCGAGCACGGGCTCGCCGAGCGCGGCCGCGGCGGCTGGCGCCGCGGTGATGCCAGCCTTGACGAGGTGGCTACGTCGACCGGGGCGGCTGACCTGCACCGGGAGCGGGCCGAACGGTACAAGCGAGACCGGGAGAGCTGGCGGGCCCGGCTAAGGGCGTACCAGGGCGCTCGCCAGCCGCCGGTGTCGGCGCGGGATGGCTGGTGGTCGCTGGACGACGGCGACGAGTATGACGAGATGTGCCGGTGGCCGGTGCTCAGCGACGACTTCGTCCGCGGTCCACCCGCAGGCGAGGCGCGGGAGAGCGCTTAAGAGAGGTGATGATGATCGTGACGCTCGAGCCGTGCACGATGTGCGCAGGTGCGGGGACGAGAGCCGAACTCGGACGGCTGGTCTATGACGCCCCTGTCACCCGGCCCAGACCAGGGTCAGGACACGCACCAGCCCGGCGGCCTCGTCCACCCTGAATTCCACGAACCCGAGGTCACCCAGCTCAGCCATACGCTCCCGGGGATCGTCTTCCTGCACGGCCATGCTGAATAGCCGGTCGTACGGGTCCTCGCAGATGCGCGCCAGCGCCCGGACCAGGACATCGAGCGCTTCAGGGGGCAGGCCGCCCATCTGGCGGAGCGCCCGCTCCTCCAGCCACGGCCGGTAGCTCACGTGCCGGGATGGTACTGCCGGAGCGCGTCCTCGAGCAGCATGCCCCCGCCCGTGCCGGCCCGGGTACGTTCCCTGGCCTCGTAATAGCCGGGCTCTGCCACGGCGATCGCCCGCCAGGCCCACAGCCGCAGGAACCGCCGCAGCTCCGGCCAGCCAGCCGGGTCATGCGCGCCGTCCATCGCCCGCCGGTACTCCGCCAGGAACGTCTCCCGCTCGCGTTCGGGCAGCGCGCGGAGGATGCTCTCAGGGTCGAGCGGGTCCTCCCGCGGCGTCGGATCGACAGGCAGGGCGGACATGATCCCCATGCTAACGCCGGCCACGCCCCGGTTCCGGGACAAGAGGCTTCGGGTTCATAGGTGAGGGCTTCCGTCCATGAGCGACCTCCGCGGCGCCCGGCTCACGGTGGCAGTCTGCTAAGGCTGCTAGATCTCCGCCTCGAAGTCCATGTCCGCCATGGCCTCACCGGGCTCCCAGGAGGGCTCCGGGGTCGCTTCGGCCTGCGCCTGGGACTCAAGCTGCTGCCACACTGTGGGCTCGTTCATGGCCTCCTGCTGCGCCTCGGCCCGCCGGGCGTCCTCGGCGTCCATCCGGGCTGACAGTTCCCTGTTCCCCTCGCCGATGGCCGCCAGGTCCTCGTGGATCTCCGCGTAGATCTCCGCCTGATCCGCCTCTGGCCCGGGTTCGGGCTCTGGCTCCGCCGCGGGCGCTGCCTCCGGCTCAGCCTTGGCCGCCTCGGCGGCGTACCGGGCTTCTGCCTCGGACACGATCTGAGGCAGCCTGGCCAGGAACTCCTCGTCGGTCTCAACGTGCGGCTCCTGGCCGTCCTCCCCGGCCTGGGCTACCCGCTCGGCCTGGTCCCGGCGCCGGAGCTCACCCTCGGCCGCCTGGGCTTCAGCCGCCTCGCTGGCGTGCGCCTCGGCCCACTCCCGCCGTGCCGCGTCGGCTACCCGCAGGACCGCGAGCTCGCCGGCGGTCTCCTCGGCGAGGATCTCGGCGGTGTCCGCCTCGGCGTTCCGGTCGGCTTCCCGGGCCGCCTGCGCCCGGGCCATGCCGTCCTTGTAGAGACGGTCAGCGGCGGTCAGTTCGGCGCTGACATCCCGGGGCGCCAGGGCCGCGGCCCGTTCGTAGGTGCTCACCTGCGCCTCGGGCTGTCCTCGACCCATGGCCCGCAGCAGGGCCTGATCGCCGGGCAGCTCCAGGGCCACCACGGAGGCGTGGAAGGCCTCGCGCAGCTGCGCCTGGCCG
>Ga0070765_100002478_pt1 | contig 11586 bp, 10 predicted proteins | sample HubBroMetageWFT5_FD_71516 | JGI IMG/M metagenome (GOLD analysis project Ga0070765, IMG submission 71516) | Warmed and freeze-thawed soil microbial communities from the Hubbard Brook experimental Forest, New Hampshire - Hubbard Brook CCASE Soil... | ecosystem: Environmental > Terrestrial > Soil... | reverse complement strand
GCCGCATTTCGGCTTCCCGCGTCCTGATTTGCGGCGAGCGAAACCTGAGGCGCAACGATTGCGGTTACCGCCGGACTGCTCGGGTTGCCGCCGGCTACTGGCCAGATTGGAGCCGCGGGAGTCGCACTGGACGATGTGGGCTGCACATTTGCGTCTGTCGGGCTTGAAGAAGAATCCACCGCCTTCGAAGTCGTATGCTCCTGGTTGGGCAGAACTTTTGTGGATGTAGTTTCCTTCGCAGACGCACTCGGAGCCGCGATTGTTTCCGCGGCTCTCACACTCAACGTCGGAAGCATCGGAACGGACTTCGAAGTCTCGGTCGAGCCCGTGCTCGAGCTGCTGAATGCAGGCCCCGGCGAAGCCGGACTCATCGGTCCCGGTCCGCTGTTTGATGTTGGATCGCGCTCCGAAGCGGATTGGACGACTTCAATGATCGTGTGCCTTGGTGCGCTCGTGGGGTTCAATGCATCGACCAGCACGGCAGTGAGCGTAGGAGTCGGCAAAAGCGGAACTGGACTACTGCCGCCGCCTTGCGGCTTAACGCCAGGTGACGCTTCATTGATTCCTGTGTTTCTAGTCCCTGTGTCGGTCGTGGTATTCGTTGCATCGAGTAATGGGCTGGTCGGCGAAGCGGTCAGCGTGAGCGGCTGGAGATCGTCGTTGCCAGCTTGCGGCGTGGTTCCCGGAAAGACTTGATTGATTTCCGCAGTTGCGTTCCCAGTGCCCCTCGCGGGATCGGTCGGAGAAAGCGGCAAACCAGTCAGCAGAGGAGGCGCAACCGAGCGAAGATTGTCGTTCCTGGCTTGCAGTGCGCTGTCGGACGAAGCTTGATTTGAAGACGCGGCTGTACTACCTGTGCCTCCAGCGGTATTCATCCCATTGATCAGGGTTCCGCTGTGCGCTGGCTCGATGGTTGCCGGGGAAAGTTTCTGCGCAGCTCCATTGACGGCCAGATTCAAAGGCAGTGTACTCGCTGGTGCCTGGCTGGTAACGTTCTGGATGCTCGATGCGGCCGGGCGCTGCCCCGTTTCACTTTCATCCACCGGAACAGGTGGCGGCGCAGGCTTGGGAAATGTAAGCGGGTTGATTTGTTTCGCTACAGTGGCCGCCAAATTCGGTTGAGATGACAGATCGCCGGTTGGAGTCTGTTTCCCCCCGGGCAATACCGGCGCACTTGATTGGGAGCCTAAAACTGTCGCTGAATTGTGAGTCGACACATCCGCTTGAACCTCATGCGCGAACCCTACTGAAGCACCTTCGGTTGCCAAGTCGACGACAACAACCGATCCAATTTGTTCTAGTTGCGAATTTACGGATTGTTGTATCAAGCTTGCAGTTCGAAGAGAACTACCGATGTCTATCCGCGCCGCCCGCACTGAAGCTGGCGTTTTTATATTCTCTGCCTGTTTCCTCTCGGCCGGCTTCCCTCGTACTGCAACTGTGGCGAGCACAGGCTGCGGTGCTAGCGGCGGGGATGTGCCCGCGCTTTGCAAAGTGCTGGCGAAGCTACTCGGGCCCTGTCCGGCGGGTTGCGAAGCCAGAGATGACTTCACGGAAGAACCGGGACCCACAACCGCGGGTTGGATGAGGTTGGTCAGCACAAAATCTGTTTTTCGTTCTGCACTCCCGTTGAATGCATGCGGAGAACCAAAGCCGCGTATACCTGCACGCGGTGTCGCGGAAACCAAATAAGTGGCTGAGACTCAAGCGGTCACGAGGTTGTGCCGATGGAAAGGGAATTCGGGATTCAACGGATGAATTGAAGTTCATAGGCAAGGCTTGCCTATGAAACTCGGCAAATGCTAGTTGCGTCGAAGGTATGCTCGGCGCAGCAGGAACAAATCGTCGAGCCGACGCTGGTCTTGCCGGGCTTCCTCTTGCCGGTAATCCTCAAACCGCTGCCGGCGCAGCACGTCCATGACTTCACGTTGCTGACGGGCCTGCTTAAAGTCTTCACTGCGGGCGCGGCGATAGGTTTCCGCTTCGGCCAGCTGTTTTTGCAAAGTGTTCTGGCGCTCTGCCAGGACGGAACGGCAAAGAACGTCAAATTGCAACTCCGCTGCGCTGATTCCGGATTCGCGCTGAGGGGATCGCCGGGTTTCGATATTTCCGATCTCGTTGCGCACGTCCTCGATTTGCTGCCTCAGCATCGCAACCCGGTGATTGGCTGCTTGCAGCCGCAGCTCTTGTTGACGTTCTAGGCCTTGCCGTAACCGTAAAAGCGTTTCGAGAGCAAATCGAAAAGCCATAAGCGTCAACTGGCGAGTGCCAGTAATCGGTTGATCGTATCTTCGAGTTTGGTTTCTTCGTTGGCGCCTTGTTGGAGAAAGCGATTAAGTTCGGGCAAGATCACAAGCGCGCGATCCAGAAGCGGATCACTCCCTTTCTGATACGCGCCAATACGAATGAGATCTTCGGACGCGTTATAAGCGGCGAGCAAACGCCGCAGCGCCTGCGCTTTTTCGAGGTGCTGCGGGGAGCAAACCATGGGCATGAGGCGGCTAATGCTGTCCAGAATCGCGATCGGAGGATAGTGATTTTGCGCCGCCAATCGCCGGTCGAGCATGATGTGGCCGTCAAGCAGCGCGCGGGCTCCGTCGACCAGCGGATCCTGCTGATCGTCTCCTTCCATCAGCACGGTATAAAACGCGGTAATGCTGCCCCCGCTGAATTTTCCCGCGCGTTCAATCAGGCGCGCCATCAGAGTAAAGACTGACGGAGTGTATCCTTTCGCCGTCGGAGGCTCTCCCGCCGCTAGGCTGATCTCGCGTTGCGCCATAGCCAGACGAGTGAGCGAATCCACCACCAGCAAAACATTCTTGCCGCGCGCGCAAAAATATTCCGAGATTGCGGTCGCAGCCAGCGCCGCGCGAATGCGCAGCAGCGGAGATTGGTCCGACGTGGAAACCACCACCACCGAACGCTTCCGGCCTTCTTCGCCCAGAGCATCTTCAAGAAAGTGGCGCACTTCGCGGCCGCGTTCACCGACCAGGGCCAGCACGGTGAGATCGGCGCCGGTATTCCGGGCCATCACCCCGATCAGCGTGCTCTTACCCACGCCGCTGCCGCCAAAAATGCCCACTCGCTGGCCGCGGCCGCAGGTAAGAAACGCGTCCACCGCGCGTACCCCGCATCCAATCGGTTCATGAATGAGGTCCCGCTCCAGGGCCAGCGGCGCGGCTGCATCCAGCATTTGGGAGTCGCGCCGCTCGCACGGACCCAACGAATCGATGGGCTCGCCCATACCATCGATGACCCGGCCCAGGAGGCCATCGCCCACGCGCAGCAGCGGTCGCGCTCCCCAAGCTACCACCCGATCGCCGTAGCGGATTCCTCTCGGCCGGCTCACGGGCATGGAGAGCACCGTAGTCCCGCGGAAACCGACGATCTCGCCAGGGAAAACCGTGCCGTTCGTATCCACTACTTCGCACAATTCGCCCACCGAACAGAAAGGCCCCTCCGATTCCACCAGCTGCCCGATCAGCTGCGTGACGCGGCCTTGCCAACGCAAACTCGAGCATGAGTCAAGCCGCTTGAAATATGGTGCCAGCAAAACCGGAGTGCTCATCCGCTGACCGGCCTTTTGGCCAGAAGGTCGAACAGGCCTTGTTCAATTTCCTTAAGTTGCAAGTCGGAACCCACCTCAGTCGTGCCCAACGCGGTTTGCAATATGCAAGAATCTTTAAGTACCGCCGGATCTTCGACCACATCTGGAACCTGGCCGGCCTGCATGTGCTGGGCAAAATAGCTGCGGCATTCGGATACTTGCTGAGGATGCACGCGCACCATGACTTTGGTCGCGCTCTCAATCTGTTCCAGTGTGATCCGCACCAGGCCAGCCAACAGCAGAGGATCGACCTGCGCTTCGCGATGCAGAATCTTGCGCGCGATGGCCAGCGCCAGTTGGACGACCTCGGTTTCCACCTGCTGAAAATATTGAACACGATCCCGGGCAAATCCGGCCAATGCCGCATCCACGCTGGTCCGCACTTGCGCCAGCTGCTGTTCTCCAACCGCGCGTCCCGCAGCCTCGCCTTCCCGGCGACCGATCTCCCGGGCCGCCGCTTCGCGCTGGGCCAGTATTTCGCTGGTCTTCGGAGCGGATTCATTTCCCTCCGCCGCCGCTTTATGCGAGCTGATCCGCACCGCAACCTCGGCGTAGGGAAACGGACGGACCTCCGGCTCCTGGCGGGCCTCGGGTGCCGAACTAAACGACGAACTCATCTTCTTCTGCTCCTAAGCTTATTTTCCCTTCGGCCTCAAGTTTGCGCGCTATCGCCACCGTTTCCTGTTGCGCTTTGGTCACATCGCGCGAGCGCACTGGCCCCAGAACTTCCATATCTTCCTTCAGCATTTCCACCGCCCGTGAGGACATGGACTTGAAAATGAAGCTCTTGAGTTCCTCGGTCGCACCTCGCAGCGCCAGGGCAAGCGACTTCTTATCCAGTTGCCCCAGCAATTCGCGGATGCCCGCTTCCGGTACGCCCAGCAAATCCTGAAAGGTGAACATCAGATTGCGAATGCCCAACGCCACCTTGGGATCGTCTTTTTCGATGGCTTCGAGAATTCCCTTGGCTTGCAGCGGATCCATTCGATTCAACAGATCGGCTACTCCCTGGAACCCGGCGTATGCCCGGCGGTGCTGCTCGCCTAAAGCCTGCAGCCGTTTGTGCAGCGAGACGGAAACCTTTTCCGCGATTTCGGGGGAAAACTGCCGCAACTGGGCCAGACGTTTTAGAGTCTCCGCCCGCAATGCCTCGGGCAACCGCATGAGTAATTCCGAAGCCTGCTTGGCGTCGACATGGGCCAGAATCAAAGCAATGGTTTGCGGATGCTCGCTTTCGAGGAACTTGGCCAGTTGCTGCGGATCCGCTTTTTGCAGCGAGTCCAGCTTGCTGGCGCTCATCTCGGCCGCGCGCGATACCTGGCCTAGCAATTGCCGAGCGCCTTCCTCGCCAAAGGACTTCACCAGAAGTTTCTGCGCATAATCCGTGCCTCCCTGGGCCAGGTAATCCTGGGTGAGCGACATGCGATGATATTCTTCCAGCACGGCCAGGGCGGTCGGAGGATCCACGTAGTCCAGTTCCGCGATCTCCCGGGTGAGCTGTTCCAGATCCTCTTGAGGAAGATTGCGATAAATCTGGCTGGCAATGTCTTCGCCCAGCAGCACCAGCAGCACCGCAGCCTTCCGCATCCCCGGGAGCATGGTTTCGGTTGGGGTCACTCTTTTCCTCCCTCCCGAATCCAGCTCTGCACCAGCCGGCTGGCCACTGCCGGTTCAGTCTTCACCTTCTCCGACAGTTGACGCTTCAGGGTGGCGGCGCGCCGGGACTGCTCCGCACCCGCCGGTTCGATTTCCCCGGCAATCGCAGCTGCCCCCGAAACCGCTCCCAGCTCTTTTGTGCCTCGCGCCATGCGCGCCGGCAACTCGCGAAGTGCGCTCAAAACCTGCTTCTTCACTGGACGCAACATCAGAAAATAAACAATCAGGAATAACGCCAGAATGCCCACATAGCGCAACAGTCCCGACCACTGGGTGAACACTTTGCGGGTATTGTCTAGCCTGCTCGGAGGCACCGGTTTTTCGACGGGAAGCTCCTGGAAAGACAGATTCTGCACCGCCAGCATATCGCCGCGCTGCGCATCCAGGCCGATGGCCGCTCCCGCGAGCTGTTCGATTTGTTTCATCTCTTCGGCAGTCCGCTTGCGCCGGGTGACAGTCCTCACCCCGTTTTTTTCCGCCATGTCGACGGCATCGTCGACCAGCACGGCCGCCGCCAGACGCTTGATTCGTCCCGGCGGCTGCACGGTGTGGCGCACGGTTTTGCTGACCGCGTAGGTCTCGCTCTCGGAGCGGGAATTCTGGGTTTCGGCCGTCACCGCGGTAGCGGTAACCGCTGCCGCTCCCGGAACGTTGGTGGCGGTTCCCGGAATGCCGGCGGGCCCGCCGCCACCAGCATTTTCTTCGGTCTTCTGCAAAGTCAGTGTCGCCGGCGTCTTGGGATCGTAGACTTCTTCCGTGTTCTCGCTGGTGCTAAGGTCGTATTCCACATGCACGCTGGCGCGCACATGCTCGGCCCCGACCACGGGCTCGAGCGTCCGCAGCAAAGTTTTTGCCAGCTCCTCATCCAGGTCGTAACCGCCGTGAGCCGACCCCGGGCCGCGCGCGTGTAAGAGCGGTGTGTTGCTGTCGGCGTCGACTACAGTGACATTTTCCGGACGCAGGCCATCGACTGCGCTGGCCACCAACTGCGGAATGGCCAACTGCGCCCGCTCCGAGAGCGCGCCTCCGCGAGTCTTCAAAATCACGGCTGCCTTGGCCTCGCGCTCCTGTTCGCTGAACAGCGACTCGCGCGGCAGCACCAGATGCACCCGCACCGCCTCCACTTCGCTGAGGGTTTGCAAGGTGCGCTCCAGTTCGCCTTCGAGCGCCCGCTGGTAATTGACCTTCTCGGTGAAATCCGATCCCGCCCAGTTTGGAGTATCGAAAAGCTCGAAGCCCAGCCGGGCATTGCGCGGCAACCCCTGCGCCGCGGTTTCGAGACGCGCCGCATCCAGTTGATCGGGAGGCACCAGCAAACTGGTGCCATCGGGAGAAAGCTCATGGGGAATATTCCTGGCCGCGAGGCGGGCGCCCAGAGCCTGCGTCTCCTCTGGTTTCAGCCCGGAATAAAGGGTTGCGTACTTCGGTTTCCCGATCAACCCGACAAACAGCCAGAGCGTAACCGCCACCAGCGCCGTGCCGCCTGCCAAAAGCGCCCGCTGGCCGGGGCTGAGACCGCGCAGCAGCGCGCCCGCGTGCTCAATCGCCTGGCCGAATGATTTGGGTGCTTCCAAGCCCGTCTCCTAAATCAGTCAGAACTGCATGCGTGAAATTTCCTGGTACGCCGCCACAATCTTATTGCGTACTTGCATCATCAGTTGAAACGAGAGATCTGCCTGCTCCACCGCGATCATGGCGGTGTGGACGTCCATGCCGCTGCCGTCGAGCAGTCCGGCGACCTTGGCCTCGGCCGTGCCCTGCAACTCTTTGCTCTGGTCCATGGCGCCACGCAGGGTTTCCATGAATCCCCATTCCCGTGGAGCCACAGTCGAGCTCGTCCCACTCTGGCTGGGGAGAATCCGCAAATTCGAAATTGGGTCTGGCATGTTTTCTTTCCGCGAAAGTTAGCGCAACAGATCCAGCGATTGCTGAATCATGGTTTTGGTCGATTGCACCGCCGACGCATTCAGTTCGTAGGCGCGAACCGCGCCCAGCAGGTCGGCGGTTTCTTCGACCGGATCCACCGCGGGATAGCTCACATACCCCTTGGCGTCGGCGTCGGGATGCCCCGGCTGATAGCGTTGAAGCGGTGGCCGGGCATCGGCGATCACCTGATCGACTCGCACTCCCCGAGCCGACACGTTTCCGAAACCCGCCAGCAACGCGGGAAACTGCGGCATGCGCCGCGAGCGAAACACCACCAACTGGCGGCGATAAGGTCCGCCTTCCGGGGTTCGCGTGGTTTCCATGTTGGCCATGTTGCTCGTGACCACCTCCGCCCGTTGCCGCTCGGCGGTAAGCGCCGAACCACTAACTGCCAGCATGCCAAAAAGATTCATGACCCGCTCCCTCCACTGCCACTGTTAATCGCGCTCAAAATACCCTTGAATTCATCCCGCAAGAGCTGTACCCCCAAGTTGAAACTAAGTTGGGTGTCGGCCAACAGCAGGCTTTCGCGTTCGAGACTTACATTGTTGCCATCGGGACGCTCCATCAAACCCCGCACTGAACGGGCTACGGGAGAGAACGACGCGTATTCGAGATTACCGCCCGCCCGTTGCATCTCCTGGCTGAAGTTGATGTCCCGAGTTCGGTATCCGGGGGTATCGATGTTCGCCATATTCGACATGACCAGTTCGCTCCTGAAGACGTTCACATCCAGAAAGCGGGTCAGGGCGGTGATCGCGGGATCGTCAATCATGGACATAATTCCTCCTGGGCGGCAAGCCGTACTCGCGAATCTTGTTGCGCACCGTGCGCAGGCTTACGCCCAGCATCTCCGCGGCGCGCGAGCGATTCCCCCCGGTGGCGTCGAGCGTCATCTCCAGCAGTCTTTTCTCCATGCATTCGAGCGAGAGTCCCGCCCGCAACCCGTCGTCGGCCGGCCCAGATCGCTCCACGCTGGGGTTCAACGGCGGAGAATTCATCTCTGAAGGTTCCAGCACTTCCAACCCGATTTCATTCCCCGACAAGGCCACGGCGCGGCGCATCAGGTTGGCGAGTTCCCTGACATTTCCGGGCCAGGAATGTTGTTGCAGGCGTTCCAGAAACTCCGCGCTCATGACTGGCGGGGTTCCCGCGGGCGAATAAATTCTGAGAAAATGCTCCGCCAGTTCCGCAATGTCCTGCGGACGCTCGCGCAGCGCCGGCAAGCTGAGCGGAATCACATTGAGCCGGTAATAGAGATCGGCACGGAAATCGCCTTCTTTGACCATGGCTTCGAGCGAACGATTGGTGGTCGCGATGACTCGAATATCGACCTTCACAACTCGGGTGTCGCCCAAGCGATCGAATTCCCGCTCTTGCAGCGCGCGCAAAAGCTTGGGCTGCAGGAGCAGCGGCAATTCGCCGACTTCATCGAGCAACAGCGTGCCTCCGTGAGCCAGTTCGAATTTGCCCGGCTTCGCGCTCACCGCCCCGGTGAACGCTCCCTTGGCATACCCGAACAGTTCGCTTTCGAGCAGAGTCTCGGGGAAAGCGGCGCAGTTCACGGCGATAAATGGACGGTCGCGGCGCGGGCTGAGGCGATGAATCATGCGCGCCACCAACTCCTTGCCGGTGCCGCTCTCGGCTTGAATCAAAATGTCGGCGTCGATCACCGCCACCTGCCGGGCGCGGTCGATAGCCCGCAACCACGGCGGCGAGTGTCCCACCAGGGAATCGCTTGGTGCGGTCTGGGGCAAGGCCTGGGTGCATCCGAGGATTTGCTCCGCGGCGCGTTCCAGTTGCTCGAAAGCCACGGGCTTCACCAGGTACTCGCAGGCGCCGTTTTTCATGGCCGTGACCGCGTCGGGCACGGAGCCAAATGCGGTGAGGAGAATTACCGCGGTGCGGGGCAGCAAAGCACGGGCATCGCGCATGACCCCAAAACCGTCGCCATCGGGCATGCGGATGTCGGTGACGATCAGCGGATGCTGCCCGCGCCGGAACTTAGTCATAGCTTCGGTGGCTCCACTCGCGGTTTCCACTCGCCAACCATGCCGCAAAAAGCTGATCTCGAGCGCCGCCCGCATGCCCGAGTCGTCGTCGACCACTAGCACCTGCCGCGGGGCAATCGGTTTCCTTCCCGCCGATAGGATTCCTGCCGGATGCATTCCCGGCTGACTTGGTTCCGCCTGCTGCAACACCGCCTGATTCATTGCTTCGCTCCTGTCAAAGGAAATTCCAGCTTGAAAGTGGTTCCCGATCCCTCACGCCCCTCCACCCTGATGGCGCCCCTGTGCTGTTCCATGATGGTTTTGCACACCGCCAAGCCGAGGCCGGGGCTTCCCGGGCAGGTGGTGAACCCGGGATCAAAAATCCGCTCTTGGTCTTTCGCAACGATTCCCGCACCGGTGTCAGAGATCTCAACCTCTGCGATCGGTTCCCCCCGCCCGGAACTGACGTACCCACGGATGGTCAGCGCCCCTCCTCCGGGCATAAAGCGAAACGCATTGAGCGCCAGGTTGAGAAGAACCTGCTCCAAGCGATGTCGGTCGGCCGCTACTCGCACGCCATCCAACTCTTGCAGCAATTCCATCCGCACCCCCGCGCGCTCGGCCAGAGGCCGCAGGAACTCATGGCCCGACCTCAACCAAAGCCCCAGATCGGTGGGCGCCAGCCCGGAGGCGGGCTCGCTGTGAAAGTGCAAAACATTATTCACCGTGGCCGCCAGCGTCCGCAGCCCAGCCTGCAGCTGGCCCACCCAAGTGCGCTCTTCTTCTTCCAGTTCCGATTCGGCGAGCAACCCGGCAAAAAGCTCCAAGCTGCCCAGCGGATTACGAATCTCGTGGGCCAGCAATGTCGACATCTCGGCCAGCGCCTGCCGCCGGCTGAGCGCCTCATGTTGCAACTGAAGCCGTTTTAATTCGCTGACATCCTGCAGGATGAAAATCGAGCTGCCTCCCTCTTCCGGGCTCAGCTGGGCGCAGCGAACCGTGATCCATTCCACCTCCGGGCTGCCACAGCGATATTCGATTTCGTTGCGGCTGCCCCGAGCCCGGTCGAGCAGATCGCGAATCCAAAGCGGGAGAGCTGCATCGAAAGTTAATCCGCAGGCAGTGGTCAGCAAACGCTGGGTCTCCGGATTTGCCAGCGAAACCCGTCCGTCCCCTTCGGTCACCAGCACCCCGCAAGGCAGGCCCTGCAGAATGCGGTCGAGACGCTGGCGCATGCGGTGATTCTCTTCGAGACTCGAGGCTAGGTCACGATTGGTGTCTTCGAGTTCATGACGCAGCCTCGCCACCTCCGATTGCAGCTGGATGTAGGAGCATTCGAGCGATGCCGCCGCCTCGGTGAACGAGGTGAAGGCCCGGGTCAATGAAGCTTCATCGAGAGCAACCAGGCCAGCCTCGATCGGATGCAGCAGCGTCGATAAGGTCGCAGTGGACATATCGTGCCTTAGATCGTGCCCGCTGCGGTCAGTTCACTGCTTGCCATGCCGCCTCGATGCGCGGTGGAAAAATACAAATGCTCCGCCCGGATCTGCAGGCTGCCTTCAGACAGGATGGAAGCTCGTTCCATCACTTGCTGCAACTCACGCACATTCCCCGGCCAGGAATGAGCAGCGAGCAGCCCAGCCGCCCGGGCTTCGAGCGCCGCGGGTCGCGATCGCGAGGCGGTTGCAATTTCCCGCAGAAAATGGTCAGCCAGCCGCAGAATGTCACCCGCGCGTTCGGCGAGTGTAGGCAGTTCCAGGGGAAAGGCGGAGAGCCGGTAATAAAGATCGCTGCGGAAGCGGCCCTGCTCCACACATCGCCCCAAGTTCGCATTCGTGGCCGCGACCACTCGCACATCCACTTTCAGCGCTTCCGAACTGCCCAGCCGCTGCACTTCTTTCTGGTCCAGAAATCGCAGCAGCTTGGCTTGCAGGCTGAGCGGCAATTCACCCACCTCGTCGAGGAACAGGGTTCCGCCCTGCGCCAAATGAATGCGCCCGGCATAGCCCTGTACCGCTCCCGTGAATGCACCCCGCACGTGCCCGAATAGTTCCGATTCAAGCAAAGCTTCGGGAATCGCGGCACAGTTCACCACCGCCAGCGGTTTGGCTGCTCGCGCGCTCAACTGGTGAATCGCCCGCGCTACCAGTTCTTTGCCCGTTCCCGTGGCCCCAAGCACCATGACTGTAGTCATGTGACGCGCCACTAAACGGGTCAGCCGATAGACCCGCTGCATGGGCTCAGAATCGCCAATCATTCCGGGCAAGGGCGCGACCGCGCGGGCAGGCAGATCTTCTGACAATAAATGCCGCCCCGGTTCTTCCCCTGCGCTCGAAATGGGTTCGTCCGAAACTGCAGACCTCGAGAGCGTTGCCGCCGAAGACCGCTGCCTGGGAACGGAACTCG
>Ga0070765_100002477_pt1 | contig 11588 bp, 10 predicted proteins | sample HubBroMetageWFT5_FD_71516 | JGI IMG/M metagenome (GOLD analysis project Ga0070765, IMG submission 71516) | Warmed and freeze-thawed soil microbial communities from the Hubbard Brook experimental Forest, New Hampshire - Hubbard Brook CCASE Soil... | ecosystem: Environmental > Terrestrial > Soil... | reverse complement strand
CGAACGATGGAACGTTCGCTTGCGAGTTGATGCTTCCCTGCCTCTTCCGAAACCACGGCTATGAATTGCTGAACGCGGGCTTTGCCTACCGGTTACCCAAGGGTGTCGAAATCTACGGGCGACTCAATAACTTCCTGAACCAGAGATATGAGGAGGCTTTTGGCTTTCCGTCCTTGCGCTTGAATTTCCTGGCTGGATTCAAGGTGGACCTGCCTCCGGGCGGCCGCCACGGGGAATAGACTGCAAACTCCGCGGATTCGACGGGGCAGGCGCGTCGCATCGTTTTCGCGCGACGCGCCCGGCCCGTGCGCTCCTGTTTTCCGCCGGCGGGGGTGTTCCTCAACTTTCGCCGATGCGGATGCTATAATTCGGGGTTCGCGGTGCCCCGAGTGCCGCGCTATACGCCGCACAACATGACCCGAGATAGTCAGGAAGCAAATCGCGTGACACCCGAGACCATGGCCAAGTACGAAGCTGTGATTGGCCTGGAAGTGCACGCGCAACTGAAGACGCGCACGAAAGCGTTCTGCGGCTGCTCGACGCGCTTTGGCGACGCGCCCAATTCCAACACATGTCCGGTGTGTTTGGGGCTGCCAGGAGCGCTGCCGGTGCTGAATCGCAGAGCACGCGAGCTTGCGATTCGCGCGGCTCTGGCCCTGGAGTGCAAGATTCAGGAGCGCTCCGTCTTCGCGCGCAAGAATTATTTCTATCCGGACCTGCCCAAGGGCTATCAAATTTCGCAATACGAGCTGCCGCTGGCTCTTGCGGGCTCGCTCCAGATCGAAGCCGAGGGCGCCGCCAAGCGCATTGGAATCACGCGTGTGCACATGGAGGAAGACGCTGCGAAAAATCTGCACGAAGGCTTTGCGGACTCCGACCGCTGGAGCTACATTGACTACAACCGCTGCGGCACGCCCCTGATAGAAATTGTTTCCGAGCCTGATATTCGCACGCCCGCGGAAGCGTATTCATATTTGACGACGTTGAAGCAGGTGCTGGAGTACACCGAAGTGAGCGATTGCAACATGGAAGAAGGTTCGCTGCGCTGCGACGCCAACGTCAGCGTGCGTCTACGCGGCGCGGCTAAGTTCGGAACGAAGGTGGAAGCCAAGAATCTGAACTCGTTCCGCTATCTGGCGCACGCGCTCGAGTACGAGATGGAACGCCAAATCGGCGTGATCGAGGCGGGCGGCACGGTGACGCAAGAAACGCGGCTGTGGAACGTGGCCCGAGGACGCACGGAAGCGATGCGCTCGAAGGAATTCGCGCACGACTATCGCTATTTTCCGGATCCGGATTTGCTGCCGCTGGCGGCTGCGGAGGCCCTCGTGCAGCAGGTTCGGGCTGCAATGCCAGAATTGCCGGACGCAAAGCGCGTGCGTTTCGTCGGCGAATATGGAATTGCGGACTACGACGCTGGCGTGCTGACGGCCACGCGCGCTCTGGCTGATTATTTCGAAGCAGTGGCGCGCGCCGGCGCTCCGCCGCGTGCTGCGGCAAGCTGGATTTCGGTGGAACTGCTGCGGCGACTCAAGGATGCCGGCAAGGAGATCGAGGATTGTCCGGTGGCGCCGGCCGCGCTTGCGGAGCTGCTTTTGATCGTCGAGCGCGGTGCAATCACGGCGGCCAGCGGCAAGAAAGTATTCGCAACCATGTTCGATACGGAGAAAAAAGCAGCGGAAATTATCGCGGCTGAAGGCCTGGCGCAAATTTCCGATACGAGCGCGATTGAAAGGATTGCGCGCGTGGTGATTGCGAACAGCCCCGATAATTTGGCGAAGTATCGTGCGGGAAACGAAGGCGTTTTCAAATTTTTTGTGGGACAGGTGATGAAGGAAACCCGCGGGCAGGCCAACCCACAGATCGTGAACGAAATTCTGAAGCGCGTGCTGGCGGAGGCGTAGAAGCCACGGCGCACGCGCGTGGCGAAGCACTGGGTGGAAGCGCGGAAGGAGAAGCGTCGTGCTGAAAGAAGGCGATCAGGCACCGCATTTTGAAGTGCTGGCGGACGACGGGCGCAAGGTAACGCTCGCCGATTATCGCGGCAAACATTTGGTTTTGTATTTTTATCCGAAGGCCAATACGCCGGGGTGCATTCACGAAGCGAACGGCTTCCGCAACATGATCGCGGATTTCCAGGCGCAAAACGCGGAAATTGCTGGAGTGAGCGCGGACGACGTCGAGGCGCAAGCGAAATTCAGCAAGAAGCTGAATTTGAATTTCCCGCTGCTGGCCGACACGGAATTCGAAATGATCGAAGCGTACGGCGCGCGGCGCATGAAGAGTTTTCTGGGCAAGACCTTTATGGGAATTGTGCGCACCACCTTCTGGATCGGCCCGGACGGCAAGATCGTGAAGATTTGGAATGGCGTAGTCCCCCGAGGGCATGCGGCCGAAGTGCTGACGGCCCTGCGCGGCGAGGAGCCGAACGGTAGCCGCGACGACGCCGAATCGGCGAACGCGCCCACGAGCAAATCGTAAGCGAAATTCCACCGCACGCACCGGCAGAATTATGGCTCACACCGGGCGGGGAGGATGCAAATGCTCAAGGTTGGCGACCGGGCTCCGGACTTTCAGGTGAAGGACGATAGCGGCGCGCCCGTCGCGCTGCAGGATTATCGCGACAAGAACCTGATCCTCTATTTTTATCCGAAAGCGAATACTCCCGGTTGAATCAACGAAGCGTCCGAGTTCCGTGACGCCCTGCCGCAATTCGCGGAACTGAACAGTGCCATCGTTGGCTGCAGCGGCGACTCCGTCGAAGCGCAGAAAAAATTCAAAGGGAAGCACAAGCTTACTTTTCCGCTGCTGGCCGACACGGAATTCGCAGTCATCGAGCCGTACGGCGCACGGCGCATGAAAAGTTTCCTGGGGAAATCGTTTCTGGGCATTGTGCGCATGACGTATTGGATCGGTCCCGACGGAAAAATCCGCGCCATCTGGGACAAAGTGACGCCCAAAGGGCATGCCGGGGAAGTGTTAGCGGCACTACGAGCGGAATAATTTTCCGGGGAGGCCATCCGCCCTCCCCGGAAACCGCTTGCACGAGCGCGCGCGGTTATTTGTGTTGATAAGCGGAGACTTTGCCGAGGTAGTCGCGGTGTGCGTCGCTAACCGTGTAGTTTGAAACCATTTCTCCCACCGCGGGGTTGTCCCTCATGGTGGCCGCCAATCGGGCATAGGCGCGGTCCATCGCTTCGCCGCTGGGATACACGACTGCTAGGGTGTACGCCCCTTGCGTGTCGGTGTGTATGTCCTCGGTATCGAAGTTGTACATCAACACGGTGCCGTCGGCGACGTCCGCGTCCAGCAGCGGCAAAATGTATTTCTTCACATGCTCCTCGAACGCATCAGCCTCGCCCGGCCTGGCCATCCAACTGCCAACGCGGACGTAACCGGTCGTCGCGGAAGCCGTCTTTCCGCCATGGGCCATCGTGTGCAAGAACATATCCTTGTGCTTGGTGACCGAGGTATAGGAGCCTCCGGTTGCGGGCGGCCGCAGCGTCTCCAACGCTTTCAGAATTCCCGCGCGGCTGGTAGCCACGAAGAAATCCTCATGCGTGTAGCCGTCTTCGGTGTGCACGTAATTCGCATCGCTGCCCCAGGCAATGATGGTCCCGTCGGCGATAAGGTGCTGCAGAGACGCGTTCTGCTGATCGCGTTCCTTCTCAAACGCGCCCCACTGCCCGCGCGGCACATTCCATTCAGACACGTATGTGTAATAGGTCGGGTCCTGCGCCCCAGTCGGCGTCGCAATCAGGGCCGTACCTAACACTAGCGCAAAAGCGAGAACCAAGACTACGCAAGTCCTCTTCAGCATGCTGTTCCTCCGTGTGAAATTACCTGTGGACGTAGTTGTGTTCGAGAGAATTCCAGAATCAAATCGGCGAGATGCAGTCCAGGAGGCCGGAAAAAACCGGGAACGAAATTACGGGTGCAACTGATTGCGCGGATGGCAGATTAACTCTGGCGCTGGTGCCTGTCAATCGCAAAGGCGCTAAAGGCTGCTTCGGCGGGTGAAATATGGCTGTTGCGGCGTTTCATTTTGGTACTGAGCGCCAGGAATTTCCAACGGAGCGGTGTTAAGCGCTGGTCTTTCCTTCCAGAAACCTCGACAGACTTCCAGCGAAGTGCACGAAGTCGGCTGGCATCATAATTACGGTAGTGCTGTTGTTCTCGGCGCCCACTTCGGCGACCATCTGCATTCGTCGCAGTTCTAACGCTGCCGGGTTTCCCACCATCAGCTGTGCTGCGTCGGCGAGTTTCTGCGACGCTTCCAATTCCGCGTCCGCTTTAATGATGCGCGCGCGCTTTTCGCGCATGGCTTCCGCTTCCATCGCCATCACCCGCTGCATGTCCTGCGGAATTTCCACGTCCTTCATCTCAAGCAATTCGACAGTTACTCCCCAAGCGTTGGTATTGTCCAAAACGTTTTTTCTCAGCAACGCGTTGATTTTGTCGCGCTCCTTCAGTACTTCGTCGAGGTCGTGCTGCCCAATCACGTTGCGCAGGCTTGTCAACGCCACCTGCTGGACGGCAGCGCGGAAGTTTTCCACCGTGAGAACGGCTTTCTGCGGATCGCTGACTCGGAACCAGAGCACCGCGTTCACCTTCACGGTGACGCTGTCGCGCGTGATGGTCTCCTGTTGCTCGATGGGATTGGTAACGACGCGCAGATCGATGCGCGTCTCGTTTTCAATTCCAAGTGGAATTAGCCAGAACAGGCCCGGACCCCGAAGACTGTTGTAGCGCCCCAGCCGAAATACGACCGCGCGTTGGTACTCGCGAGCGATGCGGAGGCCGGAGACGAAAATCGCAAACAGGATGAGAAACAATATCACGCCCAAGGGAATGCCCATGCCTCAAGCGTACTATGACTTGGTTAGCCCGACGGGCATTCGCGGAGGCAGGTGGGCTAATCTGGCAACACGTCGGATTCTTTAGACGATGACGCGGAAGGAATCGCCATCCGGCTCAATCAGCGCGTTATCAATCAGGCGCGTTTCACCGACTTTGGCAGCGAGCAAAACGTAACACGTACTGCGCAAGTTTGGCACCGGCTCGAGCGTCTCATTATCTACGATTTCGGCGTAGTCGAGCGCGACGCGCGGTTCCGTTGCAAGCGCGCGCCGCAGAGCGGCCAGCAAGCGGCTGGTATCGCGCTCGCCTTTTGCGATTGCGTCACGCACTGCTGCGAGCGAGCGAGAGAGAGCAACGGCGGCGCGGCGGTCTTCGCCTCTCAGATATACGTTGCGCGAAGAAAGCGCCAGGCCATCTGCTTCGCGCACGATGGGGCAGACCACCACGCTGGTATCGAGATTCAGATCTGCGGACATCTGGCGGATCAGGCGCGCCTGCTGCGCATCTTTGCGGCCGAAATAAGCGAAGCGTGGCTGCACGATCTCGAAAAGTTTCAGCACCACCGTGGTGACTCCACGAAAATGGTCGGGGCGCGAACGTCCTTCGAGCCGATCGCTTAAGCCTTCCACGACTACCGCGCTGCGAAAACCCGGCGGGTACATTTCCTGCGGCGAGGGGGCAAAAAGATAATCCACGTGCAGAGCTTCCAGCGCCGCGCGGTCTGCTTCCAGCGTGCGCGGATATTTATTTAAATCTTCCGCGGGGCCAAACTGCTTGGGATTGACAAAGAGCGATACCACCACCGGCGCGCAATCGCGTTGCGCGGCGCGAACCAGCGAAAAATGACCTTCGTGCAGTGCGCCCATGGTGGGCACGAGGCCGAGAATGCCTTCCTGCGCGCGATTTTCGCGCGCGATTTGTTTCATCCATTCAATGGTGTGGATGGTTTCCATGGGGGTGGTCGGCAGCGCGCGCTCAGACGAGCTGCGGGCGGGATTTTCGCGCGCAGCGGCAGATAACGCGCGTCATGATTTGGTGGTGGCCTGCGCGGCGCGCTCGCGATAAAACGCAATCAGATCCGTGCCGTTGGCTTTCGCTCCCAATTGACGGAGCAACGTGGTTACCTGTCCGCGATGGTAGGTGCCGTGATTCAACGAGTGCTGCAGCATCTGCCATAGCGGTGCGGCTTGCGGCACTCCGGCCGTCGTCGTGTGATGCACCACGCGCTGCACATCTTCGCGCGTGAGCGAAGCGATATAATCCAGCAAGTCGCGATCAATTTCCGCCCAGCGCGCGCGCACGGAATCCACAGTTGGAAAATCCGAAGCAGGCGCGAAGGAATTCGGCGAGCGTCCGTGCCAGCGTTCCAGCCACAACCGTTCCACCAGCATCACGTGCACCAGCGTATCGCGCACGGAACGAAAGCTGGAGCCCATGTCGCGGGTGAATTGCTCGTCACTCAACTGCGAGCAAGCGTCGAGCGCGCGATGGTTGGCCCAAGAGTTGTAATCGTACAGCAGGCGAAAATCTTCCGCGTTCATTGCAAGCGCTCCCCTGATTTGAATTGGCGCCGCGTGCCGTGCCGCACGCGGCGTGTGTCAGGTTCGCTGGCGCGTCAGCAGCTGCTCGCGCATCTGCGCAGGCGAATGAAACGATTCCGCATCGGACGGAAAATCACCGCGGCGGACATCGTCGCAATAGCTGGTGACCGCGCGAGAAATGTCCGCAGCCAGATTTAGGTACTGCCGCGCGAACTTTGGCTTGTGCCCGGGCGTGAGGCCCACCAAATCGTGGAATACCAGCACCTGGCCGTCGCACTCGGGACCGGCACCGATGCCGATCGTGGGAATGTGCAGCTTTTCGGTAATGCGCGCGGCGAGATCGCGGGGCACAGATTCCAGAACGACGGAAAACGCTCCGGCGGCTTCCACGGCGCGCGCGTCGCGTTCGAGTTGGCGCACCGCGTCAGCCGTCTTGCCCTGCACGTGAAATCCGCCCAGCGCATGAATGGATTGCGGCGTGAGGCCCACATGGCCCATCACCGGAATTTCGGATTCGACCAGACGCGCGATTAATTCAATGCGCCGTTCGCCGCCTTCGACCTTCACTGCCTCGGCGCCGCCTTCCTTCACCAAGCGCACGGCATTGCGCACCGATTCATCCAGCGAAACGTGAAAGCTTCCGAAAGACATATCGGCGACCAGCAGCGCGCGACGTGTGCCGCGCCGCACCGCGCGCGTGTGATGTACCATTTCGTCGAGCGTGACCGGGAGCGTGTTCTCATAACCGAGCACCACCATGCCGACCGAATCGCCGACGAGAATAATATCCACGCCGGCTTCATCGAGCAGCAGCGCAGCGGAATAGTCATACGCCGTCAGGCAGGTAACTTTCTGCTTGGTTTCGAATGGCCCTGCGGGGGAACGCGTCTTGCGGGAAAGTATGTCAGGCACGGTAACTTTACCGTTGCCCGCACGGGGTGCAACACTCATTGGAACCTCCGGTGCCGCTCCTGGAAATCAGGATGCAGCCCTTCATGAGCTTTGATCCTAACAGAAGCCCGGCGGTTTCCGCAAAACTATTGTGCCGCAGGGAGCAAGACTCGCCGCACCAGCTGGTTACGACGGCCCGGGCTAGCGCGCGTATTTTGCGTTCTGCCAGCACACCACGGCGGCAGCCGAAAAGTTCAATGGGAACAGCAACTGCGCCGCTCTCCGCAGAGAGCGGCGCAGCGCAAAGCCAACTTTCAGCACCGCGAATCAGTGATCGTGGTCGTGCGCGTCCCAGTCGTGCTCTGTGCGCCACTTGCGCGCATCTTCGTCCCACCATTTGTGCTCGGCGTTCCAGCAGCGCTCGCGTTGCGCCGCCAGTTCCTCGCGCCAGTGAGCGGCTTCCTTGCTATCCGGGCCCTTGTGCGCGATGGCATCGTGCAGGTTGTGGTCAATTTTCGCGGTTTTGCTCTGGCAGTCGTCCGCGCGGACAGGCGTGGATGAAAATGCCAGAAACCCTGCCAGTGCCGCCATTGCCATCGCTACCTGAGCGGTGCTTCGAACCTTCAAACGATTTTGCATGAGCGTTGCTTCCTCCTATGGGATCGAGCGACTTCTTTCGAAATGCGATTTGATTCGCGGGCATCGGCACTTTTGCCGGTGCCCACACCGGCATTCGACGAAAAACACTACGATGTGGAAAGACAAGTTCCCATCAGGTATTCGCCTTAGAGGATTGCTGGTAAGGCTGTAGGGGAAAATGCAGGAACGCGGGATGGTGTTCGAGATTTCGAATCGCGCTGCATACTTCACGCTTCGCGTTTCACACCGGATGCCGCCGCAACGGGCACGGCAGGGTGCTGTTCGACGCCGCGCCATCCTACCGGCCTACCCTGCACCGCTTCCTTCAGCGCACGGAACAAAACCACGTACATCATTTGCCGGTAGTAAAAACGTTGCAGGATGAGCGGCGCGAGCAAAGTCCAATCCTCGTGCCGTTCCAGCGCGAAAGCGACGACACAAGTGAACAGGTCAATCAACATGAACAGAGCGAAAAAGATCAGGGAGCGCTCCACGTCCTGCAGCGTCCACAATTGGGGTAGTTGCGCGATGCGCAGTTGCGCCAGGCCCCACAGCGCGATGGAGAGCAGAAACAGCAGATCAATCAGCGGAGAGACCAGCGGCAAAATAATCTGAAACATCACAATATTGGGGATGGCGATCCAACCGAGGGTGCCATAGCGCGGCTTGCCTACGGCATCGCGATGCTTCCACACAGCCTGCATCGTGCCAAACGTCCAGCGAAAGCGCTGCCGAATCAGCGCCTCGACGGTTTCGGGGACTTCGGTGCGGCCGATGGCGTCTTCGTCGTAGAGAATTTTCCAGCCGTTGCGGCGGATGGTCAGCGTGAGATCCGTATCCTCGGCAACTGTGTCGCCGGAAAATCCATGGTTCGCGCGCAGCAGTTCCGTTCGCCACGCGCCAACCGCGCCGGGCACCACCGGAATACAATTCAGCAAATCGAAGGCGCGCTTCTCCAGGTTCTGGCTGGTAATGTACTCCAGCGCCTGCCAGCGAGTGAGCCAGCGATTGCGGTTCATCACCTTCACGTTGCCGGCGACGGCGCCCACCTTGGGATCGGCGAAATGGCGCACCAGCCGCGGAATCGCTTCGGGATCCACGATGGTATCGCCATCAATCGAAATAATTATTTCGCCGCTGGCTTCGGCGAGGCCATGATTCAGCGCAGCCGGCTTGCCGCGGTTGGGCTGGCTAATCAGGCGAACGCGGGGTTCGCGCAAGAAATTTGCGTTGACCAGTTCAGCGGTGCGATCCGTCGAACCGTCGTTCACCACCAGAATTTCGAGCTTGGGATAATCGCAAGCAAGCGCCGATTGCACCGTATTCACGATCGCCGCTTCTTCGTTGTAGGCCGGAATCAAGACAGTGACGTTGGGTTTGTATTCCGGATGGTCCGCGGGCGCCGGCCGCAATTTTTCGATCAGCGCCAGCAACCCAATAATCAAGGCGCGGCTGCTGACCAGCAGAATCCCCGCCATGAAAATGAATGCAATTCCCGTGCGGAACCAGCGGAACACTTCAAAAATAAAAGCGTCGGCGCGCACCAGCAGCCACTCCTGGTGCGAAAGTGGCGGCATTACCTGCGCGCGTGTCTGCCCCAGCAGGTCGGAGACAGCAACGAATTCGTAGCCTTTGGCGCGCAGCCCGTCAATAATTTGCGGCAGCGCTGCCACGGTGTTGGCGCGATTTCCGCCGCCATCGTGCATCAGGATAATGTTGCCGCGGCCAAGCGTAGCGTCGTGCAGCACGCGTTGCACGATCACGTCTGTCGCTGGCGGCGCTCCGCCGTTCGGCTCACCCCAATCGTGCGGATCAATCTGCGCGCCGACGATGATGTAGCCCATGGCTTGCGGAATCGGCAGCATCTGAATTTCGCTGGCGGTTTCCGGCTGATGGTCAATGCCGTACGGCGGACGGAAAAGCAGCGTCTTCACGCCCAGATTGCTTTCGATCAGCAGCTCGGTCAGATTCAATTCGATCTGCAGCTGCGATTTCGAAATGGTTTCGAAGTCCGGATGCGTGAACGTGTGATTGCCGATTTCGTTGCCCTGCTGGTAGGCGCGTTTTACCAGCTGCGGATCCTGGTTGGCGGATTCGCCGATGGCGAAAAATGTCGCGGAAGCATGTTTCTGCTGCAGGATATCGAGGATTTTCGGCGTCCACTCCGCGTCTGGGCCGTCGTCAAACGTCAGCGCCACTTTATGCGGCGCCGCGCCCATCTGCTCGATGCGCCAGGAAAGCGGATAACTTTGATAGGACTCGTCATCGAACACGTCGCTGGTGGCGTCGTAATCAAAAGTGCGGCGCCCGCTCTGCGGCGTCGCGGTGATGCGCCAGATATCGCCCGCGCCTTCCAGAATCAAATCGTAGCCGGGCGGAACTTCCTCCAGTTTGGCGCGAATCGCGTCGGTGGAATGCGTGGCGTCCCAGATGGACCAGATCGAGGGGTCTTCCATGCCCAGCCGCCACAGGGCGGTGCCGCGCACGCCGGCGCGCTCAGCGGCGCGCAACTCGTTGTAAGCTGTGACGCCATCGAGCATCCAGACGTTGTGGACTTGATTCTGCTCGTCTTCGTAGGAGTAATGCGGGTTCAGCGAATCGGGATCGAACGTAACGTCTGATTCCGATTCGACGGCGGTGATAATTCCCTGCTGAAAGGTCATTGCCTGCGCAATGGGGTGCGCGACTTTCTTGGATTTGGCCGGCCAATCGTAGCCGTAGTTCGCGATGCCCATGACGATTTTTTCCGCAGGCACAATCTTAACGATATTGTCGATGTTGCGTTCAAACCAATCCTGCGGCGCGATCGGTCCGGCGTCCGAAGTCGGATAGTGCAAGTCGTAATTCATCAGGATGACGGCGTCGGCCTGGGCCGCCAGATATTTGTAGTCGTAGCTCCAATCCGCGGCAGGCAGCGCGACCATCAGCTTCAGGTTCGTGGCGTGCATGGCCACGGCCAGATCATGAATAAAACGCGCGAAATCCGGCTGGCTGCTTTGCGGTACCAACTCGAAGTCCACCACGATGCCGGACTGGTGCTGCGCGCTGGCAAAATCCGCAAGCGATTTCGACAAGCGTTCCCGCGCCGCGGGATTCGCGAGCATTTCCGCCATTTCTGTGGTGACCCAGGTCTTTCCGTCGTAATTGTTGACCATGGACATGATCGGCAGCTCGATCGGGCCGGTCTGCATCCACGACAAAAGCTTGGGGTCCTGTTCGATATCCAGTCGGCCGTCCGGCGAAGAGGCGTGCAGCGCTTCGGGAATCAGCAAATCAATATCGTGATAGTGCAGCTTGAGCGAAGCGAGGCTGGTGGGATCGTCGGCCACATAAAATGCCGCGCGCAGCGGATCGTAATTCTGCGGCAGTTTGCCGAGGGTCGCCACTTTGTGTTTGCGGCCGCGCGGCGCGGTTTTGGATTTCAGCTTTGCGGGAAGCGCGTGAATATTCCAGTGCGTGGCCGCCGAAAGAATGTCCGGCAGCTCCGGCTTGCGAAAAACGTTGACCACGAAAATGACCAGGATGAGCGTGAAAAGCCCGCCCGTAATTTCCAGCACGCGGCGCGTGCGGCGCCAGCGGCGGCGTTCCTGATCGTAGAAAATTGGCTTGCGTTCAGGCATTCAGACAATCCAAGCTAGCTGTCCCTTGAGACGGTGT
>Ga0070765_100002476_pt1 | contig 11590 bp, 12 predicted proteins | sample HubBroMetageWFT5_FD_71516 | JGI IMG/M metagenome (GOLD analysis project Ga0070765, IMG submission 71516) | Warmed and freeze-thawed soil microbial communities from the Hubbard Brook experimental Forest, New Hampshire - Hubbard Brook CCASE Soil... | ecosystem: Environmental > Terrestrial > Soil... | reverse complement strand
GAGAGTCGGCCCATCGCCGCCAAATCGGTGACGATCATCGTCGGGTTGGTCGGAGTTTCAACGTACAGCATCTTGGTGTTCGGTTTCAGCGCCTGCGTCACTTTTTCGAGCGAGGACGTATCCACGTAGCTGAATTCCATCCCGAATTGCACGAGATGCTGCGTCGTCAAGCGAAACACGCCGCCATACACCGACTCGGACAGCACGCAGTGATCGCCCGGCCGCAACAGACGAAAAACAGAATCGATCCCCGCCATGCCTGACGAAAACACATACGCGGCCGCACCGCCTTCCAATTTCGCCAGGCATCGCTCGAGGGCCTTGCGGTTCGGGTGATTGGTCCGCGCGTAGTCGTAGCCTTTATCTTTTCCGAGCGCTTCCTGCACGTACGTGGACGTCTGGTAGATCGGGGCCACGATCGAACCAGTGGACGGGTCCGGTTCCTGCCCCACATGAATCGCATCTGTCGAAAATCCCATCGAGCCTCTCCTGAATTTCGAAATGCCTGGTCAGCGCGGCCCCGCGGCGGCGCACTTCAGCGCTTGCGAAACGCCTTCAAGTTGCGCAAACTGTGCGGTGATCGGTGCGGGCCACGTACAACGCCGCCGAGCAGCAAGCGCGTCGAAAGTAACGCACACGATGAGGCCAGTCAAACCGCTCTCCGCGTCACCTTTCCATTACTCGAGTCTGCGAAGCTGCGCGCCCCAATATCCGATGCCAACTAGCATCTCAAGATTCGCGCGATTTTCGCGTGTCGGCGTGCTGGCGCTTGCTGTTCTAGCTATCAGTGCAGGCGCCGCAGCATACTCAACCCGGCCGCAATCGCAATCTCAGCCCCAACCACCGCCGGCCAGCCAGGATCAGACTCCGTCGAGCCAAAGCGGCTCCAGCGTCCCGGATAAGCCCCCGCCGCCCGATCCGAAAGCCAAAAAGAAAAAGGAATCCGACGATCCTCCGGAAGCCAAACTGCGCATCACCGTGACCGCCGCCGAAACGGGCAAGCCCGTCGGCAGCGCCAGCGTCTATATCCGCTACGCCGATGGCAAAACATTCTTCACCCGCAAGGACAAGCAAGCCGAAGAGAACTTCAAGACCAATCAAGACGGCACCTTGAAGGTTCCCAGCGTCCCGCGCGGAAAAATCCTGATTCAAGTGATCGCCCCCGGCTGGCATACTTATGGCAAATACTACGACATCGATAAAGACGAAGTGGAAATTCAAATCAAGTTGGACAAACCGCCGCGCTGGTATTAATTTCCGCAAAAAACAAGCCATTCTGAGAATTCGCAGCTCATCGGTGCGTCAATCTCAAGTGGTGCATGAAATTGGCCTGCGCGTCGGCCGAGCTTCTGTGAATCGGCCTCACTCTGCACAAACTTGGTGCAAAGAGCATTTCACGCTGCATTCGTGGGCGATTTCGCGATGCGCGCATCGATTTCCACAAACTTTTCAACACAACTGTTGAAAACTTTCACAAACGATTCACGCCACGGCGATGATCGGATTTATTTTAGGCCACTAAATTACCAGAGTGGCCGCCGCGCGGTACAACTTCGGCCGCAGGGTTTCGCGATGCCCGCGCTTTTCTCGCGGCGAGTGCCTGCCGTGATATGATTTACGCGCACTAGCAACCTCCCGGACATAATGAAAACTCTGATCGTCAACGCAGATGACTTCGGACTCACGCCCGGTGTGAATGAAGGAATCGTGCGCGCGTTTCGCGAAGGCATTCTGACCAGCACCACGCTGATGGCCAACGCTCCGGCTTTCGAAGACGCGGTGGCGCGCACGCGCGAGCATCCGGATCTCGATGTGGGCTGCCATCTGGTGCTGGTCGGAGGCAAATCCGTCGCGCGGCCGGAAGAAATTCCGTCGCTGGCAAAGAAAAATGGCGACTTGCCCAACACGCTTTTCGAACTCGTCTGCCGCCTCTGGGGCGGCTTGGTCGTGGAAGCTGATATCGAAAATGAATTCCGCGCGCAGATCGAGCGCCTGATCGCTGCGGGCATCACCCCTTCGCACCTCGACACTCACAAGCACACGCACGCGAATCCCGCGGTGATGAACGCGCTTTTCCGCGTGGCCTCGGAATACAGAATTTCTCGTGTGCGCATGCCCTTCGAGAACGCCAGCATGCGGGACAGGGCTACTCCACCCGCCGGTAACGGCACCATTACCCAGCGCATCCTGGCCTCAGCCGTTGGCATGACCGCCCCGGCCTTTCGCCGCGGCCTGAAAGAATATAATCTGCGCTCGCCGCAGCACTTTTTCGGCGTGGTGCTCACCGGCCACATGGAAAGTTCCGCGCTGAAGCATCTCATCGAGACTTTGCCCGATGGCACCAGCGAGATTATGTGCCACCCGGGCCTCTGCGATGAAGAACTGCAGCAATCTTCCACGCGGCTGAAGAAACAACGCGAAATAGAACTGGAAGCGCTGACTGACCCGGCCATTCTTAAAGCGATCCAGGAGCAAAAGGTTCAGCTCGTTCCGTACCGGGAGCTAAATTAGTGCCGCGTGGGGAGCCCAATTAGTGTCCGGCATCGCTGACACGCGCGCCATCACCCCCAAGTATTCGGTAGTCATCCCGCTGCACAACGAAGAATCCAGCATCCGCGAGCTCTACACCCGCCTGAACGACGTGATGACCGGCCGCTTCGAGCCGGTCGAGTTCATCTTCGTCGACGATCACAGTACCGATCGCACTCCCGAAATTCTTTCTGAACTGGCGAGCCTCGATCGCCGCGTAACTGCCCTACGTCTGAAGCGCAACTACGGCCAGACCACCGCGCTAGCCGCTGGATTCGATAACGCCGCGGGCGAAATCATTCTCTCGATGGACGGCGACCTGCAACACGACCCCGCCGACATTCCGAAAATGCTCGAGGTATTCGAAAGCACCGACGCCGATATCGTCAGCGGCTGGCGCGAAAAGCGAGTGGATAATTTCCTGCTGCGCCGCTTCCCGTCGCGCGTGGCCAACTGGATGATGGCCAAATTTTCCGGCGTGGATATTCACGATTTCGGTACAACTTTCAAGGTCTATCGCCGCGAGACCATCAAAGACATTCGCCTCTATGGAGAGCTGCACCGGTTCATACCCGCTCTCGCCGCGTGGAATGGCGCGAAAGTCGTCGAAGTTCCCATTCGCAACATCTTGCGCCCCGGCGGCCAATCGCATTACGGTCTCTCGCGCACCGTCCGTGTCTTTTTCGATCTACTCACGATCCGCTTCCTGCTGCGTTACATGACGCGCCCGCTGCATTTCTTCGGCCCGCCTGGCTTGCTAGGCAGCCTTGGCGGCGCGGGGATTCTGTTATTCCTCTTGATCGATAAGGCCGTTTACAACATCCAGATTTTCCAGCAACACGGCCCGCTCCTGGTTCTCGGAATGATTTTATTTCTCTTCGGCCTGCAAGTCCTGGCGGTCGGCCTGGTCGGCGAGCTGCTCACCCGCACACATTTCGAAGGCCACGACAAGCCCATCTACCGCATCGAACGGATTGTAGGCTCTAATCGAGTGGCTGCCGCCCGCCATTCATAATCCAATCGGAGCTTGTTGAAAGATGTGAAGCGCGCGGCTTCGCACGAAGGAGGGAGGGAGAACAATGCGTAAAATATCTCTGATCGCGGCCGGATGCATGGCGCTGGCGGTTGCGGTGTGGGCTTCCGGCGATCCGTGGAAGGACAAGCCCTACCAGCAATGGGACGCCAAAGATTTGCAGAAAATATTCCAGGATTCTCCGTGGGCTCACATTGTGCGCGTGGATGCGCCGTGGATGGGCGGCGGCGGTGGCGGTGCTGGAAACGATGCTTCGAGTACGCCCGTGAGCAGCGGTGGCGCAGCCGCGGGACGTAGCATGGGCGGCGGAGGCGGTGGCGGCGGTAACATGGGCGGCGGTGGTGACTATGGCGGCGGAGGAGGCGGCAGCAGCAGTCAGGCCAGCTTTCTGGTTCGCTGGATATCTTCGCGCACGTTCCGCGAAGCCATGATTCGCGACCGCGTCATTCGGGGGCAGATGACTGACGCCGATGCACAGGCCGAACTTGCCAAGCCGGTCGAAGGCTACCAAATCGTGGTGACCGGGCCGGATATGACCCCGTTCGCGAACATGGACGAGGATTCCTTAAAGACTGCCGGAACGCTGACCTTGAAACATTCCAAAGCCAAACTCACGCCAACAGCCGCGCGGATTCAGAAGTCAGCGGACGGCACCAAAGTTGCCGGAGTGATCTTCATCTTTTCGATGAAGTCCGACAACGGTGAAGCGAGCATCCCGACCGAGGAAAAGAACGCCGAATTTGCTTGCGTCGCCGGGAAATTCAACCTCAAGTGGAATTTCGATATAGGAAAAATGGCCGATAGCCAGGGCCGCGATCTATAAGCGCCGGGGGGCGCGGCGAGGAAACATTTTCACTTGCCGCGCTTGCCCTGCGAACCCTCAGAATTTACCCTAGAAGCTCGGAAAGTACCCTAAATGCCCACGAGGAGATTCGCATGAAGACATTCGCGCGTTTTGTTCTGGCAGCTTTGGCGCTTGCCGCCATCACTCCCGCTCTCACCGCGCAGCGCGGCATGTTTCAAGCCCCGGAACTCCAGGGCTTGTGGAATCCCGTCGCGGGTGCCGGCGGGTCGTACCAGACGCAAACGAAATCCGGCGAAAAGTCGCAGATAGATATTTTCCTGCTAGGCAAGGACTCGGCAGCCGGCAAGGATGCCTACTGGATGGAAATTGTGATGCCCAATCCCAAGAGCCCCGACAGTTCCATCGTCTTCAAATCTCTCTATTCTTTTGATGGCACGTCACTCGAAACCACGAAAGTGATCATTCAGTTGGGCGGAAAGCCGCCGATGGAATTGCCCATGCAGACTTCCTCGATGCACAAAATCACCCCCGATGTTCGCGGCAAGGGAACCAACGTCGGCGCTGAGTCGGTCACCACTCCGGCCGGCACATTTGCTTGCGAACATTGGCGTTCGGAAGACGGGGCTGACGTCTGGCTTTCGGCACAAGTGCCGCCTTACGGCTTGGTGAAGAGCAGCTCGAAGGATGGCGCGTCAATGGAACTGATCAAGGTAATTACCGGCGCGAAAGACAAGATCGTCGGAACGCCGCAGCCAATTATGTCCAGGTAGCTCCGACAGCTTCGCGGCACGGCGGGACAGGAAACGCCCCCCGCGCCCGTCGCATATTCCCCGGGCCGCTGTCATCCATCCCGAGCCCCCTTCAGGGGTGAGGGATCTGCATTTGAATTTTCGATTGGACCGCCCGCGTTTATTCGATTTCACCTTCTGCGAGGTTTATCTCCTGGGCGTGCTATGCTCCGTGCGCTCGCGGGAGGCCGACGGCTTCAACCCTCGCAGGGCAACGTTCACTTAATCGTGTAGTTGATCAAATTCATTTTTCGCAAACGCACGCTCGCGGGAGGTAATTGCAATGACCCTCGCAGAGGACAAGTTTTGCCGCGCCCGTGTGCTCGAACGCCGGGATCTGGCGCCAGACCTCTGGATTATCCGCATCGCTCCAGAAACTCCGTTCAAGTTTGCAGCGGGCCAATACGTCACTCTCGGTGTGCGCAATAGCGACAAGCTCGTCGAGCGCGCCTACTCTATCGTTTCTTCGCCCTACGAGGACACGCTCGAACTCTTCATCGAACTCGTGCCCCACGGCGATCTCACTCCGCTACTATTTAAATTAAATCCTGGCGACGACCTGGTGATGCGCAAGCTCGCCAAAGGCCGATTCACCATCGATTTCAAGAGCGGCCACACCAAGCACCTGCTCCTATGCACGGTCACCGGCATCGCCCCTTACGTCAGCTATGTCCGTACGCTCAAACGCGACTGGGACGAACAGAAATTTCCGGGCGAACATAAATTCTACGTTCTTGATGGCGGTAGCCGTTCCTGGGAGTTGGGTTACCGCAAAGAATTGGAAAAAATCGCAGGCCAGGTTCCGTGGCTCAAATACGTCGCAACCGTCAGCCGCCCCTGGGAGGACACCGCATGGCGCGGGGAACTGGGCCGCGTAGTCGACCTAATCCGCAAGTATTCGGATCTCTGGGCAGTCACCCCGGAAAACGGCACGGGCTATCTTTGCGGCCATCCGCAGATGATCGAGGACGGCCTGGGAATTCTGAAAAGGCGCGGCTTCCCCAAAGCTTCGCTAAAGCAGGAAGTCTATTGGGTTCCTCCGAAATCGTAGGAATGGGAATCAGCCCGTCCGGGCGCCCGCAGGCGCCCGGCGGACTGTACCGCGCCGCGCGGTGGGGCTAAAGCGTTGGGCCCGCGGCTGCGATCTCGTGCGCTGCTCGATCGATTTCGCTCAATGGAAGCGCCACGTGGACTTCATCGCCCGGATCGGTGACGTCGACGACCATATATCCGCCATCGGTCGCCACTTTCACATGATGATCCGGACCGGTCACTTCGACGAGCTGGACATTTTCGCTGTCCTTCAGTCCCTTCACTGTGGCATCAATCACCGGCAACCACGGCTTCACTTGCTCGGCCGCGTTTTTTAAATTCCGCTGCGGTACAAAATGCAATCCGATGTTCATCAGTATTACGGGCGCAATGATGTGAAGATGCACTCCGTCGGGCTTGGTCTCGCGAACTTTCACATTCACGAAGCCCTCGCTCGAGATCATCGCGCCCATCGCCACTACACTCCCCGCAGCTCCCAGCAAAATCTTTCCCACTAGCAGCATGGCATCCTCGCTCTCATCGGCATTGGCGCGCGAATTTATTCCTTCGCGCTCGGCTCGTTCGATCCGCTCTCGGCATCCACCCAGACTTTCACGTCGTCATCCGAGTCATGAACAGTGACCATCAACTTCTCGCCCGAATTGCTCAAAGCATGGATCGCCGCGACAAGATCGATTTCGTGTTTGTCGGAGGGCATCAATGCGTTCACCACGCTCATCGGGATGATCACGTCCACCTTCGAGCCGCCCTTCTCCTTGGCCTTCGACTTGTCGGTAACGTGCACCACCAAATTTCCCTTCGACTTCGCCACGCGCACATCTTGATCCTTGCCCTGAATAGTCACGTATTCGCCGTCAGGAGAATTCTTGACGGCCTCGAGAATCGCGCGCACGTCGACGTCCTTCATTTCTCCCTCATCGATGGTCACTTTGCCCTGACTGAGCTTTCCATGATTGATGGCAGGAACCACTTTCTCGGCCAGCGATAGCGGGACATTGACGCTGACCACTTCCTTGTCCGACGTATTGGTAACGCGCACGTGCAAATACTTCTCCGTCGGCGCCCCAAACGCAGCCGAACCCAAAAGACACACCACCGCCCCAACCTGCATAAATTTCTTCATCTCAGTGAACTCCTTCCAGTAGAACCGCTGCCATCATGTACGCAGCCCTACCCAGAAAAGTTCCACCCCAGTAGAAATTTTGCATTTGATTTCGTAGCGGTGGGCTTCAGCCCAGTATCTTCAAGGAAGGAACGAACACTCGACAGGGTCTGCCAAGCCAAGTAGCGCCGGCGTCCCCGCCGGCATCCGACGACCGCGATTACAACCACGGGCAAAAAGCGTTGACGGACTGAGAAGAACGTTGCAGCGGCGTTTGATTTACTCCGGGGACTTCTCGTTCTTATCCAACTTGAAGTAAAGCACGCCCAAGGGCGGCAAAGTAACGTTCAGTGAGAAAGGCTGATTATTCCACCCCAGCGGATCCGAATGCAGCCCGCCAAGATTCCCAGCATCGCTTCCTTCATAGTAAGCAGAATCCGTATTCAAAATCTCGCGATAGAACCCACGTACGGGCACTCCAACCCGATAATCGTCGCGCACCACCGGCGTAAAGTTGCAGATCACCACAATAAAATCCCCAGCATCGGAGGCCCGGCGCATGAACGAGATCACGCTCGTATCCACATCATGCACTTCAAGCCATTCAAATCCCTGCCAATCAAAATCCACCTGGTGCAGCGCGGCCTCGCTCGCATAAATCCGGTTCAAATCGCCCACCAGCCGCTGCACTCCGCGATGAAGCGGAGATTTCTCGAGCGACCATTCCAGGCTGCGCGTCTCCGCCCACTCATGACGCTCGGCCAGCTCGCCGCCCATAAAGAGCAATTTCTTCCCCGGATGCGCCATCATGTAACCAAACAGCAGCCGCAAATTCGCGAATTGTTGCCAGTCATCGCCCGGCATTTTCGAGAGCAGCGATTTCTTCCCGTGCACCACTTCGTCATGCGAAAGCGGCAGCACGAAATTCTCAGTAAAAGCATACATCATCGAAAAGGTGAGCTGGTTGTGGTGAAACTTGCGATAAATCGCATCCTGCGCGAAATATTTCAAGGTATCGTTCATCCAACCCATGTTCCATTTCAAATCGAATCCCAGGCCACCCACATAAGTCGGACGAGAAACAGCGGGCCACGCGGTGGATTCCTCGGCGATGGTCAGCGCTCCGGGAAAACGCTCGTGCACCATTTCATTCATCTTCTTGATGAAGGCGATAGCCTCCAGATTCTCGCGCCCTCCGAACTGGTTGGGCAGCCATTCGCCGGCTTTGCGCGAATAGTCGAGATAGAGCATCGAAGCCACGGCATCCACGCGCAATCCGTCGATGTGATACTTGTCAAGCCAGAAAAGGGCGTTGGAAACGAGGAAATTCTGCACTTCGTTGCGCCCGTAATTAAAAACGAGCGTGCCCCAATCCGGCTGCGTGCCCTTGCGCGGGTCGGCGTGCTCGTAGAGATGCGTCCCATCGAATTCTGCGAGCCCGTGCGCGTCGCGAGGGAAGTGCGCCGGCGTCCAATCCAGGAGCACGCCCAGCCCGGAGGCATGGCACCGGTCCACAAAATATTTGAAGTCATCCGGCTTGCCGTAACGGCTAGTCGCCGCAAAATATCCCACGGTCTGGTAGCCCCAAGAGCCATCAAACGGGTGCTCCATGATCGGCATCAGTTCAAGATGCGTAAAGCCCATCCCCTTCGCGTACGGAATCAGCGTGTCCGCCAATTCGCGGTAGGTCAGCCACTTCGTTCCATCCGGCCCCGTGTGGCGCCAGCCGCCCAGATGCACTTCGTAAATCGAAATCGGCGCGCGCAACCACTCGCGCTTCGTCCGTTGCGCCATCCATTCCGCATCGCGCCATTCGTAGCGGTCGATGTCGTAAACCACTGAGCCCGATTTCGGCCGCAGTTCCGCGCAGAATCCATAGGGATCGGCTTTCGGTTCGAGCTGCGCCCCTGAACGCGAAATAATCTCGAATTTGTAAAGCTCGCCCTCCCCCAGCCCCGGCAAAAATATTTCCCACACGCCCGAAGAACCGCAATGCCGCATCGGATTCGTGCGCCCGTCCCAGCGATTGAAATCGCCCACCACGCTGACACGCCGCGCGTTCGGCGCCCACACCGCAAAGTGCACCCCGCGCACGCCATCAATCTCCCGCACGTGCGCGCCCAGTTTTTCGTATTTCAGATAATGCGTGCCCTCGCCCATCAAATGCAGATCGAAGCTCGTAAGCACCGGCGGAAAAGCGTACGCGTCATACTTCTCAACGGTCCGCCCATCCTTGTAACTGACGCGCAGCCGGTAGCTGGCCGGCGAAATCGGCCGATCGCTGTCGTCGGATGTCGTCCCGCTCGCTGCCGGCTCGGGAATATTCGCGACGTAAACTCCCTCCGCGTGCGTGCGCACCGCGGGATACAGGCCGTGGCTTTGGTCCCACAGCACATAAACGGAAGTTGCTTCCGGCTCAAACACGCGCACAACCACCACTTTTTTTCCGGCGGCATATTCGTGGTGCGGCCCCAGGAAGTGAAATGGATCCGAGTGGTCGCCGCGCACGACATCATTCATCTCCGCCGCCAAGGACTGCGGCGCAGCGGCTCGTGGCTTGCTTCCGGCTTCAAGTTTAGGCTCGTCCGGCATTTCCTCGCCTCATCCTCGCCCGCTAAATTTCGACTCGAGTGGAACCAGCCGCAATAGTGCGATTCCCCTCCAGCAACCCCGATTCTAACGAAGCCTGCCGCCGCAACCAACATCCTTCGCAGCGCTACACCGCTTTTTCCGCGCTTCTACAAGCTTCCGCGTATGGCCCCAAACACGGTGGAACTGGTTATATGCGCTTTGCGCGGGCACAGCTTATGTGGCCACTTCAAGCTGTCGCGTGCCAGCGGGACGCACAGTCGGAGCAGCGAGCTTACGCAAAGAACTGGGCCAAAGGACACGCACGAAGCTCGAGAGCCAGTGAATGCTGGCTCATAACTTCAAGGAGGCTTTCGATGCTACTTCTAATCATCGTTCTGATTCTGTTATTCGGCGGTGGCGGCGGCTATTACGGCTACTCGCGGTGGGGAACAGGCGGTGGGCTCGGCATTCTCGGCACAGTTCTCTTGATCGTACTGGTGTTGTACTTACTTGGCGCCGTACGTCTGTGAAGGCATAAGCGCGCGCAAGCGCAAGCGGATTTGCATTGGTATTAATTCTCCCCAAGGAGGCGACTTATGAAGCCAAGCAGCAAGGATCAGGCACAAGGGACTTTTCACGAAGTGAAAGGCAAGGTCAAGGAAAAGGTTGGCCGCGCCACGAATAACCCACGCCTCGAAAACGAAGGCCACGACGAGAAGGTCGTCGGCAAAGTCCAAAAGAAAATCGGCCAGGTAGAAAAAGTCCTGGAAGATTAGTTCCGCGTTCCGGCGGCCAGCAGCGGATCGAAACAAAAGCCCCGCGCGTCAAAAACGCGCGGGGCTTTCACGTGCTGCAGGAGTCCCTGCTGGCAGCTTACGATTATGAGTATCGCCAAAAGCTGGATCGCCGCACGCCGTTATCCATAGATCAGACCGTCTCGATCAGTCGGCCCAGGCCAAATAGCCCGGCACGATCAGGTTCACCACCGGCACGATAATCAAAATCCCCCACCAGTTCGGCTTTCCGCGCGCCTCGGCGATCGCCATCCAAATAATCACGTACATGACGATGTTCACCAAGGGAATCAGAAAGAGAATGATCCACCAAACCGGCTTGCGCCCGATCATGATCATCAGATAAATATTGGCGATCGGAATCCAGGCCAGCCAACCGTTCTCAGTATTCGTCTTCTGAGCAATTGTTTGGAGCGCGAGGGCCACATACACATAACAGACCGCGACTACGCCCAAGATAAAAAACAGAAACGCGCCGCCCATTGCCGCATCTCGAGAGTCCATTCACTTCTCCTTTCAGATCAGTCTTAGCCGTGCTCACGAAACGGCCTCGCGCCATCGCTCCTGGCTCGAAGCCCATCGCCCGCACTACCGGTTAGATCGAATTGGAAGACGCACCCCAAGCGAATAACGCTACGCTACAACCGCGCGCGAATCGCTGTCTAGCGCGAAAACCGCGGTGTTGCGTGAACTGGAACAATCTCGCGCCCGACCAATTTGGCTTAAGGCTCTGCCCGGGAGCGAGTCCTTTCGCCGCTGGACTTGCGCTGCCCAGATAGATAGTCTTGTGCCCGCCCGGGGGCATGCAGCGGGGCAGAGGAGGCATACATGAAGAATCGTTTGTTCACGCTCACGGTAATTTCAGCTCTGGCCTTGCTGCTTGGAGCGAATGCCGCGCGCGCGCAGGATCAGTCT
>Ga0070765_100002474_pt1 | contig 11591 bp, 9 predicted proteins | sample HubBroMetageWFT5_FD_71516 | JGI IMG/M metagenome (GOLD analysis project Ga0070765, IMG submission 71516) | Warmed and freeze-thawed soil microbial communities from the Hubbard Brook experimental Forest, New Hampshire - Hubbard Brook CCASE Soil... | ecosystem: Environmental > Terrestrial > Soil... | reverse complement strand
GGCGAGCCGCTGGCGTTGACGCCGGACGGCAAACTTCTCGACACCAGTTACTCCGACCCGTTCGCCGGAGGAGAGTACCTCGGTTATCTGCCGTTCCTCCAGGAAAATGAAATCGCCGCCGTGAAGCCAGGACAGCGATTTGGAAAGGGGCACAACGGGCGGCGAGTGATTGACACGTCGTCCCTATTGACGCCGGAAGGACGAAAGACACCCAACGATCGATTCTACATTCGCACGGAGTATCCCGATCTGCTACAGGCACCTCCCGAATGGAAGATCAAGATCCATGGCGAGGTTAAAAAGTCAAAGGAAGTGCCTCTCGCCGAATTGCTTCCGGTCGTCGAGCAAAAGGATCCGGTCCTGGTCGAATGTTCCGGCAATGCGCGCGATCTGGGGTTTGGCCTGTTGAGCGTGGCCACTTGGGCCGGCGTGCCGATCAACGAGATCATCAAACGAGCTGAGCCGAACTCAAAAGCGAAAGCGATCCTGTTCAATGGATTCGACGCGGATTCCAATCTTCCCGACGAGCCTCCCTACCAGACGAATTCCTGGCCAACCTGCAGCTGGATCTTCACGTTCGATCAACTTTTAGAAGGCGGCGCATTCCTGGCGACGGAACTCAACGGTGCCCCTTTGCCGAAGGAACAGGGAGCCCCGGTTCGATTGATCGTTCCGGGCTGGTACGGCTGCACCGAGGCCAAGTGGGTCAACGAGATCAAGTTTCTCGACAACGAACAACCAGCGACTCTGCAAATGCGTGAGTTCGCCAGTCGGACGTTTCAGCGATTGCATGTGGACGACTCAGGCGCCAGACAGATGGGAGCCGTCGGACCTGATCTGGCGCGCGACTATCGACCGGCCACAATCGATCAGGTCGCCCTTCCGGTGCGCGTCGAAGCCTGGAGACTGGATGGCAAGCTGGCTTATCGGGTGATCGGCATTACCTGGGGTGGCCCCAAGCGGACCGACAAACTGCTGATTCGTTTTGTTCACGGCAATGCGCCCAAATACGGACCGGTTCAATTTTGCCAGACCACGACGTCGAGCCCAGCCTATGGGATCTGGTGCCATCGTTGGCAACCGCAGAGACGGGGAGCCCATTGGATCGAAATGCGCCTGGGCGATCCGAAGATCCGAGCGCGGAAAATGTCCGTATCCAGCCAAATCGCACGTGAGAAGTACGTCACCTATCACGCGCGACTCGTGCAGATTCCCGAAATTTGACCGGCCGCCGGAAAGTTCGCCTCAGAAGCCCGCACTTCGAGGACTGGCTCGAGGACCATTTTAGCGCGGCCACACGGCGTCTGGACTGGGGGATGAGTCCGCATCTGAAGAGACGGGCTGATCCGTCGTGAGCCTGAGATTCGGGCCTTGCTGGGCGGCCGGCCCGATGAGGGGCGCCGGGTGCTCATCAATCGGCTTTGGGAGAGGAGTCGGAAGGTCGAATGTCGGAAGCCGCGCAGGATTCTTCTGCGAATGCGGTTCGTCAGGTGCAGCGGCTGCATCGCGATCGATCGGTTGCTTTGAGGTCTTGGGCTCCTCGACAGCCCGCGGCGGCGGCGGCAAAATTGGCGCTGGTGTGGTCGACGGTGGAGTGATCCCCTGGGAAGCTCCCCCGCCTGGTAATGCGTCGGAGCGCGTGGCACCGCCAGGCAGATTGATTGGTTCCGGAAGTTTGTTCCCCCACAGTTCGTCATTTTGCCGCGGAATTCCAGCCGGGAAGACCACTTCGTATTCGAACGGATCGTTGCCGGGAGGAATGGGATCGCAATTTGGGCAGGTGCGCGGTGGAATCACACCCAGACAGGCGAGTTGGTGGCCGGGGTCCTTGTCGTACATCCAGCGGTAGTAGGCGACTTGCGTCGCCGGATACGGCAAATGATCCTCCTGATCCAGGTAAAATGCAGGGGCCCGAAGCGTGTTATAGTCCGCCCACGCCTTGCGAACCGCGTGGGGACCCTGCTCGGTGCAACAACACGATGACGTCGCGAACAGCGTCGGAACGAGAATCACAAGCGCTAGATTGCGAGACATTGCGCGCAAACCGCCTGGTAACGGAAAAGTCGGCACTATCGGAATGATCGTCCCAGTCGATCGATTCGCTCAATCAAACTCCCGGACGGCAGCGGCGGATTGCACACCACGCCCGGACAGGTCTTGCCATTTTCCCCAAATTCACGCGAAGAGAGGAGGAAACGATGAACCTTTCTGGTTACGAGCACTTCGACGCACCTGTTGAAACCGTGTTCGACCTGCTCACAAACCTCGAATACACTGCCAAGACGTTGCCGGGATTGGAGCGTGTGGAAAAGATCACGCCAACGCATATGGAATGCCGAGTGAAGCCGCCGCTGGGCTTTCTGGCCGGCAGCATGCAAATGATCTTCGACGTGCTGGAAACAAACCGCCCTTCGTCCGCCCGCATGCGGGTGAAGGGCAAAGGAATCGGAGCGTCTCTCACGATCGAGACGTCGATCAAGCTCTCGCCGGAGATGGAGGGCACGCGACTCGAATGGTCAAGCCAAGTGACCGAACTCGGCGGTTTGATCAAAGCGCTGAGCAGCACTCTGATCCAAGGCGCGGCCCGCAAGATCGTCAGCGACTCATGGGCCACCTTCCGCAAGCACTTGGACCAAACACCGCCGACGAAGTGACAAATTTAATGCGCATCGTGTCGTTCACACAGCTCTAATCACGCAATGCGCCGCGCATCACGATTTTTGATTCCAGGACCACTCTTGGTCGTCCTTTTCCACTCTCGTCTTGGGCAGTTTTGACTGCAACCTGGCAACGCCTCCCGCCGTTATGTGTGGACAACCACCCAAGAGGACCTGCTCCCAGTTGTTCTTTTCGGCGAGACGATCTAATCCGCGGTCCGTCACGCCAGGACAACCCCGCAAGTCCAAGTAAATCAACTGCTGCATTTTGAGCAGGGGCATCAGCCCGTCGTCGGTAATCTGCGGGCATCCAAATAGCATGAGATGGGTGACCGTTTTCATGTTCGCGACGTGGGCAAGACCGGCGTCCGAGATTTTTTTGCAGTAGCCTAAGTTCAAATAGTCCAGCCGCGGGAGACCAAGCGCAGCAAGCTTGGCCAATCCTTGGTCCGTGATCTCCGCGTCTTCAACGCCCCATCCCGAGGCGAAATCGACGTCTTCCAATTGCGGCAGTCGAGCCAACGAAGGCAGATCGGCGTCCGATAACTTACGAGCACGGACGATCTTCGTGGACGCCGGCAGACCGTTGATCTCGGACACAGTTTCTGCGTCGGGAGGCTCCGCAGGGCATCCGCAAAGAGCGAGCACGCCGCATAGAAACACGATCCATCGAAAGGCCTGGCGGATGCGACTCGGCATAACCCTTGTGATTCCATTACTGGCGGAGCGTGTGTGTGAGTGAGGCCTGCAACACGATGGACTGGCCGTCTCGGAACACTTCGATCTCGACCCAATCTCCAAGGTGTCTTTGCCGAACCAGCTTTGACAACTCGCCGAAATTGTGCACCGACTTGCCGTCAAACTTGGCGATGATATCGCCCTTTCGCAACCCAATTTCTTCGGCGGTTGTCCCCGGCTGCACGACGGCGACAAAGCACCCTTGCTCGACCGACGTTCCATTGATCCCCAAATGTGGCGCGTTCATCGCTGCGATCAGGACAACGGCAGCCCGCGAGGCAGCGATCGCGTCTTGAATGCAATGGACAAAGATCGGCGTGATCAGCGTCTTGCGCCAGTCGTACACGACGGCCAAGGCAAGTCCGAGGAAGAATGCGAAGACCGAATGCGTCAAATTAAACGAGTGCATTGCGCCAAAGACCAGTGCCTGTAAGAACAGAGCCAGAACGACCGGGCAGTGGAGTCGAAGCGAGTTGTAGAGGAATCCCCGAAAAAAAAGCTCTTCGGAAAGTGGCCCGATGCTGGCGACGACCAGGAGATACAACACGGACGACGCCACTTGGCCCGAGCTTCCAATGCCCTCCAACGGGCTCTCGAGAGTCACGCTGGATCCGGATACCAGCCTCGCCACGACTATCCCGACGACAACGCAAACGAAAATTGCGAACCAGGAGACGATCGCAATGCCCGCCTCGTGCAAGAGTTTGACCGCGCCGGGGACCGTGAACGAAAGCGCCGGCGACCTGCGCCTCGCCGTCCACACGGGAAACAGCACCATCCAAGTCACCGGCGGGAATAAGTACAGCGCCCAATATGCCCAGACGGGAAGCGCGAGCAGCCAGGACCTGTCGAGAGATGCCGCCAATCGCCACGGCAACAAGACGGCCAGCCCGATAACAAGATCACTCACGCGCCAGGGAACGCGGCGAAACGCGGAAATGCCACCGGCTTCACGGAACGTATTGTTATCGGCAACGAAAGCCGCGGGGGCCGCTGGAACCGAATCGGGACTGGCCATCGCTTACCCGGTCAACGAAACGCGGCGTATTCCTTGCCCAGCAGAGACGTCGCGATCTTGAGCTTGAGGATTTCGTCGGTCCCTTCGTAAATGCGGCACACGCGAACGTCCTTCCAGTGGCGTCCGGGGCGATAGAGTTCCGAGTAGCCGCGTCCTCCCAAAACCTGCACGGCCCGGTCGGCCGCCTCGCAGGCTGCGTTGCTCGCAAAGAATTTCGCATGGGCCGCGAGCAGATCGGCCCGCTCGCGCAGCGCGGCGTCCTTCGGATCGCTGCGGGACGCGTCTTTGGCGGCGACGGCGCTGGCCAGCAGGCTTTCGGACGCCTGGCGGCCGCATTCGATCATGGCGATGTGCTCTTGGACGAGTTGATGTTTGGCGATCGGTTTTCCGTGCTGATGTCGCTCTTTGGCGTAATTGATCGCTTCGATCAGGCAATCCTCGATCACTCCCACACACCCTGCGGCCACACTGAGGCGGCCGCTGATCAGTGTGTTCATGGCGATCCGAAAGCCGTTCCCCTCTTCGCCCAATAAGTTGCCGGCCGGAACCGCATAATTCGAGAGCTCGAACAGGGCTGTGTTTGAGGTGGGCAGACCAAGCTTCGCGGTCAGGTCTTCGCATTCGAAGCCCGGACCGCGAGTGTCGACGATGAATGCACTCATCCGGTCCTTGCGTCCCTCGGGATAGGCAAACACGATGATCGCGCCGGCAATGCCGCCGTTGGAGATCAAGTATTTGACGCCGTTGAGCAGGAAACAGTCTCCCTCACGCCGATAGGTGGTCGTCAGTTCCAGCGGATTCGAGCCGGCATCAGGCTCGGTGAGCCCGAAGGCCATGATTTTTTCACCGGACGCGGCCGCGGAAAGGTAGCGTTTTTTTTGCTCCGCGTTGCCCCATTCGATGATCGGCATCTGGCCGATCGAAATGTGGCCGGAAAAGAGCGTTCGCAGGCCGGTCCCTTCGCGGCCGATGCGGATCAGTGCTTTAATGTATGTCGTCAGGTCGCAGCCTCGGCCGCCGTATTCCTTCGCCGTGAACATGCCGAAGAGCCGATATTTTTTCGCCAATTCGATCGCTTCGGCGTTGAAGCGGTGCTCGAGATAACAGATTTCTTCATGCGGCCGCACTTCTTGGCAATAAGCCTCGACATCGGTCAAAAGAGCCTGGTTTTCGGCTGTGCTCATGTTTCCCGCCATCATCGGGTTGCTGAATTGGTCTGAGAACAGCTGTATGATAGGGAGACGAAGTCGCTTCGACCATTCTTCGTTGCGCAAGCGGCCGGCTTGTCATTCAATCGGCTTCGTTTCACTGCGTTTTCGAGTTGCCGTCGATGTCTTTAAATCTTGCCTCACTTCTGCGCAATTCCGCCCAGGCTAACGGGCAGTCCGCGGCGGTGATCCACGATGATCTGCGTCTTCGATACTGCGAAGTTGACGAAGCCGCGGCGCGATTTGCCGGCGACCTGTTGGCCGAAGGTTTGCAGCCGGGCGACAAGGTGGCCCTGATGGTGCCGAACGTGCCGGCTTTCACAATTGCCTACTTTGGCGTTCTCTATGCCGGTGGAGTGGTCGTTCCGCTGAACACGCTGCTGGTGGCCAACGAAATTGCCTTCCAACTCGAGGACAGCCAGGCACGGGCCTTTTTGGTCCACCGCCAATGCAGTGCCGCGGCTCGGGACGCGCTCGAGTGCGTACCAGCTTGCCGGCTGATCTACACGGTCGAAATGGACGAGGGCGTCGCCGCACACGCCGGCGGCAAACGCTTTGAAGACGTGATCGCGACCGCCGCTCGGGCCGACCTCGCCCAGACGGCCGGCGACGACACAGCCGTCATCCTCTATACCAGCGGCACGACGGGCAAACCAAAGGGAGCCGAACTGACGCATTTCGGGCTTTATTACAACGCCCAATTAATCGCCGAGCGGGCTTTGGGCCGCTGGCCCGATCAGCCGCACTTGCTGGGCTTGGGCGATGTGGCCTTGTCGGCGCTTCCTTTGTATCACGCGTTCGGACAATCCAACATCCAAAACGCGGTGCTCTTCGGCGGGGGAGCCGTGTCGTATTTATTGCGGTTCTGCCCGGCCATAGCGGCCCAAATGTGTGCTCGCGATCGGGTCACGTTCTTCGCCGGGGTTCCCACAATGTATATCGCCCTCTTAAACGAACCGGCCGTGACCAGCGACCAATTGGCGACGTTGACCCGTTGCGTGTCCGGAGGGGCGGCCCTGCCGATCGAAGTGAAGGAGGCGTTCTTCAAGCGATTCGGCCTGCGGATTCAGGAAGGGTACGGCCTGACCGAGACGTCGCCGCTCGCCTGCATTCAGGCTGCAAACGAGACCGCGAAAGCCGGCACAATCGGCAAACCGGTGCTGGGCGTGGAGATGAAGATCTTCGACGATCAGGACCGCGAAGTTCCGCAGGGCGAGCGAGGCGAGATCGTGATCCGCGGCCACAACATCATGAAGGGTTACTTCAAACGGCCCGAAGCAACGGCCGAGGCGATGCGAAACGGATGGTTCCATTCGGGCGACATCGGTTACGTCGACCCGGAGGGCGATTTCTTCATCGTCGATCGCAAAAAAGACCTGATTATTCGCGGCGGATACAACGTCTACCCGCGCGAAGTCGAAGAGGCGCTCTACAGCCATCCGGCAGTGGCGGAAGCTGCCGTCATCGGAGTGGCCGATGCACGACTCGGCGAGGAGGTGAAGGCGGTGGTGGCACTACGTCCCGGATCCACCACAACCGCCGAGGAGATCATCCGGCACTGCAAAGGGCTGGTCGCCGCCTACAAATATCCGCGCGTCGTGAAGATTCTCGATACGTTGCCCAAAGGCCCCACCGGAAAGATTCTCAAGCGGGCATTGCGTGATTCGTAGGCAAAGCGCTCAAAAGCCGCACGTCTTTCTGGGGCGATCCTTTCCGCAAATTGGGCATGCTGGAAAAATCGCCCCTTTGTTTCGCCGGACTCACCAGTCGGCCTTGGACCCAACGGGCGTATATCACGTAAGATAGTCGCACGGTCGTTCGTCGCACTCAGTCACCGCCAAAAGATCGCATAGACGGCATGTCCAACGTCACCGGCGTGCAACAAGCCCGCGACCGGGTCCTGCAAATGGCCCGGCAGATCGAGGAGCTGTCGCAGTCCCCCTCGCCGCCCGAGACATTTTTTCCCGAGTTTCTGCGGCTGTTGGTTGCCTCGATGGGGGCCCGCGCGGGGGCGATTTGGCTGGCCGAAGCCGGCCGCCTAAAGCTCGCGCACGAGTTGCGGTATGCGGATATTGGCATTCGCGAAAATCCAAACGCCGTTCGTTTGAATGACAGCCTGATAAACGACGCGGTGACCACCGGCCAGGCTGCCTCGTTCTCGCCCGACGACCCGGCGATGGCCGGCAAGATGCCGGTCGACTTTCTGATTATTGTGGCCGCCTTGCAGATTGGCGAAGACTGCGTCGGCGCGGTCGAAATCTTCCAAAGGGCCGATGCGCCGCGCGAGGCACGACCCGGTTTTCTGCAGTTTGTCGAGCAGATGACCGGACACGCGTCCCGCTTTCTCGAACGACGCCAGACGGCATCAACCACCAGTGCTGGCGACGTCAGCGGCTTTCTCGCCGATTTCGAGCAGTTCATTCTGCAATTGCAGCGCGGCGAAAATGTGCCCGAAATCGCCGCGACCGCCGCCAACGATGGTCGGCAGCTGTTGGGCTGCGACCGGTTGAGCATCGCCGTTCACAAAGGCAAGAAAACATCGATCGTCGCCATCAGCGGCCAGGACAGCGTGAACGCTCGCGCCAATCTGACACGGGCCATGGCCGCGATCGCGGCGCGGATTGTGGAGCTCCGCGAGCCGCTCACGTTCAGTGGTCGGATCGAAAATCTGCCGCCTCAGATCGAAGAGCCGCTGGCCAACTTCATTCACGAAAGCGGCTCTCGGCTGGTCAAGCTTTTGCCGTTGATCGAACCCGAACCGCTGATCCATCGTGGCGATGCGGAAGACCCTCGTCCGACCGCGATTCAAAATCGCGAGGTCATCGGTTGCCTGGTGATCGAGCAAACCGCCGACAGCCGGCCGCGCCCGCGGCTGGAAGAGCGGTCCCATCTGTTGGCCGACCATGTGGGGGCCGTGCTCGCCCACGCCCGTCGGCAGGACCGCATCTTATTTCTGCGTTTGTGGCAGAAATTGGGCTACGGTCTGGAGTGGTTCCACGGCCGCAAGCTGGCCAAGACCTTGGCGATCCTGGGTGCCGCCGCGGCGGTGGTCGCCGCGTTGTGCTTTGTTCCCTGGGAATATCGGGTGGTTGGCAAGGGCAAGCTGATGCCCATCCGCCGCCGCGAGGTTTTCGCCCCCGAAAACGGCGAGGTGATCAAAATTGCCGTGATTGACCAGGAAAAAGTCCACAAAGGCCAGCTCCTGCTGCAGCTCCGCAACGAACAGTTGAGCGCGGAGCTGCACGAAAACGAAACCAAACTGAGCCAGGCTTTGCAGCGAATCCAATCGTACACCGACATTGCGCATGGCGCGAATAAGGATGACGATCGCAAAGCCTTTCTGCAGGCGGACGCCGACCGCGAGAAAGCGAAGCTCGAAGCCGACGGCCTCATGCGCATTCTGACGATCCAGCGCGAGCGTGTTGACAAATTGACAGTCATTTCGCCCATCGACGGAACCGTGGCCGGTTTCCAACTCGAGCAACTTCTGCAAAATCGGCCCGTGCAACAGGGTGAATTGTTGTTGGAAGTCATGGACGAAACGGGCGCCTGGCGACTGGAACTCGAAGTCGAAGGCAGCCGGATGGGCCACGTGCTGCGGGCCTGGAACAACAGCCCCGACCACAAATTGGCCGTCGACTTTATTCCGGCAACGGCCGCCGAATCGACATTTCAGGGCGAATTGGTGGACATTGCCAGCCGCTCGGCCGTCTCCACCGATCAGACCAATATCTTCGAATGCCTGGTCTCGATCGACGCCAAAGAGATCAAGGACAAGCGCATCGGGGCCGAGGTGCGGGCCAAGATCAGTTGCGGCAAACGCAGCCTGGGTTACGTCCTTTTTGGCGACGTGATCGAGTTCATCCGCCAGCGGCTCTGGCTGTAAAAATGGCAGTCGCCCGGGACTTTTTTGACTTTTTTGGGGCGCAACCGGGGGTCGAGCATGCCAAAAAATCCCCGCACGCCTCTCTGCCAATTTGGCGGACGACAATCCGTGCGAGATCTTTTACAGAGTCTGTAGAACTGACCCCGAACGAACCGCCTAATCTGCGTACAATTTGGTTGTAGGCAGCAGGGGTCTCAGACCCATTTGATCGTGCACTGGTTGAAATCGCGGCCGATTTGCTTGCGCAAGAGCGCTTCGAGGTCGGCCGGTTCAAGCTGTGTCTTGAGCAGCACGTCGTCGCGCACGCCGCGAAGCACGTCGTGCAGCACCGCGTCGAGTGAACGGGCACCCGAGGTGACGCCCTTGCCGCCCAGGGCCAGCAGTCCTTTGCCGATATTTTCGACCGAGCCACTCATCGCGCGTTCGCTGATGATGACCACGAACGACCGATCTTGCACGGATCCATCCTTCACGAAAGTGCCAAATCTCGACCGGCCCGCCCGGCAACCCAGCGATTCGCGAAGTCATTTTATAAATGATTTCCGCCGTGATAGCATCCTCTCCGCATGAAACTGATCGACACGCACGCCCATCTCGACGAAGAGGCCTTTCGCCCCGACCGGCCGGAGGTCATTTCGCGGGCGAGCGCAGCCGGTCTCGAGTTCGTGGTGACGATCGGCACCACGGCCGCCAGCAGCCGCGAAGCCGTCGAGATCGCCCAGGCCAACCCGCTCGTCTACGCGGCGGTCGGCATTCAACCCAATTATGTTTCGCAGGCGGCGCCCGGTGACTGGGCGGTGATTGAAAACCTCGCCACAGAGCCCAAAGTGGTCGCCGTCGGCGAAACCGGTTTGGATCGCTATTGGGACCACGCTCCCTTCGACCTGCAAGCCGAATATTTCGACCGACACATCACCCTCGCGCGAAGGCACAACCTGCCCTTTGTCGTCCATTGCCGCGAAGCGGAAAAAGACGTCGTCGCGCAATTGAAGTCGGCCGCCGCGTCGGGACCGCTCCAAGGCGTGATGCACTCCTTTTCGGGCGACGTCGAAACGGCCCTCGCCTGCGTCGAACTGGGCCTCTACATTTCGTTTGCCGGCATGGTGACTTTCAAGAAGAACGACGCGCTGCGAGCGGTCGCCGCCCAGATTCCCCTGGACCGGCTGCTGATCGAGACGGATTCGCCCTATCTTGCCCCGGTGCCGTTCCGCGGCAAGCGGAACGAGCCGGCCCACGTCCGCCACACGGCCGAATGCCTGGCGACGGTCCGCAACATGACGCCTGAAGAAATTGGCGACCTGACAGCCCAAAACGCACGGCGGCTCTTTCCATTTTCACGACAGGGGTCGACTTCGGCCCCAATTCATCAATAATTGCCTGAGGCGCCTGCCAAACGTTCCGGTCAGCCGTTTCCCTCTCGCCCGGAAATGGCCCCGTAGTTTATGATCCGCACTGTTGATGATCTGCACTGTTGGTGATATGCACGTTGGGCGACAGGACACTTGCGGTCTCGGGGGCAAAGGGCGGCGAACGCTGAGCCAGGTTCCACCCGACCAATTGAAAAAATGAGGAAGAGGTTCGGTATGCAATTTTTGACACGGCATTCGACCCGGCTCGTGTTTGTGGGATTGGCAGTCGCGTCTCTGGCCGGCTGGTTGGCTTCGCGGAACGCCTTCTCCGCCAATAACGCCGTCTCCGCCACTGATGCCTTCTCAGCCTCTGAGGAAAAGCCCGCCGCGTCGACGGGCGATGCGGACGAAGCGAAGAAAGAGCCGCAGCTCAAAACGTCCGACATTCCCGCGTCCACGTTCGTCGTGCCGGCCCACGCCGATGCCCAACAACTGCTGAAACAAATCCACCAGATCATCGCCTTGGGCCCGACCTTCACGGATGAGGCCGACGCCGAAAAGTTTCTGACGGTCTCGCGAAACGCAATTATTAAGGCCGCCGATCAGCTGCTGCAGAGCAAGCCGTCGGAAGAGCAGGAAGTTGAAGCCCTCAAAGCCAAGCTCGTCGCCTATCAAAACTTGCTCAAGGCCGGTCTGAACGATGCCTTCCCCAGGGCGATCAAGTTTGCGGAACAG
>Ga0070765_100002473_pt1 | contig 11594 bp, 9 predicted proteins | sample HubBroMetageWFT5_FD_71516 | JGI IMG/M metagenome (GOLD analysis project Ga0070765, IMG submission 71516) | Warmed and freeze-thawed soil microbial communities from the Hubbard Brook experimental Forest, New Hampshire - Hubbard Brook CCASE Soil... | ecosystem: Environmental > Terrestrial > Soil... | reverse complement strand
GCCTTTGTCTGGATACTGGACATTGTGTTTACGGCCACGGCGATTCAGTCAAGGAAGCCGAGAAGTACAAGGACAAATTGCGCTTCGTACACATCAAGGATTGCGACACGAAAGTTCTGGACCAAGCTCGCCGAAATAAATGGACTTTCGAAGAAGCCATCGAACACAAAGTTTTCACAGTGATTGGTCAAGGCCACATCGACTTCCCGGCTTTCTTTCGTACGCTCGTTATAAACGGATATTCGGGCTGGTCCGTAGTGGAACAGGACGTGAAATTCGGCGCCACTCCCATTCCACCGGCTCAAAGCATTGCAGCCAGCTTGAAGTATTTGCGAGGAGTGGTGAAGGACTTGGAACTGGCCATGGGAGCCCGTTAGTCACGGCTTGTTCCTGTAGCAATTGTGTGATGCCAGAATGATGTAAAGGGAATTCGAATGAGGAAGCTGGGAGTTGGCGTTCTTGGAGTAGGAGAAATGGGCAAGCGCCACGCGGAGAATCTTCGCCGCTTGGTGCCCCAAGCGGTCCTCGTCGCTATTGCCGACGCCTCCCAAGAGCGGGCCCGCCAAGTCGCAACAGAGCTGGAAATCGAATCCTACTACGGCAGCCTCGAAGCGATGCTAGAGAACAAGCGGATCGACGCTGTCCTCATCGCTACGCCCGATAAATTCCACGCGCAAGGTATTCAGGTTGCAGCTCAATCGGGGAAAGACATTCTGTGTGAGAAGCCTCTGGCCTTGAATCTCGCCGACGCCCACAAAGCGCTTCGAGCCGTATCAAAAGCTGGCACACGCCTTCAAATTGGGTTTATGCGGCGGTACGATCCGGCTTACGCCGCGGCAATGAAGCGCATCGAAGCCGGTGAAATTGGAACTCCAGTGATTTTCAAATCCGTTGGACGAGATAAGGACCAGCCGCCTCTCTCCGCCTATCAATCAATGTTGAATGGAATGGTGTTCTACAACAACACAATTCACGATTTCGATTTGGCCCGTTGGCTCATGCGCGACGAAGTCACCAGTGTTCACGCCTTTACCACCACCGCCATCCGGCCGGAGGTGGCTGAGTACGGCGACGTGGTCGCGAGCGTCGTGAACTTGAAGTACGAGCGCGGCGCAATCGGAAATGTCGAATCCTACGTGCAGGCAGTTTACGGCTATGACGTGCGCACGGAGGTGGTCGGGTCGAATGGCTCGATTTTCGTCGGCAGTCTAGAAAAAATTCCCGCAGTTTTCCTGACAGCTGGCGGCAGCCAGTGCGCGCTCGCCGATCATTTCCTCACACGCTTCGCAGACGCTTACCTGGAAGAGGTTCGGGATTTCGTGAATAACATTTTGGATGGTCGTGCGCCTCGCGTTTCTGGCGAGGATGGCCTGAAAGCTTTGGCTATTGCAGTCGCCGCTGAGGAATCCCATCGCGAATTGAAACCGGTAGAGGTCACCGAGGAGCCAGCAAATCCAGCATCGAAAACGACAGCCAGATGAAATTCGCCATTTCCATTTCGAATCGTCGCGAGCACCTTCCTATTCGCGCCACCAGGACAGACTCATGACCCGCCCAACGGCCGCGACGTACAAGAGTCGTCTGCATCAGATGACGCAAACCACGCCGACTTGCCTGTGGAACGACTCCGCATCTGTGGCAGAACTCAAATACTCCATGGAACACGGCGCGGTAGGCGCCACATGCAATCCGGTTATCGTGCTGAGTGTCCTGAAAAACGAATTACCCACATGGAAACCGCGTATCCAAGCCTTGATCAAAGAATATCCGACTGCCACCGAAGATCAGATCGCCTGGCAATTAGTCCGCGAGATTTCCGTACAAGCAGCCACGGTGCTCCGACCAATATTTGACGTGCAGCAGGGAAAGAATGGAAGACTTTCCATCCAGACGGATCCGCGATTGTTTCGCGATTCGCAGGCCATCTTCGAGCAAGCCGTCGAATTCAGCAAGCTTGCTCCGAACATGATTGTAAAAATTCCTGCCACCGCCGCTGGAATCGCCGCAATCGAAGAAGCTACATCTCACGGGATCAGCATCAACGCCACGGTTAGCTTTACCTTACCGCAGGCCATTGCCGTAGGCGAAGCAGTGGAGCGCGGGCTGAAACGCCGCGAAAGCCAGGGCAAAGAAATCGCATCCATGGGACCGGTATGCACAATCATGGTGGGACGCTTGGATGACTGGCTAAAAATCCTCGTCGAGCGAGACAACATCGCTATCGATCCGGGATATCTCGAATGGGCCGGCGTTGCGGTGTTGAAAAAAGCCTACCGCGTGTACCGCGAACGTGGATTCCGCACTCGTTTGCTCTCCGCTGCCTTTCGGAACCACATGCACTGGAGCGAGTTCATCGGTGGCGATTTGGTCATCTCCCCACCCTATTCTTGGCAGGTTCGATTCAATGCCAGCGACATAGAGGTTCGCTCTCGCATCGACGATCCGGTGCGCCCGGAGATGGAAGCGGAACTTTCCAGAAAGTTTGCTGACTTTCGTCGCGCGAGTACCGAGCACGGACTCACGGTAGAAGAATTTGATGCTTTCGGGCCGACGCGCCGCACACTTCGTCAGTTCATTACCGCCTGCCATGATCTGGACGCAGTGGTGCGCGATGTCTTGATTCCGAATCCAGACGCGGCTTGAGTCGAGGATACTGCGCGGAAAAATTTCTCTCGATCATGAAACTGGAGGCTGGCACGTGGGAAAACTAGCGATTACCGGTGGTGAGCCGTTACGAAAAACTCCGTTCCCGTCATGGCCCATGGCCACCAAAGAGGAGTCTCTCGCGCTCGAGGACGTGCTAACCAGCTCAAAATGGGGCGGCCAGCCGTTCCCAGGCAGGCACGCCACGAAGTTTGCCAAGAAATTCGCAGAAGTCCACACCGCGAAATATGCCCAGTGCGTAAATACCGGCACCGTCGCAATTCAGGCCTCCCTAATCGCGGTTGGCATTCAGCCCGGAGACGAAGTCATTGTCCCCGCATACACCTGGGAAGGGACGGTCGGCCCGGTTCTCTTGGTAAACGCAGTTCCAGTTTTCGTGGACGTCGATCCAGATACCTATTGTCTCGATGCGAAGCTGATTGAGAAAGCGATTACTCCGAAGACGAAAGCCATTCTCCCGGTCCACCTTGGCATGCGCTTCGCTGACATCGACGAAATCCTGCGCATCGCCAAAAAGCATAATCTAAAAGTCATCGAAGATTGCGCGCACGCGCACGGTGGCATGTGGAAGGGTAAAGGCGCTGGCTCCATGGGCGATCTCGGCGCGTTCAGCTTTCAATCAAGCAAGCTTATTACTTCCGGAGAAGGCGGCGCTGTCATCACGAATACTCTTGAATATATGGAACTCGTTCAAAGCTACATCAATGCCGGCCGGGCCAGCCTCACGGACCAATTTCATCACAGAATCATCGGCTTCAACTATCGCTTGGGAGAATTTCAAGCTGCCGTGCTCGGTCCGCAACTCGAGCGTCTTCCTCAGCAAAGCGCCATCCGCGAAAAGAATATGAAGCATTTCGAAACACGTTTGCAAAGCACTCCGGGAATCGGCCTGCTCAAACCCGATCCGCGGATCACCCGCCTAGCGCCCTATGGTTACGTTTTTAAATATTTCGAAAACAAAGTGAAAGACACTCCGCGCGCGGCGTTCGTGGCTGCACTCCAAACCGAAGGCATTCCTTGCGATGGTCTATTCTACGAGCCGGTGTATAAAAGTTCGCTTTTCCCAATCAAGTCCTGCGATTTTCCGGCTCTGAGTTGGGGCCGCGAAAAGCCGCTCGACTTGCGGAACATGTATTCCTGCCCGGAAGCCGATCGCGCCGCGTATCACGAAGCGGTTTGGTTCCCGCACCAGAATTTTTTGGGCAGCACCAGCGACGTCGACGCAATTGCCGACGCGATCCACAAAGTTCTCGCCAACATCGAAGAGCTTCGCGGCTTAGATCACAAGGCCATACGAAACCAAAAGTTGGGCCGAGCAGATCGAGAAAGTTAGACAGGCAGATTTGCCGGCTAACAAACTTCACGGTGGTCTGCTTAAGAAATCGCGTGGAGCGTCTGCGCCGGGCCAGTGGAACTTTCTGCACCCATGAATGCGGAAAAGAAAATCGGCTTTGCTGTCGTTGGACTTGGCGCCATCGCCCAGAGTTCCGTCCTTCCCGCCTTCGCAAATTGCAAGCGGGCAAAACTGGTCGCGCTGGTCGGCAGCGACGAGAAAAAGACCGTGAAACTGGCAAAAAAGTTCCACGCCGAAGACCGCTATCGCAGTGATGAATACGCCGCGTGCCTCGCGAACCCTGACATCATCGCCGTGTACATTGCTACTCCCCCGGGTGCGCACGCCGGATTGACGGTCCAGGCCGCGCGGGCAGGCAAACACGTCTTGTGCGAAAAGCCATTGGCAGCGAACCTGGCCGACTCCGCTGCTATGGTAGAGGCTTGCAGAAAAAATGGCGTGTTGCTGATGACCGCCTATCGAAAAGTTTTTGAGCCCAGCACACTATATGTGAAGCAACTGATCCAGCGTGGTGATCTTGGCCGCATCGATGTGATTCACACCGCCTTTAGCGAGCTGCATTTGCCGAACGCGTCTTTGGCTTGGCTGCTCGACTCTAAGATGGCGGGCGGCGGCCCGCTCATGGACTTAGGAGTCTATTGCGTGAATACTACTCGCTGGCTGGTGGAGGAAAATCCCGTTGAGGTCACCGCCAAGTCCTGGGTTCACGACGCGGCGAGGTTCTCGGACGTGGAGCAAGGCATTTCGTTCCGCCTGCAATTCCCGAGCGGCTTGGTAGTGCAAGGCAGCTCGTCGTATGGCGCAGTGTTGTCCTCCTTCATCTTTGTTCAGGGAACAAAGGGATGGCTCTCGTTGAGTCCGGCGTTTCCTTTCGATGAAGGCCGAATTCTCACCGGAAAGGTCGGCAAACGCCAAATTCGCAAGAAATTCAAAGTTATCGATGAGTTTGCACCGGAATTAGACGCTTTTGCTGCGGCCATTCAGAATAAGCGCACGGTAGAGGCGGATGGCGTCCAGGGCCACCGGGATATGATCATCCTCGACGCGATCTATGAAGCAGCGAGAACGCAGGAATCAGTCTCGATCAGATACTAAGCGCTTGTCGCTCAACAAAAATATGCCCTCGGCGAAAAAAGGCGAACGCAAGAAACCGGCCAAGTCCGCGAGTATTTATGACGTTGCCCGCGAGTCGCGCGTCTCGGTCTTCACCGTGTCCGCGGTGGTCAACAAAAAAAGCCACGTCGGCAAAACTCTTCGCAATCGGGTCGAGGCCGCCATTCGCAAACTCAACTACCGCCCCAACCTCGTCGCACGCAGCCTTGCAAAACAGCGCACCCACACGATCGGAATGATTGTGCCGGATATCGCTAATCCATTTTTCCCGATGGTCGTCCGCGGAGCCGAAGATGCCGCACAGAAGCACGGGTATAATCTGCTGCTCTGCAATAGTGACGACACTCTCGCCAAGGAAGAGCGCTCCGTAGAATTGCTTCTCTCGAAGCGCGTTGACGGGATCTTGCTCACCAAAGCTGCCGAAGATTTTCGTCCTTCTTTGCGCCAGATGATCAAGGAAGTAAACATTCCTTTCGTGTTGGTGATGCGCACCTATCCAAAACTCACAAGAGATGCCGTCATCACCGACGATTACCAGGGCGCCCGCGATGCCGTCTCTCATTTGGCGCGTTCCGGGCGTCGTCGCATCGGATTGATCGGCGGCCCTTTAAAAGTCAGTAATGCCGTGGCGCGCTATGAAGGTTTCCGGGATGCGCTGAAGACCGAGGGTCTCGTTTACGATCCAAAATTAGTGATTGAAGGAGATTACCGCATCGATTCCGGCTTCCGCGCCGGGCATGCCTTGTTGTCTCATCGCCCGGACGGAATTTACGTAGCGAATCATTTGATGACTATCGGATTGCTGAAGGCTGCTGAGGAAATGGGGTTGCGCTGTCCTGAAGATTTCGGCCTCGTAAGCTTTGACGATTATCCTTGGCTGGGAGTTTTTCGGCCGAAGTTGACCACCGTGGAATTACCTAAGCACCAACTCGGAAGCGAAGCTGCTGAACTTCTGATTCGCCGCATTGAGGGTGATCGCAGCAAGGCGGTCCTTAAAAAACTTCAGCCCGAACTTCGCATTCGCGAATCCTGCGGTTTTGCCCTACAAGTATCGCGAGACCCATTTCAACCAGCCGGCTTCTCGAAGCGAGACGCCTCCCCGGCTTCTGGGAAATCATAAAAAGCCAGCGAGCACTGGAAATTACGATTCGCTGAAATCGATCAGTTTAGGACGCATGGTGAAACCGCGCGTTTTATAAGCGCTGTAAAGAATTCCCGCAACCAGCCAGGTCATACCTGCATATTTCGTCCAACTCTGCAGGCTGATCAATAATACGAAACAGAAAGCAATGCCGAACCCGGGCACAAAACAATCCACAAAAAAGTTCCGATGTCCCACCGCTTCACGCGAAAACCAGAAATGCTTCAGCGCCGATAAATTCACGCCCATGAACGCGAGCAAAGCCCCGAACGTCACAATTTCCGCCGCGTGCTCCCACGGAATCGTGATCACGCCGATATAAGCAAGCAGCCCGATAATCCATACGTTGTAAATGGGATTACTTTTCTTTGGGCTCAGATAACCGAATATTTTGCGCGGCAGCACATTGTCTCGACCCATGCTGTAAAGTAAACGGGACGCGCCCACGTGCCCTGCGAGTCCGCACGCAATACTGGAAACCAGCAGCATCGCGCCATAGGCAGCAAATAAATACGGACCACTGGCCATTTGGGCCACATCCATAAACGCCGTCTCAGGGTTTTGAAGCGTGGTGTAGTCCGGCCACACGCGCTGTGCCATATAAACTTGCAGTCCGCTGAAAAGCCCGGTAAACACGACCACTAGTACGGATGCCAGCAAGACATTGCGCTTGGGATTCTTTACTTCCTCCGCCAAAATCGAAACCCCGTCAAACCCGATAAACACCAGCGCCGCCAGCGACGTTCCAGCCGCGAGCGCCCGCAAATTAAATGTCGCTGGATTGTAAATCGGTTGCATCGACATCAATCCCGCGTAGCGGTGATGCAACACCACGTATCGGAATGCTTCGACCAAAAACACGGTGGTGACCAACATCATGAAACCCAGCAATACTTCATTGGTTCGCGCCGTGAATTTGATCCCCTGCACGGTCATGAACGTAATGAGTCCCACGGCAAGCGCGGCTAAAATCGCAAACGGAATGCGCGGCGTCATGCGTTGAATGGTGAGCACCGCGTACAGCGCGTTCTGAATTGGCTGGAACAAATATTCCAAGAACATTGCCCAGCCGATAACAAATCCCAGATGAGGATTCAGCTCGCGGCTGATGTAGGTATAAACGGAACCCGAAGAAGGGTAGACACTCGCCATACGTCCAAAGCTGATCGCCGTCACCGACATCGCGATCATGGCCAACAGCAGTGTCGCCACCGTGTGTCCGTGAGAAAGAACTTGCCCTTCGCCAAACAGAGGAACTGCTGCGATTGGTGAAGTTAGAATCACCCCGTAATAGATAAGATCCCACAGACTCAACACGCGCTTTAGATGAGGTTGCGCAGGCTTCCCTGTTTGAACGGCTTCAGTGGATGTCGCCACCCTCACCTCATTTGTTCCGGAACTCAGGAAACGGCGTGCTCTCGTCAAAAGTTCTTGCGAGAAGCGAATCCAAGCAAGTGTCGAGCCCTACAAGAAAAATCGTTCCTTCTTGCGCTTTTCTTCGTACTCTTTTCGCGCACCCTTCACCGCATCTCGCTCGGAGACTTCCGCAATCGGAACATCCCACCAGGATTCGTAACCCGGTACTCTCTGGTCATAAGAAGTCTCAATCACAATTACAGACGTTCGATCTTGTTTTCTGCCCGTGGCTAACGCCGCCTTCAGCTCTTCGGCCGTTCGTGCTCGTGTCGTCCACGCTCCCAGACTCGCGGCATTCGCCGCAAAATCTACCGGCAAAATACCGCCGTCATATTTTTCGCCGCGGCGATACCGGTAGTCGGTGCCCATGCCCTGGTTACCGCACGCGCGGCTCAGCCCACCGATGCTCGAAAAACCGTGGTTGTCCAGCAGCACGATGTTGATTTTGTAGCCTTCCTGTATCGACGTAACAATTTCCTGAGCCATCATCAGATACGAGCCGTCGCCGACAAGCACGTACACTTCCCGCTCCAGGGCAGCCATCTTCGCTCCCAGTCCGCCGGCGATTTCGTAGCCCATGCACGAATAGCCGTACTCCATGTGATAGCTGCCGGGTTGGCGCGTGCGCCAAAGTTTGTGCAAATCTCCCGGCAAGCTTCCCGCGGCACAAACCACGATGTCCGACGCCTCCAGAAAATTATTCACGATCCCGATCACTTCTCCCTGCGTGATGGGAGGCTCCTTCGCCAGTGCGTAAATTCTGTCAACTTCCGTTTCCCACTGCGCGCGCAGCTTCCTAATCTTGTCCCGGTAAGTTTGCTCCACCTGGTAATTGCCCACCGCGCTCTCGAGTTCCGCGATGGTAACCCGCGCATCGCCTGTTAAAGGCAGCGCCGCATGCTTGTAGGCGTCGAATTCCGCCACGTTGATATTGATGAAACGCACCGATGGATTCTGAAATGCAGTTTTTGAAGCAGTCGTGAAATCGCTATAACGCGTGCCAATCCCAATGATCAAGTCGGCTTCGCGAGCCACAAGGTTAGCGCCCGGTGTACCCGTCACGCCCACGGCTCCAAGTTGCTGCGCATGGTCAAACGGCGACGAGCCTTTACCCGCTTGCGTCTCGCACACCGGAATGCCGGAAGCGCCGGCGAATTTTAAAAGCGCCTCGGACGCTTCGGAATAAAGCACGCCGCCGCCGGCAATGATTAACGGATTCTTCGATCCGCGAATCCACTTGGCTGCCTCGTTCAAAAGAATCTGATCACAGCGTGCTCGTGGGATCACCCACACTCTTTTCCTGAAGAATTCTTCGGGGAAATCGAACGCTTCTGCCTGCACATCCTGTGGAAAACTGATTGTCGCCGCGCCCGTATCCGCAGGAGAAGTCAACACGCGCACCGCCTCCGGAAGAGAGGTCAGCAATTGCTCCGGACGTTCGATTCGGTCCCAATATCGCGAAACCGGCTTGAAACAATCGTTCACAGAAATATCCTGCGTCGCCCCAGATTCCAATTGCTGCAAGACCGGTGCCACGTTCCGCCGCGCGAAAACGTCTCCTGGCAGCAGCAAGACGGGCAAGCGGTTCACCGTGGCCGCCGCCGCTCCCGTCACCATGTTTGTTGCGCCCGGGCCCACCGAAGTTGTGCAGACCAGTGTCCTCATCCGGAGACTTACCTTCGCAAATCCCGACGCCGCATGCACCATCCCTTGCTCGTTGCGAAATAGGTAATACCGCAGTCCGGTATCCTGCTCGAGCGCCTGCCCGATTCCCGCCACATTTCCGTGTCCGAAAATTCCCAGGCATCCGCCGAAAAATTGATATTCCTTACCATCTCGCGCAGAAAACTGATTCCGCAGGAACTTTACGGCAGCTTGCGCCCCGGTCATGCGTGCTGACATTAGCCTATGCCCTTTCGTTGCGACTGCGGATTTGGCAGCAGTGTATCGTAGCCTTGTGAGTCGCGGGACAGGAAGAGCTCCGGCGAACCGGAAGAGGTACCTGAACAGGGAGAACGATCGCCGCGGTGACCAGGATCCCCATCCTGAATATCCGGGTTGGTCCAAACAAGGTGGAAAAAGAAGGAAGGTTCTAAGCGATTATAATACTCAGCTTGTCGAAACCCGTGCCGCACTAGAAATCTGGATCCGGAGCCGTTCCCGCAGCAGGATGTCAGCATGAGTTTTTCCCGGGACGGCAAACCACTAGTCTTTGACGAGTGGCAGGCGCGGGTCAGTCTCCTTCCACGTGGAACGTATCCAAACATGCTGTGGATCTTCCGTCACTGCCAGCGCTCGGGACGATCCCGCAAGAAAATTCAAGTAATACACATCGTAGCCTGGGCCGGCCACCACCGGATGGAATCCACTGTGCACTAGCACGGTATCCCCGTCTCTCGTCTTCAGCATCTGATCGCCACCGTGCTTACCTGAATACAGATGCTGGATCGCGAATCCATCCCGCTCACGAATTCGGTAGTAATAAATTTCGTCCAGATCAACTTCGCCCGGGGGATTGTGTACGTCGTGCTTATGGGGTGGATAGCTCGACCAGTTTCCCCCCGGCGTGTAAACCTCAATTACCATAAGCTTATCGGCAGGAAACGCAGGTCCCATAATTTCCACGATTTGGCGCGAAGCGTTCCCACCACCTCGCAAACTACTCACCACATCGGCCGGCGTGATCAGTTTGGGCGCGAGCGTGGCTTCCGATGGCACGCGGCATTCGGCAATTTCGCAAACCGTTTCCGCGGTGAAAGCAACCTCATTCCCCGGCGGCAAATATAAAGTGTACGGAAATCCGTCGAAAACGTTCTTGCGTTTTCCAATGCGCTTCGTGTTTCGTTCCCAGCTAATCGTGCAGGTTCCGCCCAGGAGCACCAAGGCCGCTTCTTCTTGTTCCGTGCGCGCTCGAAATTCTTCTCCCGGTTGGAGACGTCGCACAGAAAAGCTCATCCACTCCCACCGGGCTTGCTGTCGAGGCAAATGAAGGAGTTCACCGCCCTGTCCGGGCGGCAGTTCGGTCGAATGGAAGAGAAAACTGCTTTCGCTCACGTTTCCCTCGCGTGTCACCGACCGCGACGAAGCAAATTTGTCTAACCGCTTTGAGACTATCGCAAATGCATCCTATATTGTCAATTGTCGCAGAAACTGCGGGGTTCCGGTTTCCGGTTACCAGCAACTTCCGATCAGCGGACGGATCTTTCGATCGTAAATCTCCCGCACGGAGGTCATCGTTTCGTCACTCAACACAGGCAAGCCCGATGCCCGGCAGTTGTCGGCGACTTGTTCAGGATGCTTGCCGCCAGGAATGGCGCAGGTGACCGCGTCAAACATCAGAATCCACCGCAAGGCGAACTGGCTCATCGAAACGCCTGGCGGCAACAAGCGCCGCAATTCTTCCACCGCCGCAAGCCCCGCGTGGAAATCTACGCCCGAAAAAGTCTCGCCCACGTCGAACGATTCGCCGTGGCGGTTAAAATTCCTGTGGTCATCTGCAGGAAATGTGGAGTCCACGCTGAACTTACCAGTAAGCAATCCGCTGGCAAGCGGAACTCGAGCGAGAATTCCGACTTTTCGCCGCTTGGCCTCCGCAAAGAATTCTTCCGCTGGGCGCTGTCGGAAGCAATTGAAGATGATTTGCACCGTCTGCAAATTGGGATGCTCCACAGCCTTGAGCGCTTCCTCCACTTTTTCGACGCTCACTCCGTAGTAACGGATTTTCCCCGCCGCGACTAAATCATCCAGGATTCCGAAAACTTCTGCGTGCGCGTACAACGAAGTCGGTGGACAATGCAATTGCAACAAGTCCAGACAGTCGGTTGATAGATTCCGCAGGCTATCTTCCACCCAGTTTGTAAGGTTTTCTCGGCTGTATCCCGCTTCTGTTTGCTTCGGAAGCCTCCG